>OJJH01000042.1_pt1 | contig 88716 bp, 77 predicted proteins | sample 1596251 | NCBI WGS metagenome assembly OJJH01 (sample SAMEA4350153, study PRJEB24818) | metagenome | biome: human; feature: gut; material: faeces | place: Denmark | collected 2013-09
TCTAAACACTATACAGTACCCTATGTCACTCTTTCTTTTCTCTTACCCCTCGACACCATGCTATACTCAATACATTAGACAGTTTTTTTTTTTTTCAAGCAGAAGACGGCATACGAGATGCTCAGGAGTCTCGTGGGCTCGGAATGTGTATAAGAGACAGGGATACCTGACAAGGATACGATATTCACGATGCGCCCGTAGCGTTTCACCAGCATGTTCTTCAATAAAGGCTGTGTCACATGAAAGAAACCGTTCAGGCTGATGTCGAGCACTTTACTCCATTCTTCGCCTGTCATCCATAACATCAGGTTGTCTTTGCGGATGCCCGCATTATTGACCAGCACTTCGATATATTCGTCGGGATGCCGTGAAGACCAGTTGCCCAAAGCAACGGCAATCGCTTCGGAATCAGTGACGTCGAACTTCATCAATTCGCCGTCGCTCCCTTTCTCCCGTACTGATTGCAATGTCTTTTCCGCTTCCGCATCGTTACTCTGATAATTGATAAGTATAAAGTAGCCCATTTCCGCCAGTTTGCAACTGACGGCACGGCCGATACCTCGGCTTCCACCGGTTACTAATGCGTATTTCATTTTATTTATTTTCTTTTTTGAGATAAGCTATCATGGCTTCTATCTCTTTATATTTAGGTGTGTCATTGGTGAAAACAGGGAAGAAGCTACGGATTTCATCGTAAACCTGCCGGCTTTTCGGACTTAGTTTCTCCTGTATCTTCAGATAGTCGATAGCCTGTACCATCCCCATGAACTGAATAGCCATCACTTGATAGGAATTCTCAATGACAGTTTTTGCTAATAAGGCAGAGTTAGTACCCATACTGACAATATCCTGATTATCATTGTTATTGGGGATACTGTGGACGTACATCGGGTTCGATAAGGTCTGGCACTCAGCGGTGGTGGACGTTGCCGTGAACTGGGATGCCTGCAGACCGTAATTCAGTCCCAACACTCCTAAATTGACAAATGGCGGCAGAATGCCGTTGATGCGGTCATGGAACAAATAGTTGATTTGTCTTTCGCAAAGCATAGTGAGCTTGGTCACGGCGATTTTCAGTTTGTCCATTTCGAAGGAGATATAGTCTCCATGAAAATTGCCGCCATGATAAATATTCTGTGTTTCCGGGTCGACAATCGGATTGTCGCAAGCGGAGTTTATCTCATTGATTAATACTTCTTCCGCATTCTCCAGTTCGTCATAAATGGGGCCGAGTATTTGCGGAACACAGCGCAGAGAGTAATAGGGCTGTACTTTATGTTCGAAGATTTTTTCTTTGTGTACTTGGTTATACAGTTCGTTCTCTCTTTGGAGCACGCATTGGCTGCCACTTACCCATTCCCGCATCATAGCGGCAATTTCTTGTTGCCCGCGGTGATGTTTGGCTTCGTTCAGTGCCTGAGCCATAAAGTCATCGTAAGAGGCGGCGATTTCGTTCATCATAACGGAAGCGGCTACCGACCAGCGAAGCAGTTTTCGGGCATAAATCAGGTTGACGATGCCGATTCCTGTCATTACGGAAGTTCCGTTGGTCACGGATAATCCTTCACGGATACGCATAGAGAAGGGTTTCAGACCATTTTCCCGGAGTACGGTGGCGGCATCACGCAATTTTCCCTGATAGAAGACTTCTCCTTCTCCTATCAGCGTCAAGGCTATGTGAGCCAGTTGCACGAGGTCGCCGCTGGCGCCTACGCTTCCGTGTTCGGGGATAAAAGGGGATATGCCACGATTGATAAATTCGGAAAGAAGCGATACCAGTTCCACGTGCACTCCCGATTTTCCTTGCAGGAAAGTGTACAGGCGGGCAATCATAGCTGCTTTCACATAAAGTTCGGGGAGCGGTTTTCCGGCACCGGTAGAGTGGCTTCGGATGATATTGTATTGAAGTTCAATCAATGACTGGTCTTCTATTCTGTATTGTGCCATCGGGCCGAACCCGGTATTGATACCATAAATAATCTTATCGCTGGAGAAAGATTGCAGGAAATTGAAACTTTCCTCTACTTTTCGAATACATTCTTCGGAGAGTTCCAGTTTCTCGTCTTCAAACAATACTTTATAAAGGGTATCTAAATTTATACTTTTGTCAGCTATCATTTTCTGTACTAGATATTTTATGCCTTAGTAATAAAGTGCAAAAATAGGTATTTTCTGTTATATAGCTGACATGAATCAAAATAAAACTTTTTCGAAGAAACTGGTTTTGCTTGTTTGGTATCCCATTATTTATGAGATATCCAATTTACGCTTTCTGCAAATTCCGTCCTTCATAATTACATATCGCCTCTATCCATTCCTTGGTCAGCGGCATAGATTCATGTTTCTCCAAATCGAAAGTCACCATGATAGACTTGCAGATGCATTTAACCTCGTTCGTATCCGTATCGATTACCCGTTGAATCAGGTGAAAGCTCTTGGTGCCTATCTTGGAGACAGCCGTCTGCACGGCAATGTGGTCTGATGCAAAAATCTGCTTTACGAAATCCGCTTCGATATGAACGACAACGATGCCGGTCTTTTCCCAATCTACTCCCGGACATACTGAAGCGAAGTATTCAGTCTTCCCTAAATCGTAAAAAGAGAAATAAACAGTGTTGTTGACATGACCGAATTTGTCTACGTCATTGAAGCGCAACTGAATAGGCAACGTGTGGTGAAATACGATTTCTTCCATTGTTTTCACTTAATCTTTTTGAATTCGGCGCAAAAGTACTACTTTTGCGTGTTATTCTCAACAGAAATTAATCAAGAAATGATAGAAGATATTAAAAAAGCCTGTCAGGTGATGAATGAAGGAGGAGTGATTCTCTATCCCACCGATACCGTTTGGGGTATAGGCTGCGACGCGACTAACGAAGAGGCTGTACGCCGTGTATATGAGATTAAGAAACGTGCTGACAGCAAGGCTATGCTGGTATTGGTAGACACTCCCGTGAAGGTGGATTTTTATGTACAAGACGTTCCCGATGTAGCATGGGATTTGATTGAAGTAGCCGACAAGCCGTTGACGATAATTTATTCCGGTGCACGGAATCTGGCACCGAACCTGTTGGCGGAAGACGGAAGTGTGGGTATTCGTGTCACAAACGAAGATTTCTCCAGACGCCTTTGCCAGCAATTCCGCAAAGCGATTGTTTCTACATCGGCGAATGTGAGCGGACAACCCGGTGCCGCTAACTTCAGCGAAATCAGTGATGAAATCAAATCGGCAGTAGATTATATCGTCGGCTTTCGCCAGGATGATATGAGCCGGCCGAAACCCTCAAGTATTATTAAGTTGGACAAAGGTGGAGTGATTAAGATAATTCGCGAATAAATGAAAGAGGAAAAACTGAGTTTATTGCAGCGTTGCATCAAATGGCGCGAAGCTAATATAAAGGAAAAGCAATTTATCCTGATATTAAGTTTCCTGGTCGGAATCTTCACAGCGTTTGCCGCGTTGATATTGAAGTTCTTTATCCATCAGATACAGAATTTCCTGACCGATAATTTCAATGCAACGGAAGCCAACTACCTGTATCTGGTATATCCGGTAGTCGGAATCTTTTTGGCAGGCTGGTTTGTGCGTAACATTGTCAAAGATGACATCAGCCACGGAGTAACCAAGATTCTATATGCCATTTCCCGCAGGCAGGGACGCATCAAACGACATAATATCTGGTCGTCCACCATCGCCAGTGCGATAACCATCGGATTCGGTGGTTCGGTAGGAGCAGAGGCACCGATTGTTCTGACAGGTTCGGCTATCGGCTCCAATTTGGGAAGCGTATTCAAGATGGAGCATCGTACCTTGATGTTGCTCGTAGGCTGTGGAGCGGCAGGCGCCATTGCCGGTATCTTTAAGGCACCGATTGCCGGACTGGTATTTACTTTGGAAGTGCTGATGATTGACCTGACCATGTCTTCTCTGCTTCCTCTGCTGATTTCGGCAGTGACGGCGGCTACCGTTTCCTATATAACTACCGGTACGGAAGCCATGTTCAAGTTTCATCTCGACCAGGCATTCGAATTGGAACGTATTCCTTTCGTTATCCTTTTGGGCATCTTTTGCGGACTGATTTCTCTCTATTTCACACGTGCCATGAACTCAGTGGAAGGCGTTTTCGGGAAACTGAAGAATCCTTATAAAAAACTGGCTTTCGGTGGCGTGATGTTGAGCATACTGATTTTCCTTTTCCCGCCTCTTTACGGTGAAGGATACGATACGATTAACCTTTTGTTGAATGGTACGTCTGCCGCGGAGTGGGATACGGTGATGAACAACTCTATGTTCTACGGCTATGGCAACCTGTTGCTGGTATATCTGATACTGATTATCCTGCTGAAAGTTTTTGCATCCAGTGCGACGAATGGTGGCGGTGGTTGTGGCGGTATCTTTGCTCCTTCACTGTACCTGGGTTGTATTGCCGGGTTCGTCTTTTCCCATTTCAGCAATGACTTTGAATTTTCTGCCTATCTGCCCGAAAAGAATTTCGCTTTGATGGGAATGGCTGGAGTAATGAGCGGAGTTATGCACGCCCCATTGACAGGGGTGTTCCTGATTGCAGAACTGACCGGTGGGTATGACTTGTTCCTTCCGCTGATGATTGTATCTGTGAGTTCGTATCTGACAATTATCGCGTTCGAGCCCCATAGTATCTACTCCATGCGTTTGGCAAAGAGGGGACAACTGCTTACTCATCACAAAGATAAAGCAGTACTGACATTGATGAAAATGGAGAATGTGGTGGAAAAGGATTTTGTTGTCGTGCATCCCGAAATGGACTTGGGCGAATTGGTAAAAGCCATCGCTGCTTCCCACCGAAACGTGTTCCCGGTAACGGACAAGAAAACAGGTGAACTGTTGGGAATTGTCTTGCTCGACGATATCCGCAACATCATGTTCCGTCAAGAACTTTATCATCGTTTCACTGTTAGTAAATTAATGACATCTGCTCCTGCCAAGATATTCAATACGGACGGAATGGAACAGGTGATGCAGACGTTTGACGATACCAAAGCCTGGAATCTTCCCGTAGTTGACGAAGAAGGACGTTATGAAGGCTTTGTCTCTAAATCGAAGATATTTAACTCATACCGACAAGTACTGGTACATTTTTCGGAAGACTAGCCGGCACCGGCAACCGGAAAGGTGCCGGAGTCAGGTTTCTATGCAGATAAAGGTAGATAAAAGTAAGAAGATTATGAAAAAAGAAGACTTAAGAATAGTATATATGGGTACTCCCGATTTTGCGGTGGAGGCCCTGCGGCAGTTAGTAGAAGGTGGTTACAATGTCGTGGGTGTGATAACGATGCCCGATAAACCTGCCGGACGTGGACATAAAATACAGTATTCTCCTGTCAAGCAATATGCGCTCGAACAGAATTTGCCATTGCTTCAACCGGAAAAGTTGAAGGATGAGGCTTTTGTGGAAGCATTGCGTGAATGGAAAGCGGATTTGCAGATTGTAGTAGCCTTCCGTATGTTGCCGGAGGTGGTATGGAATATGCCACGATTGGGCACTTTTAATCTTCATGCGTCTCTGCTTCCCCAATATCGCGGGGCTGCTCCCATCAACTGGGCAGTAATTAACGGTGATACGGAAACAGGTATTACTACTTTCTTCCTGAAACATGAGATAGATACCGGAGAAGTAATCCAGCAAGTCCGTGTGCCTATCGCGGATACGGATAATGTGGAAGTGGTGCATGATAAACTGATGGTGTTAGGCGGTAAATTGGTGGTTGAAACGGTAGATGCCATCTTGAACGGTACGGTGAAACCGATACCCCAAGAAGAAATGGCTGTTGTCGGTGAGCTTCGTTCCGCTCCGAAAATATTCAAGGATACCTGCCGGATTGACTGGAACCAACCGGTGAAGAAAGTCTATGATTTTATCCGTGGACTATCCCCTTATCCTGCTGCATGGAGCGAACTCACTACTTCTGAAGGCGAAACCATAGTCGTGAAAGTCTTTGAAACCGAGAAGATTATCGAATCCCACCAACTGCCCGTCGGAATGATTGTGTCGGATGGAAAGAAATACATTAAGGTAGCTGTGCCGGATGGATTCGTATCTGTCCTTTCATTGCAATTCCCCGGCAAAAAACGTCTGAAAACGGATGAATTGCTTCGCGGATACCGTCTGGCAGATGGATGTAAGATGAAATAACCCAATAATATAGATAACATGAACTGTCTCGAATTTGAGACAAACCGAACCTAAAATAAAAGAATTATGAAACCAATTATCGCTCCTTCCATTCTTTCCGCCGATTTCGGATACTTGGCGAAAGATATTGAAATGGTGAACCGCAGTGAGGCGGAATGGGTACATATTGATATTATGGACGGAGTATTTGTCCCTAATATATCATTCGGCTTTCCGGTACTGAAATATGTTGCAAAGTTGAGCAAGAAACCGCTGGATGTGCATCTGATGATTGTAAACCCGGAGAAGTTTATTCCGGAAGTGAAAGCACTGGGTGCTCATACGATGAACGTGCATTATGAAGCTTGTCCGCACTTGCACCGCGTGATTCAGCAAATCAAGGAAGCTGGAATGCAACCTGCCGTGACAATCAATCCGGCAACTCCGGTAGCTTTGCTCCAGGATATTATCCAAGATGTATATATGGTGCTTGTCATGAGTGTTAATCCGGGATTCGGCGGACAGAAGTTCATAGAACATTCAGTAGAGAAAGTACGCGAACTGCGTACCTTGATTGAACGGACAGGTTCGAAAGCCTTGATTGAAGTGGATGGGGGCGTAAATTTGGAAACAGGTGCCCGTCTCGTTGAGGCAGGAGCCGATGCCTTGGTGGCGGGCAATGCAGTCTTTGCAGCCCCGGACCCTGAAGGGATGATTCGCCAACTGCATAACTTGTAGTTATAACGCGTTGAATACGTTTTATCTTCATAAATATCCGTCTATACGCCTGATTATCCCTTGGATAGCAGGCGTTTTTTGTGGTGACCGCTTTTTCGGTTGTTCACCGCAACTCTTCTGGGGAATTCTTCTATTCTGCTTTTTTTTTGGATTGTCCATAGCCTTTTATTTCCTTGAACGTTACGCATTGCGCTGGTGTTTCGGGATTATTGTCTTTGCTCTTTGTTTTACAGGCGGATGGATTGGCATAACTTGGCAACTGCAACAAACAACGGACTATACTTTTCCGAAAGAGGAGACTGTTTATCGGGTTTTGATAACGGACGTGCCTCAAGCTAAGGAACATACTTATCTCTGCCAAGTATTATTAAAGGAACATTGTGACTCTACCGATATTTACCCGATAGAACGAAAATCAATCCTTTATCTGCAACGAGATTCGGCAAGTTCCCGATTAAAGAGCGGAGATGAACTGTTAGTATCCACCCGCATATCTCCACCTGTCAACAATAAGAACTTCGATGAATTTGATTATGCCCGCTATCTGACGAGGAGGGGGATTAGTGGAACGGGCTATGTCCCATCCGGAAAGTGGATTCTGTTATCTTCAAACTCACCCCCTATTTCTTTGTCTTTACCGCCAGGCGGTACCGTTAATCGTTCTTCCGGTATGAGTATTCTTAATCTTAGGAATATAGCCAACTTTTGTCGGGGGAAAGTAATCTCTCTTTATCGTGAGTTAGGATTTGATGATGATGAGCTGGCCGTGCTTTCTGCATTGACCATAGGAGATAAGACAGACCTGAGTGAATCAGTTCGTGAGAGCTATTCTATAGCCGGCGCAAGTCATATTCTTGCTCTATCCGGTCTGCATATCGGGCTTTTATGTGCCTTGCTTCTCTTTATCTTGAAACCACTAGCCAAAAGAGGGAAAACAGGCCGATGTGTACGTGCTGTTTTGCTCTTTCTTTTATTATGGGCTTTTGCCTTTCTTACAGGACTTTCACCATCGGTAGTCCGTTCGGTCACTATGTTTTCTCTTTTGGCTGTTGCGGATATATTCGGCCGCCAATCTTTTTCTTTGAATACATTGGCTGCTACTGCCTGGATAATGTTGCTTTGTAATCCGGTATGGCTGTTTGATGTAGGCTTTCAACTTTCTTTTGTTGCAGTAATTTCTATTTTACTTCTTCAGCCACCTGTCTACCGTTTGTTTACAATGAAGAATAAAATAGGTAAATATGTTTGGGGAATACTGAGTGTATCCATTGCTGCACAAGTGGGGACGGCTCCACTGGTAATGTTTTACTTTTCCCGCTTCTCCACACACTTTCTGCTGACTAATTTAGTTGTTATTCCTTTGGTAACCATCATCTTGTATGTTGCTATTCTTATGTTGTTCCTCACTCCGATTTCGTGGTTTCAGGTATGGGTAGCGGAAGGAGTAAGAAGACTATTGGAAGTTCTGAATCTATTTGTACGATGGGTGGAACAACTACCTTATTCATCTATTGATGGAATATGGCTTTATCAATTGGAAGTATTCGGTATTTATGTCTTTCTGTCTCTGTCGTTCTATTATTTCAAGGTTCGACGGTGCAGGAATCTGATAATCTGTCTTTGTTCCATCCTGTTATTAAGTGTTTGCCATGTTATGATGTATTGGATTGGTCGTCCGCAGTCCAGCCTGGTCTTTTACAATGTGCGCGGTTGTCCGGCTGTCCATTGCATTGAGAGTGACGGGCATTCCTGGATAAACTATGCCGATACACTCCCGGACAAGAAACTTCTGAAACGGGTGGCAACTAACTATTGGAATCACCATCACCTTCTATTGCCGGAAGAAATAACTGCCGATTGTCAGACCGGCGCATTTTCCCGTCAGCAACAAATAATATCCTATTACGGATGCCGTGTCTGCATGGTGACCGACAACCGTTGGCGGAACAAATCGGCTGTTTCTGCGTTATATACTATTGATTATCTTTACTTATGCAAAGGCTATGACGGTCATCTGGAAGAACTAACCAAACTCTTTGCTCCCGGCTGTATCCTGTTGGATGCCTCTCTTTCGGAACGCCGCAGAAACCATCTTGAAGAGGAGTGCAGGCAATCCGGTTTGCGTTTTATCTCTTTATCCGAAGAAGGTTCTGTTTGCTTTTTGCTCTAAGTACAAAGAATTATCGTACATTTGCACCCTGATAAAATAGATGAGTATGTTAACAAAAGTAATAGAACAAGCCAAAATAGACCATTTCACCAAATGGTTCGAACGAGCTGACAAAATAGTAATTGTATCTCATGTATCTCCTGATGGCGACGCCATTGGTTCCTCACTGGGATTATATCATTTTCTGGACTCACAGGAAAAGACAGTAAACGTAATCGTGCCTAACGCCTTTCCCGACTTCCTGCGATGGATGCCGGGTAGCAAGGATATTCTTCTGTACGACCGTTACAAGGATTTTGCGGACAAACTGATAGCTGAAGCTGACGTAATCTGTTGCCTGGATTTCAATGCATTGAAGCGTATTGACGATATGGCGGATGCTGTAGCGGCTTCTCCTGCCCGTAAGATAATGATAGACCATCATTTGTATCCCGAAGAATTCTGTAAGATAACCATGTCTTATCCCAAGATTTCTTCTACTTCCGAACTGATATTCCGCCTGATTTGCCGGATGGGTTATTTCAGTGATATATCCAAGGAAGGTGCCGAATGCATTTACACAGGTATGATGACAGATACCGGTGGCTTTACCTACAACTCGAACAACCGGGAGATTTACTTCATCATCAGCGAACTTCTTTCCAAAGGAATTGACAAGGATGACATCTACCGTAAAGTGTACAATACATACTCCGAGAGCCGTTTGCGCCTGATGGGATACGTATTGTCGAATATGACTGTTTACTCGGATTATAATGCTGCCTTGATAACGTTGACAAAAGCCGAGCAAAGCAAGTTTAATTATATAAAAGGTGATAGTGAAGGTTTTGTCAATATCCCTCTTACCATCAAGAACGTCTGTTTCTCCTGCTTTTTGCGGGAAGATACCGAGAAGCCGATGATTAAGATTTCCCTTCGTTCGGTGGGGACTTTCCCATGCAATCAGCTAGCTGCCGAATTTTTTCACGGCGGTGGGCATCTGAACGCGTCCGGCGGTGAATTTTTCGGAACGATGGAAGAAGCAAAAGCGGTTTTCGAGAAAGCATTGGAGAAGTATAAACCATTACTAACAGCCAAAAGCTAAAGATGGAAGGTTAAAAGTGAATATGGAAAGGTTAAAAGATACGAACTTTCAACTTCCCCCTTTCAACTTTTGATGATTTTAAGATACATTTGTACGGAATATAGCTAAATAACAGATAATGAAGAAACTTGTATTTTTATTTCTCTCCTTGTTAACCGCTGGAAGTCTGTTCCAGGCATGCGACAATTCAAAGACCTATGCAGAAATGCTGGAAGATGAGAAAAATGCTGTAGAGAGGTTTATCAAAGATAGTGCGATTCATGTGATTTCTGTAGATGAATTCGAGCGGAATGATACCGTGACGAAAGCGAAAGCGAATGGAGATGCTTATGATGAATTCGTCTTCTTCTCCGGTGAGGGGGTATATATGCAGATTATAGACCGTGGAGACTATGATGTAAATGATAAAGATGCTTATAAATTTGTAGACGGCAACATCATCTGTACCCGTTATGCGGAAACAAACGTTGATACCCGTGAACTCGCAGCCTTCAATATTCCTTTGGAAGAATACATGGATGCCGGACAATTATATGCTTATCCTGCCGTATTCCGTTATGTGAAAGCAGAAACTTATTCAGCCGGTACATTCATAGAGATGGACTATGTATGGGGACAATATTATGCAAGTACTGCTGTGCCTCAAGGATGGCTTTTAGCATTGCCTTATCTGCGTGACAATGCTCACGTACGTCTTATCGTTCCTTCAAAAATGGGACACCAGTCAGCGCAACAATACGTGACTCCTTACTTCTATGATATCACGGAATTCCGTAAAAGACGAAGCTAAGACACTAACATTTAAATAAATCTTTTAGTAAGAAACCTATGACTCTAATCAAATCTATCTCTGGCATCCGCGGAACAATCGGCGGAGGCGCGGGTGAAGGACTGAATCCGCTTGACATTGTTAAATTCACCTCAGCTTATGCTACTTTGATTCGCAAAACTTGCAAAGTACAGAGCAACAAAATTGTAGTGGGACGTGATGCCCGCATCTCAGGTGAAATGGTAAAAAACGTAGTAGTCGGCACCTTGATGGGAATGGGTTGGGATGTTGTAGACATCGACCTGGCTTCTACTCCGACCACAGAACTAGCTGTAACAATGGAAGGCGCTTGTGGCGGTATTATCCTGACAGCTTCTCACAACCCGAAACAGTGGAATGCGCTGAAATTGCTGAATGAACATGGCGAATTCCTCAATGCAGCCGAAGGTAACGAAGTACTTCGTATCGCCGAAGCTGAAGAATTTGACTATGCAGATGTAGACCACCTGGGTTCTTATCGCAAAGACCTTACCTACAATCAAAAACATATCGACAGCGTATTGGCTCTTGACCTGGTAGATGTTGAGGCTATCAAAAAAGCTGATTTCCGTGTAGCTATCGACTGTGTCAATTCAGTAGGCGGCATCATCCTTCCTGAACTTTTGGAACGTCTGGGTGTGAAGCATGTAGAAAAACTCTACTGCGAACCTACCGGAAACTTCCAACACAACCCGGAACCGCTTGAAAAGAACCTCGGTGATATCATGAACTTGATGAAAGGTGGAAAAGCGGATGTAGCATTTGTAGTGGATCCTGATGTTGACCGTCTGGCAATGATTTGCGAAAACGGGGTAATGTACGGTGAAGAATATACACTGGTTACTGTTGCCGACTATGTACTGAAGCATACTCCGGGCAACACGGTATCAAACCTGAGTTCTACCCGTGCCCTGCGTGATGTAACCCGCAAATACGGTATGGAATACAATGCTTCTGCCGTAGGCGAAGTGAACGTAGTAACGAAGATGAAAGCAACCAATGCCGTTATCGGTGGTGAAGGAAACGGGGGAGTAATCTATCCCGCCAGCCACTACGGACGTGACGCATTGGTAGGTATCGCTTTATTCCTTAGCCACTTGGCTCACGAAGGAAAGAAAGTCAGCGAACTCCGCGCTACTTATCCGCCTTACTTTATCGCTAAGAACCGTGTAGACCTTACTCCGGAAATTGACGTAGACGCTATCCTTGCTAAGGTAAAGGAAATCTATAAAGATGAAGAAATCAATGACATCGACGGTGTGAAGATTGACTTTGCTGATAAATGGGTGCACTTGCGCAAGAGTAATACGGAACCCATTATCCGTGTATATAGCGAAGCATCTACAATGGAAGCTGCCGAAGAAATCGGTCAGAAGATTATGAATGTGATTAATGAGCTGGCGAAGAAATAACAGTCTCATTTATATCGAAATAAAAGAAAGGAGAGCTTGACAACCAAGCTCTCCTTTCTTTTATTATTATAGGCTTTCAATTTCATCGGGTGAGAATCCAGTTGCTGATGCAATAGCCTCAGTGGCAACTCCCAGTTCTTTTAATTTTCGGGCAGTTTCGATACGGGCTTCCAGCATACCTTCCTCTTTGCCTTCTTTCCTGCCTTCTTCTAACCCTTCTTCCAGACCTTTCTTTCTTCCTTCTTCCAAGCCTTTTTTTTGAGCAAAGTCCAGCGTATTGAAATAGTCGTTATAGAATTTCCATTCCTCTTCGTATTGTGCCCTTTCTTCTTGGGTCATATTTGCTTTGGAAGCCATCTTTTCCAGTCGTTCGAAGACGGCTTTACGAGCCTTGAAAGGCATTCGGTCAAGTGTATCCATATGCTTTAAAATATAAATCCAACGTTCAAAGTCAGTACTACATTCATCCTCTTCTTTGTTAAAGTTAGGCAGTTCGATAAAAATCTGTCTGAACTTTCCGTTGAAGACTTTTCCAGTATCCCGGTCAGCTAAGACAACATCTGTTCTTATCTTTGCGGGTATGTCCTTGTTCATCACAAAATTCATGAAGAACACTCCATATACAGCATCCAATTGGAAATCCCAGATTCCTTTTTTGGCTTGTTGCGTGATAGCTCTTGAGAGATAGAACAGTGCACGGTCTTTAAAATAAGGCTGTTCCCTGTTCTGCATTTCTACGATAATACGCTCGCCGGTGTCGGTTACGCAGTAGATGTCGTAGATGATTCCCCGTTCTGTTTTTACTTCCGGCAGTTGTTCGTTGTTGAGGAACTGTATGTCGGTGATTACGTGCTCTCCTACGAGCAAATCATTCAAGAAGTCGATTAACAGCTCCTTTTCTACCTCTCTGCCGAATAAAAACTTAAAGCCATAGTCGGTAAAGGGATTGATAAATCTTCCCATTATACTTATTGGTTGTGTATGTTATAACAAAGGTAGTGCTTTTTTGCTCACTTTAGCACTGACTTGGTTTATTTTTTCTTATTTGCCGGACTTGTCTGAAAAGCAGTAAAGCGCCTGCGCATCCGCCACCGATAAGCCATAACGTGGCATATCCAGTTCTCTTCTGCTTTTCACTCTGTTTTTGTTGCCGGACGATTTGATAAGTCATATCTGTCTTTTCCTTACTCTTTCCGGCATTCATCATTAGGGTGTCAGTTTTTTGTTCGTTGTAATTCTTCTCTGCGGTAGACGCATTCTGTCTTTTCCGATGTATAATAGTCGTTTGTTCCATATATTCCTCAATGGAACTTTGATGAAGGGCAGAAGAGTCCGACGCTTGCTTCTGTGATAAGTGTGCATCCTTTTTCTGCCGTGTTTCTTGCGTAGTTTGAGAAATGATGGAAACATCAGCCTTTTCCGTTGACAAGGTTGAACTCTTGTAGCTACTACAAGAAGCCGTATATAAGCAGAGTCCAAGACATAGTCCGGTCAGCGATACACCCCGCAACCAGGTTCTGACATCAAAGCACGGGCAGGCTTTGATAAATTCATTCGGTTCTATACGTCCGTCACCATTCAGGTCGGGTGAAGTGTCACGATGTCCGAGGATGGTCCGTATGCCGAAATATTCATGTTGCAGCCGGCTGATAAGCGTTTTCATGGCTTCTTTTTGTTTCGGAGTACGCGTATCGGCAGGATGCCCGCAAGCGTCCAGTCCGCCGATATAGCAGATGCCGATGCTTCGGTTGTTCCAGCCGATACAATGTGCGCCCGGTTTTTCGATAGCTCGTCCGTTCTCGATAGTTCCATCCAGGCGGATAACAAAATGATAGCCGATACCGTTGAAACTCCGTTGGCGGTGCCATTGGTCTATATCTGCCGCGGTGAAATCTTGTCCGCAAGGTGTGGCGGAACAGTGGATAATGATTGAGTCGATTGTTCTCATGATTCGTTTAATGTTTTTTGAGAGGTGGTAATAATGAATATAAAAGATTTAGTAGTCGGAAACTGGAGTACGGTGCGTGCATCCGTGGATAACACACTGCTTGATTTCCAGTTCCTTGAGAGCTAATTCCGTTTCGTGGCAATGGTTTATCCATTCCAGTTTGTCGGCTTGTTCTTTCCGCAGTTCATTTTGGAGAGAGTCGATAGTCGTATCCCGTTGGGAGAGTCGTTCTTCCAGCCAGTCCACCTGTTTTCGGTGGTTTTCGGCTGTCAGGTCATCCAGAGACGCTTCCTCGCGGCGTGCATCCGTTTTGCGGTGCGTCAGGAAGTGAATGAGCCATTTTATAGCTTCCAGTCCGCCTAAAGCACTGATAAGGGTAATAATATTCGCTGTTTCCATAAGGGGAGATACAATAAAAGTGCCCGTTGAGTACTTTACTTGCTTTGCGGCTAGTTAGTCTGGGGCACTTTTACGTTTTATGCAGGAATGTTATGCAGCCGGGTCTGGATCCGGTGTTTCTCCGCCATCATCCGGATTGCCACCGGGGTTGTTATCGTCCGGGTTGTCTGTTCCCCCCGAACCGCTGGTCTTGTTTACGCGGTCCACATCTTTCAGACTCAATCCGTCGGTACGTGTGGTGGTTCCCGTGTTCAGACGAATATCTTTGTTGGCACGGAAGCAGATACGCAAGCCTGTGATGTCGGCAGCGGTAAAATCCTCTGCCGCATCTGTCCCTTTGCTTTGGGCGGCAAGATAGAAGTATCCCAGGCCGCTGATGTTGACTATCCGTCCGTCAATTAACTTCTGCTTCAATAATGTCCTGAAATCCTTTAATACACTGAAGGCTTCACCTTCGCTTACACCGGAAGTCCGGCCTATCTCCTGGGCGATTTCGTCCAAAGTACTCGGATTGCTGTACTGGTACGTGATTTGCGGATAAGTCTTTTTAGCCGAATCCATGTTTGTCAGGTCGACAGGTCTTGTGATTTTTTTGAATAAGATTGCCATAATCGGTTTCCTTTCTTTGTTTTAGTTTCTAAATTCTTATTACTTCGCTAACGTTAACGATACAAAGATAAGGGTTCGATGGCGAGGGGACAAGGACAGGGGAAATGCTGTCTTGTGAAACTTTATGTATCTGCATATCAGTTTGTTACTGTTGCTTTGAAAGTCTCATTGTCAGGAAGATTTCCCCATCAGGTAAGGATACGGACAAAAGAAGGAGGAAGAGCGGCAGTTTATCGGCTAGGTATAAACCAGTCGAGATTATAGGAATCCAGTAGGTCGTCAAGTTCTTTCAGTGAATTCTCGCCCAAGAGGCGTATTCTGCTGACTTCCCATCGGCTATGCTGGATTAGATCTCCTAATGTGTATACGTCTAGTACAGACAGGCCGTTTTTGCAGCGAGTGGATATAGGAAGTTTTCTGATTTTAATGCCTAATATTTCTTTCTGAGCTCTTTCTTTTTCTTGCTTGATTTTTAATTGTCGGTCCAATTCCATGTTCTCCGTAGAGATGTTTATGCTTAGATTGAGTAAACGTTTATTTTCTTCAAGCAGTTCCACGTATTTTTTGCCGAATTCCAGTCGCTTCATGCCTTGTGAAAGAAGAGTTCTGATTCGTGTCGGGGTGAGTTGATGCTTTGCGCTGATTTCTTCGATTTTATGTCCGCGAAGGAACATTCTTACGATGTCGAGAGTTCTTTCGTCTTTATTGACAGACAACATTTGGTATGCTATACCGAATAAAGTGACCAGTAAATTACTGTTTTTATAAATATCGCTGTATATCCAGTTTCTGTCCCTAAGGTTCCTGCATATTTGCTGATACTCTTGTTCCAGTTTGCTAATCTCCGCTTTGTATTCTTTGATATTCCTTTCTGCCTCCTTGATATTTCCGAAAGATGCTTGCAGTGCTTCTACTGATTGAAAATCCACAAGCGTACCGGTGGTTGCTCTCTTTCCTGCCAGTAATAATCCTCTGTCTATCCAGTTTTTGATGGTTTGAGGGTGTACATTGAATATTTCCGCCGCTTCTTGTCGTGTGATATAATTCTTTTTCATCGGGTTTGTTTTTTTGTTATACAGCAACAAAGATAAAGAATTTTTAGACTAACGGTCATCAATTGGTTGAGAAATGTGATTTCCATCTCCAGAATGCCTTCATTAGCCCTTCTTCGCTGATACTGTTGATATTGTATCGTTCGATGAAGCAGCGGACAGATTCGATATAAGGAATTCCCAGTTGGCGTCGGTCGATAATCATCCTGTCGAAAAGTTCAAGTTGAAGTTGATTCAGTGTTCGTTGCTCGAAAAGCCGGATGGCGTCTTGTGTCAGATAATTGTAACTTGCCGGATTTTTTCCCCGATGTGGGGCAGTCAGTCGCAGGCAGAGATTTCCTGTTTCGCGGAGCGGGGCGTTGGCAGGTCGGCGGGAAAGTGATTCTTGAAGGGTGAATTGCAGGTAGCAACCCGCAGGGAGATGCAAGCTACCGTTTTCTATGGAGTCAGCATATCGTCCATACAGATATTCTGCGAGTAAGGGCTTGATTTGGAAACGCAATGTATAAGACATGATAAATCAATTTAGTGAGGTTTGAACTTGAAAAAGGAAGTGGGCAGACCGGAAAAGTCCGTTATCGGGATAGTTAGCATCCGCCACCGGGGCAGATACCGTCCGGCACCGGGGAAGGCACCCTTCGGCACCGGGGAAGACACCCCTCGGCACCGAGTAAAAATAGTCACCAAATGAGGAGTGCCTCTGTTATTTTCCCGGTGGACGTTCCAATTCCCGGATAGCATCCGGATCACCGGCATTAGCCTTTCGGACTGTTTCCTGATACACCTCATACGTCACGGGCTTCCGTTCCCCCGGCTCGGGGACGGGAATAGTGTCGGAAGGCGTGGCGGTCGTTTTGCCCTTGCGACATTCCTTGGCATACTGGCGAAGGAACTCCATAATTTTCAGTGGAGTGATGCTGCCGTAGAACGGGCCGTATGTACCTATTTTCACGCGGGCGATGAAAAGACAAATGTCAGCGGCGCTCAGCCACGGATAGGCACAGAGAATGAGCGATACCGTTTCATTCAGTTGTTCGGAAGACATCTGCCAACGGGTTTCGGCGAGAACATTCAGACTGTAGAGTTGCCCTTTCAACCATTCCACGGGGGTGGAACCGCCGTAGAGATTGCCAATCAGAGTCAGCGAAGGAATATCCTTTCTGTCCGCGAGAGTGGCGGGAGTATATCCTGCTATGAGGATGCGTTGCTGAAGTGAGGGCGGATAAGCATGAAAGAAATCATTCGGTGTCGGGAAGCGTTGGTAAAGTGCCTGTAGCTCGGAGCTGCTCGAACCGTTGCTCGGCTTCGGATTGTAGAAGGGGATTGATGTCTGTTGTGAAATGTCCGTTTGTTGCGGTTGCTGTTTCGTTGTTTCCGTGATAGTTGTCATGATAGTGGTCTTTAGAGTGATTGGAAGAGTTGAGTTGAATATCTAGCCAGGAAGCGAAATGCCGGCGGAAGTCCCGTACCGATTTTCGTGATTCCCCCTCGTTCTGCAACTTCCGGCAGAAATGTTCAAGCCATTTCTCCAGTTCCGGTTGTTTCAGGTGATGGTTTTGGCAAAGCGTCTTGAGCCATTCCTTATTTTGGACAGCTTTAAGAAAAGCCTTTCGTGTGGGGATGACGGTAGATTCCTCTTCCGGATTTCCGGTTTTCTGTTCCTCTTCCGGCATTCGATGTTTCTCTTCCGCCATTCCGTGTTTCTCTTCCGATATTCGGTGTTCTTCTTCGTGTTCCTGTTCGTAGTATTCTTCTTCCTCTTCCTTTTCCCCCTGCGGGACACCGTTTGGAGCGGGAAGACGGGAAGCATCCTGTTCCGGTAGCTGTCTTGTCTTTTCTATATCTCTGTGGGTTTGTTCGGATAATAACAGCCGTATTTGTTCCGGTAGCTTGTCATATTCTTTCCGCGCGGCAATTTTCATGCTGGGGTTCATGGATTGTTGTGCCATCCAGTCGATAATGATGACATACCCTTCATGGTATATTACTTTCTTGATGACTTCAAGTTTCTTGATACTTCGCCGGACTGCCGGTTCGCTGATATGGCATTCGTAAGCCAGTCTGCGTATGGATGTGTTGTAAGCCCCCAGCATATTGGTAGAAGAATTGGTGTTCAGATAAATCCAAACCAGTTTGTCGGTAGCAGAGAGGTCTTCAAACCATGTCTCGCTCCAGGTACGTACGTTAATGTATCTTCTGGTTTCCATGTCAGTATCTTGATTTAGGTTCTTCATCGTCGTCCTGAGCCATGATTCTGCGGTATGCATCGATGACTTGCCGCGATTTTGGACCGAGGATGCGTCCGCTTAGCGTATTGTACACTGTTTTCTCTGAAACTCCTGCAAGTAGGGCTACTTTTTGCTTCCATCCTCTAGGTGGAATGAGGGGAGTGCGCTGATGTTGGTTACTTTTCTGTTCCATTTGGGTATAATATCTATTAATTTATTATATTTGTCCCCAATTACTTGATAAATGGGAGACTCTGTTTCTTCATTTCGGCGGTAAAAGTAGAGATTAGTATTGATAAAACAAAAGATTATGTCGGAAGATTTGATATATTTCTCAAGAAACCTGATATTTATCAGGAAATTGATAGGGATAACCCAGTCTGGGTTGGCAGAAAAGCTGGGTGTGAAGGCTAATACAATCTCTAATTATGAAAAAGAGGTGACAGCGCCGGATTTTAAAGTATTGGTGAAGTTGTGCAAGCTATTCCGTCTTCCCACCGATATGATGCTGAATAATTTATTGACCGCTTCCGACTTGGAAGCGCTGCCGGACTGGCTGAAAAATGTCCGTCAAAATTTCAATTTGAATGACATTGACGCGCCGCCCGTTTCTCCGGAGATTGTTTCGTCCAATGAAGGAGAGCATCTTTATAACAAGCAACTGCTCGAACTGCTCGAACGGAAGGATGAGACGATAATGGAGCTGAACCGCCGCATCGGGCGGTTGGAGTATAAGATAGAACTGCTTCAGAAAGAGAATAAGTCCGACTTCTGATAGAGGCTCCGGAAAGTAGTGAATTGGGAAAAAGATGAAGTACCAGCCTGGTTATTGAAAGTCATTTCTTGTCCGGGCGTATGTTATTGTTTCTTAGAGAACCACTCCTTGAACTCCGCCACCCGTGCCTTGCTGACCAGAATCTTTTCCTTGATTCCTGAATAGCGCACATTGATGGATAACCGGCTGTTGAACCATAAATCAATGTCTTTGATAGCTTCCCGCGAAACCAGGTATTGGCGATTGGCGCGGAAGAAAAGGTGAGGATTGAGACAGTCGGTCAGTTCGTCCAGTGTTTGGGTAAAGTTGTATTCTGTGCCGTCGGTTAAAACAGCTTTAACCTGGCAATCTTTGATATAAAATAATTGTATCATATCTATGGAGACAGGCAAGAGCTTGTCTCCTTTCATTGGGATAAGGAAGTGCGTCTTATAGTTCTCCTGCTTTTTGAGCGAATGGAAAAGTTGTAGCAGCTCTTCTTCTTGGTGTGGGTTGTGGCGCGGTTCGCAGTCGTCGGGGGCGGCGGTGTGCTGCAAGTTTCCCAGTTTGGCGAGGGCACGTTCGATGTCTTCCTTGCCGATAGGTTTCAGCAAATAGTCGATACTGTTCACTTTGAAAGCCCGCAGAGCATATTCGTCATAGGCGGTGGTGAAGATAATCGGGCAAGTGATACTGACATGATTGAATATCTCGAAAGCCGAGCCGTCCGCCAGATGAATATCCATGAATATCAAGTCCGGCATCGGATGAGAGCCGAACCATTCGATAGTGGAACCGATACTATCCAGTACGGCAGCAATTTCTGCGTCCGGCTTTACATCGTTGAGCAGTGAGGAAAGGTTGCGTACCGCTGCCTTTTCGTCTTCTATAATGACAGTCTTCATGGTGTTTTGTTTATATATCACTGTTATTGTTGTGCTTCATCAATCAGGGGAATAGAAACGGTAAATTCTTTATCCTCTGTGATTTGTATATCTTGCTTGAATAAAAGGTGGTATCTCTTGGCAAGATTAACCAGTCCGATACCCGTTCCGGGGGTGGCGGTCCATTTGGGCTGAATGTCGTTGCTGACGGATAAGTAGCCATTCCCGTCTGTGGTGATATGGATAGCCAGCGGTTTCCGGTTACTGATTTCATTGTGTTTTACGGCATTCTCAATCAATACCTGCACAGCCATCGGCGGAAGCCGGAAATCTTCGTATGCCTGGTCTATCTGTATGTCGAACTGCAGGTTGTTCTCAAAACGCATCTTTAACAGGAAGATATAAGCGGAAGCGAATTCCATTTCTTCGCGAAGGCTGACACTCTGTGACTCGTTGCCTTGCAGGGTATATCTCAGTACCCGGGAAAGCTCCTGAATATAATCCTGGGCTTTGTCCTGATTCTCACGTACCAATGAACGCAAAGTATTTAACGAATTGAATAGCATATGCGGGTTGAGCTGGTTTTTCAAGACCTCGTATTGGTTGCGGATATTTTCCGCCTGGAGTTGCTCGTTTTCAATAAGCACCTGCTGTTGGCGGTATATCAGATGGATGATATAACAACTGCTGGTGACAAGACACGCCATGATGAAATCCCTCAACGGATGCAGATAATGGTGTACCATCGCGTCGATAGCCGGAATGTCAAATGTCTTGTGCAGGAAGACAAAGACCTGCCCCAGCAGGTTGCTCAATATCCACGTCAGGACGAAAGAGAGCAGAATCTTTGTTCCCGTAATCTTGATAGACGACTGGTTGAAATGGAACAGCCGTGTATTGACGGCGAAGAGCAGGAGCAAAGACAGAAAAGTAAAGAGTATCTCATTAGCCACATCCATAAACTTCATTCCGGGAAATAACGAATGACTCTCGAAACGGTCGAAAAGGGATACGGATTCCGGGAAATGGATTAGCACCGCCACAGCCACCGAAATGATGACTGTGGAGAGCACATATTTGTCTTTTTTTATTGCCTTTACTATCATACTGCAAAGATAAGGGAATTTTTTAGCGATTAATCGTTTTTCTGAATATGTGCTGTGACATACATGCCCGGTCGGAATTGTGCGTTTGTCTCTTTGATAGAGGAATATACTTCGAGCGAACGGTTGGTTTCGTCTACTTTTTGTCCGATGGAGACTACTGTGCCGTTGAATGTCTGCGTTCCCATCCCGTTGACGCGGAATTGCACGAGACTGCCTGTTTGGATGTCTGCAAGGTCTTTTTCGTAAGTAGTCAGGCAGAGCATCGGGGAGCTTTTATCAATAATCTCACAAAGAGCTTCGCCCGGATTGATATATTTGCCTATATTCATTGCCACATTGGCTGCATAGCCGCTGATGGGGGCTTTCACTTCCAGCAATGGCTGGATACCGTTCTTTAGCAATGTTTCCGGGGTGACGCCCAGAAGTGAGAGTTGCGCGGCAGCGGCATCCTGGCGGCTTTTCATGGAGAGATAATCCGCTTTGCTTTGCTGGAACTTCTTTTGCGAAGCCGCTTGTTCGGCGGAAAGTGCTTTTTGACGCTCGTATTCCGCCAGAAGATATTCCGCCTGTGCATGACTATCCAGATAAGTCTGTTGCAGGGTAATGAATTCCGGATTTTCCAAGGTGGCGATAACTGCGTTTTTAGCTATATGTTGTCCGGGCAACAGAGAGGTGTTCTTGACCACTCCACCCATCGTTAAGGCTATGGTTGCTTGTCGTTGGGGCGGGAGAACAATGCGCCCGTTGAATGAAACCTGATTCGGTTTTGAAGTCGCGGAAGTGATGGCATCCACTTCGGGTTGTTTCACTACGGTGTCTGTCGCAACTTCAGTTGCGGAAACCATACCAGTTTCGTTATCCGTAGTCTGTTGATTGCCCTTACAAGCTGTCAAAGCAAGTAAAAGGACAGGGTAAAATATCTTCTTCATATTCTGTATTTTATAATAGAATGTATTATCAAAACTCTCAATTTATCTAAATAGTTCATACTCTAATGCGGCAACGTTATATTGGTAGACAGTCTCGATATAGCCGCGGCGAATATCCCGGGCGGTTGTTATGGACTGTATGTATTCCGCTATACCCGTTTCGCTCTGTTGCAACTGGAGATTGGCAGCCTTGGTCAACTCTTCCGCTTCTTTCAAGGCGGAAGAAGTGTAGTAGCGTAGACTCTCGTTGTATCTGCGGAGTGAGGCTTCCAACTCAAATACCTTGTTTCTCAATTCGCGAATGTTCGCGTCTGCCTGAATCTGAGCTGAGGTAGCGGATAACCGTGCTTGCTTTACCTTGCTCTTTTGGGGCAGGAAGTAGATAGGGAAGGAGACACCCACCATCCATGCATTCAGATTCTTCAACGGAAGAATATCCTGGCGGGTATATCCCACGCTGATTTCCGGAAAGAAATGGCTCCGCTCTACATGAAGCATGGCTTTCGCTTCGTCCGCCTGACTTTGAAAGTAAGCAGTGTGTGCTCCCGACAGCGTCCCGTCTGAAAGGCTGGTATAAAACAGCGATAAGGTAGAATCTGCCGGAACAAGCGGCTGGTCTGAATAACAACTCCAACGGAAGCGTGCCAAAGCCATTTTCTCTTCTTCCTGTGCCTGGAACCAACGGTTGTGCAGTTCGGCGGCAATAGTTGTCATCATATTCTTTTCGAGCAGGGTGATTTCCCCCTGTTGATAACGCAGTTCACCGATATGCTGTAACTTTTCCGCCATCTTATCCTGGTCGCGGTACATTGCACAGAGGTTGGCGGCATATTGGTAGTACGCCCATGCCCGTTTCACTTCTGCCGTGATTTCCTTCTCCACCATTTGACGATAGAATGTGGTTGTTTTCACTTGGCGGTTGACTAATGCATTCTTGTAGAACGGAGTGAGCAGAGAACCCAGGCTTTGCTCGAAAGCCAGTTCCTTGTCTTTCTTGTTCTCTCCGTTGAGTTGTCCCCAGGAATAGCTGAATGAGGTAGGGGTAGCTTCTACAATCTCTCCACGGGTAGCCTTGGCTTGTTGAATGGCGTTGGTTGCCATTTTCAGACGGGGGTGATTCTGTTTCGCCATCTCGATAGCCTGTTCCAAAGTGACGGTCGATGCCTGTTGCGCGGAAACGAAAGAAGGAATCAACAGGAACAGCGGAAGAAGGACGAAGAACGGCAGGTGAAACTTGACTCCCGGACGTTTCCAGGTTGCGAAGGAGTTTACAATCTTGTAGAACACCGGGATGATAAGCAATGTCAATACAGTGGAGATAATCAATCCGCCGATAACGACAGTTGCCAACGGGCGTTGCACTTCGGAGCCGGCGGAGGTGGCGATAGCCATCGGGACAAATCCCAATGATGCCACCAAGCCTGTCAGGAATACGGGACGAAGCAGATGCGGAGTTCCCTTGGCGATGATTCGGTTTGTACTCATGGGGTAAGTGTTTTGTTTACGAAGTTCGTTGAAGTGATTCACCATGAGGATACCGTTCAGTACTGCCACGCCAAATAATGCGATGAAGCCTACACCCGCCGATATGCTGAACGGAAGTCCGCGCAGCCAAAGGGCGACGATACCGCCGATAAGCGACAATGGAACGGTGGAGAATACCATCAGTGTATAGGTGATATTCTTGAAAGCAAAGAACAGAATCAACAGGATGAGCATCAATGCTACCGGAATGACAATGAGCAGCGTGTGAATGGCGTTCTGCAAGTTCTCGAACTGACCGCCGTATTCGAAGTAATATCCCGGTTTCAACTTGACATTCTTGTCCAATGTCGTTTGTATGTCCGCCACCACTTGCTGTATATCCGCGTCGCGCACATTGACACCGATGACGATACGGCGTTTCGTAGCGTCGCGGTTGATTTGGAGAGGTCCGCTGACGAGGTCTATGCTCGCTACTTCTCCGACCGGAATCTGGATTCCTTCGGAAGTGCGCACAAACAATTTGTCGAGATTCAAATCCGCCACTTTCTCCTGGTCGAGACGGACGACGAGGTCGAACCTTCGTTCGTTTTCAAACACTACGCCGCTGGATTCTCCGGCATAGGCGGTTCGGATAATCGTGTTGAGCTCTTCTATGTTGATGCCGTAGCGGGCTATCTTGCTGCGGTTGTATTTTACCACAAGCTGGGGCAATCCCATTGTCTGCTCTACGATGACGTCTGACGCTCCCGGCACTTTTTCTACATAGGCGGCGGCTTCTTTTGCTTTCTCGTAGAGTTCGTGGGTGTCTTCTCCGTACAGTTTGACGGCAATGTCCGCTTTGGCTCCTGTCATCAGTTCATTAAAACGGAGCTGTATCGGTTGCGAGAAGTTGAATTCGGCACGCTCGGACAGCGGTTCGAGTGCTTCTTTCATCTTATCCACCATTTCCGCACGGTTTCCTGCGCTGGTCCATTCTTTGAAAGGTTTCATGATAATCATCACGTCGGCGTCTTCTACTGCCATCGGGTCGGTGGGGACTTCCGCCGTTCCGATTTTGGCAACTACGTGCTTGATTTCCGGGAATTTGTCCATCAGCGTCTTTTCTGCCAGACGGGATACTTCGATACTTTCTGACAACGAACTTCCGGCAGGCAATGTCATTTGCATGGCGAAGTCGCCTTCGTCCAGGGTCGGGATAAATTCGGCACCCAGCCGGGTGAAGAGGAAGAGCGAGCCGATTAGCGCGGCAAAGGCTACGATGACGGTACGCCACTTGTGATGCAGGCAGGAACGCAGGCAACGTTGATATACGCTGTTCAGTTTCTCGAAGAAACGGTCGGCAAGTGTCGGTTTCACCACGATGGTATGTTTCAGGAAGAGCGATGCCATCATCGGGACATAGGTGAGTGAAAGAATCAAGGCTCCGATGATACAGAATACAAGTGTTTTTGCCATCGGGGTGAAGTATTTTCCTTCAATTCCGTTCAGGGTGAGGATTGGGAAGAATACTATCAGGATAATCAATACGGCGAAAGTGGCCGAGCGGACTACGCCGGATGCTCCTTTTTCCACTTCTGCATCCATCTCTTCACGGGTGAGCGTCCGTCCCCGGAACTGCTTGCCGTAGATATGGGCAAGGATACCTTCCAGTATGACGATAGAGCCGTCCACAACGATACCGAAGTCGATGGCGCCGAGGCTCATCAGGTTGGCGGTGACATTGAAAAGGCGCATCATGATAAAGGCAAAGAGCATTGCCAGCGGGATGACTGACGCGACAATCAGTCCGGCACGTACATTGCCGAGGAAGATGATAAGTACGAGGAATACGATAATTGCACCTTCAATCAGGTTGTTGACAACGGTTGAGATATTTCGGTTCACCAGTTCCGAGCGGTTCAGATAAGGTTCGATGCTGACTCCTTCGGGCAGCAGGTGCTGTATCTTCTCTACTCTTTTTTCCAGTTCCTGGGTGACGACGTTGGCGTTGGCTCCTTTCAGCATCATCGCGATTCCGCCTACACACTCGCCTTCACCGTCCATTGTCATGGCGCCGAAACGTTTGGGAGAGCCGAAACGGACTACGCCTACATCGCTGATATGTACAGGAATCCCGTTCCGGTTGGCTACAACGATGCGTTCGATGTCCTTCGTCCGGGTAATCATACCTTCCGACCGGATATAATAGGCGTTGTTTGCTTTTTCAATGTAGCTTCCGCCTGTGTTCTGGTTGTTGCTGCTGAGGGCTTCGAATACTTCGCCGATGGTGATGTTCAGTGAAAAGAGCGCGTCCGGGTCGACGGCGACTTCATACTGTTTCAGGTAGCCGCCGAAGCTGTTGATTTCTACGATACCCGGTATGCCGGACAACTGGCGTTTCACCATCCAGTCCTGAATGGTGCGGAGTTCCATGGCATCGTATTTCTCTTCGTAACCGGGAGCTACTTTCAGTATGTACTGGTAGATTTCTCCGAGTCCGGTGGTGATAGGCATCATTTCCGGTGCTCCAAGTTCGGGGGGAATCTCTCCGGCAACGGTTTGTATCTGTTCGTTGATAAGCTGCCGGGCATCCAGGGTAGGGACGCTTTCTTTGAACACAACGGTCACTACCGATAGCCCGAAGCGGCTGACGGAACGGATATCTTCTACATTCATGATGTTGCTCATCGCTAGTTCGATAGGCATGGTGATGAGCTGTTCTACCTCTTGCGGTGCAAGGGTGGGCGACACGGTCACAATCTGTACCTGGTTGTTGGTGATATCGGGCACGGCGTCGATAGGTAATGTCAACATCGCGTAGATACCGCCGATAAGCAGGAAGAGGGTAGTGAGCCCTACAAACAGCTTCTTCTTGATTGAAAAACGTACAATAGCTGTAAACATGATTCTCTTTGTGTTATTATTTCATGTTACAAAACTACGGACTATCTGCGTTCATCGTAATCAGGAACGGATGAAGTGGAAAAATTGCAGGGCGAAGTGACGAAATGGCGGCTTGAATGTTCTGCGGGGGAACTAATCTTTTAGAACCTGTATCCGATACTTATGATGAATAGTGTGAATCGAAACAAACATTTTTCACTCCGGTTCGTTTAATATGAAACGAACTAAATACGTGTTGAGTATGAAATCATTTATTTTAATGGTGGTAGCTATGGTGTGTGCAATATCTTTGGAAGCGCAGAATAAGTCTTTCTACGACTTCACTGTGCAAACGATTGACGGTAAGGAATTTCCTCTTTCGTCCTTGAAGGGAAAGAAAGTGTTGGTGGTGAATGTGGCCTCCAAGTGTGGCTTGACACCACAATATGCCAAGTTGCAGGAATTGTACGAGAAGTATAAGGATAAGAACTTCGTTATTATCGGCTTTCCCGCCAATAACTTTATGGGGCAGGAGCCGGGAAGCAATGAGGAGATTGCCAAGTTCTGTTCATTGAAGTATGATGTCACTTTCCCGATGATGGCTAAGATTTCCGTCAAAGGCAAGGAGATGGCTCCGCTTTATCAATGGCTGACGGAGAAGAAATTGAATGGAAAAGAAGATGCGCCCGTTCAGTGGAACTTCCAGAAGTTTATGATTGACGAGAACGGAAACTGGATTGGGTTCGTTGCCCCCAAAGAGAGCCCGTTCTCGGAGAAAATCATTACTTGGATAGAGAAGGAATAAGGGATACTTTCTTCAGTTCTCCTTCGAAGTTGGGAGTGAAAATTCCTTTTCCCAGGTTTTCTTCTATTTCTTCGATGGTCCAGAAACGTCCGCCGTCCAGTTCGTCGCTGGGGTGGATTTCACCGTCGTAGACTGTCTTATGAACAAATACGAGCTCCTTCTCACGGTCGGACTCGAAAACATAATTAGTCAGAAGTTCAGGAGTAAAGTCCGTGATGCCCAGTTCTTCACGGGCTTCCCGTTTAAGGGCTATCTCTACGCTTTCGCCTAAATCGATATGTCCGCCTACGGCTGTATCCCATTTCCCGGGTTGGATGTCTTTCCATTCGGGACGTTTTTGCAGATACAAGTCTCCTTTTGCGTTGAAGACGTGCAGATGGACGACTGGATGAAGCAATTTGCTGCCGCTGTGGCATTCTCCGCGGGTGGCGGCTCCGGTGATATTTCCCTGCTCATCGACGATGGGGAACATTTCTTGGTTGTTATCGCTTGACATCATTGTTTCTATTGTTTACTTTTTGAATCCTTTAATAATAGTTCTTCCTGTATTAGTTTGAGAACGGAAGATAACATAGCTACGCCATTTTCGGTGAAAGCGAATAAAGATGTTGAACCAATATTATAATGGGAAGGTATCACATTTTGTGATACCCCTATGGAAATCAGTTGATTAGATTCTTCTTGGGTCAACCTGAACATAAAATCTTCAGGGAATCTGTCGATATTTCTTCTGACAGCTTGCTTCAACACTCTGGTTTCTATTCCATATAATTCTGATAAATCGAAATCTAACATAACCTTTGTTCCTCGAATCTCGTAGATTCTGCTTTCGATTTCTATGGGTGGTTTTTCCATGCTGTAATTTCTACTTTTAGTTTACGGCATTAATAAGGAAGAATCTCCGTAGCTCAGGAACCGAAAATCGTGGCTCAGGGCATAATCATAAATCGTGCGCCAGTCTCCTTTTACAAAAGCGGAAACCAAAAGTAATAAAGTGCTTTGCGGCTGATGGAAATTAGTAACCATTGCTTTTACTATTTTATACTGGTAGCCGGGGGCAATAATTATCTGTGTACTGGTATGAAGTGCCTCAAGACCGTTTCTGTCGAGGTAACCCAATATCTTTTGCAACGCAACTACCGGGGGAATCTGGTCATACTTTTCATAAGGCTGCCATTGTCTGACGTGTAGTTCCTCTTCCGTAGCGTCCGGATTATCAGCTAGGGTGACTCCGATATGATACAGGCTTTCGAGTGTGCGTACCGAAGTAGTCCCTACGGCAACAGCGCAACCGTCATGGTCGATAAGTTTCTTGATAGTGCTCCGGTTGACGGATATATATTCCGTATGCATCTCGTGACCTTCAATCTCTTCACTCTTCACAGGCTTGAAAGTTCCCGCGCCTACGTGCAAGGTCAGTTCCTCAAGTTCTATACCTTTCTCTTGCAGCGCATCCAGTACTCGGGGCGTGAAGTGCAGTCCGGCGGTAGGTGCGGCTACCGAACCTTTAATCTTTGAATAAACCGTCTGATATGTTTCTTTATCGCTTTCTTCCGTCTCCCGATTTAGATAAGGAGGGATAGGAAGCTCCCCGAATACTTCGAGAATATCGGCGAAAGTCACTTCCGGATTATCCCATGAGAAGTCTACCCAATGGCTGGTTCCTCTGCTTTCTCCTCTCGTTGCGGTCAGCGTGATTGGCAATCCTTTTACTGTCATTTCCCGTTTCAGGGTCCCGTCTTTCCATTTCTTCAGGTTGCCAATCATGCAAAGCCATGCGGCGTGTTCCGTTTGCTGGAAGTTCAGTACATAATCATTGGGTTGAATGGGCTCAAGGCAGAACACTTCAATCAATGCCCCCGTTTCCTTACGGAAATGTAGCCTTGCCTGAATAACTTTTGTATTGTTGAATACCATCAAAGCACCTTTAGGCAGATACTCAGGCAAAGAGGTGAAAGTGTCTTCGCTTACTTCACCGCGGCGGTACACCAATAGTTTCGACTGGTCGCGGACAGCCAATGGGAATTTGGCAATGCGTTCATCCGGCAATGGATAGTTATATTCGCTGATATGGATATGTTTCGGGTCTTCTTTCATTGTTGTCAGGTATATTTCTTGATAGTATGCTCTAGTTCTATTTATTCCATATTCATAAAGTTTGGCTTGAGGAATAAAAAGAAAGAGGTTAGATTTGACTCTAACCTCTTGATGGACAATTCGTCGGGATGACAAGATTCGAACTTGCGACCACACGCCCCCCAGACGCGTACTCTACCGGGCTGAGCTACATCCCGAATTGCGGATGCAAAAGTACTGCTTTATTTTGAAATAGCAAATAAATAGTGTGAAATTTGTTCCCTTATTAAATAGGCTACTTTGCTAATCGTTTGATTTATAGTGAAGTGCGTGTAGGATTATTTGTGCTTTATTATTCCGATAATGGGGTTGGAAGAGCGAGTGTTTCCCCACCCTTATAATTTCTATTAGTATTTATTTACCTCTATAAATTGCTTTTGGTTGTAGTAATTTGGATAAAACGTGTAATGAATAAGTAATGATTATGTAATCGATGAAGTAGTGCTGTATGTCTTGATAGTTAACAGTTAATCTTTGTTAACGTAAGAAATATGATTACTTTTCATTGTGGAGTAATGTGAAAAATGTAAATTTAGTCGTCGAAAATCGTCAAAAATGCACGAGTTCACTTTTGCAATGTGCGTATATACTACATAATTAAATAAAAATAGAAGATGAAAAATCTGAAAATTATGCTCTATAAGAGCAACCAAAAGAGAGATGGAAGTTACCCTGTGTGTTTGCGTATTTCTAAGGATGGAAAACGGAAATATGTCAGTTTGGGGCTATCAGCGCAAGGGGTGCAGTGGAATGACGATGCCGACCGTTTTAAGAAAGATAAGCGTGTATGTCCCAATTATGAGAGGGATAATTTGTTTCTGAACTCCTGCGAGGAACGTGCGGGGAAAATTTTGTTGATGTTTGCGGAAAAGGGACAAAATTGGTCGCTAATTCAATTTGAAGAAGAGTTCTGCTGTAAGAATAGGGAAAATAGAATAAATGATATTTTTATTGAACATATAGACCTTTTGAAAGCTACTGGTCATATAGGAAATGCTAAAAAGTTTGAAGGCACTCTTAGAATGTTGGAAAAGTATGATAAGAAAATAAAGGAACGGACTTGTGCGGAAATTGATTTTAAGTATGTGACTGGATTTAATGCGGCATTAGAAAAACGGGGGTGTTGTGGCAATACCCGAAGGATTTATTTGAAACCTTTAAGTGTGATATTAAATAAGGCTATAAAGGAAAAGAAATGCTCTTTGGATACCTATCCGTTTGGGAAAGGTGGTTTTGAACTGGGTAAATTGTCAGAGGTAACGGAAAAAAGATATTTGCTTCCGCAAGAACTGGAACTTATAAAAGAATCACCCCAAGAGGATTTTGTTTTGGAGCGTGCCCGCAGACTCTTTCTGTTTTCCTACTATTGTTTTGGAATGAGTATGGTGGATATGGCGAAATTGACTTCCGCTAATATTAAAGTATTGGCGACGGGTGAACATATTGTATATAAAAGACACAAAACGCAGAACGCCAAAGAAATGAAGCCCATAATAATAAAGATAAATGAACCTATAAAGGAACTGTTGGATTGGTTTAAATCGAACACTTCTTTAATGGGGGACTATCTTCTTCCTTTAATAACCAAAGATTATGGTGAAGAAGAATTATGGTACGAGCATAGACGTACGAGATACAAAAGGATTAATAACAACATGAAGAAACTTGGTGAAAAATTAAATATTGGAATAAAACTGACCACTTATGTTGCCCGTCATACAATGGCAATGCAGTTACAGGGAAAGAATGTTCCACGTGAGGTTATCAGCCAAGTAATGGGTCATGCCAATATTGACACAACGGCTACATACCTCGCAAGTTTTGATACTACCATATTAGACAGAACAGTAAATTTATTATAACTACAAAACAATGACAAATGATTGTATTATGCCTCTGGGCAGCTTGATAAACAAGTTGCTCCGAGGGGAAGCGGATGAATGGTGTGAAACGGATTTTGGGTTTTATCTTGAAAGTCTGACACATGGTGATAAAAAAGAACTGGAACAGGTGCTGGAAACTGTTGATGAGGCTATTGTCAACTGGAAAAGTCTTTCTTTTATTTCCCGTTATGAGGATAAAATAAAAGAATGGGAAGAGGGCAAATGTAGTATGGACGAAGTGGATGAATTGTATTTCGAAGAGGAATCGTGGCGGAAAGAGGGGAAGAGACTGTTAACAGCCGAAACTTTGTATGCTGCTATATCCAATAGGGGTTTTATAAATGACTATCACCATGATGCGATGGAGAAGGCATTGGACAATAATGATGTCCGATACTTAAAGACGGATTGGGAAAATATGGTGTTGGCTCAAATAAGGTCGTTACGGGAAACTATTTGTAGTATGCTAGGTTCAGTACCGACGGCTGTCAAAAACGAGCAACAGAAGAACAATAGACCGTTAAAACGGATAGAAGATTATCCGGAGGTGTTTGGTGTAGACCTTTGTTGTGAATTGACAGGCTATGCAAAGCATACGATTTATAAACTGACTTGTGCAAATGAGATACCTTGCTGTCGTTCCGGTAGCAATGGACGTAAATTGAAATTTAGACGTGATGAAATCAAAGAATGGCTGACAGCTCGGAAACAGGAAACGAATGAGGATTTTGTCAAAAGGATGGAAGGTCAGTTGGCGGCACGTTTTCGTAAATAGTAATAAACTCAATTATGTACAAGTTTTTATATACATCTAAATTTAATAGTCATGTATGATAAAGTCAAGTTGGTATTACATGCCCTACCAATAGGGTACAATTGGCAATCAGTCTTAAGCCGTATAGTTGCGTATTCCTACCGTGCTGACGGTACAGGTGGTTGGGGGTGGTGGTATGGTCGTACTATTATAGCTACAGAAACGTGTGTGTCATTCGAGGGTAGTCTTCCTAAGTCTTTATGGGGTCACAATACGCATACTATGTCATTGAATGATGTTGAGTGTTGTATTATGATGTTAAGTGAGGACTTGGGAGTACCTATGTATGATGCAGAGGTGGAGTATGTAGAGTTTGCTCATAACTTTGAAATGTCGCAACCCCCTGTATTTTATTTAAGGAAGTTAAGTGGAATAAAGGGGTTCATTCCTAATGACTGGGCTGAAGGTAAGGGTGGAACTGTATATTTCGACAAAGAGGGTGTACGGGTAAAGTTCTACGATAAAATATCAGAGGCTAAAAAGAAGAAAGAGTTGCCCAAAGTGGGTAGAAGTAGTCTACCGGAGTATTTATTGAGGTATGAAATTACGCTTAAAAAGAAGGAGCTGTTTAAGTTGTTTAGAAGAGAGATTACAGCCGGTGAATTATGGGACAAACGTGTATTTTGGACGTTGGTTGCGGAGTGGTTTGGCTATTATGAAGATATGGAGAAGCTGCCTAATGACTGCTTGGATGTGGATTTTAATATTTTTGAGAGCGCCAAGGACTTTGATAAATGGTGCATTTGTATAGCAAACGCGGGACAAAACTTGAGTTATTATGTGAAAAACGTTCTATTTAAGTTGCGTAAAAATCCGCAGCCCGAAGACAGAGTTCGACACGCTCAGTTCCAAAAAAGAATCCAGGATGCGTCAGAATGGGGGAAAAATCATTTGGTACTCCCCAGTCTAATATTGGAGTTGACCGATAAGATTGAACACTATCTTACTTGGCTGTTGGAAAGTTCAGAAGACGGCATGAGTATAGAAGAGGAGCAACAGCTGTTTTATCAAGTCAATTGATCGTCTTATGGAAGCGAATAGAAAGAATTGGGGTGTGACCTATGTTATTGGATATTCCCAATTAATTTATTTCAAATAACAGGATTAAAAACAGGCTCTAATATGAGGAATATATGTAAGAGCACCAATCTTATACGTGATATGCCATGTATATTAGTGCATTCTAGGAAAATATAATTATCAATATTGTGTAATTTTTTAATTAAGAAAATATGAAAACAAATTTAAGTAAAGAAATGGATTCAGAAATGTTGTTTGATTTGATAAGAAAAGCTAATAGGGATAAAGATGTAGCTTTTGAGTTGGGAGCAATGTATCTGAATGGAAATAAAGTTTGCCAAGATACACAAAGGGCAATCTTCTATTTTCAACAGGCAAGTAGATTAGGGCATTCGGGTGTTGAAGCTATATATGCTTACCTGTATAAATGTGGTGCTCCTAATTTTGAACCAAATCTATTGAAGGCTGCTGCGTGCTTTGAGTATGCAGGACTGTACGCCAGCGATGATGTTGAAATGGATGAACCCTTATTGTGGGAGGCTGTCAACCTGTGGCTTTATGGTGGAGATAAAGAAACTCCGCTAAATGAAGAAAATGGTGTTGAACTCTTGGAAATCATGTGTGAAAGAGGAATGCCCTATGCCATGTTTTTAATGGGGGAAGCCTATGCAAAAGGATTGTGGGGAAAAGCTAAGGATGAAGATGTAGCTAATGAATGGTATCATAAATCTGCGGAGCTAGGTTGTGACGCTGCTAAGGGGGCGTTAACTGATCTGCCGTTTTAATGACAACTGATTAAAGTTTTAGCGGAGGGGTTGGATTTATTCGACCTCTCCGTTTGCTTTTGTATAGTTGTAAAATTGCTGTTAGGATGCTTTGCTTTCCCCTTTTGTCTATTGTTCAGGTCAAATCTTATATATAACTCCTCTATTGGAAGCGTATTGCCTCTTTTATCCCTTGCAGGCATAATTTACTCGGTAAAGGGACAAAATGGTTAATATCGCTCTAAAACGAGCCTCTATGATTAAGTGTGTGATGAGGCTATTGTTGGGGTATCGATAGACTATGTAGGGTTCGTTCTTAATTCGTTTTATGGATTTGGGAAAATTTACTCTATGTGACAATATCTTCTAGTGATGTAACCCTGTAATGGCGAGAAATCTTTGCTTTTGTCCATGGATTTGTTATATTTGCATTGTCAAAAGATGGTAGTTTTGTGAGGAGGGATGAGGAAATGAGCGAAGATATTAGTAAGCTAATATTATACCTGCCAATGTAGACTGGATATCCTAATTTACAATCCACTCTTAAATAGACCAAATATTGTTAAAGATTACGCAATGCATTATGAGTAAAATGACAGAAGAGGTAACTCGGGCGATAGCCATAAAGTTCCTAGATGGAGACGAAGATTTTGAATTGATTAAAGAGGAAAACTACAAAAACTATGTAGTCTATTTTGCGGCTTATAAGCTGGCTAGTGGAGATTCATACAACGGACTTCCTATTTACATACTGATTGATGAATTGGGCAAAGCCCGATACGCAACACCTGACGAAAGGAATGAAATAATGAGGCTTTGGAATCCTGAGGAAGAAGATGACGAGGACTAGCGGCTTTCCAATTTACTCTTTTTATTATACATTTGTACCGTTTAAAGGTAGAACTAAAACATAGAAAAGATGAAGAAATATGAGTAAAATGACAGAAGAGGTAACTCGGGCGATAGCCACGAAGTTCCTAACACATCCTGAAGAATTTGAATTGATTAAAGAGGAAAACTACAAAAACTATGTAGTCTATTTTGCGGCTTATAAGCTGGCTAGTGGAGATTCATATAACGGACTTCCTATTTATATACTGATTGATGAATTGGGCAAAGCCCGATACGCAACACCTGACGAAAGGGATGAAATATGGCATCGTAATGACGAGGACTATGATGAAGGCGAGGAGGATGACGATGACGTGGAGTATATAGAATTGCCCGGCTTGTGTAATGGGCAAAATACACTTTTGGATAAGGAAGAGGACGAGGAGGATATAGAATTACCACCTATGTAAGTTGATATCCTAGTTTATAATTTGCTTTTTATATTTATTATCAGGTCAAATCTTATATATAACTCCTCTATTGGAAGCGTATTGCCATTTTCATTCTTCAAAGGTATAATTTACTCGGTAAGGGGATAAAGTGGCTAAAACGCTTTAATACGAACTTTTGTGTTTGAGTCTGTGCTGAAGCTAATTGTGAGGTCTCAATAGCAAAAGTGATAAAAAGGACATAGGAAGCCTCATCGAAGTTTCCCTCTATCTAGTGACGCATTGATCTGTCAGTCCTCCTCATTACTACTTTCCAATTCTTCTGATTGGCTACGTATCAACAATTCATGTTGCTCGTTGCTATCTGCATAACGGACGTTTCTTAATTTGTCTATTAATACATAAATAGGAAGTCCGACATTTGCATATTCGTCAATTCCTTTTGGAAAAGCCAAAAAGACGGTGTTATCTTTCTAATTGTCTAACGGTATAAGTTCAAATTCGTCACTGTCATTAAGGAACTTTCTGACTATTGCTTCCACATTCTTGTCTATAATTGTTGTTGGGTATAAATGTTTTTATTATTGAATTATGTCTTTTATCCATTCCAAAGCGTTGTCATTTGCTTCAAAAACAAATTCTTGCCCTTTGGCTGCGGAAATAAAACAGTCCTCTTTCCAAGAGTTTGCGTTATAGCTTATTGGAATTTGCCGGAAAAAAACGGGTAAATTCCATACTCTCCTACTGCATTTTTCTTTAGTAAGTACAAGCCTGTTTGAAAACTGCAAGCATCCGGCTCCGGGTAGTTGAGGTAAAAATGAAAGTTTGGAAGAAGCCGTATAAATGACATTTGGACTGTTCCATCTTTCCATTTTTGCATGTGGGTGTCCGTTTAACCATGCGGGGATATTGGTAGGAGTGTCAATAATTTCTCCTACTTGAAGATAGCCGTATATAACATGCCAATCCGGAGCGTCTTTTTTATAACGTAATTGTCCAGCAATGTACTCCGTTTGCCTAAACCAGCCAAAGAATAAAAACAAGTCACCGATTCCCACTCCCTGTTTTTGCAGGTGTCGTAATGCGGTCTTTTCCTGTCCGAATGTAGGCTTCCACCCTGTTGGTCTATCCTTTATTTCCTCTCTGATATCGGGGTCTAAATGACAGTTATATTCTTCTTTTATTTTGTTGTTGGGGTTTAAAGTGTGGATGATATCGTAATATGAACTATTGCCATAGAATAAATCTCTATACTTTGTTTCCATATCTGTTTTTGAGGGTATCGGCAATGACAGTAATGTTCCGTCCGGTAATATTGGACTAGGCATTCCACCATATTGGGAATCAAATCCCTTTCTACTTAGTATAACTTTCATTTGGCGTCAGTGTATTTGCATAGTTCAACATGTTGTTTGACGTAGTTTATAAATTCTGCGGCATCCTTTGTTATTACTCCATAGCTTGTTTGCACTTTAGGAATGTTGGGGCGTACTCCATCGGGGATATCTAACGGGGACAAACGACTGAAATAATAAAATTCTTCGCAGATAAGAACATATTCCCCTCTCAAATCCTTGTCCATTTTGTCTTTTCCATGGAAATTGTTTTCTATCTGTATAAATTCTTTGGGGTTAGTCGGGTTTGGTTTATATATGTTGTCTCCATAACGTTGTATAATTTTAGTATCTTCTGTTTTTACAGGTCGTTTTTGTTCGTACTTTTCCCAGTATTCAGCAAAAGAAAGTTTTTGTGTCACTTTTGCTAAATAGACAAGTTTTTCTTTTCCAACTTCGGTCGGACTGTCCTTTAGTTGTTTTGAAGTCCATCCCGCAATCCAGTTTCCTATTTTGGTGTTGCGACGCATTGCAGGCTTACATGTTGCAAGTGTCAGTACTCCAAATAAAGGGTTTGGAGCAAAACGGTTGTCATGCTTCATTTTATAACTGTACAGTTTGTAATCTGTAGTTTCCATATTTGTCTGCGTTAAGAGTAAATATTGATATTTAGCTTTTATTTCCGACGAATATATCAAATATTATCTTGAAAAACGATATAAATGGGATATTTTTAATTATATTTGTCGTAATAAGTTTGTGTTGATGCTTCATCTGTGTAGATATGAAGGATAATGGGGGAATTTAGTTCAGCAAGTTTATGTATAATCAATGCAATTATATTACTATGGTAGAAAAAGACAACAACATTGAAAAGTCCTACACGCTTAATATTTACGAAAGCGATAAGGAGTTTAAGCGTATGTATCAAGCGGCTTCACCCGAAGAACAGGCGAAAATGGGGTATGATGTCCCACATCACGCTGATATGGAAGATATTAGAATTACAGAAATGGCGAACGAGTGGTTACGTGATGGCAAACCCGTAGATTAATCTAAAGGAATTACACTATGGCAAAGAAAGACAACAACATTGAAAAATCTTATGATTTTGGTAAAAGTGAGTTTAACCGAAAAATGAAAAAGATATACCAAGAGCGAGAGGCTAAAGGTCTTCCAAATAGTGTGGATATACCAAACGACGCAGATGCGGACGACTTGGCACGCTTAAGAGCTTTTGGGGAATGGTTGAGCGATGGGCAACCCGTAGATTAATCTAAAGGAATTATACTATGGCAAAGAATGACAACAACATTGAAAAGTCCTACAAACTTACAATTTATGAGGACGATAAAGTGTTCAAGCGCATGTATCAAGCCGCTTCCCCAGAGGAACGCAAGAAGTTCGGTTACGATGTGCCGAACGATGCTGATGCAGAGGATTTGGAAATCACCCGTGCAAAGAACGAATGGTTACGTGATGGCAAACCAGTAGATTAAATTGTCTTATGAATCAAAATAAAGCATTGGAGATTGCCTATAAGGCTCATATTGGACAGTTAGACAAAGGTGGCAGTCCTTATATATTGCATCCTGTCAGAGTTGCTTTACACTGTCAAACAGAGGATGAAAAGATAGTAGCATTGTTGCATGATGTTGTAGAAGATACATCTATAACATTTGAGGATTTAAAAACGGAAGGGTTGGATGACAGGCTACTGGAGGCTTTAAAATGTCTGACTAAAGAAGAGGGTGAAGATTATAAAGCGTTTATTGAACGTGTCTCTACTAATCGTTTGGCTACAAAGGTTAAAATACAAGACCTAAAAGATAATATGGATGTAACTCGTTTGAATGGTAAGGCACATTGGAAGTTGGAAACATATAAAGAAGCGTTGGAGTACCTCGAACGGTGCTCAAATAAGAAAGTTTTATATGTAGATATGGATAATGTATTGGTAAACTTCCAATCAGGCATAGACGCCTTAAATGAGGAGTTGAAAAGCCGATATGCGGGGTGTTATGATGAAGTCCCTAATATATTTGCAAAAATGCAACCCAATGAAGGGGCAATAGATGCCATGAATCGTTTAAAAGACAAATACGACATTTACATTTTATCAACAGCTCCATGGGATAACCCAAGTGCATGGTCTGACAAGTTAGAATGGGTGAAGCGTTATTTGGGTGAAGTATGCTATAAACGTTTGATCTTGTCGCACCACAAAAACTTGAATGCAGGGGATTATTTAATAGATGACAGGAAAAAGAATGGTGCTGCCGATTTTAAAGGTGAGCTTATATTGTTCGGTTCTGAACGGTTTCCAAATTGAGAGTCTGTGGTAAGGTATTTAATGTGATAAAAACACGAAGAACGCAAAAGGTGTTTTGCACTGCAATTTGCTTTAGTTTGGATTAAGTTTCCCGAAAGAGGTAATGAATGAGTAATCGAGCTAAAAAATAAAGGAACTAGATAACTATCTAATTCCTTGTTTTATATGTGATTGTAAAATGAAAATCTTTTACTCTTTTCACGCCCCCCAGACGCGTACTCTACCGGGCTGAGCTACATCCCGAATTGCGGATGCAAAAGTACTGCTTTATTTTGAAATAGCAAATAATTCGAATGAAATTTATAATATACTTCTGCGGTTTACTCATATTTTTCTGATGATAAGTAAAGTAAAGTGGAGAATATTTTATAAGTTTGCATCACAAATAGTGGCGCAATTGTAGGAACTTTAGCTGTATTGTATATCATGATATGTGCTAATAAATAAAGATTCTGTTTTATTTGAATTAGCAAATGAACTGATGTTTTTTCATTTGGCGGCATTAATTGGAATGTTTGCGTAAAAACACTATAAAATATCAGGCAGTATATAATAAAGCTAAACGGGGAAATTGCGAAATGAACTATCAATCAGTGAGTTTGTTTATGAATTAATGCAAATAAAGAGTGTGTGACTTCTTTAGTGTGATACTATATTTCCGTTTTCGATGTGCAGTATTTCAGGAAGTTATACATTTGTAGTAATAAGACTTAGTTTAGATAGAAAGGTGTTAAATGTTAGACATAAAAAATAGAGAGACATTAGAGATATACGTCTTGGGTGACGATTTTAAATTTTATCAGAATCTGAAATATCTTCCTCTGACTTCTTATCCTTCCAATATTCAATCAGCTTTGATTATATATTGTTTGAGTGGGAGAGCGAAACTTACCGTACACGAAGATGTACATTGGGTACAGCCGGAGGAACTTATTATATTATTACCCGGACAATTTGTCTCATTCAGTGAGCCTAGTGAAGATTTCTCGACCGTTTCGATGGTGATATCCTCTTCTTTGTTTAGTGATGCGTTGAGTGGAGTCCCACGATTCTCCCCGCATTTCTTCTTCTATATGCGAAGCCATTTTTGCTATCCGCAAACAGAGCGTGATGTTCTTCGGATATACAATTTCCTGGGGATGATAAAAGAAAAAGTCAAGTCTCAGGACGTGTATAGGCGGGAGTTGATAACACATTTGTTGAGATACCTCTATCTGGAGTTGTTCAACGCTTATCAGAAGGAATCTGCTTTGATGACTGTGCGGAAAGATACGCGCAAAGAAGAATTGGCCAATAAATTCTTCGGGCTTATCATGAAGCATTTCAAAGAAAATAAGGATGTGGCTTTTTATGCGGATAAACTTTGCATTACTTCCAAGTACTTGACTATGGTTATCAAGGAGACAAGCGGGAAGTCTGCCAAAGACTGGATTGTGGAATACATCATACTTGAAATTAAGGCTTTGCTGAAAAATACAAGTCTGAATATTCAGGAGATAGCAATCAAAACCAACTTCGCCAATCAGTCCTCGCTCGGACGTTTTTTCAGAAAGCATACCGGAATGTCGCTGTCTCAGTATCGGATGAGCAGTTTAGACTAAAACAGCTTATCATATTTGCCGCGGATGTATGAGGATTAAATCCCCATACATTCGCGGTAAAAGTCCAGCATCTCAAAAATGGTATTTTTGTCGGCTGTCTGGTTGATGCAAATATCACCGATGTCTTTCAGTAGAGTGAAGTTGACCGTTCCCGAAGTATTCTTTTTGTCATGTGTCATGTATGCATAAAGCTGTTCATATTTCTTGCAGTCGAATGTAAACACACCGTAATTGTCTTTAATAAACTGGATAGTCTGTCTCATTTTCTCTTTCGGGAAGCCTGCTTTGGTGTGGGACAGATACAATTCGCATACGATTCCCCAAGCTACTGCATATCCGTGCAAAACCGGACGGTTTTCTGCCAATGCCATACTTTCAAACGCGTGTCCGACGGTATGTCCCAAGTTTAACGCTTTGCGAATGCCATGTTCAAAAGGATCTTGCTTCACAATATCTTCTTTTACTTGTACCGACTTGCCAACCAGTTGTTTGAGAGCGGCATAATCAATATCGGCTGTATTGAAGTTCAGTAATTCCGCCCAATGCGCGACGTTGCTGATTAAACCGTGTTTGAGCATCTCCGCATATCCGGAAAAGAAATTGTGTGCATCCAGCGTGCGCAGGAATTCTGTTTCAATCAACACGCTGCTTGCCGGAGCAAATGCGCCGATTTCGTTTTTCAATCCGTTGAAGTTGATTCCTGTTTTGCCACCGACGGAAGCGTCCACCATAGCCAGCAGGGTAGTCGGTATATTGATGTAAGAGATGCCACGTTTGAATGTAGCTGCGGCAAAACCGCCCAGATCCGTCACCATTCCCCCGCCGAGGTTGATAAGTAAAGAGTGACGCGTAGCTCCTTGGGTACTCAATGTCATCCAGACAGAAGCAAGCGTTTCCAGCGTTTTATGTACGTCTTCCGCTCCGATGCAGATTTCAGTGGCATCTTTCAGCAAGGTGGTTTCCTTCAGGGAAGGCAGGCAGAGACGCTGGGTATGCTCGTCTGTGAGGATGAATAATTTGTCATGCGGGCACTGTTCAATGGCACGACTCAGGCTCGTTTCCAAGCTTTCACAGAGAATAACTTCTTGTTTACTCATGATTCTTTTGCTTTTTTACCCTGCAAATGTATATAAAATATCTTTTTTATACTTACATTTGCCCTGTTAAAACGTTCAATCATGAAAGCATTATTACCTGTATATTGTCGTCCTTTGGGATATGTGGTCTTGTTGGTAGCTCTGTTCATTCCTTTTTTTCTGGTGATGCAGGGAGTGGTAACCGATAACAATTTGTTGTTTTATAAAGAATGTACAAAGTTGCTGATGATGGCAGGATGTTTGTTGATAATCTTTGCACTGAGCAAGCAAGAGAGTCGCGAAACGGAACAAATCCGTAATTCGGCAGTTCGTAATGCTATCTTTCTGACATTCCTGTTTGTCTTCGGGGGAATGCTGTGGCGTGTCATGCAAGGAGATGTGATTAATGTAGATACTTCCTCTTTTCTGACTTTTTTGATTTTTAATGTGCTTTGTTTGGAATTTGGTCTGAAAAAAGCGTTTGTTGATCGATTCTTTAAAAGATAATTTTCTTTTCAATTAAACCTTTTGCGATTCGATTTGTCAAAAAGGCATTGTTATTGCTACTAATATAATCGTAAATTAGGTAAATGAAAAGATTTTCTGCAGGGCTGGTGCTGATGTTACTATGCACCTTCTCAATTTTCGCACAGGATAAGGTGATTACTGTTTCGGGACGTGTTGTGGAATCCGACTCAAAGGAACCGGCAGCACAGGCTACTGTCCAATTGTTGTCATTGCCCGATAGTGCTTATGCTGCTGGTATAGCCAGTAGCAATCAAGGTTGGTTTACTCTCCCCAAAGTGAAGGCCGGGAAATATGTGTTGAAGGTTTCCTATATCGGCTTCCGTACTAAACTCGTACCGGTTCAACTGGCTGCCAATGCACCCGATAAGAAGTTGGGAACGATCGCGTTGGAACCTGACGCTGTCATGCTGAAAGAAGCGGTGATTACTGCTGAGGCTCCTCAAGTGACGGTGAAGGAAGATACACTGGAATATAACTCGGCTGCTTATCGCACTCCCGAAGGAGCTATGCTCGAAGAACTGGTGAAGAAACTTCCGGGAGCAGAGATTGATGATGACGGTAATGTCAAAATCAACGGTAAGGAAGTGAAGAAGATTATGGTGGATGGTAAAGAATTCTTTGGCGGTGACGTGAAAACCGGGTTGAAGAATCTGCCGGTCAACATGATTGACAAACTGAAAACGTATGATAAGAAATCAGACTTGGCCCGCGTCACCGGAATAGATGATGGGGAAGAAGAGACTGTCCTTGACTTGAAAGTGAAGAAAGGAATGAACCAGGGCTGGTTTGGTAATGCAAGTGTTGCCGGTGGTACGGAAGACCGCTATGGAAGCAACTTGATGCTGAACCGCTTTGTTGATAACAGCCAGTTCTCTTTGATTGGCTCGGCAAATAATGTGAACGACCAAGGATTCTCCGGTGGCGGCGGACCGCGTTTCCGAAATAGCAACGGTTTGACTGCTACCAAGATGATTGGAGCTAACTTTGCCACTCAGACGGATAAACTTGAATTAGGCGGTAGCGCCCGTTATAATTATAGCGATCACGATGCAGTCTCTACAAACTATTCGGAACGTTTCTTGACGAATGGAAGTTCTTTTTCTAATTCGAATAGTAAGAACCGCAATAGGAATACGAACTTTAATGCAGACTTCCGTCTGGAATGGAAGCCGGATACGTTGACTAATATCATTTTCCGTCCGAATGTTTCTTATGGGAAGTCTGACGGATATTCTATTTCCGAATCGGGAACTTTTGATGGTGATCCGTTTAATTTGGTGTCCAATCCTAATAAATTTTTGAATAAAATCTATTGGGGAAGTGATAATGACCCATTAGAAAAGATTCGTGTCAATTCCAGCAACAGTGAATCTTTATCTAAGAGTAACAGTCTGTCTGCCAATGCTTCCTTGCAAGTGAACAGAAGGTTAAATAATATGGGGCGGAATATAACTTTCCGTGGTACATTCGGTTATGGAGATAATGATAGTGAGTCGTTTAGCGAATCGTTGACACGTTATAAGCCTAACTTAGGAAAGAATGATGATGAACGCAAGCAGTATATCACATCTCCGACTAAGAGTTACGATTATACGGGCGAATTGACATATAATGAGCCGATTGCCAAAGCTACTTTCTTGCAGTTCCGCTATAAATTCCAGTACAAATACAGTGAGAGTGATAGAAGCACATACAGTTTGATTCCCGAAGCGGAAAAAAATCAGGACTGGTTTTGGAATTTTGGAGATGATTTGCCGGAAGGATATGAGAATAATAAGGATATGAAGTTGAGCAAATATGCTCAGTATAAGTATTATAATCATGATATCAATGCAGGGCTGAATATTATCCGTGAAAAGTACAGGTTCAACTTTGGAATGTCCTTGCAGCCTCAGAATACCCGTTTGGATTATAAGAAAGCGGAAATAGATACTGTAGTAAAGAGAAATGTGTTCAATTTCGCTCCTAACGTTGATTTCCGTTACCGGTTCTCCAAAGTGAGCCAGTTGCGCTTTACATATCGGGGACGTGCAGGCCAGCCGAGCATGGAAAATCTGCTGGATGTGACCGATGATTCCAATCCGTTGCGAATTACCAAGGGTAATCCGGGGTTGAAACCTTCTTTTACTCATTCTATGCGGTTGTTCTATAATACATATAATGGTGATAAGCAGCGCGGAATGATGGCGCACGCTAATTTTAATATGACTCAGAATAAGATTACCAATGCCACTATTTATAACCAGATGACGGGTGGGACAATCTCTCAGCCGGAGAATATTAATGGTTATTGGACTGCAATGGGAATGTTCGGATTCAATACGGCTCTGAAAGACAAGCGTTTTACAATCAATTCTTTCTCACGTGCCAACTATACTAACGATGTGTCTTTCCTTTATAATGATGATACTCAAGTGAATGATAAAAATACAAGTACGTCGTTGACCTTGGCCGAGAATCTGAATGGAACGTTCCGTAATGATTGGTTTGAGTTTACTATCAATGGGTCAATCAACTATAATTTTGAACGTAATAAGTTGAATCCGGATACCAATCAGGAACCTTATACTTTCGGGTATGGAGCAAGTACGAACATCTCTTTGCCTTGGAATATGACGTTGTCTACCAATATAACGAATAATTCACGTCGTGGTTATCGCGATGCCAGCATGAATAAAAATGAACTAATTTGGAATGCTCAGATTGCCCAGAACTTCCTGAAAGGTAATGCTGCAACAATCAGTTTTGAAGTATATGACATTCTGAAACAACAATCCAATATCAGTCGTTCGCTGACTGCTGATATGCGTTCCGTTTCGGAATATAACGGAGTCAACAGTTATTGTATGCTTCGTTTCGCCTATCGTCTGAATGTCTTCGGGAATAAGGAAGCACGTGGAAATATGCGTCAAGGTGGTTTCGACGGTGGTGGTCATCGCGGTCCGCGTGGTGGCAGTCCAACCCGGATGATGCGTTTTTAAGAGCAGACAAGGTCTTATGAGATAAATAAGAAGTGTCCCGGCGCAACGATTGATAGTTGTAGCCGGGACTTTTTTGTTTATCCGATAATTTACTTTATATTTGTTGTTTAGTATCCGTTTAAAAAAGAGATTCCTATGATTGATTGGAACTATATACTCAGCCAGATAGCAACGGTGGCTTTTGATATTCTCTATTTCGGAGCCGTCATCGGTACGATTGTCATTATCATTCTTGACAACCGGAATCCGGTTAAAACTATGGCATGGATACTGATATTGCTTTTTCTTCCCATCGTAGGTCTTGTCTTTTACTTTTTCTTTGGCCGGAGCCAGCGCCGCGAACGTATTATCGGTCAGAAAAGCTACGACCGTCTGCTGAAGAAGCCGATGGCTGAATATCTGGCTCAGGATTGCTCGGAAATCCAGTATGAATATTCCCGTCTTATCCAACTGTTTCAGCATACCAACCAGGCTTTTCCTTTTGAGGGAAATCGTGTATCTGTCTATACCGAAGGCTATACGAAATTGCAGGCATTATTGCGTGAACTCCAGAAAGCGAAACAGCATATCCATATGGAGTATTATATTTTTGAAGATGATGCTATCGGGCGGCTGGTTAGAGATGTATTGATTGAGAAAGCTTCTCAGGGGATTGAAGTACGAGTGATTTATGATGATGTAGGATGCTGGCACGTTCCCAATCGCTTTTTTGAAGAAATGCGTAATGCGGGTATTGAGGTACGGAGTTTCCTGAAAGTGCGCTTTCCCTTGTTTACCAGTAGGGTGAATTATCGGAATCATAGAAAGATTGTCGTTATTGACGGACGTGTAGGCTTTGTGGGTGGGATGAATCTAGCTGAGCGCTATATGCGTGGTTTCTCCTGGGGGACTTGGCGTGATACACATATCATGCTGGAAGGTAAAGCAGTGCATGGCTTGCAAACCGCCTTCCTGCTCGACTGGTATTTCGTGGACCGTACGCTGATAACAGCGTCCCGCTATTTTCCGAGAATAGACTCTTGTGGTAGCTGCTTAGTGCAGATTGTCACCAGCGAACCTATCGGTCCCTGGAAGGAAATCATGCAGGGACTGACGGTGGCGATAACCAATGCCAAGAAATATTTCTATATGCAGACACCCTATTTCTTGCCGACAGAGCAAATTCTGGCTGCTATGCAGACTGCGGCCTTGTCCGGAGTGGATATACGTCTGATGCTACCGGAACGTGCCGACAACCGGGTTACTCATCTTGGCTCTCATTCCTATCTCGCGGACGTGATGCAGGCAGGTGTGAAAGTCTATTTCTATAAGAAAGGTTTTTTGCATTCCAAACTCATGGTTTCGGATGATCTGCTTTCTACGGTAGGTTCTACTAATGTGGATTTCCGTAGCTTTGAGCATAATTTTGAAGTGAATGCTTTTATGTATGATGTGGACACTGCACTCGAAATGAAAGAAATATTCCTTCAAGACCAGCGTGAAAGCACGCAGATATTCTTGAAGAATTGGGTGAGGCGTTCGTGGAGACAAAAGGCAGCGGAGTCCATTGTTCGTTTATTGGCTCCGCTTCTCTAATATCTATAATAGGTTTAATCGATTTATCGGAACAAGGAGAAGTTTACACTTCCATAAATTCTTCTTTCGATGAAATGTGGATTTTCCTCGAAGTTATTATCTTTTCCGTGTTCCAGAACAAATAATCCCCCTTCTTTGAGAAGATTGTTTTGGAAAATAAGTTCGGGTATTGTCTCCAGTTCTTTTAAAGCGTAAGGCGGATCGGCAAAGATAAAGTCAAACTGCTCGCTACTGCTCTTGATAAATTTGAATACATCACCCCGTATCGGCAGGCATTTGTCTGTCTGCACCTCTTTCATGATTTTGACGATGAATGAGTGATGTGCAGGCTCTTTCTCAATACAGATAACGCGGTCGCATCCCCTGGAAATGAGTTCGATACTTATGCTTCCGGTTCCGGCAAACAAATCAAGTGCTGTTACTCCTTCCTCAAAATCAATATAGTTATTGAGTACGTTAAACAGATTCTCTTTGGCGAAATCTGTTGTAGGGCGTGCTTTAAACGTTCGTGGCACGTCAAATCTTCTTCGTTTGTATATACCGCTGATTACTCGCATATTAATAAGGCTTGCATGTCAATATTAGTAGCAGGATTCATAATGAATACCTGCAAGATAAACTTTTTCAGTTCGTTCATTAGGACTTCTTTGTCCGGGAGTGTTCCGGTGAGGTGCAGTTCATCCCGTTCCTGATTAAACTCCAGTTGTTTCCAGGCATACAGCAGATAGTAGATACGATCTTCTGTGTGCGTACATTCAAAGGAATTGGCAAGAAGGAGATGTCCCCGTTCGAAACAAAAGATGTCGATGCCCTTCTGACGTATGGAAACGTACATCTTTTTGCTGTTCCCTAATCTGCTTTTGACCGAAAAATAGTCAATGAGCGGAGTGGACTGGGAATAGAAATGGGCTTCGGGATACTGTTCTTTTAGAAAAGTGTATGCACTTTTGTCTATACCAAAAATGACAGCTACATTATTTTTCTGTAGAATATTGTAGAATACCGTTTCATTCTCCCGTTTCTGATGATTGTGATAGAATAAAAGTTCTGCCTGTTCCTCTTCAAACAACTCCAATGGTACAATTGTAAAACGCTTGCCGGCCATCATGATATTCACCCGTTTGTAGGGGTGGCTTAAGAAGTCCGATTCGTGAAAAACCGTTTTCAGGTTGGCCGTGAGCGATAGAGAAGGCTCTATTTCTTTCTCTATGATTGATAGAGAGTTGTCGTGAATCGGGTTATAGATAGAAAAAGAAAATCCATCCGTACTAAGACGGATGGATAAAGTATATTGTTTTGATTTAGTAAAATCAATCATTATTCCCAGTTACCAGCACCATTGTTCGGAGTGTCGATAGAACCTACCATTAAACCGCAGTATCTACCCAATTTGCTCTGAACATCTTTTAAGTTAATGATTTCTTGTTTGTCAAGTCCACCCAAATAAGTTTCGTACGGAGCTTTTACTTCGAACAAGAATACAGGAGCTCCTGACTTAGCAGTATCGTTTCTGACATTCATTTCGAACTGAGCACCATTTCCGTAAGGAATGTATCTCATAGAGTCTGCATTAAATCCTTTCGGGAAAATAGTATCCATTACGGCTACCCACATGGTGTCGCGTTTGAAGTTTTCAAGTCCCCATTTCTTAACTTCGTCATACTTGCCTGTCTTCTTCGCTTTGTTGATGATAGACATAGCTTTCTTTTCTGTCAAACCGTCTTCCAGTTGCTTGTCTGTCAACTGTCCCATCTTCATAACAAACGGCAACTTCTGATTTTTTACGAAATCAATCAGTGTGTCGAATTTGTCTGTGTACATTCCGTGATGAAGCGTGCGGTATTCCTGCTGTGCTTTACGGATGTCAATCAAACGGGCAATGACTGCTTTTTCTCTGTCTTTTTTGGCGTTTTCAAAATTGATAGGACCCATGATGCTGTTGTAACAGATGTAAATCAGTGCAGCAGCACAGAGCACTAATACAATATTAAATACTGTTTTCATGATAAATTATGTTTTTAGTTGTTATATTCGCATCGCAAAAATAGAATAAATAAATTTAAATACGATAGTTCAGGGAACTTTTTTCTCGTACAAAAATGATAAATAACTATTTAGAAAGGCAAATTAAGGAAAATTTTCCTTACCAACCAACTTTAGAGCAGGAAATTGCTGTAAAATCTCTTTCAGAGTTTCTTCTGTCTACTTTGGCGGACGAAGTTTTTATCCTCAGAGGTTATGCCGGAACAGGTAAAACATCTCTAGTCGGAGCATTGGTGAAAACAATGGAACAGTTGCAGCAAAAATCTGTTTTGTTGGCTCCGACGGGCCGTGCGGCGAAAGTCTTTTCAACATATGCGGGACATTCGGCTTTTACTATCCATAAGAAAATATACAGACAACAATCCTTCTCCAACGAACTGAGTAATTTTTCAATCAATGACAATTTGGCTACAAATACATTGTTCATAGTTGATGAGGCTTCAATGATTTCTAATGAGGGGCTATCGGGCAGTGTATTTGGCACAGGACGTTTGTTGGATGACTTGGTGCAGTTCGTATATTCGGGGCAAGGATGCCGTCTTTTGTTGATGGGAGATACGGCACAGCTTCCTCCGGTAGGAGAGGAGTTGAGCCCGGCGCTTTTTACCGATGCATTGAAAGGCTATGGTCTTGAAGTACGCGAGGTCGATTTGACTCAGGTAGTCCGGCAAGTACAAGAATCCGGTATTTTATGGAATGCTACGCGACTCAGGCAATTAATTGCGGAAGATGAATGTTACTCTTTACCTAAGATAAAGGTGGCAGGTTTCCCCGACATAAAAGTAGTGCCGGGGACGGAATTGATTGACGAACTGAACAATTGCTATGATCATGACGGGATGGACGAGACGATTGTGATTTGTCGCTCAAATAAACGTGCGAATCTGTATAATGGCGGAATACGTGCACAGATTCTTTGGCGTGAAGATGAACTGAATACAGGAGATATGTTGATGGTTGCCAAGAATAACTATTATTGGACGGAAAAGTATAAAGAAATGGATTTCATAGCCAATGGTGAAATTGCTGTTGTCCGTCGTGTCCGTCGCACCCGTGAAATGTACGGTTTTCGTTTTGCAGAAGTCACCCTCCGATTTCCCGACCAGAATGATTTTGAGCTGGATGCTAATTTGTTGTTGGATACTTTGCATTCTGACTCTCCTGCATTGCCTAAAGCGGATAATGACCGCTTGTTTTATACGGTGCTTGAAGATTATATAGATATTCCCAATAAGCGTGATCGGATGAAGAAGATGAAAGCTGATCCGCATTATAATGCATTGCAAGTGAAATATGCATATGCAATAACGTGCCATAAGGCACAGGGTGGCCAGTGGCAGAATGTGTTTTTGGATCAGGGATATATGACGGATGAGTATTTGACTCCCGATTATTTCCGGTGGCTGTATACAGCTTTTACTCGGGCGACAAAGACGCTGTATTTGGTGAATTATCCGAAGGAGCAGGTGGAATAGTTGCCTTGGATAAATAAGTATAATATGGAAATACCTTTTTTATGGTCGCATAGTCTTCTATAGAAGTGCTGAATAAATATAAACAGGGGACATCTGCCAATATCAAAAATTTGCGTAAGGCAACATTGGAGAAAGATTTAATTGATATACTCTCTGGGAATGTAATTGAAATTCAGGACCCAGCATTTGAGTATTGGTTGAAGTATGTGTATAAATATCATAGTAATTGAAATATGAAAACAGCAATAATCAAGTTTCGGACTTTACTATTGCTGTTTTCTATTCATAAAGACTTTTATAATGTCTCTCTTGGTGATATTTTAATCACTTATTAATGAGTCATACCTATTGAAAACTGTTCGTTAAATCATTTACGTTCAATTTTGTATTCGGTAGCAAGTTCCAAGTTTGGGATAGTTTGGTCAGGTTTCAGGTAAAGAGTCTCTACATATTTTCCATTAAATTTGAAAGTATGCAATACCGGACATTGAGTCAGGTCAATACGTTCGACATAATCGTTACCTGGACGTTGTACTTTCATGTTGATTGCTTGGAGGTTGTCACTGATAAACACTAAATCTTCACAACCGGAACCGAAATATTTGGCGGATAATAAATCAAATGAAGTGATCGGATTATCTCCAAAATTGAATTCTTTTATATAAATAGTGGCAGTATTTGTAATTGTCAGTGACGTTACTTTATGCAGCTTGGATATGTCTACTTTTTCTAAATCCCTGCTACCTTTTATCTGTATGGTAGTCAGGTTGGGGAAGTATTCCAATCCGTTGAGATCGTCTATCGTCGTTTCTGTACAAATAAATTCGGTTGCCTTCATTCCAGCTTCTGTAATTATACCTTCATTTTCGGCTAATTTCACCAACCATCCGTTTGCTTCGGCATATTCTGCGATATCACTGTTTGAAATAGATGCAATCGGTGTATTCGGATCTGCTTGGACGATACTGATTTCTGCATTTTTCAAACTGTTTTCCACACGGACAGAACCGACTCTGGCATTTGAAGCAGCCAAAAGTTTGTAGGATAATGTGCTGGTTGTTATACCTCTGTCATCTGTTTGTTGCTTGGAAATCGTTTGATTAGTAATCCATTCTGCGCCGCTTACAACTGAAGGCGTATACTCGAGATTACTTTCTACCGTGAAGGAAATAGTTTGTTCCGATAAATCATATTTCTGCGATGTCTCTGACGGGGTGATTGTAAAGTAAGGTACACAGGCTTGTGTGATATTTACTACTATCGGTTCGTCAAGAAGCGGACTTTCCAGAGTAACATCGGCTGAACGGATTTTGTATGTTTCGTTTTCGGCAACGGAGAACAATAGTGTTGTTTTACCGATAAATTCGCTTTGTTTTTCTAATGTCAGCCACTCCTTGCTGTCGTCGCTGTAAGTAATGGTAAGATCGGAAACATTACTTTCAAACTTGATAGACACATCACTTTTCTTTCGGGGCAAATCGATTTTTTGTTCGGTTAGTAAGTCTACAGCATATACTGGGGAACATTCCACTTGTAGGGGGACTACTGTAGAACCAACGAAGAATTTGAAAGTTGCAGTGCGGATTTCATCCAACGAGTTGGGATCAATGGTGAATGTAACTTCGTCTCCACTTTTTCCTGATGTAGCTGATGGGTGTGCCCAGTCGTATGTGCCTGCTAATCTCCAGTCGTTCGAACTTGTGACGGTTACGGCAACTTCGCCTCCTAAACCGTTTATTTTTATTTCATTTGTTGATAATGAAAGCGAGTCATTCATTTCATTTACCGGTTCGTCGCTATCAGAGCAACCCCACAGAAAGAGGGTTGCTGACAATACTATCGATATTCTTTTTAATAGATTCATTTTATGTATTTTATTTAAGCGTTAAAAGAGTAATATATTAGCGTGCCGTACGAACAGTACTGTTTTTGGGATAATAATAACTTGGACGTATAAGGCTCTCATCATACAATCCTAAGCAAACATTTTCGCAATATTTTAGCTGGTCTTTTTTCTCTTCGTCCGAAATGTATTTAGGAGGAGTGGGAGAGAAAAACATATAGTAACCATATCCTTTATTCTTTTTGGAACGTGCAGTGCTGGTACTTGTATCTCCGCTATCCCGAAAGAGCTCAATAGACATACCTGCACATTGTTTCAATGTCATACCTATGCCTGGATCTTCTGATCTTCCATAATCTGCTACAGAATAGTCGCAATATTGTCCGGGTTCTACTCCATCGATAATTTTTAGTTTATCGGCATGTAAACTTCCCAAACTATATAGTGATACAATCTTTTCCGGCATGGCTTTCTTACATTCATACATTAAGCGGGAACCAGCTTCTACAGAGTGCTCCGCCAGCCAAGGATTGGAAAGCACCGGATCATTCGAATATTCATCGTCAAAAGCTACACCGTCCAAGTTATATCCACGACAATAAGCGGCTATTTCACGGGCAAACTCTTTGGCTCCCATTTCAGAAAGTTGGGCTACGCCTGCTTGATCATGATTTCCCAGGATACTGATGATAACCCTCATACCAGCTTTGCGGAGTGGCTGGAGATACTCATCATTGTGGTCGAGTAGGAATTGTACATTATCGTTATTAGATATATATACTCGTTGTTTTTTGGCATCCCAGTTTATATTGGCTGCAAAAAGAACTACGTCATCAAAGAAATATTTGCCACTGGCTGTTTTGAATTCTAATGCATTAAGAGGATTTGCATCATTCACTTCAAAGTAAATTACGGTTTTTACAGCATCTTCTCCTTTGTTATGATTGGCTTTATGACGACAATCCTGTACTAACAATACCATATGTTTGGACATTTCGGAAAATGAGATACTTTCGGTCGGTGAAGTTGCAGTCAATGGGACGATGTACGTTTTATCTTCTTCCATACCTTCAAAAGCAGTAAGTGTTACTTTCAGACCGGGAGTTGTCGTGTCATCCGGTGCGAGCAGACAAGCACCGTTGTTGGTGATTGTTACATTTTCTGCAGGAAACATTTCGAAATCCGTATTGTGGATGGCATTGTAGGTGGTTACGTAGGATTCGTCTACGGTAATTGTTACATCTACTCCCGTTTTCGGTTGTTTAGAAAGACGAAATACAATATCTGTTGATTGTTCGTCATTGCGCAGTTCCACTATTGAGTTGTTTTTGTTAGTGGCTGCATCAAGCAACATGCCGTTGATTTGTGTAGCAGAAAGATAAGCGCTTTCATCTGCTGTAAATTCAAGTTCTTCATCACAGGATGTAAAAAGCCCTGCGGTAAATACTGCCAATGGCAGAAAAGCATATTTAATGTGGTTTATCATATTCATATTCTGTTAAAAGATTATTTGTAAAGAGGTAACAGGTTATTTTTCGGGTAAGGTAACGAATTCCCATTTTGGAAGATTCTCGATGGTCAAGTCATACCCGCTTGCGCTATGGTCTTTCACTGTTTGTCCTTCGCCTTCATCAAATTTCCAGTATGCTATCAAGCCTTCTGAGGCAGGATCTGCAGTATAGAAATGATTGACAGCTTGAATTTCTTCGGCTGTAAGAGCACGGTTCCAAATACGCACTTCGGCTACTGAACCGTTGAAGAACCGTTGTTCATTGTAAGAATATCCAATCCAGAAACAGCGTGCTTGTCCACCGCTTTCGTCCGAATGTTTGGTTCCTAAGCTGACTGTATTCAATCTTGAGAATTTTTTGGAGGCTTTTTCTATTCCGTCAATATATATCTTTGCCTCTCCTTCCTTGAAGGTGACAGCTACATGATACCATTTGTTGCCGTCAAACTGTAAGTCGGAGTTGGTAAGATTCCCGTTAGAAGTAGCGAGTTGAAGCTGGTTAGAAGGTACGCCTGCGTCGCCGATACGAAGTAGATACTCGCCTTCGATACCCATCAGTGTGCTTATCTCATTTTTGAGTTGAGAGGCTTTAAAGAGTAGCTCCAGCGTATTTTCTTTCATGTTATTGAATCTTTCATCATTGTTGAAGTCTGGGTAGGCACGATTTTCGTTTAGATTGCACACTACGTTGATAAGTGAGGCTCCATGAAACACATAGTAATAATTTTTAGCGCTTTGCAGTACTTCGATTCCTTCGACAGACTGGATGGTGACGGGTAATACATAAGTGAAGTCTGCATCCAGTTCTCCCGTGTTGATAAATTGGATAGGCAGTATGTTGCTGGAAACAGCACCGGCTTTAATAGTCACTTTGTTCTCTTCCATTACATAATGTGTTTCGGGAAGTAGTATGGCTGCCTCATCGTAATATGCACTCCGGTAGGTATCTAGTAATTCCGGTGCCGCTGCCATTGTTACTTTGATATCATGTGCTTCCGGTTTGGCTATTTCCACCGAAAGTCCTTTTACTATATTGGTGTCTCCTGCCTTGAACAGGATTTCCTGAGTGAAGGCTGTTGTGGAAAGGAAAAGTTTATTGTCGTAATGCTGTTCGTCTTCATTACTCTGACATCCGGTCAAGGTGATGGAGAAAGCGATGAACATCATCATTATTAATTTATTCAGTTTCATAACTTGTTTTTTATTTAGCGGTTGGACTAAGGATATTAATTGCTTCTCTGACGTTGGGGTATATTTTTGTGGGATTGAAATAATCCTGCTCTACTCCATCCACAGAGATTCCGGCTTTTATATAATCGGGTACTTCTTGCAGCGTCCATTCGGCAGCGGCAACGATGGCAGATCTCCCATTCACCATACCATATTGGTCACCCATGTTGCTGAGATATGGAGTGGTTACTCCTATAATAAAGCGGTCGGTCGGTACGCCTTTGGCGGATGCCATCAGTACGAGATAAGACATTTCGTAGAGATTTTTGGCACTGTGGGCGTTGACAATGATATACTTGCTTTCTACCAATATCTCTTTACCGATGACGTTCTGCGGACTTCCTTTGAAGACAATCTCTTTTCCTGCATGGGCGGCTTTCCATTCTGTCAATAAGTTGAAGAATGCGCCTTGGCGTGCTGTTTCGGCAGCTGTCTTTTCTTCATCCTGTAACAGGGAGTTGAGGTCGAAGCCGGTGAAGTTAATCACTATACCGTCTGTTCCCAGTGCATTGATGGCATCCAATTGCCGGGCTGTTTCTTCTTTACAGTATTCGATGAAACGCCGTGCGTTGACAATAGCCGGATCTTCATCTGGTGTTTCATTTTCGCTCTCTAGTTCGTTTTCCTTCTCTGAAGTTTCTGTGTTGGAGGCATCTTCCGCCTCTTTTTCAAGAATGGCTTGCCATGCACTTTCAATGGCGTCAAAGTTGATCAGCCCTAATACTTTTGTTCCTTTTTTACGAGCTTCATCCATTTCAGTGATATGCATCTCATTCACGTCGAAGATGTTGTTCAGGCAGATATAATCTACGCTATCGGGCAGTGCCGTGAGGTGTTGGCTCTGATTGGCAGGGGCCGTGCTAAGGTTGTTCATGGAAACTATGACAATGGAATGTTCACTGGTCTTGAAGTTGTTGAGTGATTCCAGGTATTGAGCGTACAGTTCCGGATTCTGCTCTTCGATGGAAGGGTAACGGAGAGTAATGCTTTCCGGTTCCGTCCATTCCGAGCATGCCGCCAGCATCATCGGGCAGGCGATGAGTGCAGGAAGAGTATGTTTGAATATCTTTTTCATATTATTATAGTATAAAATAGTTTCTTGCTTATAAGGGTTGACTTACTACTAAGTTCACTAAGGACTTGGTGTATAATTCAGGATTTTGCATCTCTGATATTACATTGATAAATATATTATTCATACAATATTGAATGATTAAAGGTCAGTCACTAAGGTTTACATGCCCACCATAAATCAGTAGCCATATTATCTGCTCTCTTCAGATAATTGTTAACAGCATATTGTACATTGACTGTATTGTCTATATATTCTGCAGACGGATAAGGCATACGACGTGCTCCTTTTTTATTATCCACAGTTCCACCACTCATGTTGCCTTCGTCAGTAGTCGGAATCAATTTAGGATAACCTGTACGGCGATAATCCGCCCATGCTTCATTTCCTAACATCCAATTGGCTATCCATTTTTGAGTAATGATCCGTTCCTGTTTCACCTCATCAGTAGAAGACTCATCCCATTTTATCGTTATTGTTGAAAGCTGAGAATTGTATGGGTTGAGTCCGGAAGGATCTGTATAGGTGGTTGGTATCTTGCTTTCATCATTCAAATATTCTTCAGGGCTACCAGCGCTCCATTGTTCAAATGAAAGACGTATTCCTTGATTATAGAAATCACGTGCTTCTCCTCCCATATCAAACTTAAATATAGCTTTTCCTTCAGCTCTTAGAAAAGCAACTTCTGCTGCATTCATCCAAAGGATGGGATCGGAAGCTGAGATTTTTATCTTGGAATAGTTTATAAAATAATCTTTCGCTTTTTCAAGGTTAATGCCTCGACGCAATCCGACATATTCTTGGTCTTCCCAACCGGATTTCTCAAAATAAGCAGCACGACGTGCATCTGCATAACCATTCATATAGCAGACAATATCTGCTGCTACATGGCTGTCACCACCACTTGTTTCTTCGTTATATCGAACTGCCGTATACAGTGGATTAGGTATTGTACCGAAATAATTCCATTTAGCATTATCCTCATTGGATTCTATTACACCAAATTCATGTTTCACTGCACTTTCGGCCATCTCTTGAGCTAATTTTTTATTAGCATAGGAAATCCGGATAGCTAAACGTAGTTTTAGTGAATTGGCAAACTTAATCCATTTTGGTACATTTCCGCCATATACGTAGTCTGCAGTAGCCACAAGAGCTGAACCGCTATTTTCTGTCAGGATTTCTATTGCATGATTCAACTCCTCAAAGAACTTATTATAAACTTCCTCTTGAGAATCGTAAGGAATGGTTATTTTTCCGTCTGCTCCAATTTTAGAATAAGGTATAGGACCATAAGTATCGGTCACACGACTCATTGCCGCTACTTTTATAATTTCAGCAATGGCATAAGGAACCGGATTGTTAGTAGATTCAGATACACTTTTTACTGTTGACAAGTTACTATATAGAACCGGGATAACTTTATCACTTTTCAAGAACACCCTTGTCCAGTCATCTGTCGGATTGAAATTGGAAATTGTAAATGCCCATGCACTCTTGGAATCGGCAAAATACCCTCCACATGGTCCTCCCAGCAAACAATCTGTAAACTGTGCTGTATTAACATCACTAGATACAACACAACCAGCCAAATTGCTCATTGCAGAGCCCAAAGAGTAATCATCAGCTGCTAAACTTCCCGGTTGATATGGATTGGAGTTTATATCCATATATTGACTAGTGCAAGATATGAAAGATATGGTCAATGCCCCCAAAAACAGTTTATTTATTATATTATTTCTCATATTAATGCATTGTTTAGAATTTGAAACTTAGACTAAATCCTATATTACGTAAAGACGGCATCATAAAGTAGTCTATTCCTTGATAGAAGTTATCTGTAGAAGCAATACTTTCCGGATCGAACGGCGCTTTATTGTAAATCATCCAAAGATTACGCCCAATCATAGATATTTTAATGTCGCAAATATTATGTAACATCTTCCGAGGGAAAGTATATCCTAATGATACTTCTTGCAAACGGACATTAGTTGCAGAATAGGTGTAATATTGTGGAACTGAAGTTCCGCCACCGATAATTCCATACCATGTTTCTGGATTAACGCAATCATTGCCGTTGACGAGCACATATCCATGATCTCTAGCTTCAGCAGTTGCCTCAGAAACACCGTAATAATCAAGCATGGCTTGTGTTCGTGAAAATACAACTCCTCCCAAACGTGCAGAAACAAGGAAACCAGCATTAAAATTATTCCAGCTAAAATTATTACGCCAGGCTAAATTACCTTTGGGTAATACACTTCCTAGTTTTATATACTTTTTAGGGTCCTTGATTGTCTCGGTTGTCATTTTACCAGCTTGATCAATGTATATTTTATTATTAGTATCCCGTTTTAAATCAATAAAAGAATACAAGTCGCCCATACTGCCACCTTCCTTTAATAAGAAACGAGCTTCACCTAAACCTCCCATGTTGAGTGTGCCAATAGAGAAGTTTTCTCCTGTGATAGGATTAATAGCGTCGCTGGCCAAAGTTAAGATTTTATTTCTATTCATAGAAAATGTGAAGCCGGTGTCCCAACTGAATTTATTCCATGTATTTTTATATCCTAATGAAAGCTCGATACCTTGATTACGTACCGCTCCTGTTTGAATATACATAGCTGACCATCCACTGACTGGCAACTGCGGATTAAATGTCTGATTCATTGTTTTAGCATTATAATATGTAATGTCTAAATCAAAATTCTTCAAGAAGCGCATGGTTAATCCGACCTCAAATGATTGAGTTCGTTCTGGTTTCAAATTATATAAGGGATATTGGGTCATGATACTCCATTGAGCTGAGTTAGCAGTCCATTCATAACGAGGATTGGCCAAATATCTTCCGAAAGCACTACCTACAGATGCCCAAGAACCACGTAGTTTCATATAAGACAGATAATCTTTATTCAACTTTGGCATCAGTTCAGAAAGAACCACAGAAGCACCGACTGACGGGTAGAAAAAAGATTTGCTTTTCGAATTTGGTCCAGCTAACTGTGAGGGCCAGTCATTACGTCCTGTTAAAGTTATATAGTAGGTACTTTTATATCCTAATTCGGCAGAAGCAAATATAGATTGAGTCTGCTCTCTCCATCCCTCTTGCATACGTTCTGTTTTGCTAGGACTTAAATTTTGTATAGCAAAGAAGTTGGTTAAGCCTACAGTTTCACCTTTAAATGAATCGGTACCATCAGCAATCGGACCACGTACTTTCATTGCATCAGAACGTATATCGGAGAAAGAACCACCAACGTTTGCCTGCAATGAAATGGTTTCACCAAACATTTTATTAATATTCACAAGGAAGTCTGCGTACAACTGCTTATCATTTGTTCGCGTAATTCCGTATAAGCCGCGAGACGACTTTTCCGTCAATTGAGTATTGGTGGAAGCATAGAACTTTTCTGTATAATCATTATTAGAATTATCCAAACGAACGCGACCGGAAACGCTCAACCAATCTAATATCTGATAACTTAAATTAGCATTCAGCATATAACGATCTTTTTTGTTCTCACGCAGATTGCGATAATTTACCCAATATGGATTTTGCATAGTCATGGCTTCATCACCAACGGGCCAATATTGAGTATAAATTTTGCGAGCCGGGTCGTAACGTTCGTACATACTAATATCTTCCCAGTCATTGCCACGCGGAAATAAATAAGCTCCTACTAACGGGTTATTATACGTACCTTGGTTCGTCATATTTCTATCATTTTGTAGAATATAACTTGCTCCGAAATCCAATGTCATTTTATCATCTAAAAAAGATGTTGTATTTCGGACTGTAAAGTTATAACGATTGTACTTGTTATTAGGAACAATACCTTTTGAATTTACGGCTGCTGCTGAAGCATATGTCTGATTTTTCTCTGTTCCGGTAGAAAATGAGACGCTTTCTGTAGCAATAACACCTGTTTGGAAATAGTCATCTTGAGGATTATAGCCAAAATAGTTGGTTTCTGTTAGTTTACGACCCCAGCTACGTGCCCCGGAAACATTCTGAACACCTTCCATACCTGTTCCATAACGGGTCTGAAAACGTGGCATAATAAAAGGAGATGTCAATTCAGTGTTTGAATTGACTGTAATATTAACCTTTCCTTCTTTTCCTTTTTTAGTCGTGATTACAATTGCGCCATTAGCAGCTTCCGAACCGTACAAAGCTGCTGCGGCAGCACCAGTCAAGACTGACATTGATTCAATATCTTCCGGATTGATATCGGCGATAGGCTCACTGGCGCCACGTGAGTCAAATTCCGTACCTCCACTTTTTGTTGAACGTCCTGAGAAAATGGGTACACCATCTATTACGTACAATGCATTAGAAGATTGCATAATTGATTTTGTACCACGCATCACTACTTTTGAAACACCACCAACACCTGATGAAGAGGCATTGATATTGACACCTGCTACTTTTCCACTTAAAGAATTGACAAAATTTGCATCTTTGTTAGATGTAATTTCATTTGTATTAACTTGTTGTACGTTATAACTTAAAGCTTTCTCCGAACGCTTGATACCCAATGCTGTAACAACGACTTCGTCTATTACTTGTGTATCATCCAACATCGTAATATTTATGGCTATCTGTCCTTTTAATGGAATTTCTTGTGTCTTATAACCTATATAAGAATAAACAAGGATAGGATTAAGACTCTTGGTAACGACTTTGTAATTCCCATTTAAATCTGTTATTGCACCATCCGTTGTCCCTTTAATCAAGATACTGACACCAATCAAGGGTTCTCCTTTAGCATCCAAGACTTGTCCGGTAATAGTACGCTCTTTCCCGGTTGATTGTTGTGTTGGATCAGGGCCCCCTTTTTCCGACAGATAAATAATATTCTCTTCTATTTTATAAGAGATATCTTTATTTTTCAGAAGTGTGTTTAAAACTTGCTCTAAAGAGGCATCTTTTACCTTTAGAGGTTCAACGACAATAGTTGATAATTTGTCATTGTAAAAGAATTGATACTTTGATTGTGCCTGAATTTGTTTAATCACACTCCCTAAAGTTGTACGAGGAGTCGATAAGGTCAACTGTGCCGCAGCCCATTGTACAGGAACTGCTATCAACAAAAGAATCAATAAAGCTCGAAATAGCTTCGACTTTTGAAGCGAATGTTTGCTTTCCATACATTTTATTTAATGGTTATACATTTTATTGAACTCCAAGGAAAGGTGTCGACTTTCCTTCCCTTTGCTAATAAAACAACACTAATTTAATAAACACTTAGTTGAATTTATAATTTTTTTCGGAAAAACTCAAAAATCTTTAGTTCATGACAGTGATATGTATTAAGTTAAACCGTATATTCTGTCTTCTCGTATAACATCTGTCACTTATGGATAATTTTAGTTACCAAGTCTTTAGGGAACTTATGCAAAATAATGTGATTAAAATCTTTAAACGATAACAAATATGAGAAGAACAGTAAAAAACAGTTGGTTTGCAGTAATATTGCTGACATGGGGGATGATATGTTTTTCATGTGAGGGCTGGACAGATCTGGAGAGGACCTTCATTATATCTGCTTAGAATATAAATCTCATCCCCCCTCTCTTCTCCGCCTGCTTATATTTCTTAATCTCCATTGAAAGATACTTCATTTGTTGAGCAAACATAAAATCGCGGATAGGACGTAAATCTGGTTCTTCATCATCTTGGGGACGGGATGCTTCCAATGCCTGATAATATTCCAGTTTATCCTCTTTGAATATAGTAGCTAGAGGGAGTTGATGATAAGAGAGAATGTAGTTCATCAATAAGCGTGAAGTTCTCCCGTTTCCATCGGCAAACGGATGGATGCTGACTAGATAAAAATGGGCGTCGAAAGCTAACTGATAGATAGAGTCGGGTGTCTGAACTTGTTTGATACGCTGATTTAGTATTTCACATAGACGGGTTACTTCACGCTCTATTTTCTGATAGTTTACGAAATAACGGTCACCTACATGCACGGAAGATTTGCGCCAATCTTCTTTGGAAGAATCATAATCTCCTGCACTGGAATGAATTATAGTTCCTGTAGTACGCATCACGTGAGCTGAAATTTCCTGTATAAAAACAGGAGTAATTTCACGTTTCTTTCTAGCTTCTTCCACTATAAAACGCAAAGCTTCGAAATGGTCCTTTACCATATTATGATCATACAGCGGTTTTCCCTTGGCGGTGATACCGTCTACAATCAATAGGCGGCTTTCTTCTTCGGTGAGTGAAGAGCCTTCTATTGCTGTGGAGTGGTAGGAAATGAATATTTCATTCATTAGCTCGAAATTCACAGCCTCTTTCAGTTTCAATTCATTAAATTGCTCTAGTAATGGTTGTATGGACATATTGTTATAGATTAGCTCTGCAAATATAAACAAATTATAGAGGAAAAAGATGCTGACAGGAAGATATCAGGGTAACTGCAACAAAAAATAATTTCATTCCCGTATGCGAAATGAACTAAACCGTATCGCTATTTAGTTAATATATAGTATAATATACCTTATTATATTCTCAAACAATTCTCACTGTAATGAGAAAAAATACTCATCGCGATGAGAAAATATTCTCATAGGGATGAGTATTAATTCTTATCACCGTGAGAAAATGTTCTTATCACGATGAGAAAATATTCGAGTAAGGATTATTGCTCTTTAGAGAAAGAATAAGGCATATCCTCTTCTTTCGTTCCTCTGTTCTTATTCGGTTGGTTACCCATATCCACTTTGATAGTGCCACCTTTGAATAAGTCTTCGTGACGGAGATAATTCTTGGTGTAATCAGTACCATTAACATTCAATGAGTTGACATAGAAATTCTTTTTGCTGTTGTTCGGAGCATCAATTACCAGACTGTTGCCGTTTTCAAAATGGAGCGTAGCTTTCTTGAATAACGGGGCACCTATGATATATTCGTCCGTTCCCGGGCAAACAGGGTAGAATCCCAGTGCCGAGAATACATACCAGGCGGAAGTCTGCCCGTTGTCCTCGTCGCCGCAATAACCATCCGGTCCCGGAGTGTACATTCTGTTCATAACCTGGCGCAGCCAATATTGGGCTTTCCAGGGCTGACCGGCATAGTCATACAAGTAAATCATGTGCTGGATAGGCTGGTTGCCATGTGCATAGTTCCCCATGTTCATGACAGTCATTTCACGTATTTCGTGAATCACCTGTCCGTAGTAACTGTCGTCAAAGACAGGCGGCACGGCAAATACGGAGTCCATCATGGTGATAAACATCTCTTTTCCGCCCATCAGGTCGATAAGGCCCTGAGGATCGTGGAATACAGACCAAGTGTAGTGCCAGCTATTTCCTTCCGTGAAGGCATCTCCCCATTTCAATGGAGAGAATGGAGACTGGAATGTACCGTCCTCATTGCGTCCGCGCATAAGTTTGGACTCTTTGTCGAAAAGATTTTTGTAGTTCATGGCACGTTTGGCGAAGAGGTTAATCTCTTTCTTCGGACGTTTCAGTTCTTTGGCGAGTTTGTAGATGCACCAGTCGTTGTATGCATATTCCAATGTACGGGCTGCATTCTCGTTGATTTTCACATCGTAAGGGACATAACCCAGTTTGTTGTAGTATTCGTATCCCAGACGTCCTGTGGAAGAAACTTCGGGGTGTACATTTTCCGTTCCGTGAAGCAATCCTTCATATAGTGTTTTTACGTCGTCCACTTTTACGCCTTTCATGTAGGCATCTACGAGGATAGAAGCGGAATTATTGCCGACCATGCAACCTCTGTGACCCGGACTTGCCCATTCGGGGAAGAATCCGCTTTCTTTATACGTATTGATGAGCCCTTCCTGCATTTCCTTGTTGACCGACGGGTACATCAGGTTCAACAACGGGAACAGGCAACGGAAAGTGTCCCAGAAACCGGTGTCGGTGTACATATATCCCGGCAGAACCTGGCCGTTGTAAGGACTATAATGAATCGGTTGTCCCGCAGCATCCAGTTCGTAGAACTTGCGTGGGAAAAGCAACGAACGATACAGACAGGAATAGAATGTACGGTATTGGTCGAGATTGCCACCTTCTACTTCTATCTTGCCTAATTCCTTATTCCAGGCTTCCTTCCCCTTTTTAGCCAGTTGCTCGATATTATCTTTGCCCAGCTCCTTCATGTTGACAGCCGCTTGCTCGAAGCTGATGAAAGAAGAAGCGATTCGGGCATGTACCTGTTCGCCTTTGTGTGTCCGGAAGCCGATGATAGCTCCGGCATGGTCAGTTGTCTGTTCGGCAATGTTCTCTTGCAGATTACCGTTGGCTACCGTAGCCTTGTAAGTGAAAGGCTTGTCGAACTCAATGATGAAGTAATTCTTGAAGTTTTCGGGAACTCCGCCACTGTTGCGGGTGGTATAGCCGATAATCTTATTTTCTTCCGGAATCACTTTGATATACGAACCCTTGTCGAAAGCATCCACCACGACATAAGAATGGTCGTTTTCGGGGAAAGTGAAACGGAAAAGAACGGCACGTTCCGTCGGAACCATTTCTGTCACTACATCATGCTCCGCAAGATATACTTTATAATAATAAGGAGTGGCAGTCTCGCCTTTATGAGCAAACCAACTGGCACGCTTTTCCTCGTCAAACACAGGCTTGCCTACTATCGGCATGATAGAGAACTGTCCGTAATCGTTAATCCACGGACTGGGTTGATGAGTCTGCTTGAAACCGCGAATCTTATTGGCGGTATAGGTGTATTGCCATCCGTCTCCCATTTTTCCGGTCTGCGGAGTCCAGAAGTTCATTCCCCAGGGGCGGGCGATGGCGGGATACGTATTCCCTGTTGATAACTCGAAAGTAGACTGGGAACCCATCAGCGGGTTGACATACTGTGTCCAGTCTTTGGCTTTTGCGAAGAGCGTGCAACTGAGTACACAAGCTATTAGTAATAGTCTTTTCATGGCATAATGTGTTTTAATAGTTAGCAATCAAACGTATTATTTTACTCCCCATTCCGTGGGCTGGGCGGTCATCTTGATTTCCATCGTTCCGCCGTTCACGATATCCTGATGGTTGAAGAATGGAGTATTCAGCGGTTTACCGTTCAGCGTCATGCTTTCGATATATTTATTCTTTTTCGTATTGTTCTTTACGATAATACTGAATTTCTTACCGCCGGGTAGGTTGATTACCGCTTTATCGAAAGCGGGGCGGCCAATGGAATACACCGGTTTGCCCGGACATACCTGATAGAATCCCATAGAATTGAGGACGTACCATGCAGACATCTGACCGCAGTCCTCGTTACCCGACAACCCGTCTACGCTGTTGGCGTATTGGCTCCGGTAAACACTGTCCACCAATTCCTGAGTTCTCCACGGGCGGTTTACGTAGTTATACAAATGAATAACATGATGGCTGGGCTCGTTGCCATGCGCATATTGTCCGATAAGACCGCTGATGTCCGATGAGGTCGTTTCGCCTTCGAGCGATGAATCGACAGTGAACAGAGAATCGAGTTTCTGTACAAATGCGTCCTCGCCACCCATCAGATTGACTAATCCCTCTACATCATGCGGCACAAACCAAGTCCACTGCCACGCTGTTCCTTCGCAATAATCATCGTTGCGGTGAGTCGATGCACGCGGGTTGAACGGTGTGCGCCATTCGCCTTTCGAATCAAGTCCGCGCATGAAGCGGGTCGACTTGTCGAAGTAGAATTCGTATGCTTTGGCAAAACGCTCGTATTTGGCTTTGGATTCAAAGTCGTTCATTGCTTCCGCAAAGATGGAGATACACCAGTCATCGTACGCATATTCCAGCGCCTTGGCTACCGATTCGTTTTCACGGTCACAGGGAATATAGCCGATGGCATTCTTGTAATACTTGGCTTTCGGCATGAGATGCGGCAATACCAAATCCGGGCATTTGATGCCGGTAGTATCATATTCGGCTGCACGCAGGCAGGCTTTGTACGCCTCTTTCGCGTCAAAATTACGGTAACCTTTCATATAAGCATCCACAATGATGGGGACAGCATGATAACCAATCATCGTGCCGGTATAGTTGGAGGCTAAATCCCACATCGGATATATTCCGCCTTCCTGATGCTTCTTTATCAGCGAGTTGATGAATTGATTGTTCAAATCGGGGTCGATGATTGTCATCAACGGGTGCAATGCGCGAAAAGTGTCCCACAGTGAGAATACAGTATATATAGGGTTGACAGTGTCTCCCTGATGCACTTCGAGATCCATTCCTAAATAACGTCCGTCGGCATCGGTGAACAGGTTCGGACTGATGCCCGTATGATAGAGGGCGGAGTAGAAGATGGTCTTATCTTCCTTATCGGAAGTAGTAATGTCTATCTTCGACAAATATTGGTTCCAGGCAGTACGTGCATCTTCGCGTACCTTATCGAAGTCCCATGCGGGGATTTCTGACTCCACATTCTTGCGTGCGCCCGCTACGTCGACAGCGGAAACACCGACTTTCACAAACACCTGTTCGTCTTTCTTCGTGTTGAAATGCAGTAACGCTTTGCAGACGGGAAGCCGCTTGCCGTCGTCCATAGTGACGGAATCGGTGACGAGTGTGTAAGAGAACGGTTTGGAGAACTTGGCGTAGAAGTTAATGTACTGGTCGAACGCCCAATAAGTAGTTTTCTTGTGTCCGCAGATTTCCGTGTCGCTAATCACTTCGATTTCCATTTCCGAATTAGTCTGACGTTGCAGGCTGTAATCCAGATCGATGATAAAACCGGATTCGGTGCTTTCGGGGAAAGTGTAGCGGTGGATAGCACCGCGGCTGGTGGCTGATATTTCAGCTTTTACCTGATAAGTGTCCAGAAATACGGAATAATAACCCGGTTCTGCCGTTTCATTCTCGTGTGAGAAGGCAGAGGCATAGGCCAGTGTCTGGCTTTGAGGGTCGGTGGTCAGATAGTTTTGTTTGCCGACGGTGGGCATGAGCAGCACATCTCCGTAGTCGCAGCAGCCTGTACCGCTGACGTGTGTATGAGAGAAACCATTGATGGTGGAGTCTGCATAATAATACCCCGAACAAGCATCCCATCCGTCAATCCGTGTGTCCGGACTGGGCTGAATCATGCCGTGGGGAACTACTGCTCCGGGAAACGTGTGTCCATGTCCGCCTGTCCCGATAAAGGGATTGACATAAGCACTGTAGTCTTTTACGCTAGTGGGGGCTGTGCAGGAGCTAAGTGTGAATAATCCTCCTAAACATCCTACTATTAGGAATGTTTTCAATTTCATGGTATTAATAGCTTTTAGTTTCATCGGAACCGTCTCTCTTATTTGGGAGAAATAAAGATGTTGTTTCCGACAATTTTGTAATCAATAGGTATAGAGTTCTGCAATGATTTCAGTACGGATTCGATATTCGATTTCCGTTTCAGTACACCGGAGTAGGTCTTGTCCGGCCGGATGTCGGGAGACAGGATAATCTTCACTTCGTAGAAGCGTTCCAATGCTTTGGTGATGGTGAAGATATCGGCTTTCTGGAATGGAATCAGGTTGTCGTGCCATACGGCGTCCATCTTGGCGTCCACTTGTTTCACAGTCAGCCGTCCGTTGTTCTTGTTCAGTTCCGCACGCTGTCCGGGGGCGAGGATGATTTGCCCTTCTTCCTTGTTGCCCTTCACTTCGATTTCGCCTTCAATCAGTGTCGCTTCCGCTATCCGGCAACGTTTGTCGCATTTGAAGTTGAACGTTGTTCCCAATACACGCACACGCATGGCATCACTCTGTACGGTGAACGGCTTGTGGCGGTTTTTGGTGACTTCGAAGTAGGCTTCCCCTTCCAAGTATACGTTACGTTCCTTCTCGGAAAACTCACGCGGATATTTTAATGTTGCCGAGTTGTTCAGCCATACTTTGGTGCCGTCCGGCAGGACAACTTCTTTCACGATGCCTTCGTTGGCGACGGCAACCATCACCTGCTGGTCGGTTCCGTTCTGATAGAACCAGTATCCGGCTCCGCCACCGATGACCAGCATCACGGCAACAGCAGCCGCGTATCTCATCCAGCGATGCATACGCAGTATCTTTTTTTGTTTTCCTTTCTCTTCGTCCAGCTTCTTGTAAAGCTGTTTTTCCGCACGTGCCATCCGTTGCCCGTCGGCATATTGGTTGAATTTACCCAAATGATAAACCTCTTCCATGCGGAATAACTGACGGGCATTTTCTTCCGATTCTTTCATCCAAGTATTTACTTCGACGAGCTCCTCTTCCGAACATTGTCCTGTCAGATATTTGTTGATTATATCTTCACTCAGATTACTCATTTTCTTTTCCTTCATATTAATAATACAATTCAGAACGCAAAAACACTTATCATTGTCGACATAAAAATAAGAAAAGAATCATCCAAAGCGGATTGAGACGACCGCGCAAGTACTTCAAAGCCTTGTACATATGTGCCTCTACTGTGCGGAGCGAAACTCCGAGAGCATCGGCTATCTCCTTGTTTTTCATGTCGTGCAGATAGCTGAGCTTGAAAACTTCCCTGCATTTGTCCGGCAGTTCGTTAATCGCATCGTGGATTTCTTTACGGAGCTCTCTGTCTTCAATCCGGCGGATCACTTCGTTGTTGTCCGGCTGGTAAAACTCGGCACGCCTTTGGTTGATTTCCTCCATGGCGGCACAGTAACCGTCTTCCACGTTCCGGTGCTTCAATACATTGAGGGCACGGGTATAGACGGCACGATAGAGGAAAGCCTGAATTTGGTCGCCTATCTCTATGTAGTCTTTCCGTCTCCATAGTTCTACAAACACATCCTGCACCACATCTTCAGCTTCTTCGTCTCCCACCAGGCGGGTGGAATAGAAGATGAGGCTGGGGTAGTACCTGCGGAATAACGTCTGATAGGTTACATCGAAGTTTTCATTCATTCTCTCAATAGTTTTGTTTGGGTTATTTTAAGGATTCTTTTCTTCGAAGATGACTCCGATTGCTTTGGGAGCCGCGCCCATTTCGAACTCGACGGTGGCTCCACTCATGATTTGCTCATGAGTGAGGTACGTTTTGTCGTAGGGTTGTCCGTTTACTTTAATAGATTGTATGTAAATATTCTTCTTGCTCACATTGGGGGCAAGTACGGTGAAAGTTTTTCCGTTTGCCAGGTGTAGCTGCATTTCCGGGAAGAGGGGAGTACCTATTTCATACTTTCCGCTGACGGGGTTTACGGGGTAGAATCCCATAGCGCTGAAAACGTACCATGCCGACATTTGTCCGCAGTCTTCATTGCCGCAAAGACCGGCAGGCTCGTTCTTGTAGAGTTCGTTCATTACTTTGGATACGTAGTATTGAGTGCGGTCACTGAAGCCTATCGAGTTGAACAGGTAGATGACGTGATGGCTCGGTTCGTTGCCATGCGCGTACTGGCCTATCATTCCCGTGCTGAAGAGGGGAAGTTCGGCGTCTGCTGCCGGATGGTAGGTGAACATGCTGTCCAGTTTTTCGGCAAATCTATTTTTACCGCCTACAAGGTCTATCAGTCCGTCAACGTCGTGTTGTACCGACCAGAAATATTGCCATCCGTTGCTTTCGCAGATGTGCGGGGTGTAGTCGTCGGCTTTGAAGTCTTTGATAAAGGCTCCCTTGTCATCGCGTGGCTGCATGAAGGAGGTGGCGGGATTGTAGACGTTCTTGTAGTTCTGCGAACGTTTGTAGAACGTCTCGGCGATGTCCTGCTTGCCCATCTTCTTTGCCATTTCGGCGATGCAGTAATCGTCGAAGGCATATTCCAATGTCTTGGATAACGACCAGTTTTCGGCGTTGTAGTTGTCGGTCACGTTGTAGGGGATGTATCCCAGTTCTTTGTAGAGCCCGATGCCGCGGTAGTTGTCGAGGTTGGCGGTTGCTACACAGGCGTTCAATGCTTTTTCCGCGTCAAAGTCGCCGATGCCTTTCAGGTAGGCGTCTACGATGACAGGGACGGCGTGGTAACCAATCATCATGTCTGTCTCGCTTCCGTAGAAGTTCCACACGGGCAGGCGTCCGTTCTGTTCGTAGAAGGCGATGAAGGATTTCTCCATGTCGTTGACACGTTCCGGTTCGGTGTAGGTGAAGAGGGGATGGGCGGCACGGTAGGTATCCCACAGGGAGAAAGTGCTGTAATTTACCCACCCGTCGGATTGGTGTATCTTTTTGTCGGGGCCGTAGTAGGCTCCGTCTACGTCGCTGTAAATGGTGGGGGCAATCATTGAATGATAGAGGGCGGTGTAGAAGTTTACTTTGTCATTCTTGTTGTCGCTCTTTATTTCAATCTTTCCGAGTTGCCGGTTCCAGTTTGCTTTCGTTTTGGCGAGGTATTTGTCGAAGTCGTTTTCGGGCACTTCAGCTTGCAGGTTTTTGGCTGCGCCTTCCATGCTTGTGCCGGAAATAGCTGTGTTCACGAGAATCTGTTCGCCTTCCTTGGTGTTGAAGTCGAAGCGGGCGATGACGGCCGTGCCGATGCGCTTGTTTTCCTTGATAATGGCTGTCGTGTCCAGTTCCATTTTCTCAAAAGGACGGGAGAAGCGGGTGCGGAAGTAGATGTGCTGGTCGCGTGCCCAACCGTCGGAGAAGCGGTATCCCTGGATGGTGACGGAGTCTATCACTTCGATATGTGAGTCGTTGGTGAAATCCCAGTTCATGGCTTTCTTCAGGTTTAAGAAGATGGCGGACTGGGCTTCGGGGAAGGTGTAACGCTGGATACCGCAGCGTTCGGTTGCGGTCAGTTCGACGTTGATGTTGTAGTCTTTCAGGCGCACTTGATAGTAGCCTGCATAGGCACTCTCGTCCTCATGGGAGAATTTGGAGTGGATGCCCAGCGGAGCTTCGGCTTCTTTGTATGGCAGGGTGACGGGCATAAAGGAGATGTCGTATAAGTCTCCTGCTCCGGTGCCGGAGAGGTGCGTGTGGCTGAATCCGGCAATCGTGCTGTCCGGATAGAAATAGCCGGAGATACGGTCCCATCCGGGGAGTCCGTTGTCGGGACTGAGTTGTACCATGCCGAAAGGAGCTTGGGCGCCCGGGTAGGTGTTTCCGGTGAAGTCGGTTCCGATAAATGGATTTACATAAGATGTGTAATCTGTTTCGTGTTTATCTTGTGTAGGGGTACAAGAAATTAGCATGCAGGTTAACAGCAGGCATAGATAAGTGGATGTTTTCATCATTCTTCCGGTATTAGTGATTACTTATTTTATTTATTTGAAGGATAAGAAAAATAATTAATCTGCTTGCAAAGGTAGAAAAAAACTGTGACAAGCCTACTGTATGGACTTAATATTTTTTTAATGAGGAAGATGGGGCGCTGTTGTTGTGTTTTGTTCCCCGGTGCCGGACACGTCCTTCCTCGGTGCCGAAGGGGGCCTTCCCCGGTGCCGGACGGTGTGTTCCCCGGTGGCGGAATCCGTGCCTAAAAAAATAGGAGCTGTTGGGAAGAACAGCTCCTATCTTTATTAATCTTTATCTTCTTGTTTTAGTCTTAGATTCCTGCAAGTTCCAGTACCTTTTCGACTGCCGCATTCAATCCGTCAACATTCTTGCCACCGGCAGTTGCGAAGTGTGGCTGACCGCCGCCACCGCCTTGAATCAGTTTGGCAGCTTCTTTCACCAGATTGCCGGCTTTCAGACCTGTCGCTACCAGATTGTCGCTCAGCATTACTGTCAGCATCGGCTTGCCGTGGTCTATACTTCCGGCTACGAAGAATAAATTCTCCGTAATCTCGCCACGAAGCTGGAAAGCAATGTTTTTCACTACTTCTGCCGGTAGCGGAGCGCAGAATTTGATAACTTTGATGCCGTGAACTTCTTGTACATTCTTCAGCAGTCTTTCTTTCAGGGCAGCTTCTTTTTCTTTCATGAAGTCTTCCACCTGTTTCTTCAATCCTGCGTTTTCATCAATGTACTTGCGGATGGCGATACCTAAATCAGGAGCATTGTTGAAGAGTGCCTTCAAATCGCTGAGTGTGTCCTGAACGGTGTCCAGAAGTTCCTCTACACGTGCTCCTGTGTAAGCTTCGATACGGCGGACACCGGCAGCAACGGAGCTTTCCGACATGATTTTCACCATACCGATGTTTCCGGTTGCAGCTACGTGCGTACCACCACAGAATTCGATGGAAGAACCGAACTGGATAACACGTACCTTGTCGCCATACTTTTCACCGAAGAGGGCGATAGCTCCCAGCTCCTTGGCCTCTTCGATAGGAATATTGCGGTACTCCTTCAAAGGTATGTTGGCACGGATTCTTGCGTTAACGATATGTTCCACTTTACGGATTTCTTCATCGGTCACTTTCTGGAAGTGGGAGAAGTCGAAACGTAATGAATCCGGAGTCACCAGCGAACCTTTCTGTTCGATATGCTCACCCAAGACTTCGCGCAGGGCAGCGTCCAGCAAGTGGGTGGCCGAGTGATTGGCTGCGCAGGCAGCACGTTTGTCAGTGTCTACACAAGCCATCATCGGAGCTTCCGGATGTTCGGGCAACTTTTTGGTAATATGTATCGGAAGGTTGTTTTCTTTCTTGGTGTCGACTACTTCAATCGTCTCGAACTCGCTTACCAATACACCGGTATCACCTACCTGGCCGCCACTTTCCGCATAGAACGGAGTGTAGTCAAGTACAATCTGATACAATGTCTGGTTCTTCTGTCTGATTTGGCGATAGCGAAGGATGGAAGCTTCGTATTCGGTATAGTCGTAACCGACAAATTCAGTTGTTCCCTCTTTCAGCGTAATCCAGTCACCGGTTTCGATGGCGGCAGCGTTGCGGGCGCGTTGTTTCTGTTGCTGCATCTCTTCGTTGAACTCTTCGATGTTGACGGTCATTCCGTTTTCGCGGAGAATCAACTCTGTCAGGTCGAGCGGGAAGCCGAACGTATCATATAAGGTAAAGGCGTCTTTACCGCTGATTTCTGTTTTTCCTGCCGCTTTCGTATCTTCCATGGTCTTGTCAAGCAAGCGGATACCTGTCTCCAGTGTGCGCAGGAATGATTCTTCTTCTTCCTTGATTACCTTTTCGATCAGTGTCTTTTGTGCAATCAGTTCAGGATAAGCGTCTCCCATGTTGTCGATGAGTACGGGCAGCAACTTGTACATGAATGCCTGCTTCTGTCCGAGGAACGTGTATCCGTAACGGACAGCACGGCGAAGGATACGGCGGATTACATAACCGGCCTTGGCATTGGACGGCAACTGACCGTCTGTGATAGAGAAAGCAATCGTACGGATATGGTCGGCAATCACGCGCATGGCGATGTCCTGCTGCTTGTCTTTTCCGTATTCTGTATTCGACATGGCTGCGATAGCTTTCAGCATTGGCTGGAATACATCTGTATCGTAGTTGGAAGTCTTGCCTTGCAATGCCATGCAGAGACGTTCGAATCCCATGCCGGTGTCGATAACTTTAGCCGGAAGCGGTTCGAGACGGCCGTCTGCCTTACGGTTATATTGCATGAACACGAGGTTCCAGATTTCAATCACTTGCGGATGGTCGTGGTTTACGAGGTCGCGGCCGGAGATTTTGGCACGTTCTTCTGCCGGGCGAAGGTCGATATGGATTTCGGAACATGGTCCGCAGGGGCCTGTATCACCCATTTCCCAGAAGTTATCGTGCTTGTTACCGTTGATGATATGGTCTTTCGGCAGGAATTGTTCCCAGTAAGAAGCGGCTTCGTCGTCGCGGCCCAGTCCTTCTTCGGGGCTTCCTTCGAATACGGTGGCATAGAGGTGTTCCGGATTCAGTTTCAGTACGTCTACCAGATATTCCCACGCCCAGCCGATAGCTTCTTTTTTGAAGTAATCGCCGAACGACCAGTTGCCGAGCATCTCGAACATGGTGTGGTGGTACGTATCGTGTCCTACTTCTTCCAGGTCGTTGTGTTTTCCGCTTACGCGCAGACATTTCTGAGAGTCCGCGACTCTCTGGTATTTCGCCGGGTGGTTTCCCAAAATAATATCTTTAAACTGGTTCATACCCGCGTTGGTAAACATCAGGGTAGGGTCGTCTTTTATCACCATAGGAGCCGACGGAACGATGTGGTGTCCTTTCGACTCGAAGAAATTCTTGAATGAATCTCTGATTTCTTTTGCAGTCAACATATCTTCTATATATCTATCGTTGAGGTTAATATTCTCAAAAAACTGTGCAAAGATAGCGTGTTTTTATTACTTTTGCCGTATTAACAAGCGAAATATTTCCAAAAAGATGCGCAAAGTATACTACATCTATAATCCACAGACCCAGACTTATGACCGAATTTACCCTACCGTCCGGCAGCGTGCACTTAGCATTTTACGCCGGCTTTTCTATGGAATGGGGTTGGGCGCAGGGTGTTTCATCGTGCTGCTCCTTATCTTCGGCTCTCCGTCGGAGAAAGAATTAAGAATCGAAAACAGCCGCCTTCTGGCACAGTATAACGTGCTTTCCCGCCGCTTGGACGATGCAATGGGAGTGCTTCAGGATATTCAGCAACGTGACGATAACCTCTATCGGGTTATTCTTCAGGCAGATCCGGTTTCTCCTGCTATCCGTCAGGCGGGTTATGGTGGCACGAACCGTTATGAGGAATTGATGGATTTGGCGAACTCCAAGTTGGTTGTGAATACGACTCAGAAACTGGACGTGCTCTCTAAGCGGTTGTATATTCAGTCAAAGTCTTTTGACGACGTGATAGATATGTGCAAGAATCACGATGAGATGTTGAAATGTATTCCGGCCATCCAGCCTATTTCAAACAAGGATCTTCGGCAGACGGCTTCCGGTTACGGCACGCGCATCGACCCTATTTATGGTACGACGAAATTTCATGCGGGGATGGACTTCTCCGCACATCCGGGAACGGACGTGTATGCTACCGGAAACGGAACTGTGGTAAAGGTAGGATGGGAAACCGGGTATGGGAATACGATTGAAATCGATCACGGCTTCGGTTATATGACCCGTTATGCACACTTGCAGGGATTCAATACGAAAGTAGGAAAGAAAGTGGTGCGTGGTGAGATTATCGGGAAAGTGGGCAGTACGGGAAAGAGTACCGGCCCGCATCTCCATTACGAAGTGCACGTGAAAGGGCAGGTCGTGAATCCGGTGAATTACTATTTCATGGATTTGAGTGCGGATGATTACGAGAAGATGATTCAGTTGGCTGCCAACCACGGTAAGGTGTTCGATTAATCTTCTAAAAAAGGAATGTTATGCTTCATACGGATAAAGAACTGAAACTATATTATTCAATAGGAGAGGTGGCCGATATGTTCGGAGTCAATCAATCCCTGCTCCGTTTTTGGGAAAAGGAGTTTCCTCAGATCTCGCCCAGGACAATAGGAAGAGGAATACGCCAGTACCGCAAAGAGGATGTGGAGACGATCGGGCTTATCTATCATCTGGTGAAAGAGAAAGGGATGACTCTTCCGGGAGCCCGGCAACGTCTGAAAGATAATAAAGAAGCTGCGATTCGTAATTATGAGATTGTGAACCGGCTGAAGGCGATAAAAGACGAACTTCTGTCTATTAAACGGGAATTGGACGGAAGAGAATAAAATAAAAGCAAAGCAACGAACGGTGAACAACTTGTAGCATACATGCGCTATTTGTTCACTGTTCGTTGCTTATTATTTATAGTTGATATCTATTATTCTTCCACACGGCTTACCTGCTTGATATTCTGAATCTTTTTCAGGTTGTTGCAGATTGTTTTCACATCTTCCACATCGTGTACCCATAATTGTATTTTACCTTCAAAGATACCATCCTCGGTCTCTATGGTCAGCTTGCGGATGTTTACATTGAGCTGTCTAGAGATGACTTGAGTCACTTCATTCAGAAGTCCCATACTGTCTATTCCTTTTATATATATATAGACAAGGAAAGAAAGCTCTTTATGTGTATCCCATTCTGTTGCCAGGATACGATTGCCATAACTGCTTTTCAGTTTGGCGGCAACGGGGCATTGGCGTTTATGAATAATAATCCGGTCGTTCTCGTCCACATAACCTAACACGTCATCACCCGGAATGGGATGACAACATTCTGCCATGATATATTTCTTTTGCAGGCTTTCTTCCGTCAGTTTGAGTACTTGTTTCGGATTGATTTTTTCTTTTTCCTGCGGTTCTTTTTCTTCCTGCTGTTTGTCTTTACTGTTGCCGAAAGAGAAAGTAAGGTATTTCTTCCAGTTGCTGGTTTGCTTCTCTTTCAGTTCATTTTTGTCCGCTTCTCCCAAGATGATTGCTTTACTGCCGATAGCAGCCAGTAATTCTTCTTCATTCTTGGCATTATGCAACTTGCGTAACTTCTCGATAACGGCTTCTTCCGGACGGATTTCTTCTTTCTTCAGAAATTCACTGAGAATTTCTTCACCGATTTTCTGGTTTGCCTTGCGCTCTTTACGGAGAATTGCCGCTATCTTGGCACGGGCGCGTGCAGTGGTTGCAAATACTTCCCATTGCGGTTGTACACGCTGTGATTTGGACGTCAGTATTTCCACCTGGTCACCGCTTTGTAACTTGTGGCTTAACGGCACTAATTTATGATTCACTTTGGCGCCGATACAATGGCTGCCGATATCCGTGTGCAGGGAAAAAGCGAAGTCAAGTGCCGTTGAGTTCTGCGGCATAGTCTTCAGTTCCCCTTTTGGTGTGAATACAAATATTTCAGAAGCAAATAAGTTCAGCTTGATAGTATCCAGAAAATCGATGGCATCCGGCTGCGGATCATCTAATATTTCCTTGATGGTCTTCAGCCATTTCTCCAGCTCGCCTTCATCTTCGCTGCCGCCCCCTTCTTTATATTTCCAGTGGGCCGCAAAGCCTTGTTCGGCAACGTCGTTCATTCGTTCACTACGAATCTGAACTTCGATCCACTGTCCGTTGTTGCCCATTAAAGTAACGTGCAAGGCTTGATAACCATTCGCTTTGGGATGGCTCACCCAGTCGCGCAGGCGGTCGGGATGAGGCTTGTATATCTTGGAGATAGAAACGTAAATATCGAAACAATCGTTGAGCTCTTCTTCTATATTGCGTGGTTCAAAGATGATTCGGACAGCCAGCAAGTCATAGATTTCTTCAAAGGGCACATGCTTGGTCTGCATCTTGTTCCATATAGAGTAGATTGATTTCACACGGGCAAGTATCCGGTATTTCAATCCCATCTTGTCCAGTTGGGTGCGGATAGGAGCTGTGAAGTCATTGAAAACCTTGTCGCGTTCGGCGGCTGTGGCGTTCAGCTTCTCTTCTATTTCCGCATATTCTTCGGGATGTTCGTATTTGAAACTCAGATTTTCGAGTTCGGTCTTTATTTTGTAAAGTCCCAGTCGATTGGCTAATGGGGCATAGATATAAAGAGTCTCTCCCGCAATCTTGTATTGCTTGTTGGGCAACATGGAACCGAGGGTTCGCATATTGTGTAGGCGGTCGGCTATTTTGATAAGGATAACCCGGATATCGTTTGACATCGTGAGCAGTAACTTCTTGAAGTTCTCTGCCTGTGCCGAAGCACGGTCACCGAAGATTCCACCGGATATCTTGGTCAGCCCGTCTACAATTTGAGCAATCTTGGGACCAAAGATATTCTCGATGTCTTCCACCGTATAATCCGTATCTTCGACTACGTCATGCAGCAAAGCGGCACAGATAGAAGTGGAACCAAGCCCTATTTCATTGCATACGATACTTGCCACAGCAATCGGGTGCATAATATAAGGTTCGCCCGAACGGCGTTTGATGCCTTTATGCGCTTGGTTGGCGAAGTTGAAAGCCTTCGTGATGATTTCAACTTTTTTGCGATGTTTGGTGCTGAGGTAATCATTCAGTAGTTCGTGGAACGCCTGATTGATCATCTCTTCATCAGCTATTTCTTTGGGGGTCAGATTATCCATAATTGTTATCCTTTCACTTGCTTAGTTTTGCAAAAATAAGCAAATTTCCGAACGGTGCAAGCGGGAAGCCGTTTATTTGTATATTTTCAATCGTTTTCCTGCCGCAATCTTTGTGCTGGACAGTCCGTTCCACCGCTGTATATCCTTAACTTTGACACCATATCTTCCGGCGATGGAGGACAAAGTGTCTCCACTTTTTATTGTGTGGTAGGTCAGTTTTCCTTTACCGGCTACGGCTGTTGTCGTTTTGCGTGTTGCAGGCGTGACATCTTTCACAGCCACTGTTCTACGGTTGCGGAACAATTCGTCAGCGCGGTGTGCGTAGATGGTATCTTGTTTGTCGATAAAGCTGCTGATAGCTTCGATGGGTAGTCGAAGTGTGTAAGGCTTGTTATCACCCGGAATTATAGATTTCTTATATTGCGGATTCAAACTTTTAACCTGGTCTAATGGAACATTGCAAAGATCGGCAATCTGTTCGAAGTGCAGGTTCTTGTTGACTTGCACTGTATCTGTGCTGGCCGGAATATTAGTTTCCATCGGGCAGATATTGTGGTCGCAATAATAAGTCATCACGTAGTTGGCAGCGATAAAGGCAGGTACATATCCGCGTGTTTCTTTGGGCAGGTAGTTGTAGATTTTCCAATAATCCGTTTCGCCATTGGCACGGCGGATGGCTTTGTTGATAGTGCCGGGACCGCAGTTATAAGCAGCAATCACAAGATTCCAGTCTCCGTAGATGGCATACATCTCCTTGAGGTAACGGGCAGCAGCCCATGTCGCTTTTATCGGGTCGCGACGGTCGTCTACCAGACTGTTGGATTCCAGACCATAGATTTTTCCGGTACCAATCATAAACTGCCATAGACCGGAGGCTCCTGCACGGGATACTGCCGAAGGATTCAACGCGGATTCGATAATCGGAAGATATCTCAATTCCAACGGAAGTCCGTATGCATCCAGTGCTTCTTCGAAAATCGGCATATAGAAGTTACAGGCGCTCAGCATGAAAGAAACCTGATTGCGCAAGCGTCCCGCATACATATCAATGAATTTGCGTACAATATCATTGTAAGGCATTTCCATTATGGCCGGAATACGTGACAAACGGTCGATGTAAACAGAATCACTGAACAGGGGATTGATTTCCGCTGTACTGCAATCCTTGCCTAAGTCAATGTAATTTTTAGCTTTCCAGTCATTCAGCAGACTGTCGAGAGGGTATGTCATACTCTTAGGCAGGTCGATGCTTTCTTTGCGTTCAGTTCCATTTTCACGAATCACTACATCTACACTTTGCGCTCTTACCTGAGACGTTGCTACCAGTAAAAGGAAAATAATCGAACAATAGTTTACTAATTTCTTCATGCTTCAATAATAAGATCAATCTAAATTGTGTTTTCTAAAATCGTAATACGCATTGCAAACCAACCGACTTGCTTTTTAAACTACTGGAGCGGAACTGATTGTTGTTGTCGATAACAGCAGGTTCTACTTTCATACTCAAGTCGGGAGTTATATCGAAGTTGGATAACTCTGCATCTACATAAGCGTCGATGATAGAGATGAGATAAACTCCGATAAATGCAAATATACTGAGATCCCGGTAACGCCGGAACATATCTTTTCTTCGTTTTAATGTATTTTTCAACTGCTCCTCGTTGTAAGTTGCGTTAGGTGGCAGCAAATCTTCATAACTCTTGGTGTTCGGGTTGCTGTCCATGATGTCCAGATAAGCTTGTGAATAGTCTTTATACATCTTTCCGTTCCAACTCAAGGCATAGGCGCAACCAGCAAATCCACCGTATATAATAGGTAACTTCCAGTATTTACGGTTGTAAATCTGTCCGCCACCGGGGAATACGACTGCCAGCCAGGTCGCTTTGGTCGGATTCGGGATGAAAATCTTCTTGTTGATATCCTGCACGGGCGGAACGCTGTCTGTCTTGACAACGATAGATGCCGGTTGCTCTATCTTTTTCAGTTCCTTCTTGTTGGCTGCATCCAGGCTGTCCGCTATCTGTATCTTGGCGACAGATAAACTGTCAACGGACGGAAGTGCTTTGGATGGTATGAGCCGGATAGAATCTTTCTTTAACGAATCCTGCGCAACCGGTTCACGATGCCTTCGTGCACGGGCTTTCGGCGCTTCCCGTTGCATGATGGTTGTATCTTTTTGTACTGGAGTTACACTAGATTGTGCATACACATCAATCCCTGCCACCTGTAAGAAACAGAGAAGCAGGGTGATGACGAGTAACTGATATTTTTTACTTTTTCTAGTCATTTACTTCTTTAGCGTGTCGAAGATTTCCATGATGCGTTCCAGTTCCTCTTCGTTTCCGAAAGGAATGCTGATTTTCCCTTTCCCCTTTTCGGAGCAGGTGAGTTGTACCTTGGTGTTGAAAAAGCCTGAGAGTTGCTGCTTCAGTAAGTTGAACTCTTCCGGAAGTTTGGCACGCTTCGGAGTTATTTTCCGCGTACCGCTTTTCACTGCTTCTCCTTCGCTTAATGATTTAACAATTTCTTCTACTTTACGGACTGAATATCCGTGCTCTTGTATTTCTTCGAATATTTTAACTTGTAGTTTGGGGTCGCCCAGTGAAATGAGTGCACGCGCATGCCCCATATCCAACTGCTTGTTTTGTAGAGCCATCTGTATGGGAGCCGGCAATTTCAGCAGGCGGAGATAGTTGGCGATTGTTGTCCGGTTTTTACCGATGCGTTCGCTCAGGCGTTCCTGTGTCAGTTCGTACTGGTCGAGCAGATGCTGGTAGGCAAGTGCGATTTCTACGGCATTCAGGTCTTCGCGCTGGATATTCTCAATCAGCGCCATTTCCATCATGTTTTCGTCGTCGGCGGTGCGGATATAAGCGGGGATTGTTTTCAATCCTGCTTTTTGCGAAGCACGGTAGCGACGTTCTCCGGCGATAATTTGATATTCGTCGTCCGACACCTTGCGTAAAGTAATAGGTTGGATAATTCCAATTTCAGCAATTGAATCAGCCAGTTCCTGCAATGCTGTTTCGTCAAACTCACGGCGGGGCTGGTTGGGATTGACGGCAATCTTTGCCAACTCTATTTCATTAATGGAAGAAGACCCTTCGGTTTTCACATCATCCATCGAGAGCAAGGCGTCAAGTCCGCGTCCTAATGCATTTCTTCTTTGTGTTGCCATATCTTCTTCTTTTATTTATTTCGGTTGATAATCTCTTTAGCAAGAGCCAGGTGATTCTTGGCGCCGGTAGAGTCCGCATCGTAAAGGATGGTTGGGATACCGTAGCTGGGAGCCTCGCTCAGTTTGACATTCCGTTGCACAACAGTGTTGAACACCAATTCCTGGAAATGACGTTTCACTTCATCATAGATTTGGTTCGCCTGACGCAGACGTGAATCGTACATCGTGAGCAGGAAACCTTCGATTTCTAAGGTCGGATTCAGTTTTGATTTGATGATTTTGATGGTGTTCAGCAGTTTGCTGATACCCTCAAGAGCAAAATACTCGGCTTGTACGGGGATAATCACAGAGTCGGCTGCTGTCAGGGCATTAATAGTGATAAGTCCCAATGAAGGCGAACAGTCTATCAATATATAGTCATATTCTTTCTTCAAAGGGGTGAGTACTTCTTTCAGAATCTTTTCGCGGTTTGGGAGGTTCAGCATTTCAATCTCTGCTCCTACAAGATTGATGTGCGAAGAGATTACTTTTAAAGAATCAATTTCCGTGTCGAGGATAGCGTCCTGTACGTTGGCTCTATCAATAATACATTCATAGATAGTGCACTCCGACTGCTTGATGTCTACTCCCAGTCCGGAAGAGGCATTAGCTTGCGGGTCGGCATCTATCACGAGTACCTTTTTTTCGAGTGTAGCGAGCGAAGCTGCGAGGTTAATCGTAGTCGTTGTCTTTCCTACACCGCCTTTTTGATTGGCCAAAGCAATAATTTTTCCCATATTCTCTAAATTTATTGGCAGCGAAATAAGTGATAAATCCTTAGAGCGCCTACGAAAAAAGAGAAACTTTGCAATTTCTGTTGATAAGTCACCTGTTTTGTTAATAACTGTCGGACGAAACGGTTACCAAACTCTGCCGGGTTCTTCATCTACTATTCTCTTTCTGAGCTTGCAAATATACATATTTATATTGGATATCTATTTCTTTTTTTTGCTCGCTTGCAGAAGATTAAGATTTGTAAACGGGTGAGAATGGGGACGGAAAGATACTTTTTCATCTGAAGGAAAGAGGGTTTGGCGGTACGGCTTCTTTTTGCTACTTTTGTGCAAATATTAAAAGGAAAGGATTGAATGTATGGAAAATGAAAAGCCGTTGATACTCGTTTCGAATGACGATGGCGTAATGGCTAAAGGTCTAAATGAACTGGTGAAGTTTCTTCGCCCCTTGGGGGAAATCGTTGTAATGGCTCCCGATTCTCCGCGTTCGGGAAGTGGCTGCGCGCTGACGGTGACTCAGCCTGTTCATTATCAACTTGTCAAGAAAGAAGTAGGGCTGACTGTGTATAAATGTTCGGGAACACCGACCGATTGTATTAAGTTGGCACGAAACACTGTGCTTGACCGGACGCCGGATTTGGTGGTCGGTGGGATTAATCACGGAGATAATTCGGCTACAAATGTGCATTATTCTGGTACGATGGGAGTGGTAATTGAAGGTTGTGTGAATGGAATCCCTTCCATCGGCTTCTCTTTGTGCAACCATGAACCGGATGCTGACTTTGATGCTGCCGGTCCTTATATCCGCAATATCGCTGCGATGGTATTGGAAAAAGGGCTTCCTCCTTTGACTTGTCTTAATGTGAATTTTCCGGATACTGCCGATATAAAAGGAGTGAAAGTCTGCGAACAGGCAAAGGGACGTTGGATCAACGAATGGGCTGCTTGCCCCCGTTTGACTGATTCTAATTATTTTTGGCTGACAGGTGAATTTACCGACCATGAACCCGAAAATGAGAAGAATGATCATTGGGCACTGGCTAACGGTTATGTCGCTATCACTCCAACTACCGTTGATTTGACGGCTTATGGTTTTATGGACGAACTTAATAAATGGTTTAATAAATGAAGTATTATCTGATTGTTGGCGAAGCATCCGGCGATTTACACGCTTCACATCTGATGTCTGCTTTGAAAGAGGAAGACCCTCAAGCCGATTTCCGCTTCTTCGGGGGGGATTTGATGGCTGCTGTCGGTGGAACGATGGTGAAACATTATAAGGAATTAGCCTATATGGGATTTATTCCTGTACTGCTTCATCTGCGCACCATCTTTGCAAACATGAAGCGTTGTAAGGAGGATATTGTTTCCTGGAATCCTGATGTGGTCATCTTGGTGGATTATCCGGGATTCAACCTCGATATTGCCAAGTTTGTGCACGCCAAGACTCAGATTCCGGTTTATTATTATATTTCTCCCAAAATATGGGCTTGGAAAGAATATCGCATTAAGAATATAAAACGTGATGTGAACGAGCTTTTCTCCATTCTTCCCTTTGAAGTGGAGTTTTTCGAAGGGAAGCATCAGTTTCCTATTCATTATGTGGGAAACCCTACGGTAGATGAGGTCACTGCCTATCAGGAAGCACATCCGAAAAACTTTGCAACGTTTGTTGGAGAAAACCAATTGGAGGATAAACCGATAATTGCTCTTTTGGCGGGAAGCCGTAAACAGGAAATAAAGGATAATCTGCCGGATATGTTAAAAGCTGCTTCCGCTTTTCCTGACTATCAGCTTGTCCTGGCGGGTGCTCCTTCCATTGCTCCCGAATATTACAAGCAATACATGGGTGATGCGAAAATGAAAATCATTTTCGGACAGACATATCGCCTTTTGCAGCATGCGGATGCTGCTTTGGTTACTTCGGGTACAGCTACTCTTGAGACGGCTTTGTTCCGTGTTCCACAAGTGGTTTGTTATCATACGCCAATCGGAAAGGTTATTTCGTTTTTGAGACGTCATATTCTGACGGTGAGGTTTATCTCGTTGGTCAATCTGATTGCCGACCGCGAAGTTGTGAAAGAGTTGGTGGCCGACACGATGACCGTGAAGAATATGCAATATGAATTGAAGAATATACTTGAAAATGAGAAGTATAGAAGTCAAATGCTCAAAGAATACGAGTATATGGCAGAACGGTTGGGACCTGCCGGTGCTCCCCGTCATGCGGCACGTGAAATGTTGCGCCTGTTGAAAAAATAGCTTTCTTTTTCTGAATAAACGTAAAGCCGATGCAGTAAATGCACGGCTTTTTTATTTATAGTACAGAAGGTTAAAATAAGAAAGGAACAGATATGAAAAAAATTAAGTGGCTTTTAGGTGTTTTATTATTGGCGTTAGTGCCAATGTTGCAGTCGTGTGATGATAATGACGGCTATTCTATCGGAGATTTTAGCTGGGACTGGGCAACGGTTCGTACAACTGGTGGCGGTAGTTATTATCTGGAGGGTGACCGTTGGGGGATTATTGATCCGGTCAGTACTTCTATTCCTTGGTACAGGCCGGTAGACGGCGAACGTGTAGTGGCATTCTTCAATCCTTTATATGATGTGAAAAATGGTGTCCAGGTGAAAATGGAGGGGATTCAGGATGTGCTGACGAAAGAAGTGGAAGAGATGAAAACGATAGAAGAATCCGAAGAATTTGGAAACGATCCTATCGTGATTTATGAGGGTGATATGTGGTTGGGAGGAAAGTTCTTGAATATTATCTTCCGTCAGGATATACCTCGTTCGGAAAAACACCGTATCAGTCTTGTGCAAAACTTGATAGATACAGAAGAACCGACACCATTCAAGGTAGCAGAAGACGGTTATGTGCATTTGGAACTGCGTTATAATACGTATGATGACAAGACCGGTTATTGGGGATGGGGACGAGTTTCTTATAATCTGGCTGATTTCTATCCGACAGAGAAAGAGGGTGAAACTCCGATGAAAGGTTTTAAGGTTGCAATAAACTCAAAAGAAAATGGAGAAGGAAGAGTTATCGTACTTGACTTTGACCATCCGGTGGGTGTACCGGAGAAAGCGAAGGATGTACATTCTACTTCTTCAATCCGATAACCTCTAACTATGATTTACTGTGTGTAAAAAAGGTCGGGAGCTTCTCCGGAAGCATCCCGACCTTTACTATTTTGTGGCGACTCTGTTTTTCTGGAAGTAAAACCTGTTTAAAACCAACTCAGGGCATACAAGTAAACTACTGCTGCCGGGATAGCCATTAAAGCACTGTCGAACCGATCAAGCATTCCGCCGTGTCCCGGAAGGATATTCCCTGAATCCTTAACGTGCAGTTGACGCTTGAATAATGATTCCGTCAAGTCTCCCCATGTACCGAATATAACGACTACTAATGCGAGTCCGGCCCATTCCGATATGGACATAAACGGAAAATAGTGGGCGAGTATAAAAGAAACTCCAATAGCTACTACTCCGCCGCCAATAGAACCTTCCCAGGATTTCTTAGGTGAAATACGTTCAAACAACCGGTGTTTGCCGATAAGTGACCCGATGCAATATGCGCCTGTGTCATTCAACCAAAGGAATATAAAGATGGACAATGGTAAAATCGGATTATAGCTCACGCTGCTATACTCCGGATCGTTATGAAATGCCAATACATTCAGCATAGCAAAAGGTAAACCGATATAAAGTTGACTGAGCATGGAATAAGCCCAGTTGAGTACCGGATTCTCCTTTTTTAAGTACAATTCGCTGATCATCATATAGAGTAGCAAAAGTACATACGGGATAAAAATCTTCGAATCGGCTGCGTCAATGCAGAAGCCCATTATTGCAAGGAATAAATAGGCTCCGCCCAGCATTGTAATCGTCTTGTTTATCTTGACTCCTTCCGCACGCATATTCACCAACTGCCCGAACTCATAAATAGTCAGCGCACTGATAATAGTGAATAGAATACCAAAGCTGAATGAATCGTAAAGGATGCACCCCACCAAGATGGCAACGAAGAGTACACCCGTAATAGCTCGTTTTATAAAATTGTTAATCAAAATCAGCGTGTTTAAATTAGTTGGATTTTGGATAGCTTACTTTTCCTCGTTGGTTTCTGTTTTCGTAGCCGTATTTCTTTCTACGGTCACTTTCGTTCCTTCTGCAGTCACCTTCGTTCCCGTAACAGATTTTTCTTCAGCGGTATTTTCAGCTTCCTCTTCTTTTATTTCTTGTTCTTCTTTTTTCAGCTTTTCAGCAAGTTGTCTTTCTGCTTTTGCTGCATCCTGGCTTTCTTTAGCAGCCATGATTTCTTCCGAACGAGATGCCCATGGACGTTTTCCGAAGATACGTTCGACGTCTTCCGCAAAGATTACTTCTTTGTCAATCAGTAACTGCGTCAGTTCGTTGTGTCCTTCTTTATGTTCGGATAGGATTTTCTTGGCACGTTCATACTGTTCGTTTATCATCTTCTTGACCTCTTCGTCAATTAGTTCGGCAGTCTTTTCGCTGTATGGACGGTTGAAAGAATATTCTTCATTATTATAGTAACACAAGTTCGGCAACTTGTCGCTCATGCCTAAATAAGCAATCATGCCATAGGCCTGTTTGGTAACTCTTTCCAAGTCATTCATAGCTCCTGTTGAGATACGGCCTATGAATAAATCTTCGGCTGCACGTCCACCAAGAGTTGCGCACATTTCGTCAAGCATTTGCTCTTTAGTAGTAATCTGACGCTCTTCCGGCAGATACCAGGCAGCACCCAATGCACGTCCGCGAGGAACGATTGTTACTTTTATTAATGGATTAGCATATTCCAATAGCCATGAGATAGAGGCGTGGCCTGCCTCATGCAAAGCGATAGAACGTCTTTCGGCCTCGGTCGTAATCTTGGTTTTCTTTTCCAAACCACCAATGATACGGTCTACAGCATCCAGAAAATCCTGTTTGCCTACGAACTTCTTGCCGTGACGGGCTGCAATCAATGCCGCTTCGTTGCAGACATTGGCAATATCCGCACCGGAGAATCCCGGAGTCTGACGTGCCAGTAAATCCACGTCTACGGTATCGTCTATCTTAATCGGGCGTAAATGTACGCCGAATACTTCTTTACGTTCGTTCAGGTCGGGTAAGTCTACGTGTATCTGACGGTCGAAACGTCCGGCACGGAGCAATGCCTTATCCAATACATCCACACGGTTGGTAGCGGCAAGAATGATAACGCCACTATTAGAACCGAAACCGTCCATTTCTGTCAGCAGTTGGTTCAATGTGTTTTCGCGTTCGTCATTTCCACCCATTGCAGGGTTTTTGCCACGTGCACGTCCTACAGCATCAATTTCGTCAATAAAGACAATGCAAGGAGCTTTTTCCTTTGCTTGCTTGAACAAGTCGCGGACGCGGGATGCACCTACGCCTACAAACATTTCCACAAAATCGGAACCTGCCAAAGAGAAGAATGGCACATTCGCTTCGCCGGCAACAGCCTTGGCAAGCAGTGTCTTACCGGTTCCCGGAGGGCCTACCAATAATGCGCCCTTAGGTATTTTACCACCCAAGTCTGTATATTTTTGAGGTTCTTTCAAGAACTCTACAATTTCTTCCACTTCTTGTTTGGCTTCTGCCAAGCCTGCTACATCCTTGAAAGTAATCTTGATAGAGCCGCCTTTTTCAAAAAGCTGCGCTTTGGATTTTCCTACATTGAAAACACCACCGGGACCGCCGCTACCACCACCGCTCATGCGTCGCATAAAGAATATCCATAAAGCAACCAGCAGAACAAGCGGAAGTATCTGAATCAAGATAGCAGGGAATAGATCCGATTTAGGTGGATAATCCGATGTACCGTCAAAATTGCCGGCTTCTTTTTCTGCCTGCAGAAATTCTTCCAGTTTATCGGTGGACGGAGTTCTACTTGTAATGATAGGGTTGCGTCCTACCTTCGTAGAGTCTGCGCCAAACACAGCACCTACGGCAGTTGGCTTCAGGTATGCTTCGATTGACTTATCTTCATAACCCAATACTTTGCTGATATACCCTTTTTTAACGTAATCCTGAAACTCGCTGTAAGTAACAGCTTTGCTTCCAGCACCCTTTGAATCACTGCCCCACCAGAGGCCGAGAAGCATCAGGGCAATAATCATATACATCCAGTTCAGATTGAACTTCGGCAAATTAACCTTATTGTTAGGTTTGTTGCTATTGTTATTATTACTATTATTGTCCATAGTCATAAATTAGTCTAGATCGGGGATTTGAGTAAGTTTGGCATCTGCCCAAAGATGCTCAAGGTTGTAGAAACTTCTTGTTTCCGGTAAAAAGACATGTACCAATACATCAGAATAGTCCATCGCTACCCATTCTGCATTCCGAAGTCCGTCAACCGCAAAAGGTTTGCTGTCGGCACCTTTGCGTGTAAATTCTCTGATTGAATCTACAATGGCGCTTACTTGGCTGGGAGAGTTTCCCTGGCAGATAACGAAATATTTACAGATGGTATCTTCTATACTGGTTAAATCGGCAATAATTATGTTTTTACCTTTTTTCTCTTGAATTCCTTCTTTTATTTTTTCAATTAATACTTTAGTATCGTTCATCCTTGCAATTGAAATTAATAATTCATGTTCTTTTTAGTTTATAACAAAAAAAGACTACCCTTTGTTTCTGGTTATAAACGTGATATTTTTGACAAATATACGCTGATTTATTGGATACAAGAAAGTTATACCCCAATTTTTGTGTTTTTTAGTGGAGATACTTGCCAATAAAAAGCTAATTTTAGGATTTTAGCAAAAAAAATAGCAGAAATGTTTTGATTTCCCAAATTATTTGTATCTTTGCACCCGCAAACGAAAAGCATTGGGCTATGGTGTAATGGTAACACTACAGATTCTGGTCCTGTCATTCCTGGTTCGAATCCAGGTAGCCCAACAAATCACCAGCTTTTTAATGACAAAAACCCGCTAAAAATGCAATTTTAGCGG
>OJJH01000043.1_pt1 | contig 87066 bp, 60 predicted proteins | sample 1596251 | NCBI WGS metagenome assembly OJJH01 (sample SAMEA4350153, study PRJEB24818) | metagenome | biome: human; feature: gut; material: faeces | place: Denmark | collected 2013-09
ATCCAGGCGGCTGCCGGTTCATTTTACGGCGATTATTCCGGCAGGCTATTTACTGGTACTCAGCCCGCTACGCTTGCTACGATTATAGCTACGATAAGAATCAAGCTCTATTTCCACATCCGGTTCCTGCAATTCGCCTTCTTGCGGAAGCAGGAACTTGATATACTTGATATTTAAACCACGATCGAGCCATTGTTGTTCATAATAAGTCTTGATGCCAAGAATATCGTCCACCAAACCGGAGTGGTATAAATCTTCCGTCATAAACTCCACCGGAAGCTGATTGGCTTCTATCATGTATTTTGTATAAGTAAACATGAAGTTGCTGTCCGTCTTCAAGTGGATAATTCCGTTCGGTTGCAAGAATTTACGGTATCTTTCCATAAAATAGGTAGAAGTCAGCCGCTTCGTCGCTTTCTTCATCTGCGGGTCGGAGAAAGTAAGCCATATCTCACTAACCTCGCCCTCGGCAAAGAAACGTTCGATGATTTCGATATTTGTACGCAGGAAAGCCACATTCTTCATTCCTGCCTGCAATGACTCCGTTGCCCCCGTCCACATACGGGCACCTTTTATATCAACTGCTATAAAGTTCTTTTCGGGAAACATCTTACCCAGACCGACGGTATATTCACCACGTCCACAGCCCAGTTCGAGCACTATCGGATGGTCGTTCTTGAAAAACTCCTCATGCCATTTTCCCTTCATGTCAAAAGGCACATTATCTACCGCCGAATAAGGATACTCGAACACGTGCGGATAACTTGCCATATCGGCAAACTTTTCTAATTTATTCTTTCCCATATCAATACTGATTAGGTCGCAAAGGTACTGATTTTGACGTAACCGACAAAAAGAAATGGAGTACAGATTTCTCCATACCCCATTCTTCCATATAGCTGAATTTATTTGTCGATTAAATCTCAACTTTCACTTCACCTCCCTGCTGTGCTTTCAAATCTTCATAGAAGGCAGCATGAGAAACTTGCACATAAGGTTGTAAGAATAAGAACCCGATACCGAAAGTGAAGATACAAAGGATAGCCCAACCGATGAAGCTCAAGTCGAGCAAGAACAACTTCATCTTGTTGTTTTCCATCATAGCCATACTCTTTTCGATAGCTGCGTTATTTTTCATCTCCGGCTCTTCTTTCAGAATATAGTCCGTCATTGCATAAGAATAATACTTGATGATGCCCGGAACAACCAACAGCAATGACCACAAAGCTGTGTAAATGCCCTGGAGCAGCTTAGTTACAAAAATACGGCTATAATCCTGGAAGCCTTCAAACAGCACTCCAAAATCAATATCCTTACCTTTGTACACACCAAACATCACAATCGCAATACCGTACGCAACCGGCAGTCCGACAAACAGTGAGCACAATCCGCCGATAAAGGGAATAGCGGAAAGTCCACCGGCAATAATTGAATAAATAAGCGCAGCAACTGCTGCCATAGGCCACTTACCTTGAAGTGCCTGACGTGCTTCAGCACGTAGTTCTGAATTCTCTTTTAACATAATAAATTTAATAATTAGATAAATGTGTGTTTATTATTGGACTCCGGTTACTCCACGATGGTTACCCAACCATGTGTATCCGGTTCGTCGCCGTACTGAATCCCGCGCAACTTGTTGTACAGTTTCGTACAGATGGGGCCCGGTTTGCCATCTTTAGAGATAACGTATGATTTTCCGTTTTCCAAATCATCAATGCGTTGAATCGGACTGATTACCGCGGCAGTTCCGCAAGCACCGGCTTCTTCAAACGTTTCCAGTTCTTCTTCCGGTATCGGACGGCGTTCTACCTTGATACCCATATCTTCCGCCAACTGCATCAAACTCTTGTTAGTGATGGAAGGCAGGATAGAAGATGATTTCGGAGTGATATACGTATTGTCTTTAATACCGAAGAAGTTGGCTGCGCCACATTCGTCGATATATTTCTTTTCTTTGGCATCGAGATAGAACTCACAGGAATATCCCAGGTCGTGTGCTTTCTTGTTGGCACGCAGGCTGGCTGCATAGTTACCGCCTACTTTATAAATACCAGTTCCATGAGGAGCAGCACGGTCGAACTCACGAATGATAACATACGGATTGGTAGAGAAACCACCCTTGAAGTACGGGCCTACCGGAGTCACGAATACCACAAACATATATTCATCTGACGGATGCACGCCTACCTGTGCGCTTGTTCCGATGAGCAAAGGGCGGATGTAAAGAGAAGCACCTGTCTCATAAGGCGGAATGAAACGTTCGTTCAGTTTCACAACTTTCAGGATAGCTTCCTTGAAACGTTCAGTCGGAAGTTCCGCCATCAGGATTCCCTGACAGGTAGATTGCAGGCGAGCCGCATTTTCTTCCAAACGGAAGATACGCACCTTACCGTCTTTCCCACGGAAAGCCTTCAATCCTTCGAATGCTTCCTGTCCGTAGTGCAGACACGTAGCTGCCATATGCAGATTCAGATGTTCGTCACTACTAACTTCCAATTCTCCCCATGCTCCGTTGCGGAAATTGATTCGTACATTGTAGTCTGTCTTCATATATCCGAATGACAGATTCGCCCAGTCTATTTCTTTCATTTTATACTGTATTAGTTTATTCTTTCTTAAACTTTAATTTGCAAAAATAACTTTTATTCTTCAGATTGCCGCTTTTCTCGCAATATTTTTTCGACTTCGCGGTCTGCTTTCGTCAGTTTTTCGGTACAGAAGGCAATTATTTCATTGGCTTCTTTGATTTTCTCACTCAAAACGTCAATATCCAGTTCATTATTGTCTATCTGACGGACAATCTTTTCGAGACGTTCCATCGCCTGAAGATATGTTTCCTTTTTTGCTGCCACGATGATTGATTATTATTAATGGTTAATGATGAATGTTTCTTTTACTTCTATCCGGATGTTTGCTATTCCACCACAGAACGGGCTTCTCCTTTCGAGAAACGGGTGACTAATTTGTCTCCCTGCTTCAGCGAGGATGCGTCCGTTACCGCTTTCCCGTCCTTTAGGGTGATACTGTATCCGCGGCTTAGCAATTTATCGGGAGAGGCATCCGCTATGCGCTGTTGCAGTAGTTCCAGTCGATGGTGTTGGCGGGCTAATAGCGCCTTCGTCACTTGCGACAAATCCTTTCCGGCTGACAGCAAAGCAAAACGGGCATCCGTGAGTATCCGATGCACAAGGTTTGGGATACGGGTCTGCAGTGTTTCCAGTCTCCGCCACTCCTGCTCAAGCATCGCATAGGCTCCTTGTTGGATACGGGCGGACAATTCTTCCAAGCGGTCGGCTATTTCCGTGACTCGGTGAATCAGGAGTTCGGCTGCCGCCGTAGGAGTTTTTACCCGGGTATGCGCCACAGAGTCAAGGACTGTATCGTCGCGTTCATGACCGATTCCGGTAATGACAGGTAACGGAAATTGTGCACACGCAGCCGCCAGCAGATAAGTATCAAAACCGGATAAATCGGAAGTTGCCCCGCCACCACGGATGATAACGACCACATCGAATTCATTCATGCGGGCATTGATACGATCTAAAGCCGCCAATACGGATTCTTCAACTTGATTCCCCTGCATCAAAGCGGGAAAAAGCTCCGTATAGAAAAAGAACCCGCCCGGATTATGCTGTAACTGATGGCAGAAATCACCATATCCGGCAGCGGTAGCAGAGGAAATAACGGCAATACGTTGCGGCAGAACCGGCATTTCCAACTCTTTATTCAGTGTCAGTACACCTTCCTCTTCCAACTGCAACAGTATTTCCCGTCGGCGGCGGGCCATGTCTCCCAGTGTATAGGTAGGGTCAATATCAAGCACTGTCAGACTGTAGCCGTAAAGTTCGTGAAACTGAACCGTCACTTTTACCAGCACTTTGATGCCGGCAGTAAACATCTGTCCGGTAGTTTCCTCGAAATAGGGTTTCAGCAAACGGTAGATATTGTTCCAAATCATACCGCGCGCCTTAGCGACAAGGTTGTTGCTGCGAGGATCTTTCTGCACAAATTCCAGATAACAATGTCCGGTCGTATTGGAACGGACATCGCTCAACTCTGCCTGTATCCAGTATTCATCTGGCAGACATTGCTCCAGACTGCGGCGGACAAGCGCATTCAGTTCTAAAAGAGAAAGGGAGGAATCCATAATGGTTAATGATTAGCGATTAGTACAATAGTAACCAGTTGTTAATCACCAATCACTTCTCCATTAACCGTAAAATACGCCTTCCACAAGTCAGGAATACCGTATCCATATATATTATCCGGAAAATCTGCCCTGTCACCCGACCGGCGAACCAGTTCTATCACTTCTTTTGCCGTCAGTTTCGGACAAGCCTGCCACAAACAGGCCACCATTCCGCACATAATCGGAGAGGAGAAGGAAGTTCCGTTAGCATGGCGAAGATTGCCGTCTGTCCCCATCACGTCCGAACCCAATCCTACGGCAACAACATCCGGTTTCACCCGTCCGTCCGACGTATTTCCTACGGAAGAGAACGGAGCCAGCTCTCCCCTTTTATTAATAGCGCCTACGGTTATCACGTTCTCCGCATCTCCCGGCGGGGTAATCTTCTTCCACGACCCCGCACCGGAATTTCCGGCACTGCAGACAACTACGATTCCTTTATCTGCAGCCCGTGCAGCTTCACGGGACATTAACGCGTAATGTCCGTTCAAATCACGATAGCGATAATTCTTTGCCGGATCATCAAACGAATAATATCCGAGGGATGTATTTACCAAATCCACTCCTACGCTATCGGCAAATTCGATTGCCGCCGCCCAATAATCCTGTTCCACCAGATTTTCCGAATATTCATCCTCACTACGCAGCAACCAATAGGAAGCTTCGGGAGCCGTACCAATCATCACATTCGGCTGATTCATTGCCATGCAGGAGAGAACAGACATACCGTGGCTGCTTTCCGCATAAATATCTGCTTCGGGATTTACAAAGTCACGCACACCAAGAATATTGATATTCTTCATTGCCTCTATCTTGTCTACATTATGGAATCCGGCATCAATTACGGCAATCGTCATTCCCTGTCCTTTGAAACCTGCATTATGAAGAAGGTTCGCACGGCTCATCCTTATTTGAGCAATCGCAGGTCCGTAAAGGCTATCGGAACGCAAAGGCTTGTTTATCAGCGAATCTCTCTCAAAACTCCTTTGAGTAATGCCTTTCCAAACCCTTTCCGTAGAACGCACAAAAGGTAGTTTTGCAATTTCATCAATCAACGTGCTGTCATTACAGGAGACGGTAACGAAGTTATCCCATTTTCCGGTAACAAGTACGTGAACACCTTTCTTCCGTATCGCATCTACGTATTTCCTGCATACCGGCAAGTCGGTGGAATCTATTGCCAACCCCTGTCTTTTTCTCCGTTCAATGGATTTCCCGGACAAGTATTTTTCCGGTTTCTGCAGAGAGTATTCCGTAGCTGCCTTATCTTTCAGGCTAATACGATATTTTAAGGTATCGCCCGGTGTGAATTGAGCAAAAACTCCCAGGCATATATTCAAAGCAAAAACCAATAACACAAATTTCCTCATAAGTTATCTTTATTTTAATCAATCAAAATCCTTCGTTCTCTAAAATCACCAACCCGATTCCCCGCTGCGAAGCAATAAAAGCTCCACCTAATACACGTCTTCCGTCATAGAACACAGCCGATTGTCCGGGAGCAATAGCCGAAGCCGTTTCAAGAAAACGCACCAACAGGCGTCCATCTTCCAATCGCTTCACCCGGCAAGGCAACGGACGGCTTCGATAACGAATCCTCACCGTCAAGTTCTCACACTGGAACAATTCTTGTTCATCCACAATCTTATCCTGTTCTATCAGCATATAGTCAGTTTGCAACTGTTCGGCATCACCGAGCATCACTGTATTTTTCTGCGGATTGATTTTCAATACATAAGCCGGTTTGCCCAACGCAATCTCCAATCCTTTCCGCTGACCGATCGTATAATAGGGCGCACCCTTATGTTGTCCCAGTTTCACACCTTCGGAATTGACAAACCATCCCGGACCTATCTCGGTGTCCAGTTCCGGACATTGCTCACGAAGAAAGTCGCGATAATCTCCTTTTATAAAACAGACTTCCATACTTTCTCCTTCTTTTGACTTGGCTTCGTAGCCTTTCTCTGCAAGGTATTCCCGAACCTTCACTTTCGTGTAATCCCCTAAAGGAAAGATACAGCGTCTCAGTATATCCTGTCCCAATCTCCAAAGGAAATAAGACTGGTCTTTCTTATCGTCATCTCCGGCTACTATATAAATATGTCCGTTCCATTCTTCCAGCCGTGAATAATGTCCGGTAGCAATCCAGGCACACCCCAACTTATCCGCCCATTCCGTCAGAACACGAAACTTGAACAAAGGGTTGCACATTACACACGGATTCGGCGTACGCCCCTGTTTATATTCGTCTATGAAGTTTTTTACGATAGTCTCTTTAAAAGGAATACGTTCATCCGCCACATAATGTTCGATTCCCATCCGTGCAGCCAGTTCCCTTGCATCTTGCGGCTCATCACCCCATACACGCATGGTTACTCCTACTATTTCGTATCCTTGTTCCTGTAACATCAGACAAGTGGCGGTACTGTCAATTCCGCCACTCATTCCGACCAATACTCTTTTATTTCGTTCTTTCATCCGAATTTTATAAATTACGTGGATACAAATGTACGAGATTCTTCGGAGAAAATAAATTTATTGCAAACGAAACAGTATAGATATGGAATAATAACGGCTTGTACACCCCATTTCCTTATACAGTACATATAAATACTTGGAGTTTCTTTTGTTGACTCCTTATGTCCTTTACAGGCTCACAGAAGTGAGCCGTTTCATTTACATATGTAAACCTTTTTATCAACAGGTGACAGCTTATCCGTTCACAACTGTGAGCTCTTGACAAGCTTTAAGGAAAAACAGACAAACAATTAAACTAACACTTATGAGATGTGGGTATTTATCAGCCAACACACTATGAGGGTAACTTTTACCCTCATAGTCACCCTCAGGTTTGCCCTCATAGCTACAATACCGATGAATAAAGCGATTGAGGGAAATTATGAGGGTATGAGGGTAAAATCGACAAACTTTTTATTGTAGAGAGATTATTTCTCCACAATGATGCTTAATTGAAGTGATTTTATAAAAAAGCAGTTGCTTTTCTCAATAAAATTCCCTATATTTGAAATATAACAAAAGCGAGAACAATTATGGCTAACCCTAGATTACCGGGCATTTCCGAAAACGAGCAAGCCTTATTGTATGCCAAACTGAATGAATACAACCGAGGCAGAGCCTCTTTCAAAGAGGCGGGTGTTTACTTGGTGGTGACACCTCGACCGGGGAAACCCAACTATTCCCTTTGGCTCTATTCTCCCCTGCCCGAAAAACAATCGATTCTTTACATACATGACCTGTCGCCGGATATTAATGAGTCTCTCCGGGTGGCAAGTACCCTGTTTTATTACTCAAAGCGTTGCCTCATCCTTATGGATTATAACGAGAAGAGGATGCAGAGTAATGGTGATGACCTTATCTTCTTCGGGAAGTATCGAGGACATTTCCTGCATGAAATACTGAAAATAGATCCGACTTATTTAAGCTGGATAGCCTATAAGTTTATTCCGAAAATTCCAAAACAGGAACGCTTTGTCATTATAGCGCAGGTTTACCACTCCATACATTTGGACATCATGCAAAGAAAATCCAGAGAGAAACGTTCGTCAAGCCGGTATTTGGGAGAATTAGGGGAGAAACTTACAGACTTAAAATTGAAAGTGACCCGTGTGCGGCTGGAAGACGACCCGTATAAAACAAGGGTGAACGGCACTACCCCGCAGTTTTTTGTCAAGCAGGTGCTCACGCTGACGGATGCCAGCGGGAACTTGGTCGTTATGAGTATTCCGTCAAAAAATCCCAGTGCGGTATCAGGTACTTTATCCGGGATAGAGCATGAATACCGACTGGGAGAAATTATCTACGTCGCATCGGCGAAAGTGTCACGCCGGTACGAAAGCTATGGTTCTAAATATACGCGCCTTAGCCATGTGAAGTTCGCAAGCCTCAACGTTTAGTCCAATCGTCCTTGACAAAGCTTGCCGGATAAGAGACTTTATCCACAATGCCGTCTTTCTGACGAATCCAGGAAGTGAATGTGCGTGCACCTTCATCCAATACGATGATACGGGCACCGTTCGGCAAATGATTGTACACAGTGTTTCCACCGGTATAGCGCCCGTAAGCCAGAAGGATATTTTTCCACATGACCGCATAGTCATTATCATGGTCGTGTCCGACAAATACACCCATCACGTCTCCCGCCTCTTTCATGGCAGCAAACATTCCTGTATTTATTCTAGGTGCACAAGCTTCTTCCATACGTGTTCCGCGAAAAGCTGCATTTTCATCGCGAATGGCTTCGTGATATTCGGGCAGAGGAATATGGAAAAAGGCAAGGGCAGGCAACGGTTGTCCGCCATTCCGAGTTTTATAGGCAGCACTTTGCTGACGATACCAGTTTATTTGGTCGAACGTAAGCCAATTATACCCCTTCACATCTTTCAAAGGTGAATAAGAGTGAGAGTCCATACAATAAAGCAGGGCTGCATCCTTTTTAGAGTCGGAAGAAGATTTTACGGTCAATACATAATCCGGTGACAAAGCAGTTCCCCGGTCAGGCATTAAATTACCAGGAACGGTGCGGATGATATCATATAGCTGTGACCGTGTCAATCCTTGTTCATCATCATGGTTACCAAAAGTCACAACAAAAGGAAGCTTGCGCTTGGATACCTGTTCCAAGACCTTCAACATACCGGAATCAGCAGGTGCCGCGTAAACAACATCTCCGGTAAAGACTACCAAATCCGGCCGTTCGGTGTCAAGTACTTGATTAATACGTTCCAATGCTACGTCAGAAGCCGGATTACCATACTTAAAGTGCACATCGGTAAATTGCACAATCTTGAATTTACCTTCTTTACTAAATTGCAGTTCACTCTTTTGAGCCATACAAAAAGTTGCAGCCAACAGTAAGATTAGTGTTAAGTGAAATTTCAAAAGTCGAATCATAATCATTTATTTTAGGGGGTTAATTATTCTTCTCAATCAGTACGGTGGCATAGGCTGAAATTCCTTCTTCGCGACCTGTAAATCCTAGTTTCTCGGTAGTGGTCGCTTTAATGGAAATATCATCCACATCAATTCCCATGACTGTTGCCATTGTCTCCTGCATCAAAGGGATATGCGCTTTGAGCTTCGGACGCTCGGCACAGATGGTGGCGTCAATATTGCCGACCTTATATCCTTTAGTAGCAAGCAATTCCACTGTCTTTTTCAACAGAATCTTGCTGTCTATGTTTTTAAATTCTCCCGCTGTATCCGGAAAGTGATAGCCAATGTCACGCATATTTGCCGCTCCCAGCAAAGCGTCGCAAACGGCATGTAGCAATACGTCCGCGTCCGAATGTCCCAACAATCCTTTCGTATGTTCCAAAAGGATACCGCCGAGCCACAGTTCACGCCCTTCGACCAACTGATGTACGTCGAAGCCAAAACCTACTCTTATCTTCATAATTTGTCTAATAAATGAGTACTAGTGATTTGTGGTAATAGTTAATGATGAATGTTCGAAGGTCAATCAACGGATATGGAAATCCAGTAGTTTTTCTCCTTCCAGATAGCCTTGCAAGTGTTGTCCTATACTGACAGGACCTACACCGACAGGAGTACCCGTAAACAGCAAATCTCCGATTTTCAATGTTACAAACTGACTGACATAGGCTATAATATCATCTATTTTGAAAAGCATATCTGCCGTACAGCCTTGTTGTACTTCCTTGCCGTCAATCAGCAGGTTGAAATTCAGATTCTGAATATCCTTATAGCGGTCGACGGAAACAAAATCTCCGATAGCGGCAGATGAATCGAAACCTTTACACAACTCCCAAGGATTTCCCTGTTCGCGAAACTTTCGTTGAAGGTCACGGGCTGTAAAGTCAATACCCACTGTCACTGCGTCATAATACCGGTTCGCAAAACGGGGAGCGATATTCTTCCCCAATCGGTTGATTCGGACTACCAGTTCCGTTTCATAATGTATCTCGTTAGAAAAGTCGGGAATGAAAAACGGTTTGCCATCTTTAAGAATAGCAGAGTCCGGTTTCATAAAAATGACCGGTTCCGTATTGACTTGTGTATGTCCCAGTTCCTTGTTATGCTGGGCGTAGTTCATTCCTACTGCGATAATCTTCATTATTTCTCGTTAAAATTCAATCGGTTAAACATTACAGCCAGGTGGGCATATAGAGAAGTATTCTGTACGACAATATTCTCAGGCACGCGAATACGGAAAGGAGTAAAGTTCCATACTGCCTTTATGCCACCGTCTACCATCTTATTTGTAATCTCTTGAGCAATATTAATAGGCACTGTCAGCACACCGATATTCACGTCATATTCTTTCATCTTTGCCTCAAAATCATCGGAATGGAAGATAGGAATTCCGTCCAAGTTCTTCCCTACCAATTCCGGATTGACATCAAACGCCGCTACAGTCTCCAATCCAAAATGCTGCAAACCAGAATCACGAAGCAAGGCTCCACCCAAGCTACCCACACCAAACAAGAAGGCTTTGTGCATATTGGTAAATCCAAGAAAGCTCTCCAGCACCTCAATCAGTGCGTCGATGTTGTAACCGACTCTCGTACGCCCCGAAATATTAACGTACGACAAATCCTTGGCGATTTGGGAAGCGTCAATATTTATTTCCTTAGAGATTTGTGTAGAAGAGACATATTGCTCTCCTTTTTCTTTCATTAGTTTTATATTAGACAGATACCAGGGAAGTCTGCGCAAGGTAGGCTCCGGCACTTTATCCGCCTCTTTTCGTATATAAGTGCTCATACTTCTTACAAAATTTGGTATTTTGCAAAAGTACATTATTTTTTGAGACTGACAACCGTATAATGGAAAACCTTAATAGAGATTAAACAAAACAATGAAAAGTGGTACAAATTTTGCTCTTTTCCATAAGTTTGATACTTTTGAGAAGAAATGAGAAGAAATAAAAATGACGAATATGAAAAAGAATGATTGGAAAGACAGACTGAACGTAGTGTATTCAACGAATCCTGACTTCGGTTATGAGATGGATAACGACGAAGAGCAGACCACCCTTGATAAAGGCAAACAAAACCTGCGGGTTTCCATCGATAAAAAGAACCGTGGCGGAAAAGTGGTAACATTAATTACCGGATTCGTCGGTACTGACAATGACCTGAAAGAACTCGGAAAGCTGCTGAAAAGCAAATGCGGAGTGGGCGGTTCGGCAAAGGATGGCGAAATCATCGTGCAGGGAGATTTCAAGACTAAGGTTATGGAGCTGCTTGTCAAAGAAGGATATACAAAAACAAAAGGCATAGGCGGTTAACTAATTCAAATGATATAAGATATGAGGAAAGGATTTTTATTTTGTGTAGCAGTATTATGCTCACTATTGTCGTTTGCACAGAATGACAAAGGGGATATTGTCAAAACCGGAGACAATATGCCTGCTTTCACGCTTAGTTCGGCAGTAAACGGAACAGTGGATTCCGCAGACCTGAAAGGAAAAGTTGTACTAATCAATATCTTCGCCACTTGGTGCGGTCCTTGCCAGAGCGAACTGGCGGAAGTTCAGAAAATCCTTTGGCCGAAGTATAAAGACAATAAGAATTTTCGTATGATAGTGATTGGACGTGAGCACACAGACGAAGAATTAACGGCATACAACAAACGTAAAGGGTTTACATTCCCTCTCTACCCGGATCCGAAACGGGAAGTCACGAATAAATTTGCCACTCAGTACATTCCCAGAAGTTACTTGATCGACAAAGAAGGGAAAGTGATATCCGCCACTGTCGGTTACCGGAAAGAGGAAATGGATAAGCTGATGAAGGAAATAGATAAAGCGCTGAAATAACAAAAAAAGAGGGCTCATCGCCCTCTTTTATATTTTCTTATTTCCAGACTGATTTGATTATTCAGCTTTCAAAGTGAAACGCTTGAAGTCAACAATCTTCAGTTCAGGATCAGCAGCAGCCAATACTTCTCTTACAGTCTTCTTACCGTCCATGATATCTTCTTGGTTCAGCAAGCAAACTTCTTTCAGGAACTTGCCCAGACGACCTTTAGCGATGTTCTGAATCATTTGTTCAGGCAGGTGTGCAGCCTTCTCAGCAGAAACAGTAGCAATGATTTCTTTTGCTTTCGCTACATCCTCAGCAGTAATCCAGCCTTTAGCCATGTTGCTTTCCATGTGTTCTTCGCTGTCCACATGAGCCGGGTTGATGTTAGCTTTCTTCAAAGCAGCTTCTACAGCTTTCTGTACCTGTTCTGCTTTTGTCTTCTCGATAGCAACTTCGATTTCTTTCTGTTTTACTTCTTCAGAAACACCATCTTCATCAATAGCAATCGGGTTCATGGCAGCAATCTGCATAGCTACTTGCTTAGCCAACTGCTCGTTAACTTCCTTGTTGAAAGCAACAATAGTACAAAGACCGTTTCTGTTCATGTGGTTGTAAACAGCAGTGCATGCACCTTCTACAGTCATGTAACCGTCAAGTTCCATCTTCTCACCTGTGATACCGCTACGGTCAGTCACTGCATCCTGTACAGTACCGTTACCCATCGGCAATGCTTTTACTTCATCCAAAGTAGCGCATTTGTTAGCCACAGCAAGGTCAAGAATATCCTGAGTCAGTTTCACGAAATCAGCATTCTGAGCAACAAAGTCAGTTTCACACTTCAAAGCAACGATAACGGCACGGTCACCGGTAGTTTTAGCCAAAACGCAACCTTCAGAAGCTTCACGTTCCGAACGCTTAGCAGCAACAGCTTGTCCTTTCTTACGGATAATCTCCATTGCCTTGTCGAAATCGCCTTCAGCTTCAGTCAACGCATTTTTGCAATCCATCATACCAGCTCCGGTCATTTTGCGCAGCTTGGTAATATCAGCCATACTTACAGCCATAATAATTTCCTTTATTTAAATGAATAATAATTTTCAAAACAAAAAATGTGCCAATCTGCCAATCAAGATGCAAGCATATAAGCATACTCTTGCACATCAGCAAATTGGCACATTTTATATATTAAGCCTCTTCGTCTTCCTTGATGAAAGCAGCAGCTTTAGCTGCGTTGATAGCTTCTTCGTCAGACTTGTCGAGTCTAGCTTTCACTGATTTCTTCTTGCCTTTGTTAGCAGGTGCTTCACCGGCAGCTTCCATATCGATCTTTTCAGCTTTTCTTTCTTCCAAGCCTTCGATCATAGCAGCGCAACAAGCATCCAGGATAACTTCTACCGATTTAGTAGCGTCATCGTTAGCAGGAATTACGAAATCTACGTTTGAAGGATCAGAGTTGGTATCAACGATACCGAATACAGGAATACCCAAACGGTTAGCTTCGCGAACTGCGATATTTTCTTTCATTACGTCGATAACGAACAATGCAGACGGCAGACGAGTCAGGTCAGCGATAGAGCCCAAAGTCTTGTCCAATTTTGCACGTTGACGGGAAATCTGAAGAATTTCTCTCTTAGAAAGGTTAGAATAAGTACCATCGTTAGTCAATTTGTCGATAGTAGCCATTTTCTTCACAGCCTTACGGATAGTCGGGAAGTTGGTCAACATACCGCCCGGCCAGCGCTCGATTACATAAGGCATATTAACAGATTGAGCTTTTTCAGCTACAACTTGTTTAGCTTGTTTTTTAGTAGCAACAAAAAGAACTTTCTTGCCTGATTTGGCAATCTGTTTCAAAGCTTCAGCAGCTTCGTCTACTTTTGCAACTGTTTTGTGGAGGTCAATGATGTGAATACCATTGCGTTCCATGAAAATATAAGGAGCCATTGCAGGGTTCCACTTTCTTTTAAGGTGTCCGAAGTGGCATCCGGCTTCCAATAATGTATCAAAATTTGTTCTTGACATCTTGTTTTTCTTTAAATCGTTTACTTTCTTTTTTGTTTTTTCTAAACCAACCGCCGGGTAGTCCATAAGCAGAGTCCCGGTAGTTTAGATACTAAACATATTCCTCGGTCAGGCAGTCCATTAACGCTTGCTGAACTGGAATCTTCTACGAGCTTTCGGCTGTCCCGGTTTCTTACGTTCAACAGAACGCGGGTCACGAGTCATGAAGCCTTCTGCACGAAGAGCAGCTTTATCCTCAGCGTTGATTTTAACCAGTGCACGGGCGATTGCCAAACGCAAAGCCTGAGACTGACCTGTGAAACCACCACCACACAAGTTTACCTTGATGTCATACTTCTCAGCAGCACCAATCTTGTTCAATGGTTGTTTTACAACATACTGAAGAATAGTTGATGGAAAGTACTCTGCAAGGTCTCTCTTGTTAATAGTAATCTTTCCTGTACCTTCGCTTACGAAAATGCGTGCAATTGCACGTTTACGTCTGCCTAATGCATTTACTACTTCCATTATATCTTATTTATATGAATTAATATCAATCATTTTCGGGTTCTGAGCTGCTTGTTTGTGTTCGCTACCAGCGTAAACATACAGGTTGTTCAGCAATTTAGCTCCCAGAATGTTCTTGGGAAGCATACCCTTCACAACTTTTTTCAGTAATCTCTCTTCACCGTTCGGTTTTGCAATCAAACGGGCAGGAGTCATTTCTCTCTGACCACCAGGGTAGCCTGTATATGACAAATAAACTCTGTCATTCCATTTGTTACCAGTCAGTTTTACTTTGTCTGCATTGATGACGATAACGTTATCACCGCAGTCTACGTGAGGAGTAAAGTTTGGTTTGTACTTTCCTCTCAACAATTTTGCAACTTTTGCTCCCAGACGACCTAATGTCTGGTCTGTAGCGTCAACAATAACCCATTCTTTGGTTACAGTTGCTTTGTTGGCAGAAATGGTCTTGTAACTTAAAGTATCCACTCTAATTTTGTTTTTTAAATGTTACTACTAAAAATTTCCTTCACCACTCATTAGTCTTCCCCGGACAAAGGACGACTAACTTGCTATGAATTAATCTCTTATCATTTTGTGATAATAATCGGCTTGCAAAAGTACGGCTTTTCTTTGAATTGGCAAACTATTTTTGTATATTTTTCCGGTTGCCTATTCTATTGAAGGTCTTGCTAATACCCGTTATTATTCATTCCATTGAGTTTCGGATTACTTTGTATCTCCTTTAGAGGGATAGGGAAAAGCTCGTGTTTGCCTTCTATAAAATTACGGTAAGCGGGATAGGGCTTATTCTCTTTCTGGTTTACAGAACTAGCTTCACCAAACAGTTTCAGTGCCTTACCCAATACGCCCCAACGTATCAGGTCGTACTTGCGTTGTCCTTCAAAAGCCAGTTCAAGACCACGTTCCCAGTAGAGAGCCGTGCGGAACTTTCCTTCGGGAGTAGAGTCGTCGATGAAACTCAGGTTATGCGTTTTTTTCCGTGCGCTCATCATTTCTTCATAATTCGCTTCTGTAATAGAGGTAGCTTCGGCACGGGTACGAACACTATTCAACAAATCCCAAGCTTTCTGACGGTCGGTTCCTGTTTCATTGTATGCTTCGGCAGCCATTAATACGACATCGGCATAGCGTAAAGGGCAATAATTCACATCAGCATAATTGATGTTCTTATTCCATGATTCTTTCGGCATCCATTCCCTGCGCCATTTTCCGACGTACCAACTTCCGGCACTTCTTTCTTCTTTTACATGTTCTTTTTTCGTGCCATTCCAGGTGTAACGATAGGTACAAATCGCTATGTCACGACGTTTATCGTTCTCTTCGAAGAAGTTGCGCCACTCCGGAACAACGATAAAGAAACCATTGGCACGTCCCATGTACTGATTCGCTTCGGATGCGGAGATTCCGGTAGGCTCCGCCACTTGCGGACCGTTATAAATTCCCCATGCTCCACCGTTGCGACGTCCCTGTGAATGATAGAAAGCAATCTCCCAAAGGCTCTCTTTCGTATTCAATACGCCTTGCGAGAAACTTTTGAAAAGCGCTTCATAGCCGCCGTCATAAAAGTCATGGTATCCTTTATCTTCAAAGGCTTCCCATTCTTTTATCACTGCATCGAAATATTCTTTGCGCTTGCTATCGTCCGGGCGTTCCAACTGCCCGTTTGAGTGAAGGCTATATCCGGCACGTTGCAGATATACACGCATCAACAATGCACGGGCTGCCCCCTGCGTCACCCGTTCGGGAGTGGAAGAAGCGGTTGCCCAATCCAGGTTGTTCTTTGCGAAAATAAGGTCGGTTATAATTTCGTCGTAAATCGTTTCACGGTCTACACGTTCGCCAAAGGCGGATTCATAGGATGAGGAATAAGCGGTTTTGAAAGGAACATCTCCCCAGCCTTTCACCAAGTCGAATGCAAGGAAGGCACGCAGGAAACGGGCTTCGGCTTCCAATGCTTTCAGACGGGTATTTTCGTTGTATCCCGTCATACCGCTGATACCGTCAATAGTCAGGTTGGCACGGTCGATTCCTTCATATTTCAGTTTCCAAATGCTTTCAATCCATGTGTTCGTGGAGTTGAGTTGATAATGCGCGATGTCATGAACCTGATTGTCAGATTGTGTGCGGGCGGTATAATAGGTATCGTCCGATGCCGGAGCAGCCATTTCGTACCAACCGTAATGGTTAAAATCCGACAGGGAGCTATATATCCCGATTACTGCCATTTCCGCTTTTTCTTCCGAATCGAAATAGCAGTCGCGGTCATACTTTGAATAAGGTTCTTCCGTCAGCAAGCCTTCGCAAGAGGTAAGTCCTGTCAGCAATAAGACGGATGCGATATATAATAGATGTATCTTTTTCATGATTGCTATGTATTTAAAGAATTAGAAAGCTACGTTAAGACCAAAAATAAAAGAACGACTGAGAGGATATGCTCCAAAGTCAACACCGGGTGTCAGACCGCTTTTCATTGTAGAGACTTCCGGGTCGAAACCTGTATATTTTGTCCAGGTCAGCAGGTTATTGCCCGTAGCATACAGACGCAGGTTCTTCAATCCTACCCTCGCAATCAGGTGTTTCGGGAATGTATATCCCACAGTCACATTGCTTAGTTTTAAATAGGAAGCGTCTTCTACTGCCCAGGAGTGGATATAATTGTCACCTTGTTGCGCGTCATGATAGGCGGCTACCGTTTTACCGGCGTTCAAAGCTGCCAGTTCTCCGGGGTCTGTTACTTTCTGCCCTGCGGAGTTGATGGTCATCCAGCGGTTGGAGCTATTCATTACATCTAATGCATTATAGTTCTGGCTGCCTATTTTACTGGTAACCAGTTTGGTGGCGTTCAACACCTCGTTGCCATAGCTGAAAGTAAGGAATATGCTTAAATCAAACCCTTTGTAGGTAAAGGAGTTGTTCAGACCACCGTAGAATTTCGGTTGGGCGTTGCCAATGATAGTTTTATCATTCTCATCAATAATATCGTCATCTCCGGTCAAGTTTCTGAATTTCCACATTCCCGGCTGAATCCGCCCCCTGTCACCATGATAAGGTACACCGTCCTTTAGTGTATAAGTCTGGGTAGTGGCGTCGTAATTGAAATCATCTACCTGATACAAACCATCAGTAATGTAGCCATAGAATTGCCCCAAAGGTTCTCCGACGGCAATACGATGGGTGTTTTGGTTAAAACCGAACTTGGCTTCGTAGAGTTGTACCGCTTCACCGGTCAATGCTTTCACGGAATTTTTGTTGTGTGACAACGTCAGTGTAGTGTTCCAACTGAATTTCTTTGTAGAGAAGTTCACTGTGTTCACCGTCAATTCCACACCTACATTTTTCGTTTCGCCGGCGTTAATCAACATAGTCTGATAACCGGAAGAATAAGGTAACTGCGCATTCAGTAACAAATTACTGCTCCTATTAATATAAAATTCGGGTGAAACAGTGATACTCTGATTCAGGAAACCCAAATCTACCCCCATATTAAATGTCTTGTTCGCTTCCCATTTCAAATCTGGATTCGGTATCTGCTTGGAAGCATAACCGGGGGTGAGTTTATCTCCCATGGCTGTGGTAATGGAAGACATCAGGGCAAGGCTGTTGTAGCTACCGATGCGGTTGTTACCTGCCAGACCGTATCCGATACGGAATTTCAAGTCGGAAAAGAGGTTCAGTCTCTTTATAAAATCTTCTTCGCTCACACGCCAGGCTGCCGATACGGCGGGAAAGTATCCCCATTTATTGTTCTTACCGAATTTGGAAGAGCCGTCCGCACGGAAAGTGGCGGAGAACAAATATTTGTCGGTGAAGTCGTAGTTGAGACGGGCGAAGAAAGAAAGCAGGTTGTCGTCAAAGTTTTCATCGGACGAAGCAACAGACGGAGTACCCAGGCTCATATCGCCTAGAATAAATTCATCGGTAGGCAGTCCGCTCACACCGGATTCGAGTACACGTGTCCAACGTTTCACAAATTCCTGTCCCAGTTGCACCACTACTTTATGCTTCTTCTGAAAGCGCTTGTCGTAAGTCAGAACGTTAGAAGTCTGGAAACTTCCGGTTTCCGTATTTCGGATAGAGCCGTAGATACCGCTACGTCTTCCCATAATGGACTGGTCGCCATAGAAAAGTTCGCGTCGGTATAGCTGGTAACGCATACCTGTATTGTTTCGGAAGGTCAGTCCTTTCATTATTTTGAAGGTCAGTCCGCCATTGGCTTGCAAGGTACGTGTTTCCTTGTTGTCTTTTTCTTCGGAAGCGGCAATCAACGGATTTTGCATCACGTTACCGTCCGCATCGCTCAATACGGGGTCTTCTCCTGCCAACAACTCATCATCACTTCCACGAATTCCGATTGTAGGACGGTATTGCAGTATCTGCACCATTTTGTTGAACTTAGCGTCCACATTGCTACCGCCTTCGTTCGTTCCGTTTCCGGCAACTCCCGCGCCATATACTTTCAGATAATCGAAGTTGATACGTCCTGTGACGGAGAGACGCTTGTTCACTTCGCTCTTTACACTAAGCGAGATATTGTGTTTGTCGCTTCCGCTATACACCATGGCACCTTCATCTTTGAAGTAACCATAAGACATATTATAGTTCAGTTTGTCATTACCACCGTTCACGCCTACCCGGTAGTTCTGTGTAACGGTGGTGCGTCCCATAGTACGGTCCAGCCAATCTATACCCTCACGGTTGGCATAATTTTCGTGCAAATCGACAAAGCCGCCGTAACGGGTTTGCCATGCCCGCATACTTTCTGCGGGGTCGGTGGCATCACCTAATGTTCTTTCATAATCCGCCAGTACGAATTCTTCCACACTCAGCACATTCAGACGTTTGGCAAGCGTACGTACGCCTACATATGAGTCGAAAGTAAGAGTCGCTTTTCCTTCACTTTTCGCACCGCTTTTGGTAGTGATTACCACTACTCCATTCGCTCCGCGGGCACCATAGATAGCTGTTGCCGAAGCGTCTTTCAAGACATCAATGCTTTCAATATCGGCGGGGTCGAGACTGGACATACCGTCTTCCGTCGGGAATCCGTCGATGATATAAAGCGGTTCGTTGCTCTGCGTTATTGATATACCGCCACGTACACGTACTGACATGGCAGCACCCGGCTGTCCGTCTGTCTGTATAATCTGTACACCCGCCATACGCCCCGCAAGAGCTTGGGTGACGTCGGACGAAGGAACTTTGAGCAAATCATCGCTTCTGACGGAAGCTACGGAGCCGGTCAGGTCTTTACGTTTTACTGTGGCATAACCGATAGCCACCACTTCGTCCAGCAGTACCGAAGCCGCTTTCATAGTCACGTCAATCTGCTTCCTTCCTTTCACGGGCACTTCCATGTTTTCCAGACCGATAAAAGAAAAGACCAGTACATCTTTAGACGGGTCGCTGACGGTAATGGTGTATTTACCGTTGATGTCGGTGATAGTACCTGCGTTTGGTTTGCCTTTCACAGTTACATTTCCCCCAATCACTTCCAGTCCCTCGTTGTCCACCACCTTTCCGGTGACAGTCAGACTTTGGGCGTGAATGCCGGATATACCGACAAGTAGAAATAAAATACTAATAATCTTACTTTTCATGATATTCTATTCTTTATTGATATTCATTATAGTTCATTGTTTTGTTACCGGGTTATCGCCCGGGTAGATACAGGTGCCCGGTCGGTCATCTCTGTCACTTTCCAAGTGCCGTTCATCTCGTCATAGAGGATTGAAGAACCGGCGTACCGACGGGAATAAGAGGTTCCGTTCAACGCAGGATTGTCTGTTCCATAACTGAATACTGCCGGTTCCGTACGATGAGTAACCGTGAGCTTCGAGACTTTGGAAGCGTCAAGAACAGCTTCAACCGTCCAGTCACCCACACTGAAAGTATCACCTTCACGACGGATGGCAGACACGGATTCCTTCGTGTCGCCTACCTGAATGACAGCCAGAAAGCGAGTGGCGGAACTGCCGTCCACCCGTGCGGTGAGATGCCATTGATTTGGATAGTCTGCTCCTGTAGTAGCGGGTGGTACTGCAAAGCGGTCGGTCTGTGACAAGGCGAAAACGTGCCCGCCGAAAAGTTGAGTCACGGCAACAAAGCCTTTGGCATTATTATTGGTAGACAATTTTTTTTTCACAGCGTCAATTCCAAATTCCGTAGGACTATGCAATAACCACTCCCAACGGACAGCTTCCGAAGCTTCCAGTTCGTCGTACACCAACACGGTAGAAGGATGAAGCAAGAGTATATGCCGGCGATATTTAGTCAATGGAGTAGTACCGAAACCATTTTCAGGCGTTTGTGTAATACCTGCCTGTTCGAAGTACTCTATCCACATGGGGTCATTACTAATACCTCTGTAAGCATGCGAAGCGTCGCCCAGACAATAGCTGATATGTTGTCCGCCCATAGCGCGCATCACGCTACCGTAGCCTTCGGTGGAATAAGGTTGTCCAATGCCGTTCACCAACAGCGTATTGTGTGCCCGGGTATGGCGGTAAGACATCAGGTTATGCGCATCACTGAAATTCTGATAATAGCCTGTGCTACGATAGACATCGGCTCCTTTATACAGCAAGTTAAAAGCATTCTGACTGGCAGTGGTGTGACTGCCCGAACCGAATGTACTGGAACGGAACGAGAGCGCAAGGTCTTTTCCCGTATCTTCAGGATGACTGTGCATAGCCACTTCGCCTGCATCTTTATACCATACCATTTTTGCTGCGTCCGCAGGGAAAGCAGTATCATAGTTCTGGTCGGTACACATACGGTAAAGACGTAATTCATAGTCCCGACGCAACAAATCCCGACATTCACCGGCATACCATGCGGCATAAGAGTCGCCTGTTTCACAAGCCAGGTAATCGGCAAAAGCGGCAATCAGGCGATTAGGCTCAGTGCCTTTTTCGCTGTTATCACCAAAGCCGTTAGTTTTCGAGCCCGGCGGACAAGTATAGACCATCGAACGTCCTGCATTCCGATACCACGGATGCAGCAGGAAATTCTGACGGGTAATGTATGAAAACAAAGCGGGCATATAAGCTAAAGTCAAGATATTGGCGCTAAAGTAGCCTGTACCATTGTGCCACACACCGTCACGATTGAATCCGGAAGCAGGGGCACGGGCTGTCCACAGTTCATAATAATATTCCAGCATCGGCAGTACTTCGGAAGAATAAGCAGGTTTGTCATAGAGCGACAAAGCTACTTGAAAGAGGATACGCATATTCTGCTGCCAGAAGTGGTTGTCGAAGAGATGGTTTTCTTGAAAGCCACAATTCACCTTATAATAATAGCGTGCCACACGCATCATCAGCTCTTCGGCTGAGGTACGGTCGGAAGCGGATAAGTTGTCATAAAGCAAGTCATAAGCTGCAACAAGACACCAGGCAATGTTGCTGGCGGTAAAGTTGGATGCGAAAAGTTGTTTGTCGGCAGGCGGAGCGGCAATCAAGGCTTCGAGAAGCTGACGCAACTTTTCAGCATAAATTTCTTTTTGAGTCAGGTGATAAGCCTGATAGAGATAGGTGGCATGCTGCCGAAGCTCTTCGGCACGGTTATACAGGTCGGTCATTGTCGTATAATCGGTATTCAATGCGAGAGTTGCACGGCTTTGCAGTTCTTTGTATTCAGGATGTGAAGCTACACGACTACGAGCTTCCTCGATACGTTCATCGAGAAAACAGTAAATACGGGGATGCAGACGAGGAGCGTTTTCTAAGAATGTCTTAAAAGTGGGTGTTACAAATTCCGGCGTATCATTCTTCACTTCAAAACGATAGGTCTGACTCCATTCACCGGGCATAGCCCCATTGGCATTAGTAGAGCGGAAACGCCAGAACCATGTGCCGGTATCCAAGCGGCGATGAGGATTATACATACACCATTCCTGCGGTTCGGTGACCAATGTTTCGGAACTGCTGAAATCTTCGGTACGCGAGAGGGAGAATTGCAGTCTTTCGCCTGTCTTCATAGCTTGAGGAACAATAAGAGGAGCAGGATTCAGATACAGTTCATTGTCTGCTTTAGGATAGGGCTGTGTGCGTATCTTATCCTGATAAGTATCGGGAGCTCCGGCGGGCGTCTCGGGCTGCGAACCGTCCGGTTCGGGTAGCGAGTCGGATGTGCAGCCGATGAACAACTGTACAGCTAACAAGAGGAAAACCGATAGGCGAAATGGAGTGTGCATATTATTTTCTTTTCTAGGTATAAGATTATGAGGGTTATTCTCTAAAGTTTCAAAGAGGGAAGAAAGTAAGAAAGTGGAAGGGGGTATCCCACTTTCTTAACACTTCTATTGAGTAAGGTCGAGTGTTCAATGACTATTTGAAGATTGTAATCATGGGGCGGCAAAGAGCTGATTGAACACCTGTTGTTACAGATATACCTGCTTCTTGCGCATTGGTTACAACACCACTTGCTACATTAATGCGTACACCCGAGATATTTTTACCACTATTGACCGTACTGGAAGCATAGTACACCGTAGCAATAGGTTCTCTATCAAAAATCTTGCCATTGACAAACTCAAACTCTGGTATATTTCTGAAATCTTCACTACCGGTAGCAGATATATCTTTCATTGTAAACAATGTATTCATAAACATACTCAATTGTGTCAATGTAGGAATATACCATGCACTCAGATTTTCACTACTAGAAGTATGTTCTCCTACCCATTTGTTATAAGTTGTACTAAACGCAACATCTCCAAGTCCCGTTAGCAAAGCCTCTGTCGCCTGAGTACCATTAGTTACCGTTTTTTCTGTTTCAACCAAAGTCGTCAATGACTCAGTATTAAGACTCTGGCGACTGGCAGCCACATTTTCAATCGCTACCGCATATCCTGCAATCGTCTTTCCTTGAAGTGCCGAAGGATAATTAGCCGGAACATCACTGCCAATAGCTTCCATCGCGAAAACGATACCAACAGCATCCGCTGCATCACGTACCACTTTACCTTCCGCATTGATATAACTGCCGACCTTCATTTCCAATGCTTCATAATCGGGGTCTACTTCTACGTCAACATCGAAGTTACCATCACCAATCTCAAATTTAGCCAAAATCTGCATATTGACATCCAAAGGCAATGTGTTAGTCGGTATCTTAATCACTTTATCATATCCACCACTTAATGTCATAGTAATTTCCTCTGCAAATTTCGTCACATCCGCAGGAGCAAAGAAGAAATTAGAAATCCAAGCTCCACTTGCCGCATTAAAACCTGCATTCGTATAAGTCACAGGAGCAGTAGAACTGCATTTACCTTCCAAAATATCATATCCGCTCAAAGCATTATATTTCACTTCCAGTTTAGTTGCCTCTGCTGCTACTGCCGGATTTTTGGGCTGTACACTAATATTAGCAAACGGACGCTTCAATGTCACGCTGGCATTACCGATAGTTTCCAACTTTCCGCAGAAAGCATCACAAGCTGCCATTAACGCAGCATTAGTCATATCGAATGACGCAGTGTTGTATCCTACGGCTCTCAAATCGGCTGTATCATATACTTTACCGGCAGCACCCGCCGTCGGAACATATTCAGCCCAAAACAACGCTTTCGCTACATTCTTCTGTTCATCTACTGAGATTGTGAAGGATACCTTGCCGTCATTAACCTGTTTGGTATCCTGCGTACCTACCGTATTGCCTTCCGCATCCAGTAATTGCATGATACACTGCATCGTATAGCCATCAGGTATAGTGACACCCGCACGGCTGAGAGGATTATTGACAGGAGCCTGTACAGAGATAGTAACAGGAGTTTTGATTTCATTTCCATTGTCCGAAACGATTTCTTCTTGTCCGCATGATGTGAAAAGCACTGCACACAGAGTCATTAGCGAATAAAACAAGTTCTTTTTCATGATTGTAATTTTTATGGTTAAGCAATTCTTAATTCATTTGTTATCAATTATAATTCTCCAAGGTCTACTTCCAGGTCACCATCGTAACCGGGGTCGATACCTATTCCGCCATTTACATCGGAAGTCAGGAAGTTACCACGTACCGTTGTATTCTTACCTCGTTCACAAGGAATACTCAATATGGTACGTGCCAGTACTTCGCTCTTCTCATTCAGGATTTCCAGTTCCACCGGAATAGAAGCAGTTTCTCCGGCACCGGCCAATACATAGTCAAATCCCAGTTTCAGTTCTTGCGTACCGTCGGCAGGACGTTCAAAGGCGACCTTATATTCCATGTACATCAGCGAGTTCTTGGGCACATCGTCCCATAAGTTATATCCCGTAGGCAGATAATCACTGTACTTCACACGAGCCGTAAAGCTCTCACCTTTCAGACCGCCCGTAGAGAGTTTATAGAGAAACGTCTCCACATCTTTCGCTATCAATTCATAGCGTGCCACGGGGCGGTATAATGTCACATCAAGTCCGGTTTCAGCTCCCCAGTCGTTACGGTAGGAAGTGAGGTCTACTGTCGTAGAAGCGGCAAACACATCTTTGTAGCGGCTGTTTCCTATATATTTTCCGGCAGGAAGAATGAAAGCCAGATTCTCCGCATCGTAAACAAGCCCTTGTTCCGGTGTTTCCGCATTCACATAGTCAGCCCACACCAAAATGCGATAATTGCGGGCATGCAACTTCATGCTGACGGGCAGAGTAGAACGGTTGAAATCTTCTTCATACACCGTTTGTCGTGCCACTACTTGCCTATCCAAGTAAGCCTCAACGATAAAACGTCGCAGATATTTGGTTTCCGCCGCACGGCTGACCGCCATCGGTGCCCGTTCCGCCAAACTAAGATTCATGTTCAGATTGAGATTCAGCGTTACCGCCGTAGGGTCTACTCCCAATTCTCCGTCAGGAGTCATTTCCGGCTCTTCGTGCAGGCTGCATCCATTCACTAAAAAAGCAAAGAATAACAGAAAAGTGCAATGTGCCAGTATATATAAACTATTTCTCATATTGTTATCATATTTACAGGTATATTCCTATTAAGTTCAGAAGCGGTATACCAGTGACGCTCCTACACGGGTTACTCCCCAATAGTGGCGGACACGTGTATCCAATAATGCACCGTTGTCTATATTATAATAGGTATTATACTTCATATTGGCATATCCCAATCCCAGAGTAAACTCCGCTCCCCAATGTTCGGACAAAGGCAGTTTGTAGCCATAACTTAGTCCGGCTCCCAGCAAAGGGCGGTCGACGTCCTGATAACGGTTGTCGTTCCACTTCACGTTGAACCATGCCACATGGGCGTGCAGTCCGACAAAATGTCCCCGTCCCGCTTCGTTTCCTATCCACCAACGGGCTTCCGGTTGCAATGCCACGGTACGTACTCCGTGTTCACTTCCCAAGTCCCACAAGCTGCAAGTCAAAGGCAGTTCCACAGTTATCTTTTTGTGTACCTGCATTTCCACAGCGAGGTTCAAGAGAGTACAAGCGTCATACAACACGTTAGTTTTCAGTGCCAGGTAGCGTTTGCTGCCTAAGGCAGCCGCCTTCCGTGCGCCCGCTTTACCGGAAACGTCCTTTTTGCCCTCTTCTTTTTTGGCGGGAACACCTATAACCGTTACCGGCTTCTTTCCGTCCGGTTTGTAGACCGTCGTTTCTTCCGGAGCAGCGGAAGTCTGCACACGGGGCTTCGCCGGAGTCTGAGCCGACAAAACAGCTATACCCGATAATGCAGCCAACAGGCACATAGTTCTCATATTAAATTTCGAATGTCTCATAGTTCCGTATCTTTCATGTTCGTTTATCAGATTTCCAGTTCGGGCAATGTATCCCTCATAACTGTTTCATACCCGTCTTCACTGACAATAGTGGCTTCTCCCTTGTAAGTGATATTCACATTCTCCTTGGTGCTGCGGATGAAGAAAGAAGGAGCACCATTGGGCTTCAGGTTCACACTGATAAGCCACCCACCTACTTTGATACGTCCGTCGGACAGAATTTCCGGGTCTTTGGCCGGATATTTCAACGCATGCGTATTGATGATAGTGGCAAAACGATATACTTGTGCTTTCTCCGATGTAGCGGTAAAATGCCAGTGATTCGGATATTTCTTGAAGTTGCCTTTATCATCGGCGCGCAACCAGTTCTCTGCCGGATAAAAGAAACTGCTGGTAGTATCGGTTTGCAACGTTCCGCTTGAGAAAAGATAAGCATCCGACGCTCCTCCGCGGTTGGTAGCTTGAATGTGCACAAAGCGGTTGTCCGACTTATTCACCGTCATAGGATTTGCTGTGGTGTGCAGCAGGTAATTCCAGTTCACCGGTTCGTCTGCCACCAGTTCGTCATAGACGAAAATCAGTCCGGTCTTCCCCAAGTTCACGATGTGGCGGCGGAAAGTCTTCACATGATTCTCATCCCAGCCGTTTTCGGGTGTATAATGTACTTCGGACTGTTCGCCACGTGTCAGCCAAAGCGGTGAAATCACCTTTCCGTAAGCGTTGGAAGCGTCTCCCAACACATAACCTATCTTTTCACTGGCGTAATAACGGGGAATCCATCCGTATCCCTCTGTTCCGATACGCTGCCCCATGCCGTTCACCAAAATACTGTTGTGAGCACGTGTGGCACGATGGCACAGCATACTGTGTACATCCGTAAATTCAATATGGTGTCCGCTACTATAAAACAACGGCTGTCCACCGTAGAAAGTATTGAACGCATTCTGATTGGCAAGTGCATGAGAGGTAGAGCCGTAAGGGCTGGAACGGAAACACCACATGGCATTACCGCCTACTCTGTCCCAATTAGTTTGGAAAGAAGCCAATCCCGTCTCGGGGAATACGTATCCTGCAGGAAGCGCTGTCAATCCTTCGCCTTCCGGCAATAGCTTGTCGCATTGAAGACGGAACCAGGCAAGGTCACCCGGCTTGTTCAGTAAGGCTTTCTTCATGTATTCCGGTTCCACTTTCAAGGTGCGGCGCACAAAGTCGGCTGCATACGTGTTTCCGGTAAGACGTGCCAGTGCGTCCAGATACCCGATGCGAATACTGTTAGGTCGTCCCACATTCTGATGTGAGCTTCCGTTTCCACCGGATTTGGAGAAAGGCGGTTGTTGGAAGATAGTGTACATGATATTTCCCTGATACCAAGGGTCGGAGAAGAAATCATATCCGGTCAGTTTGCTATAATAATAAGGTACTTCTATCAAGGTACGGGTATTGACCGTGAAGTAAGAGTCACCGTTGTGCCAACCGCCGTCTTTGTTTAATCCGGGGAAACGTGCCAGCCAGACATTGTAGCAATAATCCACCCATGTATTTGCTTCGGGCAAATCACCATATACACTGAACGCCGCCATTGTCAGGATACGGAGTGTCATCTGCCATACATGATTGTCGGCAATGTGATTCTCCATGCGGTTATTGAAGTTATCATACATCTCGCCGCCTTTCACTCTGATTTCATCAAGCAAAGTTTTCTTTTGCGACGCGCTTAGTCGGTCATAGAAAGAATCATAAGCCATGGAGCAAAGTGACAACAGAGTGGAAGCGTTGAAATCACCTTTCACATTCTTGTCCTTGTCCCAACCTGCCATAATCAACACCCGTTTAATGGCTTCGTCGGCATATTTAGTATCCTGCGTCAACAGCCATGCACGTATCAGCGCCTCGGTATTTCCTTCTTCCGCATCAATAATGCGACGGCTCTCACGGGTAAGGTACGAATTAATCTGCATTTCATTTTTCAGATTCTTCACTTGGGAAGTATTGATATCCGTTACCGATTTCATCGGAGTCTGAAGCACCTTATCGGCACGTTCAAGATACCATTGTCTTTCCGCTTTCTCTTTACTGCGGTTCATAAAGTCCTTCCATTCGTCCTTCATCATCCATACGCGCGGATGGTCGGCAGGCAATTTTGCCAGCAACGCTTTCAATGAGGGCGGACAGAATTTTCCCGGACGGTCTTCCACTGTGACCTGTTGCGTGCTTCCCCACACTACTTGTCCGTCTTCCATATATCCGAACTGCCAGTACCATACACCCGGTGCAAGCGGTTTCTCCGGATTGTAAAACGGCCAACGGGTATCCACCTGCGTGACACCCGATTTAAAACCGGAGTCTTGAGAATAACGTAAGCGATAGGTAACTTTCGTTTTATCCACCTTCTTTACTTTGTGTTCAAATCCGTCCAACGGACTGTCCTGCGAGTTCATATCCGAACGGAGCGGCCATTGGAAAGAAACCGCACGGTCATTCACCACAGCCTTATCAAGCGGATAAGGAGTAGCACGCATTTCATGCATCAACGTTGTCTCCGTCAATTGGATGACTGCTTGCTTTTGCGCATAAGTCATCTGTGCAGCGGCAGACAAGATTACGAATGAAATCAATAATACTTTTTTCATGATATCAAATGATTGGTTTTTCTGTAGGCAAATGTAGATAAACCACCCTGAACGGGACTTTCAATTCATTTCTTCCTTCTCTGATACCGTCTAAGATGACCTTGATTTCGTACATTTCGACTTAAAAATCGTCCAAGACAGGCGTTTGGACGGGAAATAGATGAGTTTGAAGCATAAATCGGGGAATGAAGCTCGTGTCGGAACGTACCGGAGCCAAGAGTTTCAACCGACTATGAAACTAATAGTTTCAAGCGGCTTGGAACACTTCGTTTCACACCGGGGAACAAAGTGTTTCCCGGTGCCGAACACATCGTTTCTCGGTGAGGAACAAAGTGACCAGTACCGGGAAGGGGCGCAAACAGCCGCCCTGAATATACGTTGAGTGAGTCAGAAATACGCTTAAGTGATGACTACTTAGTGTGTTGTTTTATATAATCCGACGGCAGGCAACCGACGTACTTCTTAAAACTGGTAGAGAAATAAGAAGAAGAGCCGAAACCTACCATGCTACTAATCTCGGCAACAGAATAACGTCCTTCCAACAACAATTTGCAAGCTTTATTAAAACGAATGCGGCGTACAAAGTTGGCGGGCGGTTCGCCGGATATGGAATTCATCTTGAGATAAAGCGACGAACGGCTCATGCAAAGTTTGCTTGCCAAATCCTCAGATGTGAAATCCTCGTTACTGATATTCTCTTCCACCACCTGAATGGCTCTGTTCATAAATTCCTCATCCAAGGTATTGGAAGTCATTTTGGCAGTATCGATATCAATCGTGTTGGAATAATAATGTTTCAACCGTTGGCGGGCTTTCAGCAAATTGGCTATCTTGCCATTCAGTAAATGGATAGAGAACGGTTTCGCGATGTAATCGTCGGCTCCCGCCTGAATACCTTCCGTCTGTGCGTCGACACTTCCTTTGGCAGACAGCAGAATCACTGGAATATGGCAAGTCTGCAAATTCCTTTTAATAAGCTGACAAAGCTTAATCCCGTCAATTCCCGGCATCATCACGTCGGAAAGGACGACATCGACCCGGTGTTCTTTCATGATAGCTAACGCTTCTTCCCCATTTCCGGCTGTCAGCGTCACATAATTCTGTCGGAAATTGTCTCTCAGGTAATCCACCATTTCCTTATTATCATCCACCAGCAAAATAGTGGGACGTTCTTCCTCACCGGCAGTTTCCACCCCTATCCGGTCATCCCCGGATGCTTCCGCAGAACCTGCAGCCGATAGGTCACCGGAGAAGTATTCGTCAGCCACCGGGAGTTCCCGAAAGGATGCAGATGCTTCAGCTTCATGTTCCGGTGCTTCCCGCTCTTTCTCTGTGAAAGCGTTGATGTCGGCAGGCAAAGTGACTTTAAATTCCGTATAGCTATTAGCTTCACTTTCCACAACAATAGTTCCGTGATGCTTCTCTACAAGCATTTTCACCAATGACAGTCCGATACCCGTCCCTTTCCGTTGCCCGTCTATCTGATAGAAACGTTCGAAAATACGGGTAAGCTGTTCCTGAGACATACCGATGCCGCTATCTCTCACAGTAAAGCTATATGTTTCCCCCTCTGCGTATAAAGAGAGCACTATATTACCCCCATCCGGCGTAAACTTAAAGGCGTTCGACAACAGATTCATCAGAATAGTTTCCAAATATGCCTTATCAGCCGGAAGCAACCGCCCTTTCAGGTCGGACTTCAGACTTAAATCTATATTCCGCTTTTCCGCATTCTCTCTGAATAGGGCGCATACGTCCTCCAGCAATCCATTTACATCCGTCTGCGCCACATGAACAGGCATCGCTCCCGCTTCAGCTTTCCGGAAATCCAATAATTGATTGACAATATGCAGCAACTTTCGTCCGTTCTTATAAACATAATCCAATTTTTGACGCACCGGAGCACCTACCAGACTATTCTGTCCCAGGACTTCTTCCAACGGAGCCAGTATCAAGCTCAACGGAGTACGCAGTTCATGAGACATATTCATATAGAAACGCACCTTCTCCTGACTGATTTCTTCTACCTTATTCCGTTCTATCTGTTCGATTCGCACCTGCATTTTCATCTTGGCACGAGCTATGAAAAAATAGACAATGAATACGAGCAGTCCTACAGAAAAGAAAACGAAAAGCATCTTTGCCCACCAAGTCTGATACCACATCGGGATGATGTGCACAAAAAATTCCGTGGTAGCTTCGCTCCATTTCCCGTTATTGTTGCATGCCTTCACTTTGAACACATATTCTCCGGGCGGCAGATTGGAATAGCTCGCCCGCGAGGACGACGTGTATTTGGAATAGTTCCACTCCGTTTCAAATCCTTCCAACTTATAAATGAACTGATTCCGCTTTCCCGCCAGATAGTTAATAACGACAAAGCGGATATTAAACAATTTCTGGTCGGAAGGGAACGACATACCAAGCATTCGTCCCTGCTCATCCTGATAATAACGTACCCGCTCGCTTTTCAAGTCCGTTATCACTTGATTAAAGACTACGGCTCCCGTGACAACCGCATTCGGAGAATACGGATTATCCTCCAGTTCGTAAGGCTTGAAATAGGCAACACCACCGAGAGAACCCAAAAAGAACGTACCATCCTGTGCCTTACAAGCTCCGAAGAAATTGAACTGGTCGTGAGGCAGCCCGTCCTGTTTGGTATAGTTGAGGAAAGTACCTTCTTCCCTGTTGAAGCAGGCCAGTCCCTTGTTGGTAGTCAGCCACAGACGTCCCCGTTCATCTTCCAGTATGCTATAAATAAAGTCATTCGGCAAACCGTCTTTCATTGTATATTGTTCCCAGGCGGTTGGCGCACCCTCCTTATAGCGGTATAGACCTGTAGAAGAACCTATCCATATATTGTGATGGCTATCTTCCTGCACACAGAAGGCTTGTATCAGCCCATGCAGATAAGCCGAAGAGGGAAGATGCAATTCTTCCAGCTTCCCGCCGGCATACAAGAACAAACTTTCTTCCGTTCCAATCCATATCCTACCTTTCGAGTCACGGAACAATGTATATATCAACACGTTCTCCAGTTTGTTGTGCTTTTTAGCCAATGGATGCAATGAAAACCCGCCGGTCTGTTTGTCAAAGAGGAAAAGCCCGCTCATACCACCTACCCAAAGCGTTCCGTCCGCTCCGTCCAGTAAGGAATAGCAACTGTTATTCAGAGAAACCGAATGCGGGAAGTTGAACGTTTCTATTCTCCCGCTCTTGCGGTGCAGACGGCTCATTCCTCCGCCATGAGTACCGATATAAACACTACCGTCCCTATCCGTCCATATACATTTTATATTATCAGACTTCAGGGAATTGGCGGAAGTCCCCGCCCGGAAGCATGAGAAAGCTCCTGTTTTCCGGTCATAGTAGTTTAATCCGCCGTCATTCGTTCCAATCCATAGATTCTCGCTGTCCGGTTCCTCGGCTATACAACTTACGGTGTTATCACTCAACGAGTTCCGGCAGGAAGAATGTTGCAAGCGTCCGAAAGCCGGAGCTAAAGGATGATAATAATTAAGTCCGCCGTAAAACGTGCCTACCCACATACCGCCCTGGTTATCTTTCAGGATAGAGCGAATGGAGTTGTGCCCTAAAGAAGTAGGGTCTTCGGGCGAAAAACGGCAAATCTGAAAAGTCTCAGCTTCCGGTTCAAGAACAAGCAAGGCTTCCATAGTACCTATCCAGATTCGTCCCTTGTCATCCTGGCTCAATGTCCTGACTGAGTTTGTAAGGAAGTAAGCAGGGGTATTCTGCTTGTTATAATGCTTTTTTATCTGGAAATTGTTATCGACACAATATACCCCGTTGGTCAATGAAGCCAACCAGCAATTTCCGGTTCTGTCATCATAGAGCATACCGGAGATAACTTCCCCTTTCAGTTGAAGGAGAAGCCGGGTCACGTTCTCATTGCGTACGTAGTAGAAATAAACACCTTCCGAAGTACCCAGCAGGAAGCCGTCATTCATCCGGCAAACCGAATAAATCGTTTTTCCGGCAAGTTCCGGCTGCACTTTCATCCGCTCCGTCTTTTTATCGAAAATCACCAGCCCTATATTGGTGGCAAGCAGAAGCCGGTCACCCTCTTCCGATTCCCCGATAGCCAGCACCTGCATCGGCTGATTGTCCGCCGGTGAATAGTTGGTGAAATTATTCCCTACAATATTATAACGGGACAGGCCGACCTGCGTACCTACCCATACCGTGCCTTTCGGGTCGGTATAAAGTGAATACACATGATTGTTCGCCAGGCTTGTCGTATCATCCGGTACCTTATAGTAAGAAGCAAAGCGGGCTCCTTCATACCAGTTCAGCCCGTCTACCGTGCCTACCCAAATCTTATTATTATGGTCTTGCGTCAAGGCAAGTACAGTATTCTGTGACAGTCCGTCGTCTACGGACAACCGCTTAAAATGGATAGGGCTGTCGGCACCCGGGATAGCATATAAAGGAAGAAACAAGATACAAACGGATAATCCGAGTATGTACTTAAACAGCAAATGCCGGTCTTTCATAAGCTAATATTAAAGATTTCATCGTAAAGATAGATATTTTCAGTCCAATCTTATAAACAAACCTTGTTTTTTAACTCATATAAAGGACCGGCATCGACCTTAAAAAGACTAATACTATGAACGATTTGAATTCTCTTTTAAATCCTTATAGCGCTTCATTGCTTCCAAATAATAATAATCGGCATAGTTCAACGGCGTATCAATCTCGCTGTCGTGCGGGAAACTGCCGACAGAATGTAGCAGGATGAAACCCAGATTTTCTCCTTCTTTCGCCAAATATTCCTCAGAAGACAATTGCTTCAGAATGTTTTCCGCATAACGGAAGTATTCCTCTCCTTGTTTCTTATCACCATATCCGCTCAGTTCCAGTAATGCGGAAGCTGTCACAGCAGCCGCGGAAGCATCTCTCGGTTCATTCGGAATCTTGGGCGCGTCATAATCCCAGTAAGGGATATAATCATTTTCCGACGGACGATGGTCGATAATAAACCGGGCTATCTTATGAGCGGCATCCAGATAGTTCTGCTGCTTGGTGAAACGGTAGCACATGGTATATCCATACACTCCCCACGCCTGACCACGCGCCCAGGCGGAAGAATCGGCATATCCCTGGAATGTTCCTTTCGACTCCACTTCGCCGCTGTCCGCCAGATAGCTTACCACATGATAAGAAGTCATGTCCGCCCGGAAATGATTCTTCAATGTCTTGTCGGCATGAGCAATAGCTATATCACGATATACAGGATTATCAGTCCGCTCTGAAGCCCAGAACAACATTTCAAGATTCATCATATTATCAATAATCACCGGATAACTCCAGTCGCCAAAGTCCCACGAACGAATCAATCCTACTTTCGGGCTAAACCGGGAACAAAGACTTTCGGAAGAATGTACCAGAATCAGACTGTCGGCCGGCTCCGGTTTCAGACGAATCCCCTGCCCGTAACTGCAAAACATCATAAATCCCAAATCGTGATTGCCCGTATAATATTGCATATCCTGCAAACGGTTCGTGTACTTGCGTGCTTCCTTTGCCAGCGCTTCATCCCCGGTCAGTTCGTATGCCAGCCACATCGAACCGGGATAAAAACCGCTCGTCCAGTCGGTAGGATGTTCCAACCTGTACTTTCCTTCTTTTATGGAACGGGGGAAGCAAGCCGTGTCCGGCTCATTCTTCAATTGCTCTGCCATATAGAGCAACTGATGCCCGGATGTTTTCACCGCATGGTCGAACCATTGCATCTCATTTCCTTTCGGAGCATTGCAGGCAGTCAGGAAAGCAATGCTCCCTACCGCCACTAAAAGTTTGTTTTTCATCGTTCTACTTTATTTCTATTATTATATTCTTTTACCGGTAGCAAAGTTAGGGCAACTCACAGATAGAAGCCTTGGAAATCTTCCTTTTCATTTTCGTTTCCATATCTATCGACTCTGCTTTCGTCCAAAGCTTCTTTGTTTTCATCCATTACAAGAAGAAGAGCACGGATTTCAGGAGAAAATGCCTTTATTATTCTCACTAACAGGGACATCCAAGGGAACTAATTTCTTTTAGGGTACTTATAATAGCTGATTTCAAAAGGCTTTTGCACAAATTCAAAAGCCATTTATTTGTTTTCAAACGAAGTACGGACAATAGAAAAAGGTGATTCACCGGAAAAGCTCGTATTTTTGCTACAGATTCTTAACTCAGAAAAACAACGAATAGAATTGATATGAAAAACATTCAAAAACTTCTCTTTCTTGCGGTTTGCCTTTGCACCGCATTTACGGTCAACGCACAAAACCTGACCGTCACCGGAAAGGTCATAGACTCTGAGGGTCTTGAGGTGATTGGTGCCAACATCACCTTAAAAGGTACTACCGGTGTCGGCGCAATCAGTGATTTAAGCGGAAACTATAAGATTAAGGTAAACAATGCCGCTAAAGACATTCTTGTATTCTCTTATATAGGAATGAGGACACAGGAAATCCACGTGAAAGGAAAGACAGTCATCAATGTCACACTGCAAAGTGATGCCAAAGCACTGGACGAGGTGGTTGTGGTAGGTTACGGAACCAGCAAGCGTAGCGACCTGACCGGTTCGGTAGTTTCCGTGAAAAGCGAAGACCTGATGAGAATGCCTACTTCCGATGTCACCCAGGCATTGGCAGGACGGGTAGCAGGTGTACAAATCACGCAAAGTGAGGGTGCTCCGGGTTCCACCATTTCCATACGCGTACGCGGCGGTATTTCTATCACGCAGAGCAATGAACCTCTTTATATTATCGACGGCTTCCCCAGCGAGGACGGGATGTCCACCATCGACCCCGCCGAGATTGAAACGATTGATATCCTGAAAGATGCTTCGGCAACAGCCATTTACGGTGCTCGCGGAGCGAACGGTGTAGTAGTCATCACCACCAAGAAAGGAAATAAGGACGGAAGCAAGATGAGTATCAGTTTTGACAGCTACGTAGGCGTGAAGACTTTGGCACGCAAACTACCGGTGCTCTCCACCAAAGAGTTTGTCTTATTGGATTATGAGCGCAGATTGCAGTTCGACGGTGAAACAGGCGTCAAAAGTTTCCAGTCTATCTACGGTTCTTTCCTGGATATCAACGAAAACTACGGCAACTATACCGGAATCGACTGGCAGGAAGAGACGCTGGGAAGAACAACGACTTCACAGAACTACCGTGTGCGCATCTCCGGTGGTAACAAAGAATTGCAATACTCTCTGAATTATACGTATTTCAAAGACCTCGGCGCTATGCTATACAGCGGAAACGACAAGCATAACATCTCATTCAGCCTTTCTCACAAACCTACCAAACGTATCTCTGTCAATGCCCGTGTCAATTACGACCAGACATATATATATGGTATGGGGACTTCCGACCAGTCCACCCGTTTCAACAAAATGGAGCATATTCTGCAATACCGCCCCACTAAAGGTATCTATGGAGACGACGAGAGCCTGCTGAAGAGCGAAGAAGACAACATCACCGACGAGGAAGGCAACCCGATGCAAAATCCGCTCACCTCTGCCGCCGAAGAAATCAACAAAAGACAATTACGCACTTTCCAGGCCAATGGCGGACTGATTTTCAACATTGCCAAAGGGCTTAGTTTCCGCAACAACACCGGTATGCGCTACCAAACGACACGCAATGATGTCTTTTATGGAGAAAAGTCCAGCACCGGAAAACGCTCCAGCGCCCACGGATATATCCAATATGCTGAAAACAGCAGTTTCCAGACTTCCAATGTGCTCAACTACGAATACAAGAAGAAAAAGCATAAATTAATCGCGATGCTCGGCCAGGAATGGGTGTCACGATGGACACGCAATATGCGTGCCAGCGCGACTAATTTCCCCAACAACGATATTAATCTGGACGATATGAACTTGGGTATTCCGGGGTCCATCACCTCTAATGCCAATTATGATGACAAACTATTGTCCTTCTTCACCCGCTTCAATTACAACTTCGGAGAAAAGTATCTGGTGACCGCCACTTTACGTGCCGACGGCTCTTCCAAATTCAGTGAAGACAAGAAATGGGGACTTTTCCCTTCCGTTTCCGCCGCCTGGCGCATGGCCGAAGAGAAGTTTATCAAGAACCTGAACCTGTTTTCCGACCTGAAGTTACGCGCCGGATATGGTATGTCGGGCAACAACCGTATCGGCAGCTATGCTTCATTGAACCTGCTCAACTCGGTGAAATACCCGAACGGTGAAAGCAATATGCCGGGATACGTACCGACCGCCATCCCGAACGAAATGCTCCAATGGGAATCCAACAACACGTTCAACGTCGGACTGGATTTAGGCTTCCTCGAACAACGCCTGACCATATCTCCGGAGTTTTACGTAAATGAAAGTACTCACCTGTTGCTGAACTCACGCATACCGAGTTCTTCGGGATACAGCAATATGATTCGTAATATCGGAAAGACGCAGAACATCGGTGTCGACCTGACAATCAGTTCCGTAAATATACAGAAACGTAACTTTACATGGAATACCAACTTCAACTTGTCTCACAACAAGAATACGATTAAAGCATTGTCCGGCGAACAATTCTTCCTCGAAGAAGCCAAATTCGGTTATAACCAAAAGACGCACAAGATAGAGGTAGGCAAGCCAATCGGCCAGTTCTACGGCTACCGCACCCTCGGGCTCTACCAGGTGGAAGACTTTGATTACGACCCGAACACTAAAAAATACACACTGAAAGAAGGTATCCCTTACCGGGGTTCACGCAGTGAAACGCAACCAGGTATGTGGAAATTTGCCGATACCGACGGGAATAAGGTGATTGACGAAAACGACCAGACAGTAATCGGCAACGCCAATCCGAAATTCTTCGGTGGCTTGAACAATTCTTTCACCTATAAGAATTTCGACCTGAGCATATTCTTCACCTTCTCCTACGGGGGCGAAGTATTGAACGCTACCAAACTGACAAATACGCAAGCCGGCAAATCCGGATACAACGTACTGGATGCAGTGAACAGCAACAAACGCTGGATGACAATCAACCGGAACGGTGAGGTCATAACAGACCCGCAGGAACTTGCCGCATTGAATGCGGGCAAAAGCGCAGCCGTTGTCAACGACATGGAGCAAGGTGACACCTATATCCACTCATGGGCAGTGGAAGATGCATCTTACCTGCGACTAAGCAACGTGACTATCGGATACAACTTCCCCAGAAAATGGCTACGGAAAGCAGGTATCCAGAAGCTCCGCCTATATGCGACAGGCAGTAATCTGTTGGTCTGGACTCCTTACACAGGATTCGACCCGGAAGTTTCCACCAAAGGCAACAACCTGACTCCCGGAGTAGACTACGGAGCATACCCGAGAAGCCATTCCTACGTATTCGGATTGAACGTGACCTTTTAATTCACCTTAAAATAACGGAAATATGAAAATCTATAAAACATATCTTTATGCATTCGGTATACTGGCAGGAAGTCTGCTCAACGCTTCCTGTGTCGACATGCTGACCGAAGACCCCAACTCTTATTACGAGAAGAAGGACATATTTGCAACGAAGGCAAAGGCCGCAATGGCCGTTACCGGAGTATACGAGCAACTTCCGACGCTCTATGGCTCTATGGGTATGGCATTTCCCTGTTCGGACGACACTTATTATGTAGCAGGAGTGACTTCGGACAAAGGACGCCGGGATATCGCCCACTACAAAGTAACCAGTTCAAACACATGGGTGAATAGTATCTGGCAAGGCAACTACACCGGAATTGAACGTGCCAACTATACTATTGAAGGTATCGAAGGAATGGCTGATTATGAAACGGACAAGGAGTTGCAGGCATTGGTCGGAGAAGCCAGATTCCTGAGAGCCTTGTATGCATTCAATCTGGTACGCTACTGGGGAGATGTTCCTTTCAAGACAACCTCTACCAATGCAGATAAAAATGTCTTTCAGCCACGTTGCAGCAGAGAAATAATCTACGACCAGATTATTGAGGATTTGAATTTTGCCAAGACTCATTTGCCCTGGGCTACCGCGGCCACTACTCCGGAGAAAGTCACCCAGGGAGCTGCCCGCGGACTGCTCATGCGCGTACTGTTACAACGTGCCGGATACAGCCTTCAAATGGATGGAAGCATTACCCGCTCCGATGACGCCAAACGTAGAAACTATTTTGAAGCTGTCATCGAAGAATGGGAAGCGTTCAAAGCAAACGGTTATCACGATTTCTATCCCGAAGGTTATAGAGAACTATTCAAAGGCTTTTCCGCAGGAACACTCAACTCCGTAGAAAGTATCTTTGAAATCGCATTTTATAGTCCGGACGGCAAGACAGGGGCCAAAGGATACTGGGGTACTTACATCGGGCCGCTGGTTGCGCACCCCGGCATTTCCGTAACCGAAGTCAACCAATTTATGGGACGTGCCAATGCAGTATTCCGGGTGGTTCCCGAATGGAAAGGATTCTTCGACGTTCAGGCAGAAGATGCGGACGGCAATGTGATAACGGGTGACGAACGCCGTGACGTGATGGTTTGTACATACAAATTCAACTGGGACAAAGAGCTCTATAATCACAAGAAAGTGATTAACAAAAACGGGAAAGACTGGTATCCGGGCAAATGGCGCCGTGAATGGATGCCTATCGGCTACAAAGACCCGAACGTCACCGATGTCAACTTCTGCTATCTCCGCTATGCGGATGTCGTACTAATGGCAGCCGAAGCCTACAATGAGACTGACAATACCCCCGAAGCATGGAAGCTGCTCAACAGCGTACGCAAACGTGCCGGAGCCAGAGAAATCACCACAGCGAACTACACCGAACTGATGAAGGAGAAAGTGTATAAACTGAACTTTATTTCCGACGGTGATGATGCCGGCAAATTCCGCACGGCACTTTATTGGGAACGTGGTTTCGAGCTTGCTTTCGAAGGACAGCGCAAATACGACCTCATCCGCTGGGGGATTATCAAAGAAGCATTAACCCTGTTCAGCAACCGTTCTTCAGTGAAAAGCGCTTACCCTGCCGGAGAGAATTTCCAAAAGGGCAAACATGAATTATTCCCTATCCCACTGGATGAATTACAGTTGAACCCGATGTTTGAAAACAAAAACAATCCTAATTATTAAATAGTACCATGAAGAAATTAATCAACACCATACTGCTTTGCTGCCTGGTATCATCCGGCTTGCAGGCACAAGAGAAGCCGGCACGGATCAGGCTTACGGACGTGACGCTTATGCACGAAATGCGCGCCACCCCTTCCCCGTCGAACAAAGCAACGGTATCCGACCGTGCCGTTTCATTCCAATGGCCGCTACAGGCAGATATAAATACATCCGAAACGGTATTGGACGGAATGAAGCCCAGCAAGAAGAAAGTAAACAAATCACGTCTGAAGTATCGGTTGCGCTATTCGCAAGATGCAGCACTAAAAAACAACGTGACGCAGGAAGAAACCCGTTGGCCCTTCTTCAACCCGGAGAAAGACTTAGCTCCCGGTGTATGGTATTGGCAATACGGATACGTGAATGAAACAGGAAAGACCCAATGGTCTTCCGTTCTGCAATTCACAGTAAAAGCCAATCCGAACAAGTTCTGCCCGCCTTCATTTAAGACGATGCAGGCAAACCTTTCCAAAAACCATCCACGCATATTGGTGCAGAAAGACCAATGGGCGGATTTTATGAAAAGCAGCCGTTCAAAGGCGGAATATCAATGGTACTTGGAAAAGGCAAAGAGAGTATTAAAGACCCCGATGCGGTCTGTCAATGATATTAACACCAAACTTGCCGCAGGCTTGAAGAGCAAGATGCAACGCAATGCCATGTTGACCCGTGAAAGCCGCCGCATTATCGACAACGAAGAATCGAATGTAGAGTTATTGATACGCGCCTATCTGTTGACGCAGGATACTCAATATAGCAAGGAAGCCATCAAACGCATATTGGAAATGGTCAGTTGGGATGAGAACGAGAACGTGAAAGGTGACTTCAATGCTTCCACCATGCTTTCACTCAGTTCATTGGCTTATGATTCGTTCTACAATCTGCTGGACGAAACACAAAAACAAACGTTACTGAAAGAAATCAAGAAGCGCGGAAGTGAATTTTATGCGAGCTACAACAACCACCTGGAAAACCACATCGCCGACAATCACGTCTGGCAAATGACCCTGCGTATCTTTACATTTGCGGCATTCAGCGTGTATGGCGACCTGCCCGAAGCCGACATTTGGGCAGACTACTGCTACAATCTCTGGCTAGCACGTTTTCCCGGACTAAACAGGGACGGAGCCTGGCACAACGGCGACTCTTACTTCACGGTCAACATCCGCACACTGATAGAAGTGCCTTACTTCTACACCACCGTCACGGGATTCAACTTTTTCAGCGACCCGTGGTATCAGGGTTCTGCCCTATACACTATCTATCAACAACCGCCTTTCTCCAAATCGGGCGGTAACGGTAGCGGACATCAAAGTACTTTGCAACCTAGTACCGTCCGTGTGGGATACGCCGACGCTTTAGCCCGCATGACAGGCAACACATATGCCGCCGACTATGTACGTCGCATCGCCACCACTCCCGACTTTCACAAACGCCACCTGACTGCCAAGTCCGGTAGCCTGGCATGGTTCCGCCTGCAATGTGACAAGCCGCTGCCCGAAGGTGAAGGACTCGCCAACCTCCCCATGGGGTATGTTTTCCCGGAAAGCGGACTGGCTTCCTTCATGACCAACTGGGAGCGTGTAGGCGGCAATGCCATGTTCAGTTTCCGAAGCAGCCCTTACGGTAGTACCTCGCACGCCATTGCCAACCAAAACGCGTTCAATACATTCTTCGGCGGAAGCTCGCTCTTCTACAGCAGCGGACACCACATCTCATTCGTGGACAAGCACAGCATACTTTGCCACCGTTCCACCCGCGCCCACAACACAATCCTGGTGAACGGCATGGGGCAGCGTATCGGCACGGAAGGTTACGGCTGGATTCCCCGTTACTACGTAGGCGAGAAAATCGGCTACCTGCTGGGTGACGCTTCCAATGCTTACGGCGAGGAAATCTCCCCGCTCTGGCTGGAACGCGGAAAAGCAGGCGGAATAGAATATACCCCCGCCAACGGCTGGGACAAGAACCACCTGAAAACTTTCCGCCGCCACACTGTCGCCTTAGGCAAAACCGGATTAGTATTTATCTATGATGAACTCGAAGCTGACGAACCTGTCACCTGGGATTATCTGCTGCATACAGTCATCAATCCGATGAATGTAACGAAGAAAGACAAGTTTGTACACATACAAGCCACCAACAAAAACGGAGCTTCCGATGCTTATCTGTTCTCAAGCGGCACATTGAAGACCGATACCACCAGCCAGTTCTTTGTTCCGGCTGTCAACTGGTTGCGTGCGGACGCCAAAGGCAAGTTTGCCGCTTATCCCAATCACTGGCATTTCACGGCGACTTCCGAGAAACAGAAGACATACCGCTTTGCCACCATTATCAATACGCATCCTCTCTCCCGCCCCGTTGCCGACCCGGAGATACTTCCCGACGGACGCATAAAAGTGGGAAGCTGGATTATCAAAGTCAACGTCTCGGCAGAAGGCACTCCTTCCTTCTTCATCCGCTCTACCCGGAAAGGAGAAGATGTGAACATCACTTACAAAGGCGGAGCAACCATCGTACGTGAAGACGGCTACGAAACGACTCTGGTAGACAAACGCCCGGAACTGGAAATCTAAACGATTATAAGAAGAATATGAAAACAAAAAGATATTTAGTACAAGGATTCCTGTTGCTGCTCTGCTCGATGACAGCAATAGCCGGTTCGCCTTCCGAAGAACCGCAACATCCGCAGAACCCGCAGAACCCGCAGAAACAGACGGGTAAACGTCCACGCATACAGACTTCCGCAAGCAAAAAGGAAATTGTATTCAAGCCCAATGCAGAAACGGGAAAGGCGGAAACTGGAAAGGCAGGAAAGGGAAAAACGGAAACGGTAAAGACGAAAGCAGTCAAAGTTGCCGGAAAAAAACCGAAAGGCACGGCAACCGGCAAGCTGGCTAAAAAGAAGCCTCACCAAAAGACAGCTTCCGAACGCTACATGGCACTCAAAACCAACATTGCCTACGACGCAATCGCCGTGCCGAACCTGACCTTCGAAATGCAGTTCAGCAAGCATATTTCCGTAGAGCTTCCTGTCATGTTCAGCGGTTGGGATATCAGCGATAAACATGCTGTGCGTACTTTCGCTGTTCAACCCGAAGGACGCTGGTGGCTGGAGAAAGCAGGGACAGGCCATTTCTTCGGTATACATGCCCACATGGCTCTGTTCAATATGAAATGGGATGAGAACCGCTACCAGAGTACCGGTCGCCCGTTATTGGGCGCAGGTGTCAGTTATGGATACAAACTACCTTTCTCCAAGCACTGGGGAGCGGAATTTACGCTGGGAGCCGGTTATGCCAATATGAAGTATAACACCTATTATAATATAGACAACGGTGCCCTGATTGAAACCAAAAGCCGGAATTACTGGGGAATCACCCGTCTCGGCATCTCATTGTCTTATCATTTTTAAGCCTGTATGATTATGAAAAAGAATACATATACATCCACTATCCGCACGCTGGGTTGTTTGCTGCTATTGACGGTTTTCGTAAGCAGTTGCCTTTATGAAGAGCCGGAACTGACGGCTGACGGTGAACTCGGGGTAGACCCCACTGCTGTCAATATCATGACGAACCTGACACTGGAAACATCATTCGACCTCGTGAATGTGAATCGCGGTACACGCGCAGCAGCCACCACCTACCTGCATCGCTTCGTTGTTGCCGTCTACGAAGGTTCACAAAAAGTAGTCGAACAAATTATCTATCAAGAAATACAGGATGGCGAAACAACTGTAAGCATCCCTCTGAACATGAAGTTGCATGCCCGCAAGTATCAGCTCGCCGTATGGGCGGACTATGTAGAAAAGTCCGAAGAGGAAACTTATCAGACTTTCTATGATGCAGCGGACATGGGATTCATACAACGTGCCGCACCCTACAAGGGGAACGTTAAATACTACGATGCTTTCTACAGAAACATCCCACTGGATTTAAGCGCCTATCGTGACCAATGGAACGTCACCGTTCCCATAGACATCAAAATGACCCGCCCTATGGCATCGTACACCCTGATAGCAACGGATGTAGCCAAATTCCTGAAGAAAGTGGCGGACAAGGAAATCACCGGAAAGAAATTTACGATGACCGTCAAATACAACTACTATCTGCCTACAGGATTCGATGCGCTCACCGGCAGACTGAAAAACTCTTTGCAGTATGTAGAATACAACAAGACGGTCGACCTGGCAACTCTTCAGAAAGAGGAGAACAAGGAAGAATTCAACATCGGTTTCGACTTTCTGCTTATCAACAACGAATCCGCATCGTCTATTCCGGTGACTATCGAGATAACGAACGAGAGTAAGACAGTGGTAGCCCGCTACCAGAATCTGAAAGTCCCTTATGAACGGAACAAAGAAACAACTATCCGGGGATATTTCCTGACGGCTAGCCCGGGTATCAGTTTCGACCCTGATTTCAACGATGATGACATCATTATAGATGTCACTCCTATCGTCAAAAACAACTAATAATTATCATACACTTTAATCATTACTATTATGAAAAAGAACTTTATCTATTTAGCGGTTACGCTGCTCGCAGGATTATTCGCCTCATGTAGCCAGGAGAACGATTCAAGTACTCCGAACAGCCAGAACAAGCTGGTCAATATCTCTGCCGAGTTACCGAAAGAATTTGCCCAAACACGCGCTGTTCCGTCAGTAGACGGTCATTATCTGCGTTGCATTCTTGAAATAACGAATGAAAACGGAGACAGAGTGTACAGAGAAGAAAAACTGGGAACCGAAGGCAGCGCAGACGGCAAGCTTTCTTTCACCTTTGCCCTCGAAGAAGCCGGCACATACAATTATAAGATGTGGGCAGACTTCATTGAAGCCAACGGACAACAGAAAGACCCCATTACCGGCCGCTACACCGATAAGTTTTATAATACGGAAGACCTGACCAAGATTACAATAAAAGACCCGGCTTTGCTTTATAACACCGATGCGTGTGATGCATTCTCCGCCAACGGAAGTTTTGAGAAAAGTCAGGCAACGTTGGATAATCCGCTTAGCGTCACATTGGTTCGCCCGTTTGCCAAACTGATTGTATCGGACAAGAGTAAAGAGAATTTCGCAAAATGTACGTCAGTCAGTGTCAGCCAGGAAATCCCTGCCGGATTCGATGTATCAACCGGTAAGATTTCTACAGAAACAGTAGTGGCTGTTCTTCCGGCTACTGCTCCTATCGGCACAGGAGAACAAGAAGGAGAAGGATTTGATTTAAAACTCTTCTCATATTATATCTTTGCGGACAACGACGCTTTGGGAGAAATCGGACTGACTTTTGTCAACACTGACGGCGGTCGTACAGTCGCTATCCCTGCCAATGTACCGGTGAAAAAGAATACACGTACACTGGTAAGAGGTTATCTTGTTGCCGAATCACAAAGTAACGGTCAGATTGATACGGACTTCGGTGAATGGAATCCGGATATAGACGGCGGAGACGTTGAGCCGACAGAACCGACCGTTGACCCGAAAATTGGTGATTACTATTACCAAAATGGCGAATATTCTTCAGAACTGAAAACGGATGCCGAGAATCCTTGTATCGGAGTTGTGTTTGCAACTAAAGCACTGAACGGTGATAAAGCTGAAAATTATGGTGCATATACCCGTATCAAAGGATATGTCATGGCTTTGGAAAGCGCACCTTCCGCTACACGTAAGGAATTCTGCGATAAAAGTATGAATGGTACGATTGACCTCACCGGTTTGGAATTAACCAAGACCGGATATGAGAATACCAATATACTTCTTGCAGATAGTCGTTATACAGACCACAAAGACAAATATCTGGTGATAGCAGACTTCCTTCTCTTTAAAGAAAAGACTGCTACTCCTGCAAATTCCAGCGGGTGGTATATGCCTTCTTTTGAAGAAGTAAAGGAATTCTCCATAAAATATTATGGATTGGAAGAGACTGCTAAAAATGAAACGTTCGCACATGCAGTGGATGCCATTGAGAGCGCAAATAAATTTGTTCACTCCACCACATCTGACCGTTATTTACTTACCAGTAGCATCAGTAATAAACTGATGTCACCTGTTATGTTCAATAATAATGCGATAACGAATATTACAAGAAACGTAGCTGTTTTCAATGCTGACCCTACGAAAGGTGGTATACAGGGACAAATCCGTCCTATCCTCACCATTTTGGAATGAACAGCCAAAAACGAATCACAATAGAAGAGTCAAGATAAGCAAGGTATCCCCTAAAAGCCTTGCTTATCGGCTTTTCCTCTTTATTTCCGAATCAATCTTTTATATCATTCATCCTTATGAAAACAACCTTCCGTTTTAGCATCCTTTTCCAACTCCTCGCCTGCTTGTTTCTGGCGACTGCTTGTAGCGACGACACACTTCCCGCAACAACAGACCTGGGAACAGAACAACCGGAAACAGCCCCCGACGCCTTGCACGACAAGACACGGGAAAAGCCGTACCCTAAAGCGGATAATGAACTCTACATCAACCCCTCTCCGTTCATTGTGCCGCAAGCCATGAAGACCGGAGACAGACTACAATTTGCCTTTTCACAGTCGAAAGACTTCCCCGATACGGAAACAACCATGTCTATTCCCCAAGAATGGTGTATGTACAACCCGCACCAAACACTCAAAAGCGGTACATGGCACTGGCGCTTCCGCTCTGTCGGCAACGACGGAACCGAACAGCCGTGGAGCGACACCTACTCTTTTGAAGTAAAAGACGAAACGCCCAAATTCGTGACTCCCACGTTCGAAACATTCATCAAGAACGCTCCCCGCACGCATCCGCGCCTGTTCAGTTTTCTCGACAACGGACTGGAGCAGGCACGACGCAACGTGAAGTCACATCCGGAATACAAGCAACTGACAGGCCGTGCACAAACGGCATTGAATACAGACTACTCTCTGCTGCCCAATCCATACGATGAGGCAGCCAAAATAAAGAACTCCGTCCAACATCTGTATCAGGCCTATCATCTGATACAGGACAAAAAATACGCGGACAAACTGCACGAGATACTGACTATCTTACTGTCCTGTCCCGTATCGGACTCCCAACTGTTTGCCAGTAATTTCGGTGCTACGGATATAGCTATCAGCTTTATCGAAATCTACGACTTACTCTATAACGAACTGACTCCGGAAGAAAAACTCGGCATTGAAGACCTCCTGATGCGCGTTTCGCGCTACTATTTCCAATCCAACTGCGGACGGCAGGAGAATCATATTTTCGACAACCACTTCTGGCAACATAATATGCGGGTACTGTTTCAGGCTTGCTTCATCCTTTACGACAAAGCAGCGTATGCGGACGAAATTCTCCCGATGCTGGAATACTATTACGAAATATGGAGCGCACGCGCTCCCGCTTCCGGTTTCAACCGGGACGGGATATGGCATAACGGAACGGGCTACATCGCTACCAACATAAAGACATTGTATTACATTCCTTCTCTCTTCTCGTACATCACCCGAAGCGATTTTCTGAAACATCCGTGGTATCTGAATGCCGGAAGAGCACTGGTCTATACCAGTCCCCCACATTCCAAAAGCATAGGGTTCGGTGACGGAAGTGAGAGCAGAGACGAACCTAGCCGGGTACTGGCAGCTTTTGCCGACTTCCTGGCGAAAGAAAATGCCGCCCCATATGCGGGTTGGTATGCCGACCAATGCAAGGAACTGCTACAACAGGACTATGAGTTCAGGCTCTACCGCATGGTACGCACCCAAAGCTACGCCACCGAACTGCCTTCAAACGCCCCCAAACTTATCTGGTATAAGGATGCAGGAGAAGTCGCCATACACACCCATCTTGCCAATCCGGAACAGGATATGGCTATCGGCTTCCGTTCAAGCACCTTCGCTTCGGGCAGCCATACGGTAGCCAACCAAAACAGTTTCAACCTTTTATATAAAGGAGTCGATGTATACCGCAGCAGCGGATATTACCAGAATTTCAGTGACGCGCACAACCTGATGTCTTACCGGCACACTCGTGCACACAACACGATTTTAGTCAACGGCATCGGTCAGCCTTATTCTCTGAAAGGATACGGCAACATCACCCGTGCCATGGGCGGTGACCACATCTCCTATTGTCTCGGAGACGCTTCCCATGCATATAGCGGCATCAGCGACGACCCGATGTGGATTGCTCACTTTGCAGCCGCAGGCATCACCCAAACCCAGGAAAACGGTTTCGGCAAAACTCCGCTTACCAAATATCTGCGTCACCTATTAGTGTTGCATCCCCACACTCTGGTTATCTACGACGAACTGGAAGCTTCCGAAGCCGTCCGTTGGGACTGGCTCCTGCACAGCCCCACCTTATTTAATATAGAGAAACACACAACGACCACCGAAAACTCTTCCAAAGGATTCAAGACGACTGTCCGCCAATTCAGCGACTCTCCTTTCGAGTTCTCACAGACAGACCGGTTTGTGGTGCCGCCTGCCACACCGGCTCCCGACCAATGGCACCTGACAGCAACATACACTCCTTGTGCCCAAAACCGCATCCTGACTATCATACAGATTACACCGGATTCGGAGCAAGCCCCGACAATCGTCCGCACCGGAGACAGTTTCCAATGTGGCGACTGGAACATCCAAGCCGTCCTAAGCCCCACCCAACCGTCAGAACTGATTGTCACCAACCGGACGAATAGCACGGTATTCAGCTATTCGCCAGACAACCCGCTCATCGACGGAAGCGTATATCTGCGGAAATTCCCCCGTTCTTCCCTACTCTACGACGAATCGAACGGCAGATATGGTGTAACGGAACAAACGGACTATACCCCGGCTTCCACACGTGCAATCAACTATTAACATGAAATAATCCCCAAATTGACAATGATGAATATGAAACAGACTACATCTATCTTTTTGATTTTACTATTTGCTTATTGCAGCGCTTACTCTCAAAGCGCCAAAGAAACGGTATCCGCAATGTACACCTTCGACCGGGAAGAGGAAATCTCAGACTGGCTGATAGAAGGGGAAGGCAAAGCATACATCGAAAACGGGAAACTGATTCTGGAACCTCTGTTCTTCCCGCTTATGGAAACGTTGATGAAAGCCGGAGCTATCTCCGACAACAACCGAATGAAAGAATACGAACCCTATCTCTACACAGCCATGAAAGCCAAATACGGGAACGACGTCAGAAACTATTTTCTTGTAGGAAAGGGAAAAGAGCCGGTATTCATGGGTGGACACTTCAATGTATGGAACCGGCGCGTCAGGACATCCGAAAACTTCGCCATTGAGTTTGATTTCACTCCGCTTTCACCCGCTCCCCTGCACATGTTGATGTTTTGTGCTTCCGGCCTGGAAGGTGAAAGCGTTTTCGACACTTCTCTGCCCGCACGCTATGGAGTGGAAGACGAAACGATGTACGATATGGCTATGTATCGCGTTTCATTCTTTCATAAGTCGCGCAAAAAAGCTAACTTGCGCCGTGCGCCCGGCAAAGTAATGGTTGCCGGAGGGGCAGATGTCGTCTCATCAGAGGACTGGAACCAAACTTACCGTTGTCGGATAGAAAGAATCAACGGAACCGTGCGATTCCTAATCAATGGAAAAGAAAGTTTCTCCTATAAAGATGAAAAGCCTTTGACAGGCAATCAATGGGGATTCAGACTTATGACTTGCGCCAAAGGAGCTTATGACAACGTTAAAGTGGTAACTATTAAATAAGATATCTATCTAATGATGAAACAAATAACTTTCTTTCTGTTTTTATTATCCGCCTGTTGCGGCGCATATCCCCAAACTCCCCAAGAAGCCGTCTCTGCGATTTACACATTCGACACGGAAGAAGAACTCGCGGACTGGCTAGTGGAAGGCGAAGGCAAAGCGTATATCGAAAATGGTAAACTAATCCTGGAACCTCTGTACTTTCCACTCATGGAAACGTTGATGAAAGCCAAAGTGATCTCCGAAGATAATATTATGGAAGAATACAGCCCTTATTTGTATGCAGCCATGAAGGCCAAATACGGGAATGACATCAGAAACTATTTTCTGCAAGAGAAGGAAAAAACGGTGTTTACAGGAGGGCATTTCAATCTTTGGAACCGGAAAATCAGAACAACCGAAAACTTCGCTCTCGAATTTGACTTCACCCCTCTCTCGCCTGCTCCCCTTCACATGTTTCTTTTTTGTGCTTCCGGACTGCAAGGAGAAAATATATTTGATGCTTCCATGCCGCCCCGATATGGTTTGGGAGAAGAGTTGATGTACGATATGAAAACCTACCGGCTTTCCTTCTTTCATCCCTCACGTAAAAAAGCAAATTTACGTCGTGCACCCGGCAAAATGATGATTGCCCAGGGAATTGACGTGACCGTGCCGGAAGACTGGCGTCAAACCAGCCATTGCCGGATAGAAAGAATCAATGGAACTATACGGTTTCTAATCAATGGAAAAGAAAGTTTCTCTTATAAAGATGAAAAGCCTTTGACAGGCAATCAATGGGGGTTCAGACTTATGGCTTGCGCTAAAGGAGCTTATGACAATATACGAATAATTGCGATTCAATAAAACACTCAATAAGGTAATTCCCGTATACTTTCATTCAACGTTTTTATTTTTTCTATCAGTAAGTCAAAAGGTAATGATTCTCCATAAATCATAGTTTCCCGCATTGTCTCATAATCTTTTTGCCACGCTTCATAGATTCCGGCGGGTGGAATTATTTGAAGCCTCTTCGGAAGAAGGGTGGAATAATCGAATCCTTTTAATCCGATGAATTTCCGGCGATGTTCAATAACCGAAAAATAAAGTTCCTCGTCATTCAATGCCTGTTTTGCTACCGAAGTATCCATTATTTGACCAATGTCATAAAGGTGACGGGACATACGTTCAGTACGTACAAGTTCACGAGGCTTGGAAAATTCTTCATGCAAGAGAAAAATCTTTTCCAAGAAAGTTCGTTCGGGGATGACCGCCCTAACTTCAAACTCCGATTCCGCAAACGGGGCTTGGGTAAATACCTGATCAACAAACGAACAGATCCGGACGGGAACAACCGGCTCACTCATGGAACGTCCGCTGACCTCTATTATCACTTTAGGACGAATATAAGGATTCTCATGAAAAGCCGGGCGATAGGACACTTCTATAACCTCGGGGTCTGTCGTTGTTATGGAAGTGATGTTTACCATTATTGAAAACGCATCTTTCTTAATACCGTTTTCTATCAGTTTCTCCGCCAAATCATACTGCAATTGTTCTCTAACAAACGAACAGGAAGCCCGGCGCAACTTGTCGCTGATTTGTGTTTTAGACAATGTGCCGCCAAAACCCAGATATTCCCGGTCGATACCTATATCAGCATCTTCGGACATACGATTTATCAAGTTCCAGCATTTGCTGAGATTAGTCCCGCCTTTGAAAGATATATGTTCCGCATAAGGCAAAGAAAATAATGCTCTCAATACAGTTGTCACCCACCAGTCTTTCTCAATAATCTGACGGTTCAATCCGTTTTCTGCTTGTACACGCTGAATAATATCCTGTTGATCCTGAACAGGTAAATCTGTATATTTCATAGTTCTGCCAGTGTTTTACGTACCCAAACTGGGGCTAATTGAATATCTTTTTGAAACTCTTCCTGTGGAATATTAGCCAAATGTGATTTGATAACCATCATCTGCTGCTCTGTCACATTACCTTCGCCTATTTCACGCAAAGCCATTACAACCAACATCATCAGATGAGACCGATAGGCAAAAATACGCATTTCCGAGGTATGCTTGAACAAAATACCTCTGCCTTTCCCGATAGAAACACGACGTTGGGAACCATCGGTCACAAATACCACATTAGCCGGTATCTGCGTGGATAAACCTAACTGGTTGAGTACATAAGCACCGGTAGGCGCAATTCTGACCTTATCACGTTTAGCTATCCCGTTAGCTATTTCCTCGATAGAAGGCGGGATGACTCCGCTTCCCCATTTCGTATCAACCTTCGGGTAATAATAAATACCCTGAGCCACACGAATCAAAATGTCCGTACGGCATAATCGCACCAAAGCCGATCTCACTGCATCAGAAGAACCGATAGCGGCAAAATCATCCGGAAAGAAAAGATTTCCTCTTTTGGAGGTTTCTATTTGCTTCTTTATTTTATTATAAACACTTTGGACAGCCATTCAAGAATCTATTTTGCCACAAATATATAATAAATTTGTGGCAAAACAACCCATTCTACTTATTTTCCTGTTCCCTACTTTTCGTCCTATTTTGCACTCCGCTATTGACTTTTGCCTTTTTATTTCGTATATTTGTGGTAATAATAAAGCAGGAAAGAATATGGAACATACATAATTCAGGACATACAGGCAATTATACAGAGTGCACCAACGCACCTGTCAACACAATATGGGGTGAAATCGACAACGATTTCATCCCTTTTTTGTATAGATAAATCAGTTTTTGCTATCGAAAGGGTCTAAAAATAGTTTATAATAAACTTGGATACCGTTTATAATAAATGATCAAGTTATTTATTATAAATCTGAACTCCGTTTATTAGAAACGACCGTTTTCCTGTAATAAAAAAGAAACATTAGAAAGAGTTGTTTCGCAGGGGCGTTCTTAAACAGTAAAATAACTATATATTTCAATCAGTCATACAGATTGACAAAGCAGAAAGTATGCTCCCTCAAGCAAACTAATTGAAAAGACTCATTCCACCGACTTCCGATACCTCTCAAAATAATTTCGATTTTGTCTTTTACGGCTTATTGTCAGAAAATAAAATTCTTTAAACAGATTCTAAAAGTCATTTATCATCTATCTCCCTATCTTTGCTCTCATTGAAAGAACACCATAAGAATCAAAAAAAACACCATACCATGAAAAAAGACTTTTCACCTTTACTGATTGTATGTTTCATCTGTTCATGCATCAGTTTTCAGGCACATGCACAAGAAAAAGTATTTGCCGCTTATTTTGATATTCCCACCAACAGTCCCGCCGGAACGGAAGTCACCGGACGTATTCATCTGGAAAGGAACAAAGACGTGTTGACTTCTCCTATCCCCAAAGGATATAAGTTCGAGATAGTCTCCCAGCCTGCGGAAGCACTGTTCAAAATAGATACGCGTTATGACCTGTCTCAACGCATTATGGGAGTATTGAGCGTTGACAAGAATAAAAAGACCGGCCCCAAAGCCACTTCCTACTCAATGACAATCGCCCTGAAAGATGGAAACAGGCAAATAGAGAAGTTCGACATTACGGTCAATATCGTCAAAAGCACGTTATGGACGTTATTATACGACCGCTACGTCCCTAATGCAATCGGCAACAGCCGTTTGTATGGACGAACCAAATACTCGGATCAAGAGGTGGCGGAAAAAATAGAGGAACTGGAAAAGAACGACGGACGTTTCGAAGGATTCAGATGTTACACTGCTCATCCACAGGATTATGAAGGCAGACTGGACCCCAAGAACGAACATCTCAAGAAAGGAACGATTGAAATAGACTGGGCAAAAGTAGCCAACCAAATCGGCGGACTCGGATATGCCTATGCCACATCGAAAGTCTACGGCCCGCAGGGAGAGCCCGCCAAACGGAAAGAACTGCGCGAAGCGCTGTACAAAGCCATATTGGCTTATACATTATCGGTTCCCGTAGAAGGCAGGGAGGTAGAAATCAACGGCAAGCCTATCGGCAACTGTACAGGCGACGGGTTCAGCCTGCTGCAAGCCAACAAAATGGCGGGAACCCCGACATCCACTCACCAGTGGGTGATGACAGACCCGCTGATAGTTCCCGCCCTCTATCTTCTTCCCGACATACTGAAAGGTATACAGGAGAATGATGAGACTTGTCTGAAAGTACATCATGCACTGATACGCTACAACCAGTTATTTATGTCTATCATAAAAAGCCGCAGGGCGATTGATAATCCCAAAGAACGTTGGGGAGAGATACAGGATACGCTTTATTCATCCGGTGCCTGGGCAGATGCCAACTTGGGGCATCGCTCACGCACCATGCTGGCACTGCCTATCATCTGGGCCGACTACAACCGCCCGCTGACGTATGTACAATATTGGTATAGTGACTTCTATAAGGACAAACCTTTCAAGAATTTCAGCTTCTCTCCCGGCTGGAGCCCGCAAGGAGTGATAGCCGACGTCAGCCGGTGGATGACGAAATACAATGTGCCTGCACATAAATATATCCAGTCGGGATTCCAACCGGACGGCACCATATCCCACCATGTAGGCCGTGCAACCGATGCAGCCATGGTAGCTTACGGCTTTGAATGGCTGACAGACTGCAATGTGGGTTACCAATACTTCAAGAACACCCCATTCAAGATAGCCGCCCCACAGTATCAATTCCAGTTAGACCATTTATTGAAAGTCTACCCCAAGTTAATCTACAAACAATACATGGACTTTCTCGTCTCCGGCCGTTCTTATCTGGAAGATTTGAAAGGGTTTGCCACCAAGCGTTATCCCAGAGCAGCCAATGAAATGCTGAAAGCCCGCAGCAAAGACACCCGGCTGACTGGAGTGGAAGAATTACAGGCGACAATCAAAAGCATCAAGGCAAACACGCACGAATATTCCGGTACGGACGCTTACTGGGTGAATGAGTACCTCGTACACCGCCGGGGAGAAAACGAACCGGCATTCTACGCGTCACTGAAGCTGAAATCAGAACGTACGGTAGGTGCCGAAGACTTCGGCAAGGTACGCAAGTCCTGGCATCTGGGATATGGTATCCTGCAACTCAAAGTACGCGGTGATGAATATGCCAGCCGGATTTTGAAGAATTACGACTGGCACGCCGTGCCGGGACTGACGGAAGAATGGCGTACCGACGCCCTGCCCGCCGAAGGCGGTGCACAAGCTTCATTGCCGGGACTGAACAAGATATCCGGCGTATTGGCCGACGGCAAGACAGGGGTGGGCATTTACCACCACTTGCCGAAAGAGAAGTACAGCTCATCCACCGCTTTCAAAACGTACCACTTCATCGAAGATAAAATCATTGCACTAGGAAGCGGTATCGCCCGCCTTCGTCCGGGGCAGGGAAAGGAAATCAGCACTTTCCTCGACCAGTCCGCTTTCAACCGCGAACTGACCTGGTGCGTCGACGGTAAAGAGCATACAGTGAATCCAGGTGAATCGGTGAATATCACCGAGAATATAGAATCTGTCTGCTGGCTTCACCAAGGAGAGAAAGGATACATCATCCTGCCGAAGAAGAAACTGCAACTGGTGATTAAAACCGGAAAAGAAATCAATATCACCGACCGGGCAATAGCCGACAAACAGCCTAACTTTATTATCGCCCTCAATCACGGAGTCACTCCGGGAAACGGTCTGGATGATAGTTATGCCTATTACCTGATACCCAACATCGGCAAAGAGGAGATGAAAGCCCGCGTGGTAACCCTGCAAAAAGAGATTGCAACCGTAGAAAACACGGCTTCCGCCCATGCAGTATATTCCGCTGCCGACAAGACCTGGCAATATGCTTTCTTCAAGCCCGGCACAATCTCCGTAGGAAAAACCGAAGTGACTTCCGACGATGTGGCATTAATCATGCTGCGCGACAATGGCGACAGTTGGACGTTATCCGCTTCCAACCCGATGCCGGACGGCAAAAAACAGAGACTGTCCTTCCGCGTCAGCACTCCTTTGGCGGCAGGTACTTATACTTACCGGACGAAAGGGATTTATCCGCTGGAAGGAGAAACAGTCACTGTCTCCTCGGATAAAGATGGCGCCAAAGTAGTAATTGAACTACCGGACATCAGGGATGAGAAACGCTACAACTATCAGTCCGACTTATATGCGGCAACCCCGATTGTAGTCAATATCCCCAAATAATCAGTTCTCAATAAAACACATCAACATAATCAGTTTAGATATGAAATCACTTCAAAAAAGAAACCTACTTATCACTCTGTTCCTGACCGCCTGTTTCTGCGGAAACTTGCCGGGTTATGCCGCCGAACCGGAAAAGAAGGTCCCGCAATGGTTCCAACACGCTTTCTCCGTGATTGAGAAGCAGGCACAAAAGATGTCCGCCAAAGTAGAAAAATCGTCTTGCCTTCCCCGTTCTATCCAGCGGGGCATGGTAAGTCCGGCAGACTGGACGAGCGGTTTCTTCCCGGGAACACTATGGTATGTGTACGAATATACCGGCAAGGAAGAATGGAAAGAACGTGCCGAACGGGCTACCGCCTTACTGGAAGCGGAACAGTTCAACGCATTCGACCATGACGTAGGTTTCAAGATGTATTGCAGCTACGGCAACGGCTGGCGTCTGACTAAAAATCCCGCTTACGCCCGAATTATCTGCCGCTCCGCCAAGACGTTAGGGTCACGCTATTCGTATAAGACAGGGCTTATCATGTCCTGGGAAGAGGACGATGCACGCGACTGGCAATTCCCGGTTATCATCGACAACATGATGAATCTGGAACTACTGATGGAAGCTTATAAGCTATCGGGAGACACCACATTGCGCCATATCGCCCTTTCGCACGCCGACAAAACGATGAAATGCCAATACCGCAAAAACTACTCATGCCCCCACGTAGTAGACTATGATGCGGAAACGGGCGAAGTCCGCAAATTCGACTGGAACAACGGCTCCGATGATGTCAGCGTTTCGACCTGGGCACGCGGACAGGCATGGGGGCTGTATGGCTTCACCATGATGTACAGAGAAACAAATGACCCGAAATATCTCCGCCATGCAGAACATATCGCCGATTTCCTTATCCATCACCCGAACCTGCCGGCAGACGGTATCCCGTATTGGGATTATTCCGGCAGCGGGGTTTCAACTCTACGGGACACGTCCGCCGCGTCTATCATGGCATCTGCCCTAATCGAACTTAGCACCTACTCTGCGAACAAGGATTACTTCAAAACCGGAGAGAAGATTCTCAAAAACCTTTCTTCGGACAAGTATCTCGCCAAACCGGGGAAGCATTCTTTCTTTATCCTAAAGCAGGCCATCGGAAATTATCTCCGCAACAGCGAACTGGAAGGCGGATTGTCATACGCTGATTATTACTATGTAGAGGGATTGCTCCGCTACTTTAAACAAACCAACTGATAAGCGGGGATAGTCAGTAAACAGAGACAGAGGAAGCAGGCAGACAAGAGAGACGGGATGAATATTTCAATTGTATATTTTGTGATTGAATGAAAGATGACTATCTTTACCTTATGTTTGTAATATTCACATTTATCATTCAGCACACATGAGAAACCGATATTTGCAAATTGGCTCTATTTTCAGCCTTTTCCTCTGTTTATTATCCATTTCACCTTGCCACGCAACGGCCGGCAGCTCGGAGCGTATCCATTTCCGGCGCCTTTCGGTAAATGACGGGATGTCACAAAATACAGTTCTCGCACTGACCCAGGACCACAACGGGAAAATCTGGGTAGGTACGATAGACGGGGTGAACTGGTATGACGGATACCGCTTCGCCACCCTCTACAAAGACTTGAACGACAGTACGAGCTTGTCCAACAATCATGTCTACTCACTCTGCACGGATGAAGAAGGTACAGTGTGGGTAGGTACATTGACCGGATTATCCCGATATAACATCATCGGGAATAATTTCACCAATTACTACCTGCCGGAAAAACAGCCTGTGCAAATATTCAGTATCGGGGATTTGAACGGCAAGAACCAGCTTCTACTGGGAACGAGCAACGGTCTTATTGTCTTCGACAAAAAAACAGGCTATATGAACCGACACCCTCTCCTGCGGGAAACCAACGTGTATTCCATTTGCAAGATGAACGATGAGGTGCTGCTCGGCACTTCGTCAGGAATCTATCATTATCACCCGCATGACAATTCTGTTGTCCGGCTACTGCCCGAACTGGAAAATGAGGTTGTTTCATCTATTCTCTACGACCCCAGAAAGCGTATCTGCTGGCTGGGGACTCTGACTAACGGAGTATATTGCACAGATGAAAATTTCCGGATAAAAAAGCATTATCATTATAAAAGCCCGCAACAACTGCCCGAAAATGCAGTCCGCACATTGGCACAAGATGATAAGGGCAACATTTGGATAGGTACAATCAATGCGCTGTTCGTACTCGAACCCGAAACGGAAAAAATAGCAAAGTATGCTTTCTCTCACGAGAACGAAAGTTCTTTAGGACACAACTCCGTCCGCTCTATCCTGAAAGATAACCAGGGCGGTATGTGGGTAGGCACTTATTACGGGGGGCTCAATTATTATCACGCCATGGCGCCTGCATTCGAGACTTTAACTTATTCTGCTTATAAAAACTCTATCAGTGACAATACGGTCAGTTGCATTGTAGAAGACCCTTATACCGGCAATCTCTGGATAGGTACGAATGACGGCGGACTGAACGAGTACGACAGGAAAAACAATCATTTCTCCGCCTATCGGGCCAACCGCCACAATACGCACGCATTGCAGTCGGACAATATCAAATGCGTACTTCCCGATGCGGACGGCGTCTATATAGGAAGCCACGGTGGAGGATTAAGTTATTTATCCAAGCGTACCGGACAAATCAAGAACTACACTTTTCCAAAAGCTGTCTCATTCAGCAACAGTTGTTATTCTCTGCTGGATGGAAAGGACGGCACTCTTTGGGTGGGTTCCATTATCGGGCTATACAGTTTCAACAAAAAGACAGGGCAACTGACCATGCATCCCTTAATACAGAAATATCCCAGGCTGAGTTCTCTATTAATCAATGTCCTCTACCGCGACTCTAAAGAACGGATATGGATTAGTACGGAAGAGAGTTTGTTTGTATATGATAATGGAAAACTGGAAGAATGGAAAGACCATACCTCTAAAAACAGTCCGGCACTGATACAGGCTTTCTGTATACAGGAAGACAGCAATCACCATATTTGGATAGGTTCTTCCGCCGGCCTATACAAGTCGCCCGACGGAAGTACCAGTCATCAGGTTCGCTATTCTACAAAGAATGGATTACCCAACAACTTCATCTACGGCATACTGGAAGATGGACGCGGTCGATTATGGATAACGACCAACCGCGGCTTGTCCTGCTTCGACCCTTCCGAGCAGACTTTCCTTAACCATACCGTACGGGACGGATTGAGCCATGAACAGTTTAATATGTACGGAGCGTGTAAGACACAAGACGGCATTTTCTTTCTGGGAAGCCTGAAAGGCATCACCTATTTCAACCCATACGAATTTGTTGATAATCCGTTCTCCCCGAATGCCGTTATCACCGGTGCTACCATTCAAAACCAGCCTATTTTAAGAATTAAAGACGGGTCGTCCAAATCTTTCCGGGAAAAAAACGGCAAGCTATTAGGGATGTCCTTTCCTTCCAACCGGAAACTGTTCAGCATCCATTTCTCTGTTATCAATTATCTCTCCGGCAAGCGGAATCTGTTTGCCTACAAACTGGAAGGATTTGACGAGGACTGGGTATATGCAGGCCAAGGCAGCCCACAGAGAAATGTCACCTACTCCAACCTGCCTCCCGGGAAATATACTTTTATGGTGAAGGCATGCAATAATAACGGGCGTTGGAGTGTCGCCCCGACCGAATTCTTCGTGCATATCATCCCGATGTGGTATCAGACGTGGTGGGCAAAGATGCTCTATGTCTTATTTACACTGGGCGGACTTGCCTTCATCTTCTATTTCTTTATTGCCCGGGCAAAAATGAAGATGCAGATGCAGATTGAACATATGGAACGCACCAAGATTGAAGAAATCAGCCAGGAGAAGGTACGTTTTTACATCAATATGTCCCATGAGCTACGCACTCCTTTGAGCTTGATATTGGCTCCCCTGGAAGAATTGGTGGAAGAGAAGAAGAAGTTTGATGCCCCGGTTCAACAGAAACTTTCGTACGTATATAGAAACGGGCGTAAACTACTGCACCTTGTCAACCAGTTGCTGGACTTCCGGAAAGCGGAATCCGGTGCATTGCCGATTCACGTTGCCATGAACAACGTGGATGAACTGGGGCGGAACATATTTACCCTGTTCGAAGAGAATGCACAGAAAAGGAATATCACTTACCAATATCAGTCGGAACTGAACGACAGCCTGCTCCCGATAGATAAAACCTACATGGAGATGATAGTGACCAACCTGCTTTCCAACGCTTTCAAGTTCACCCCGGACGGCGGAGCAATAACGCTTTCCGTCTGGAAAAAGGAAAATAGTTTCGGATTCACGATAAAAGATACGGGTATCGGAATCCCTGCGGAGAAGCAGTCGCGTATCTTCGAACGTTTCTATCAGGCGAACGAAGACCGGAAAGGCAGCGGAATCGGACTTTCACTGGTCAAATGCCTGGTTGAGAAACATCACGGAACGATTAGCGTCAGCAGCAAGCCGAATCAGGGTAGTGAGTTCCGCGTCGAACTTCCTTCAGACCTGAAAGTGTTTGCCCCCACGGAGTTATTGACTCAAAACGAGAAAGACAGTCCCGACTGGCAAACGGCCTCATTAGCCACAGAAACAATCATCGAAGACGGTGAATTTACGGAAACAAGCGTATCTGCCGGACAGGAAGAGACTGAATCACCGGAGGAGACTACGGAAACAATCTTACTGGTGGATGACAATAAAGAAATGGTGGACTATCTGAAGAATCACTTCAAATCGAAGTACGTCACTCTGACTGCCGGAAACGGCGAGGAAGCATTGGCTATTCTCAAAGAACAGAAGGTGGACATCGTACTCTCCGATGTGATGATGCCGGGCATTGACGGTATAAAGTTGTGCGAACTGATAAAGAAGAATATGCAAACCTGCCATATTCCTGTTATTCTGTTGTCCGCCAAAGGAAGCATTGAAGCACAGACTGCCGGTATCCGGATGGGTGCGGACGACTATATCCCCAAACCTTTCTCCATGAACCTGCTGAAAGGTAAAATCAGTAATATCCTGAAAGCCAAGCAGCGGTTGAGATATTATTATTCCAACACGATTGATATTGATACGGCCAAAATTACGTCCAATGCACTGGATGAGGAGTTTATGAGCAAAGCGATACAGATTGTCGAAAATAATATTGATGACGAGGGTTTTACCGCCGATGATTTGGCGGAGAAGCTTAACATGAGCCGCTCTTCACTATATCTCAAGATGAGTTCCATATCGGGAGAACCACCGGCTAACTTTATCCGCCGCATCCGTTTCAACAAAGCCTGTAAACTGTTGCTCGAAGGAAGATATTCGATTTCTGAAGTCAGCAATAAGGTCGGTTTCAGTTCACCTTCCTATTTCTCTACCAGTTTTAAGAAGTATGTGGGTTGTCTGCCTTCCGAGTATGTGAAGAATCAAACAAAAAGAGAGGCTGAATAATCTTCAGCCTTTCTGTTCCATTTTTAATATCCTTTCTGACAAGGTACCATCAAGGGGTAACGGTCGATAGCCTCCTGACAGCCGGAAGTTTTATTTATCAATAAAGTGCTATGCGAGAATTTACGTTCCTTCGCTTTCACTGTTCCGTTGGCAGGGCCATAAAGCAGATATTCTCCCGTCGTCTTATTTTCAATTTCCAAACGGGCTTCCTGTCTTGTGTCCATCTGCGCCTTAATACGATAATTACCGATGGTGAGTGTGTTATCTGCATCCGGCTTCACATCGGCAAAGGACATGGAGTTGGATTCGTCTATCTGGATAACCGCCAGAAATCTCATATCCTTGCATTTACGGACATTCTCGAACTTGCCGTGGTATTGATTTTTTTCAAAAGCGATTGCTTTTCTTCCACGTTGCGGGTTCAGCCAGTCGAAAGGTTTGACGTACGATGTATCAACCAGAGAAGCAGTCAGTTCGGAACTTCCGAAAATACGGGCAAGCGCATCACAATTATCCGTATCGGCTATCAGTGAATTTTCGGCTTCGAGAATCTTCATACCTGCACGTTCCAGACCATTGAGCTGGAATGTCCAGGTTACTTCTTTTTCTGCTTCCAGTTCATCATATACCACGATGATATTGGGACGTAACATCACCAGATGACGGCGGAATTTCCGTACTTGCGGATTATCATTATCATTCAGTATAAAACCATTTTCGGAAGTATATGCTTTTGCATTCTTGAGTACAGTTGTCCAATTGATAGCACTCTGGTCAAAAGGTACGTATGCTTTCGAAGCATCGCCCAAGGTATAGGTAATATCATCACCATCCAAATAACGGGCAATCCATCCATATCCACTGTGCGAGTAGGCTTGCGTCTTTCCATCTACGGTAATGGTATTACGTGCCCGGCTGTGCTTCTGTGATAGCAAGTAGTGCTTGTCTTGCGTCGTCACCCGGTATCCCGTGGGATAGAATATAGGTTTTCCTTTATAGGATACATTGAAACTGTTTTGTTCCGCCATTCCGTGGGAGCCGACACCAAAAGGCGAGCTGCGGAAAGAAACAAACAAATTGTCGGAAGCATTCAACACATCGGTATTCATAACGACTATTCCCGTTTGCGGAAATACGGCAGACTGTGGAATCTTTGCCAACCCTATCGCTCCTACGTCTTGTGGCTGGTGCTGAAAACGGTATGAGGCAAAGTCGGTACTTTGGAAGACAAAAGGATTACCCGGCGTTTGACCGGAGACTTTATAAGCATAATGGTTGGCAAATGGATTTTCCAACTCTTGCCCCAGAATATATGCAAATTCAGCTCTAAGCCGGTTTATTCCATCTATATTTTCGCACCCGTCACCGAATCCGTCACCGGCGGAGTGAACAGGCACCGTATAGGCCAGTGCATTGGCACAGTTAGCATACCACGGATGCACGAAAAGATTCACATTGAAAAGATTACGATATAAGACAAAATTATTCACCATCGATTCCATATTTACATGAATATAGCCTATGTTGCCATTAGGCCAAACGCCATCCGACAAAAAGCCACCCCCCGGCGAACGCGACAACCATATATCATAAAGCATACCGAACCACTTGTCCGCCCGGGCATCATGTCCTTTCATAGTGATAGCAGAGGTAAACGCGTCATAGAACGTATGCTGGAAGAAATGAGCACACAATATACCTTCCGCTGAGCCGATGTTTTCTTGCATGGCATCGTCCAAAACAAGAGCAATGACCGTAGTGATGAAACGTTCATAATTCTTTCTCTGTGTTTCGTTCAGATATGTGTAGGCTATATCATAGATCATACTCAAGGTTGACATGGACTTAGCCCCCGTAAAATCAGAAGCCGCATACATTTCACCGGGCTCTTTTGTCACAACATAGTCTGAAAGCGCGATAGCCTTCTCAAGATATTTCTCTTCCGAAGTGAAGCGGTAACAATCCAACAAATGTTCAATATCTCTATCTATCCTTTCCAGTTCATATCGCAGACGAAATTTCATGATCTGTTTCCGTTCGGCTTCGGAAGCCGTTGCAGGTATCGGTTCGCCTTTCACCTCATAATCTGTGCTCTTTTTGTTCAAAGCAGCATCTGCAGTTTTCCGATATGTTGCCCTTATTTTTTTTTGGTCGGCTGTTAGCGGTCTGTCTGATATTATATTTTTGAAGATACGCGGATGCTTTTCCGGTATCATACGAGATGCTTCTTCTACTTTCGGAGACTCAAATCGGGGGATATTTTCGGGAATATTCACCTCATAGACTTCCGACCAATGTTGACCCGACACACGATAACGCCAATACCACGTCCCCGGTTCCAGAGCCTTGTGGTTATTGTAGAACGCCATCTTCAATCCCATACAGTTCAATACATCTTTGTCCGAAAAGTCCTTTGTACGACCCAGTTGAAAGTCGTAACACAGATAGTCATCCATTTTGTTTCCTGCTTTCTCAACCGGAAAAGTTTCAGGGTATTTATAGTCAGCCATCGGCCAGGTGAAAACGGGTGGGTTGGTTATCAGTTTATGTCCTTTCATCGGATAAGGGAATTCCCGGTTCCCTTTTTGCCGGATACATCCCATATTCAATGGAGTAATCCCGCTCTTACCACCGGATGGCTCATCATCTTGTACCTTAAAATCGTCAGTAAACTGACGAAATCCGGAAAACACCTGCTGAATTGTTTGATCCGATTGCCCGAATGTTGTTTGCGTGAATACAAACATTAACGCCAATCCTATGCAAAAAGATACACTCATTTTATTTTTCATCATATTCGGCATGTTGATATGCTATTAAGTTTGTTTATTAAAATTTCTTTATTACCAGTTCATTTTTCCCAGAAGTGGCTTGTGACAATACTATAAAACAAATACGCGTAAGTTTCTTGCCATCCCAGGCACGGCTTAACTTAGGATCTGTCAATTCTAGAGTATCAAATTCAGGCGACAGATACTTCTTGTCATATTCCAACTTAAATCGTCCGGATCCATTCGTCAATATGATATCTTTGTTATCATCCAGTTCCACTTTACAGCATGTCATTAAGTTTAATGCAGACGGCTTCTGAAAATAAGATAACTCCCATCGGTCGGTGATAGTGAAACTTTTTCCCCTGTTTAATGTATAATTACGAATCCAACTTTTCACATTTGCCGATTCCGGATATGCTCCGGCAATATCTACCTGATAAGATACTTTCTTTGAAGTTGCTTTATATTGCTGGTTACACGCCGCATATTCTTTACCATTCTTTTGCGATACTCCATTAATGGTCGGGAGATTGTGATAATCAGATTGCATAGTCCATATTGTATATCGCTCCGGACCGAAGGTTTGCCGGGTATACGTCCCCACTCCGGCATCTATCAGTATCGGATCGGCATTATAATAAAGGATACAGGAACCGACATCATTATGATTGTGGCTTTCCTGATTATGCCCGCCTTTCGAAGCAAAAAAGAAACTGCTACTTTTACTTTCGGAATCGCGAGCTATGCAAAGCTGTGTACCTTCAAACCAGTAATCACTAATCAAAGGTTCATCCTGCGGATAATTGACGATTTCTTTATACATAAAAAGTTCATCCAACGCTGATGCAAAGTAACCGTTTACCCCATTCTTGAAACTATTGTTCTGATATGCCACAAATGCGGCAAAGCCCATCATCTTAGGATCGCCAATCCGTTTCCCGTATTGATAAAGGAGGCCAGGTTTCAAACTCACTTTGGGGGAAGAATCGGCAAAGTTCACAAAATAGTCTCCACCAATGTGTACCCGATAGATGTATTGGGCCATATTACGTAGAAGCGGAGTATCAAAGATATTCACTTTATTTCCAGTTACTTTAGCAAGCAAATCCAAAAATTTCAAAGCATATCCTGCAGCTCCACCCCAATAAGCGGGTCCTTCGTCACAAGCACCGTCCTCATGGTACATACTGAAAAAGAAATCTGTTGATTTCATTAATTTCCATATTCCTTGCTTTATACGTTCAGTGTCTCCTTCAATCAGCATTAAAGCTTGCAGTACATTATAATTAATCCATGGATTCCAGTTGTTAACTTGTTGTCCGCCGAATCCCATCCACCAATAATCACTTCGCGCAAAATAGGGATTTATCAGATTCCGGTTGACTTCTTCCACGATTCGCTGATTGATTAGAGGACTGATTTTATCAAATGCTTCCCTGAAGAAGTAGTGAATCCAAGCCATTTGGGCACCAATGTCGGCAACAACCAATTCGATAGTCGGTTCATTTCTGTCAGGCAATCCCGAACGGTCTTTTTGAAAACCGAGATGCGCTGAGTGTATCCAAGATGTTTCACACAAAAACCAGACGCCATCTATAATAGCATCCATAAACCGCCCTTTCCCTTCCACCAGTTCGGCAAGAGTCAAAGCCTGTAAAGCTTTATGGTTAGCACGCCCGGTACGTATTTCCCCGGTACGCTTAAAGGCCAGATAGTCTGTGGCAAGATCCGGTTTCCATACATGTTTCAGTGCCTTTTCCCCATTTCGGATGATAATTTTCCCGATTTCAGGATCGACCTTTTCTTTCCAAGTATCTCGGTCAGCATAGCTGGGATAATCCACCCAGCTTTGCTGATAACGAATGACCGCACCCAATTCTTCGTAAGAAATGGAATGTTCGAGCAAGTGTCTTTCTGCTGTATCTGCAAAAACACAGAGAGTTTTCATGGGCAGACAAAGCATCAGCAAGCGAACCATGAATCTTAGTATTTTAGAAGCAAGCATATTCCTCTTTTTTTAATTATCTATAATTCTACCTTATAGACCGTTGATATATCATATTTTTCATCAGGTACACTTAGTGCCAATCCATTACCATCAAGTGTCCAATCAATCTTCGCTGATGTTCCGATCATAGATATACTTTTTATTTTTTGCTTTCCATCATTATAGAACTTTGCAAATGATTGTATTTTTAAAGTGGACCCAGGCACCGGCTCACCTAAAGTTATAATATATATAGTATTCCCTTTCGTTGTAAAACGGAAGTCATGGGCGGTATATTGAAGTTGGTCGAACAATTGGCGATACTTAATGTCGCCTTCCGGCTGTTGGGTAGGTCCTTCACCGAAAGTAAACCAGGGTCGTGTGTCATAGATAGCTTCGCCATATTTTTCCAGCCAGGCACCTATTCCGAGTAATAAATTACGCTGATCATCAGGAATAATGCCGGATGCTCTCGGAGAAATATTGAGCAATAGTACTCCATTCTTACTAACAATATCAATCAGTTCATGAATAAGATGACGTACTGGTTTTATTTTAAGTCCTTTAGTATAAGACCAACTGTCATAACTGACCGTTTCGTCTGTTTCCCAAACAATAGGGTGCAAATTACTCTTGCGTGAATTTTCCAAATTCTCTACACTTACCGATAAAGGAAGATCCTCATCCTTACAGACAACAGTTACTTCTTTCCTTCTTTCCTGGGCTTTATTGAAATAATAGGCACAAAATGCTTGACGGTATTTTTCCGGGATATAGTCCAACCAGGAATCAAACCAAATGATATCAGGATCATACTTATTTATGACTTCTTCCAATTTAGGCAACCACACCTCTTTACACCATTGTTCCTCCGGCATATTACCATACAGATATTTCAATTTATCATCAGTAGTGGCCGGATCAGTTCCTTCATAATAGGGGAAGTGGCTTTGATAGAACCGTCTCCGTTCTGCACCACCTAAATCTCTTGCCATCTCTTTTTTGCGTACTTCCGGATCAGAATAGCGTTGTAAGTTACGGGCATGATGGAAAGTAGTGATAAATTTCATTCCTTGCGCTTTCACTCCTTTCCCGATTTCTCCTACAATGTCTTTTTCAGGTCCCATATCGACGGCGTTCCATGGAGTATATTCGCTGTCCCACATCGCAAAACCATCATGATGCTCTGCAACAAGACCTGCAAAACGCGCTCCTGCTTTTTTGAAAAGAGAAGTCCAATCTTTGGCATCAAACTTTTCTCCTTTGAAAAGAGGAATCAAGTCATGATAACCGAATTCATTAATGGGACCATACGTCTTTTCATGATACTTATGAATCTCGTGCCAGGGGAAATATATATATCTTGGATACCATTCCGTTTCATATTCCGGTACACAATATACTCCCCAATGAAAATAGATACCGAATTTAGCATCCTTAAACCACTCCGGAGCTACATTATGACGAGACAAAGACTCCCAGTCTGCCTGATATGTCTGGGCAGACACGACAGAGGACAATAATAAAAGTAATCCTATAAAAATGTTTTTCTTTTTCATATTCTAGTATTTCAACATGTTTATGTTCCTATTTAAGTTCTGTTACGCTTCCTGTCATTTCTTTCTGAAAATCATTCATCATGGAAGCCATTTTCTTAGCAATTTCGGGATACTGATTTACCAAATCAACAGATTCTCCCGGGTCTTTCTCCAAATCAAACAGTGCAAGACCGGTTTTACCTCCTGTGGCAAGTTGTACACCCGGAAGTCCGTCTTTACCCGGTTTTGTAACAATGCGATACTCATGAGGGGCTACACATTTCCATTTTCCGTCTCTCACAGCTTCTACCTTGCCATCATATAAAAAGAAAAACGGTTGATGATTCTGCGATTGTCCGGAGAGTGTTGTCCAGACGTTTTCACCGTCGAACTTATTCATCTGTGGCATTTACGAACCGGTCATTTCCACGAGGGTCGGTGTAATATCCAAAGCTGAAAAGAACTGGTCTGAAACTTTCCCCGCCGGAATATGGCCGGACATACGAGCAATAAGCGGAACACGCTGACCTCCCTCAAAAGTAGTACCTTTTCCTTCACGAAGTCCCCCCGTAGAACCGCCATGATTGCCGTAACAATTCATATCCCCATACCCTTGGTCATCAGTCAGCATGATAACGATATTGAGCTTTTCAGTAGAATCACTCCTTGATGAATCACTCCCCGTTTGAGATGATTGAGAGTTTGAGCCGTTGCAGGCAGATAGATCTGCAACAGCCAAACACAAAACTGAATATTTAGTCATAACACCTATTTATACAATCATTTCTTCACTTTGAAGCTGAAAGCCAATGGTTCATTCTTCAAACCTTTAGGCAGAGTGACAGTCACCTTGCCATCTTTACAAGAGTATTTCACACTTTTACCATTCTGCAGCAAAGTCATTTTACCTGTCGGCTCGTTGCCTTGCCATTCAATAGTGGCAGGTACTGTTTCGTTTTCGGGCAGAGCGTAGATAGCATACAGTGTTTTGCCGTCCTTATTGGCAGTGAACCAAACCTTATCATAGTTGTAGTTTGGCGTGGTACGGGTAGCATAGATAGCTGCGCCGTTTTGTTTCAGCCAGGCTCCTACCTCTTTCAGACGGTCGATAGCACCCTGTTCAATTTCTCCTTCCGGTGTAGGTCCGATATTTAATGCCAGGTTTCCGCCTTTGGCTACGATTTCAGCCAGCATATTGATGACCCATGAACAGGATTTATATTCAGAGTTCGGGCTCCATCCCCAAGTCTTAGCTAACGGGATATTAGTTTCCCACGGGTTGTTTATTTGCTTTTCTGGAATAACACGTTCCGGTGTCTGATAATTCTCGTTACGTCCCGGTATGGTTCTGTCTGCTACAATCAGTCCCGGTTGTTTTTCGCGCGCTTTGTCTACTATTTCATCCAGTTTGATGTCTTGTTCGGGCTTGCGTACCCAGCCGCCGTCGAGCCATAAGATATCGACATTTCCGTAATTAGTCATTAGTTCGTCAATCTGATTGGCGGTAAATTTCTGGAAGTTCGCCCATTTCTTAGGATACTTCTTGACATCATAGTTTACGTTACGGGTGGGAGTTGACCAGAACGGATCCCAATAATCAGTGTGATGCCAGTCCGGTTTGGAGAAATAAGCACCAATCATGAAGCCTTTCTGACGGAAAGCATCAAACAAATGCTTGGTGACATCTGCATATTTACCGTTCTTGTATGGTCCTTTTGTGATGCCATAATCCGAATATTTGGAATCGTACATACAGAAGCCGTCATGGTGCTTGGTAGTAAAGATGAGGTATTTGCAACCGGCTTCTTTCGCTATATCAGCCCAACGGGAAGGTTCAAACTTGGTCGGATTGAATGAATCCGCCAGTCCCCAGTACCATTTCTTAAATTCGTCGTATGGCTTGTCCGGTGCTACTCTCTGTCTGCGTTTGGTAAAGCGGTCTTCCGAGCAGAGTAACCACGATTCAGTAATACCCGGTACGGAGTAGATTCCCCAGTGGTACATGATACCGAATTTTATATCTTGCCATTTGTCCAACTTCTCCAATACTTTCGTATCAGTAGGCCATTCATAACTTTCCGAACTTGTATGTATCAGTTCGCCATCTTTCGTTCCAAAGAGTTTTTTGTTTTGTGCGTTCAATGCCAATGACAGACCGACACACGCAATGAGTGATAAAACTTTCTTCATAAATCAGTTATTGTTTAATATTAGTAATAGATTGTTTATTCTTTTGAGATAGAGACAGTATTCACAAAAGCAGGTTCACCGTGCAATTGTTTGACTATGTTCTCTGCTTTTTCCACTTCCGTTTTCGTCCCACAAATCAAGAGTGACACACCGCCTTCGGCACCGTCCACACCACCTTTCGCCGTGACATGAACATCCACGTCGGCAAATTCTTTGAGAGCTTCAATCTCGGTGTAAATATTGCCTTGCGTCACGTTGAGGCGTACGGTACCTTTGCCACGCGGTGTATCTCCGTTCGTCAGCTTTTGCATCTCGAACAGGTCTTGTGTCGTTTCCTTTTCCAGTCCCACAGGTACAATCCAGCGTCCTTTGCCCTGGTCGGTATATTTACGTAGTTTGGCTACAGTGCCCCCGTCAGGAGCTCCTACACATACGGCTGCCTGACGTTTGGCGTAGTTCACCATATTAGCGCCTTTAAACACGATGTCTTTCGCGTTCATACGACTCAAGGCATCGGCATAGGAAATATCAACTGGCTTTCCTTTCATCAATACGATTTCCGAGCGACGCTTCATTCCTTTGGCAAAATCTTCTTTCGAACTCGGAAAGATTCGCCCTGTGACAAAACTCCCACGGGGAGTTGACAGACCGGCAAGTTCTTCTGCAAGGTAGGTATTGGTTGTTCCCAAAGTAATGATGACAATGCCGTTCTCTAATCTGTCCTTGACATCTTTATTTACAGCAATACCTTTGGCTATCAACCGTTTGCTTTCACTGACCGTCAATCGTGCGGTTGCTATATATTCATACGTTTGCTGCGGAGTAGTTTCCGTCATTTCTTTTTCTTTAGGTTGCTGCATACAACTACTGAATGAAAGTGCTATTACAATTACTAGGATATAGTTTATTGATTTCATATTTTATGTCTCTTATTATTCCGACTTACTATTTCATCCATAAAGATGATTATTACTTTCTACTTAGCTCCTTTATCCGAAAGTCTGCAAAGAGTACGTGGTTTGCCAACAGACGCAACCCGAAATGTCCGTCACCTTCACCCGCCTTAATCGTATAGCGAAACAATTCCTCCCCATTGATACTGTAAGTAGTCACTTCTTCCGTCACACAAATGTGAATATGATACCATTGATTGGGGATTAATAAATGATTCGGCTCCTTATATTCTTTGATGAGCGGCTTCACTTCGGGACTATCCATGCCATATTTACTCCCGAAGTATCGCCGGAATCGAGTAGTAGAATTGTAATTTCCGCCATATCCCACATAGAATAAATCCAATGTGTTGTAATGACTGAATATTCCTTTTCTCCAGGCACTACGCACATACAGGTTATTGGGATTCTTCGGGTCGTTTGCTCCCCAAAAGCAGTTCAAATCACTCAAACGGTCATATTTACCACCCTGTATCACCATCTTCACATTATAACTGATTTCATAATTTCCCGTCAAGCGCTGATTATACCATAAAGTGAATCCTTTAGGAGCAGTAATATCCATAGTATCACCTGCCACCTCTATACGCATCTCACCGGAATGGTCTTCCACTGTCCAGTACTTCAATGTTATTTGTGCATAAAGCGGAAAGGAAAGACAGAATAAAAAAACTGCCAACAATTTTCTGTTCATAGTGTATCAGATTAGATTTCCAGTTCGGGCACTTTATCAACCAACACTTCCATTTTGCCGTTTTCTTTCACAATAGTAGCTTCTCCTTTGTAATCAATGCTGACATCTTCACCTTCCTTCGTGTTACGGATGAAAAAAGAAGGAGCACCTTCAGAAGACAAATTAACGTTGATATTCCAACCACCAATTTTAATACATCCGTCTTTCTGAATTTCGGGTTGCATAACCGTTCCCTGTTGTTTGGCATGGGTATTGATGACAGTGGCAAAACGATATATCTTCTGCTTCTCTGAAGTAGCCGTGAAATGCCAATGATTAGGGAATGTCTTAAAGTTACCTTTGTCATCAGCAATCAGCCAGTTGACGGCAGGGGTAAAGAACTGACTGGTCGTATCAGTTTTCAATACACCGGTAGAGAACAAGTAGGCATCGGAAACACCTTCTTTATTGGTAGCTTGCACATGTATCCATTTCGAATTACTTTTATCCACATTCATCGGATTAATAACCGTATGCAGCAAATAACTCCAAGTGACAGGCTGTTCAGCTTCAAGCTCGTCATAGATAAAGGTAAGACCTGTCTTCCCAAGTTCTACGATATGGCGACGAAAAGTTTTCAGACCGACTTCGTCCCAGCCATTTTCAGGGGTATATTCCAAACCAGCGGTTTTGCCACGTTCTATCCAAAGCGGAGAGATTACTTTTCCGTATGCATTGGAGGCATCACCTACCACATAACCGATATTTTTACTTACATAATAACGGGGTATCCAACCGTAACCCTCAGTACCCATACGTTGTCCCATACCATTGACAAGGATAGTATTATGAGCACGAGCCGCACGGTTACAATACACTGTATGCTTATCAATAAAAGAGGTATGATGTCCTGAACTGTAAAAAAGGGACTGTCCACACCAGAAGGTATTGAATGCATTTTGGTTGGCAAGCGCATGAGATGTACTACCATACGGACTGCTACGAAAACTAATCATAGCACTATTTTCTGTCCGGGACAGATTGGTGGAAAATGAAGCCAGACCAGATTGCGGGAAGACATATCCCATAGGCAAATCGGCAAGACCGGGACCCGCAGGTAATGGCTTGTCACATTGCAAACGGAACCATGCCAGTCCACCTGCTTTAGAGATTCCACCTTCATTCAGTATATTCGGCTGACGTGTCTGGATAGTACGCACATAATCAGCCGCATATGTATTTCCGGTCATCCGGGCGACAGCGTCCGCATAGCCAACTCTTATTCCTCTCGGTGTTAGCACCTTTTCATGAGAACTTCCATTTCCACCCGATTTGGAGAATGGGGGTTGCTGATAGATAGTGTACAGAGCCGAACCTTGATACCATGGGTCGGAGAAGAAATCAAATCCGGTCAGTCTGCTGTAAAAATAGGGAACTTCAATCAATGTACGCGTGTTTACCGTGAAGTAAGAGTCGCCATTGTGCCAGGCACCATCTTTGTTCAGGCCGGGGAAGCGGGCAAGCCATACATTATAGCAGTAATCCACCCAAATATCAGCTTCGGGCAGCTCGCCATAAACAGTGAAAGCAGCCATGGTAAGAATCCGAAACGTCATCTGCCAGACATGATTCTCTGCAATGTGGTTTTCCAGATAATTATTGTAATGGTCATACATCTTTGTTCCATATTTCTTGATGCAAGCCAACAAATCTTTTTTAGTTGCCTCATCCAAAAGGTCGTAGAGCGCATCGTAAGCCAATGAACTAAGTGACACAAAAGTAGCATCATTGAAATCTCCTTTCACATTCCCGCTTTCACCCCAAGTGGTGACTTCCTTGATACGCTTGATGGCTTCGTCAGCATAGCGGCGTTCTTTAGTCAGCATATAAGCACGTATGATAGCTTCCAAATTTGACTCTTCCTTGTCGACAATACGGCGACTCTCACGAGTAAGCATTGCATTGCGCTCCATTTCGCTAGTCAAATTAGCGGCTAGCTTCGTGTTGACGTCATTAATGGACTTCATAGGTGTCTTCATTGCCTTGTCGGCTGCTGAAATATAAATTGTACGTTCGGGCTTGGAAATGCTACGATGGATAAAGCGATCCCATTCATTCTTATCCAGCCAGACACGGGGATGTCCATGAGGAATTTTGGCAAGAACTTCTTTCAAGGAAGGCGGGCAAAACTTGTCCGGATTGGCTTCCACCGTGAGCTGCTGAATCGTAGCCCATTCTGTTTTGCCGTTCATAACATTACCGTATTGCCAGTACCATACGCCGGGAGTCAAATCTTTCTCCAGATTGAAAAACGGCCAGCGGGTTTCCACCTGCATTACTCCGGTCTTGAAAGTGGGGTCTTGAGAGTAGCGCAAGCTATAACGGACTTTACGCTTGTCAATTTTATGCTTAGTATCCAGACCGTCCAACCCGCTTTCTACCACATAAAGCCCTTCCTGCAACGGCCATTGAAAAGAGACGATGCGGTCAGCAACCACTGCTTTGTCGAGCGGTGAGGGAGTAGCACGCATTTCGTGCATCAAAGTGACATCTTTCAGCCGGATATTGGCAGGTGACTGTTGGGCATGAAGTCCGGATGTAAATAAACAAATTGTAAGAATATACAATGTTGGTTTCATGGTGTTTGTTATTTAGATAAGTAAGTAAAACGTTTCTTATTCTATACTCAATCTCATTTAGCTGAACTTCTTCAAATCTTTATACCGTTTCAATGCCTCCAGATAATAATAATCGGCATAATTCAACGGTACATCCACCTCACTATTATGCGGGAAGCTGCCGACCGAATGCATCAGTATAAATCCGTTGTTTTCCTTTTCTTTCGCCAAGTAATCCGGTGAAGAAAGTTGTTTCAGTATATTCTCCGCATACGCTACGTAGCTGTTACTTAAATTCTTGTCATCTGTATATCCGCACAATTCGAGCAAAGCAGAAGCTGTGACAGCCGATGCGGATGCATCCCGCGGAGCATTCGGAATCCCCGGTGCGTCATAATCCCAATAAGGGATATAATCATTCTCCGACGGACGGTTCTCCATAATGAAGCGTGCTATCTTATGAGCCGCATCCAAATAAACGGGATTTTTGGTAAATCGGTAGCACATGGTATAGCCATAGACTCCCCACGCCTGTCCACGCGCCCAAGCAGAAGAATCGGAATACCCCTGGAAAGTTCCCTTGGATTCTACTTTTCCGCTTGGAACGGAATAACTGACTACATGATACGAGGTCATATTATCACGGAAATGATTCTTCAGTGTTTTATCGGCATGAGCGATTGCAATATCCTGATATTTTGAATTTCCCGTTTGTTCGGATGCCCAGAATAGCATTTCGAGATTCATCATATTATCAATGATAACCGGATAACTCCAATCACCAAAATCCCACGAACGAATCAATCCGACTTCCGGACTAAAACGTGCACAAAGGCTTTCGGAAGAGTTTATCAAAATCTGCTTATCCTTCGGTTCCGGCTTCAGACGGAGCGCTTGTCCATAACTGCAATACATCATAAAACCAATATCATGGTTTCCTGTATAATATTGAATATCTTCCAGGCGGTTGGTGTATTTGCGGGCTTCCTCCGCCAAAGCCTCATCTCCTGTCAACTCATAGGCGAGCCACATAGAACCGGGATAAAAACCGCTTGTCCAGTCTCTGGCATTTTCCAGGCGATAGTTTCCGTCCGGTTTGGTAGAACGTGGGAAACAAACAGTGTCCGGTACATCTTTCAGTTGCTCCGCCATATACAACAACTGATAGTCGGAAGTTTTCACTGCGTTCTCAAACCATTCCGGTGCACCCGCTTTGGGAATGCTACAAGCGGTCAGCAGACTCATCCCTAAAACCGCGACATACAACTTTCTTTTCATCTTCATACTTATAGCTTTAATGTTTTATTCATTATCATTCGAAACACTTGTTTTTACTGATAGCAAAAGTAGGAATTGGCGAAAGGAAAGCCTTTATATATCTGTTTTTTCATCCTTGATTTCACACGCACCGATGTAGATTTTATCCAAAATGCTTTTGTTTTTGTCTACTTTCATATAAAGACACAAAAATAGCGCACATCTTCTTCGAAAAGAGGATGTGCGCTATTATAATTCAGATAACAAATTTACCTATCTCACAATATCTTCCGGGAACTTGGCCGGCATCTCCACCCGTTTCCAAGTTTCATAATACCAGGTATTCAGTTCGTTCCCATTCAAATCGTTTTTGATGAAATACTTCAGACACAGATAATCATTATCCTTAATCTCGAATTCCAGAATATTATCCTGATTATCCAGCATCGGGAGATGAATATTCTTCTCGATACTTTCCTTATAAGAATCGTCAGTTAATTGCTTATACGTACCATACCCCGTAATAATTGCATCAGAACCGGGAATAATCGTAAAATTCACGATTCGTCCGTCTTCACTCAACACCTTAAATGTATTACTGGGCTTCAACTCTCCCGGAACATCGGGAGATTCCGACACATAATGGCAAAGTTGCCAGATTCCTTTCAACTCGGCCGCTTTGAATTTGGTTTTCTTCTGGGCCGTCGCACCTGTTACCGCCAACAACATTATTGAAAGCATGGTAAAGAAATAGAGCTTTTTCATTGTCGTATTATTTTAGTTAACACTCTCGAATGCGTATCTCCAAATATAAATATTTATTTTGAGAATAGAACCATGAAGCGCATAAAAAAACTCGCATAACCGAAAGATTATGCGAGTCTTACATAAATATACCGAAATATTAGAAATCAGCATTTCTCGGTGTACGCGGGAATGGTATCACATCACGGATGTTCGCCATACCTGTAACGAATAATAACAGGCGTTCAAAACCGAGTCCGAAACCGGAGTGAGGACAAGTACCGAATTTACGGGTATCCAGATACCACCACATATCCTTCATCGGGATATGCATTTCTTCAATACGGGTCATCAACTTGTTATAATCCGATTCACGTTCGGAACCGCCAATGATTTCACCGATTTTCGGGAAAAGAACATCCATCGCACGTACCGTCTTGCCATCCTCATTCTGCTTCATATAGAAAGCCTTGATATCCTTCGGATAGTCAGTCAGGATCACCGGACGCTTGAAGTGTTCTTCCACCAGATAACGTTCATGCTCGGAAGCCAGGTCGACGCCCCAGTAAACCGGGAACTCGAACTTGTGTCCTTTCGCTACGGCCTCTTCCAGAATCTTGATACCGTCTGTATAAGGCAGACGAACGAAATCATCTTTCAATACACCTTGCAGACGTTCAATCAGTCCCTTATCGAACATATCGTTCAAGAACTTCACGTCGTCCGCACAGTTATCCAACGCCCATTTCACACAATACTTAATGAACTCTTCAGCCAAATCCATATTGTCCGCAATATCGTTGAAAGCAACTTCCGGCTCAATCATCCAGAACTCTGCCAAGTGGCGGGGAGTATTGGAGTTTTCGGCACGGAAAGTAGGACCGAATGTGTAGATAGCTCCCAAAGCAGTGGCAGCCAGCTCACCTTCCAACTGACCGGAAACGGTCAGACTCGCCTGCTTGCCGAAGAAGTCGTCGTCATAAGAAATGGAACCTTTCTCGTCTTTCTTCAAGTCATACAGGTTCATGGTAGTCACCTGGAACATCTGTCCGGCACCCTCACAGTCCGAAGCTGTAATGATCGGCGTATGGAAATAGAAGAAGCCTCTGTCATGGAAAAACTTATGGATAGCAATCGCCATATTGTGACGGATACGGAATACTGCGCCAAACGTATTGGTACGCGGACGCAAATGAGCAATCTCACGCAAAAATTCCATAGAATGACCTTTCTTCTGCAACGGGTATGTATTATCGCAAGTACCCAGCACCTCAATTTCGCGAGCCTGCACTTCCACCTTCTGGCCGGAGCCTACAGATTCCACCATTTCACCGTTCACGCTGATACAAGCACCAGTGGTAATCTGTTTCAGCATCTCTTCGTCGAAATTAGCCAAATCTACTACGACCTGCAAATTATTTATTGTAGAACCGTCATTCAGTGCGATAAAGTTTACTTGTTTGCTACCTCTGCGGGTGCGAACCCATCCTTTCACATTGACCATAGCGCCGATGTCCGTACGCTTCAACAGATCAACAATTTTTGTTCTACCAATCTTTTCCATTTAACTTATTCTTTTTAGATACAAGAAGACGAGGTTTAAAACGCAAGATTCATTTCTTCCTGCTTTCCTTCCCCGTCCTCTGTCAAGTTGTTATTTATTAACTTATTATTCAAACGACCCCATGCGGAGGTAGTTTACTTCTGCTTCCGACAGGTAACGCCAGTCTCCGCGACGCAGACCTTTCTTGGTCAGCCCGGCGAAGAATACACGGTCGAGTTTTACTACTTTATAACCCAGTGATTCGAAAATACGGCGAACGATACGGTTCTTGCCGGAGTGGATTTCGATACCTACCTGGTCTTTCTTGAAATCATCCGTATAGCTGATAGCGTCTGCATGGATTTCACCGTCTTCCAACTGGATACCGGCTGCAATCTGCTCCATATCCGCTTTAGCCAGATTCTTGTCCAGATGAACATGATAAATTTTCTTCTTCAAGAATTTCGGGTGTGTCAGCTTGGAAGCCAAATCACCGTCGTTCGTCAGTAACAGTACACCGGTCGTGTTACGGTCAAGACGTCCTACCGGATAAATACGTTCGTTGCAAGCGCCTTTTACCAAATCCATTACCGTACGGCGTTCCTGCGGATCATCCGATGTGGTAACAGTATCTTTCGGCTTGTTCAGCAGTACATACACCTTACGTTCAATGCTGACCGGTTCTTCGTGGAACTTCACCACATCCGAGCGTTTGATTTTCGTACCCAATTCAGTAACTACCTCACCGTTTACAGAAACCACACCTGCTGTGATAAATTCGTCAGCCTCACGACGTGAGCAAACACCTGCGTTAGCCAGGAACTTATTCAGACGGATCGGTTCGTTCGGATCAACAAACTGCTCCTTGTACTCGATTTGTTTCTTTATGCTATACTTAGCATTCGGATCATAATCACCGGTACGCGGACGAGGACGGTATCCGCCCTGACGGTCGTTGTTGTATCTCGGACGATAGCCGCCACCACCATTGTTGCTACGATAGCCGCCACCTTCGCCATTATTGAAACGGGGACGGTACGGGCGGTCACCACCTTCGCTATTAAAGCGGGGACGGTACGGACGGTCACCGCCTTCACGGTTGTAAGAAGGACGCTGAGGACGGTCGCCATAAGAGCCACCTTCGCTATTGAAACGGGGACGTTGTGGACGGTCGCCATACGAACCACCTTCACGATTGTAAGAAGGACGTTGAGGGCGGTCGCCATAAGAGCCACCTTCGCGGTTGTAAGAACGCTGCGGACGCTCACCACCTTCATTGTTGCTATTAAAGCGAGGACGATACGGGCGGTCACCACCTTCGCTGTTGAAGCGGGGGCGTTGAGGACGGTCGCCATAAGAGCGGTCGCCATAAGAACGCTGCGGGCGCTCGCCACCTTCATTATTGGTATTAAATCGCGGGCGATACGGACGATCCCCGCCTTCACGGTTGTAAGAAGGACGATACGGACGTTCTCCACCTTCTCTGTTGTAAGACCTGTTACCATCACGGCCGGCACCTGAATTCTCTTCATTGAAAGAATTTTCGCGCCATTCTTCGTTTTCTGTGCTCATTTTTTTATTCGAATAAAATTAGACTTTGGCCTCACGGCCTATTTAAAAAACACGTTTATTGTATAAGTAAACAATTAAAGCCCCGTATAAGTATGCGGAGTAATCGCTCTTAACTCTTTTTTAATATCTTCGCTTACATTCAGCTCTTCAATAAATTCCTTGATAGAACTTTCTGTAATCGCCTGATTGGTCCGGGTCAAAGCTTTCAAAGCTTCATACGGATGCGGATAAGCCTCACGGCGCAGGATTGTCTGAATAGCCTCAGCTACCACGCTCCAGCAATTATCCAAATCACGGTAAATAGCCGGTTCATTCAGCAATAGCTTGCGCAATCCCTTCAAGGAACTCTGAATGGCAATCACGATATGACCGAAAGGTACGCCTACGTTACGCAGAACGGTAGAGTCGGTCAAGTCACGCTGCAAACGGGAAACCGGAAGTTTCACAGCCAGATGTTCCAGAATAGAGGTTGCGATGCCCAGGTTACCTTCCGCATTCTCAAAGTCAATCGGGTTCACTTTGTGCGGCATGGCACTTGAGCCTACTTCTCCGGCTTTGATTTTCTGTTTGAAGTACTCCATGGAGATGTACTGCCAGAAGTCACGGTTCATATCCACCATAATGGTATTGATACGCTTCATTGCATCAAAAACAGCGGAGAGATTATCATAATTCGAGATCTGCGTTGTATACTCTTCGCGTTCCAGTCCCAGTTTTTCTGCAACAAAGCGGTTGCCGAATTGTTTCCAGTCATACTGGGGATATGCTACATGATGCGCATTATAATTTCCGGTAGCACCACCGAACTTGGCAGTAATCGGACAAGCCTTCAACATTGCCAACTGGCGTTCCAGACGGTAAACGAATACCATCACTTCTTTGCCCAGACGGGTAGGAGAAGCCGGCTGACCGTGAGTCTTGGCAAGCATCGGGATATCAGCCCAGTCTGTCGCATACGCTTTCAACTGTGCAATCAGTTCTTCAATCAGCGGATAATACACTTGTTCCAATGCTTCTTTGACAGAAAGAGGGACAGACGTATTGTTGATATCCTGTGAAGTCAGTCCGAAGTGGATGAATTCCTTATAGTCATCCATTCCGCCCATCTTGTCAAATTCTTCTTTCAGGAAGTATTCTACGGCTTTCACATCGTGGTTAGTCACACTCTCGATATCTTTAATGCGCTGTGCGTCTGCTTCAGAGAAGTTACGGTAGATGTTCCGCAAAGTTTCAAACACGCTGCTATCGACTCCTTTTAGTTGCGGCAAAGGAAGTTCGCACAAGGTGATAAAGTATTCCACCTCTACCTGTACACGGTATTTAATCAGTGCAAATTCAGAGAAATAAGCTGCCAAAGCTTTAGTTTTGCCTCTATATCGACCATCAATCGGAGATATGGCCGTTAATACATCAAGTTCCATACGTTTTCTTAGATAATTATCAGACTGCAAAATTAACTCTTTTTCCTGAGTTATAAGGCAAAAGGATAAAGAAAGTTTGTATAAAAGAGGTAAGAAATAAAAAAAGTCTCACGAATTTCTTCGTAAGACTTCCCTTTTGTAGTGGGCGTTGACGGATTCGAACCGCCGACCCTCTGCTTGTAAGGCAGATGCTCTGAACCAGCTGAGCTAAACGCCCTTGTTAATGAGCCGGAAGTGTTTCGTTTTTTGTGTGGGCGTTGACGGATTCGAACCGCCGACCCTCTGCTTGTAAGGCAGATGCTCTGAACCAGCTGAGCTAAACGCCCTTACACTTCCGTTTCAAAAGCGATGCAAAGGTACGGCTTTTTTTGAAACCTGCAAACATTTCCCATATTATTTTTCAATAAAATTTTCACCCAATTAACAAACATACTGATTATCAACAGATAAAGGAAAAACTTTTTTTTCGTGTAACTTTCGATTTATCAAATCAGAGAAACAATCTTTCCCGGTCAGACATCAAACCATCTGCTTGCGAATGACGCGTACCGGATTCCCGCCAGCAACTTCTTCGCATGTTCAAAACTCACCTGCAACTCCGGCACGGACATATCCGCCAACTGGCTGCTGCGCATCTTCTCTATTTCCGTCATACTTTATACCTCTTTGCCATTCGTAAATACAAATTTCTTTTCATCCGAAAGGGATGCGTTGAACTCGAATCCTTCCCAAGAGAAACTTTTCAGTTCTTCCGGATTCTCAATCCTGTTTTTCAGGATAAAGCGCGTCATCTCACCGCGGGACATCTTTATATAGATAACTATCGAAGCCAGCTTTCCATTCTTCCATACCTGAAATTCGGGAGTTATGACACGTATTTCTTTCTCCACCCGCTTCCAGTCGAACAGGCTTTTCATTTCGTCACTAGCCAGATTACAAAGTATTCCGCCCGCTTTCTTTATATCTTCGATGAACATATCCGTCAAACGCGACCGCCAATAAGAGAACATGGTTTGATTCCCCAATTCCGGCAACACGACATCGCCCTCCAAACGATAGGAACGGATGGTGTCCAACGGCCTCAACAATCCGTAACAGAAAGAAGTCAGCCGCAGATGCTCCTGCGCATACTCAAATTCCTCATTAGAGAAATCTTTGGCATTCAGACGCTTAAACACTATCCCGGTATAAGCCAGCAAAGCAGGCAGTTCCGGTGTACCCTCGGCATGAAAGACCTGATAACGCTTATAATTCTCCACAGCTATCTTAGCATTTACACGCAACAGACGTTCCAACTCGTCCACCGAAAACTGCGACATCTGCAAGGCAACTTCAGACGCTTCTTTTTGAAAACGCGGAATTGTACTCAAAGGAGTTTTCACCTTTGAAGTCCCACTCATTGTCTTGGCACAGGATAGAAGTACTAACATGCTTAAATCTGATTTTATCTTTTCAAGAAACAAAAATAAAAAATAATTCGCTTCTCTTACTGATGAATAGCTGAATTATCCTTACTTTCACCGCATAATTAACTTTAATCATTCATTAATAACAAAAAAGACCCCTTATGAGACACACACTGATCCCCCTAAAAGTGCTATTCTTATTAACAATCTTTTGTTTGACCGGGAATTTATCCCACGCCGCCGTTAATCCGAAACCGTTCGTTATCCCCGAATTGAAACAATGGACAGGAAAGGATGGCAACTTCATCCCTGGAACAGATACGAAAATCGTCTGCACTTCCTCCAATCCCGAACTGCTGAGAATAGCCCGACTGTTCGCCGATGACTATCGACAGATGTTCGGACAGACATTGAGCGTGACAGAAGGCAAGGCCAAAGCCGGAGATTTCGTCCTATCCCTGTCGGCCGACAAAAAGCTGGGAAAAGAAGGTTACGCCATCCAAATAGCCGACCGCGTGACACTCTCCGCCCCGACTCCGACCGGACTTTACTGGAGTACACGCACCCTTCTGCAGATAGCGGAACAGACCAGCGGGCACCAGCTTCCTAAAGGAACCATCCGCGATTATCCCGACTATCCCATCCGAGGATTCATGATAGACTGCGGCCGGAAATTTATCCCGATGTCTTATCTGCAGGATTTGGCGAAAATCATGGCTTATTATAAGATGAATACCTTGCAAGTCCATCTGAACGACAACGGATTCAAACAATATTTCGAGCATAACTGGGATAAGACATACGCTGCTTTCCGCCTGGAATCGGACACTTACCCGGGACTGACTGCCCGTGACGGTTCTTATTCCAAAAAAGAATTTATTGATTTCCAGAAACAGGCGGCAGCCAACTTTGTAGAAATCATACCGGAAATAGATATTCCCGCACACTCACTTGCATTTGCCCACTACAAACCGGAAATCGGCAGCAAAGAATATGGCATGGATCATCTCGACCTGTTCAAGCCGGAAACCTATGAATTTGTAGACGCGCTGTTCAAGGAATATCTGGAAGGAGACAATCCCGTATTTGTCGGCAAACGCGTACACATCGGCACTGACGAATACTCAAATGCAAAGAAAGACGTGGTAGAAAAGTTCCGGGCTTTCACCGACCATTATATCCGCCTGGTAGAGAGCTTCGGCAAGCAAGCTGTAATATGGGGCGCGCTCACTCATGCCAAAGGCGACACACCTGTCAAATCAACGGATGTCATCATGAACGCCTGGTACAATGGATATGCCGACCCGGCAACTATGATAAAGGACGGTTATCAACTCATCAGTATCCCTGACGGAATGGTTTACCTGGTTCCTATAGCCGGATATTACTACGATTACCTCAACGAATCATTCCTATATAACAAATGGACACCCGCACATATCGGCAAAGCCGTATTCGAGGAAAAGCATCCTGCCATCCTCGGTGGCATGTTTGCCGTCTGGAACGACCATGTAGGTAACGGAATTTCCGTGAAAGACATTCATCACCGTGTATTCCCCGCCCTGCAAACCCTTGCCGTGAAAATGTGGACAGGTAAAGAAACCAGCCTGCCTTACGAAGCATACAACGAAAAGCGTGCTGCTATCAGCGAAGCACCCGGAGTCAACCAGTCGGGAAAAATCGGCAAGAGCCCCGCATTGGTTTATGAACGCTCCACTGTCGCCCCCGGCAGCACTTCCGATTATCCTGAAATCGGCTACAATTATACAGTCTGCTTTGATATTACCGGAGCACAGGAGAAAAGCGGAACAGAATTATTCCGTTCGCCCAATGCCGTATTCTACCTGACAGACCCGATTCGCGGCATGATGGGTTTTGCACGCGATGGTTATTTGAACACTTTCCCATATAAAGTGAATCCGGGAGAGAAAGCTTCGATCCAGATTGAAGGTGACAGCCGTAGCACCACACTCAGAGTAAACGGAAAAGTTATCGAAGAAATGAATATGCAGAAGCTCTACTTCAACGCAGGAAAAGACTCTATGAATTATATTCGCACATTGGTTTTCCCACTGGAAAAAGCCGGGAATTTTAATAGCCGGATAGAAAATCTGAAAGTATACAATTATCGTATAAGCAAACAATAGCAAGCAAATCAAAAAGAAGAAAGTACCCCAAAAAAGAACTCCCTCTTCGGCATTCCAAAGAGGGAGTTTTTCTTATCTTGAGATAAACAGCTAAAGCAGCTTATTTATATTCCTGCCAGCTCTTAATCTGAATATCACTCAGTTTTAGTTCACAGAATGCTTCGATAAAGGCACTTGCCAGACGGGCATTTGTAATCAAAGGAATGTTATGGTCGATTGCGCCACGACGGATGCGGTAACCGTTTGTCAATTCGCGTTTACTGTGATTCTTCGGAATGTTGACAATCAAATCGAATTTATGGTCGGCAATCATCTTCATCACGTTGTTCTCTGCATCCGGTTTTTCATCCGGCCAGTAAACCGGAGTCGTGTCTACACCATGAGCATTCAGGAAAGCGGCAGTTCCGGCAGTCGCATATACTTTGTATCCTTTAGCAAACAGCATACGGCTTGCGTCCAGCAAATCTACTTTCGACTTCATCGCACCCGAAGAGAACATTACCGCTCTTTCAGGAATCTTGAAGCCTGTGGCAATCATTGCATTCAACAATGCTTCCGAGAAGTCGTCGCCGATACAGCCGACCTCACCCGTAGAAGACATATCTACGCCCAATACCGGGTCGGCCTTGTGCAGACGGGAGAAGGAGAACTGGGAAGCTTTTACACCAATCCAGTCGATGTCGAATGCCGATTTGTCCGGACGTGAATATGGAGCATCGAGCATGATGCGGGTAGCCGTTTCGATAAAGTTGCGTTTCAGCACTTTGGAAACAAACGGGAAGCTACGGGAAGCACGCAGATTACATTCGATTACCTTCACTTCATTGTTACGGGCCAGGAACTGGATATTGAACGGACCGGAGATATTGAGCTCTTTTGCAATCTGGCGGCTGATCTTCTTGATGCGGCGTGCAGTTGCGAAGTAAATCTTCTGAGCCGGGAATACCAGTGTAGCGTCACCGGAGTGGACACCGGCAAATTCCACGTGTTCGGAGATCGCATATTCTACCACTTCACCGTTCTGGGCAACAGCATCGAACTCGATTTCTTTCGTGTTTTCGAGGAACTGAGAAACAACCACCGGATATTCCTTGGAAACTTCGGCAGCCATCTTCAGGAAGTTCTCCAGTTCTTCGTCATCGTAGCAAACGTTCATTGCAGCTCCCGAAAGAACGTAAGAAGGACGAACCAATACCGGATAGCCAACTTTCTCCACGAAGCCTTTCACATCTTCAAGACTGGTCAACTCCTGCCAAGCCGGCTGGTCGATACCCAGTTGGTCGAGCATTGCAGAGAACTTGTTACGGTTTTCGGCGCGGTCGATGGAAATCGGAGAAGTACCCAATACAGGCACCGACTGACGGTAAAGCTTCATAGCCAAGTTGTTCGGGATTTGTCCGCCAACAGAGACGATTACGCCGCGAGGCTGTTCAAGGTCGATTACGTCGAGTACACGTTCGAACGAAAGTTCGTCGAAGTACAGACGGTCGCACATATCATAGTCAGTAGAAACCGTTTCGGGGTTGTAGTTAATCATGATAGATTTGTAACCCAGTTTGCGGGCAGTCTGCACAGCATTCACCGAGCACCAGTCAAATTCTACAGAGCTACCGATGCGGTAAGCGCCCGAACCCAGTACGACTACTGATTTCTCATTCTTATAATAGTTCACATCATAACCTTCCACCGCATATGTCATATACAGATAGTTAGTCAGTTCCGGATGTTCGGAAGCAACGGTATTGATGCGTTTTACGGCCGGAAGGATACCCATAGATTTACGGTGAGCGCGTACTGCCAGATTTTCTTTCTCCATATTTCCGGTCGGATTCAGCACGAAGCGTGCAATCTGGAAGTCAGAGAAACCTAAAACTTTAGCTTCACGCATTACGTCAGCCGGAATATCTTCCACCTTATTATAGGTAGATAATTTAGCTTTATAATCAACGATATTCTTCAGTTTGCCGAGGAACCAAGGGTCAATTTTTGTCAGTTCGTGAATACGGTCGATGCTATATCCTTTTTCCATAGCCTGCGCGATGGCAAACACACGCAAGTCGGTCGGACGGGAAAGTTCCTTGTCAAGGTCATCGAAGTGCAGTTCATCGTTGCCAACGAAACCGTGCATACCCTGACCAATCATACGCAGACCTTTCTGAATAATTTCTTCAAAAGAGCGGCCGATAGACATGATTTCACCTACCGACTTCATGCTTGAACCGATTTCACGGGAAACACCGGCAAATTTTGTCAAGTCCCAACGGGGAATCTTACAGATATAATAGTCAAGTTGCGGAGCAACATAAGCAGAGTTCGGCGTTCCCATCTCTCCAATCTGGTCGAGTGAGTAACCCAACGCAATCTTAGCGGCAACGAATGCCAGCGGATAACCGGTAGCCTTGGAAGCCAAAGCAGAAGAACGGCTCAGACGGGCGTTTACTTCAATCACGCGGTAATCATCCGTATCAGAGTTGAATGCATACTGGATGTTACATTCACCTACGATACCCAAGTGGCGGATACATTTTGTAGAGAGCTCCTGCAACATTTTCAGTTCCTTGTCGTCCAGCGAGCAAGTAGGAGCAACAACGATAGACTCACCAGTGTGGATGCCCAGCGGGTCGAAGTTTTCCATACTGGCCACAGTGAAGCAGTGGTCGTTAGCGTCGCGGATAACTTCAAATTCGATTTCTTTCCATCCTTTCAGAGATTCTTCCACAAGGATTTGTTTAGAGAATGCGAAAGAGCTTTCGGCCAGTTTCAGGAATTCTTCCTCGTTAGCGCAGATACCGCTACCAAGACCACCCAATGCGTAAGCCGAACGTACCATTACCGGATAACCGATCTTG
>OJJH01000045.1_pt1 | contig 84830 bp, 81 predicted proteins | sample 1596251 | NCBI WGS metagenome assembly OJJH01 (sample SAMEA4350153, study PRJEB24818) | metagenome | biome: human; feature: gut; material: faeces | place: Denmark | collected 2013-09
ATTCTATAAATAACATTAGATTCACTAACACTATCTATTGTAGGAATAAATCTCGTTGAGCTACTAAATCCTTTATTAATAGATTCATTTACAATACTTTGTATATCCCCACTAAATGGAGCTTTCCAATTAGAATTATTAGACCATGCTTCATCAGCCTTAGAATCACCAATATATTGTTCTATAACAATTTCATTATTATAATTAATATAGCTAATAATAAGACCTTTACGACGAAGTAATACAGGAACAGTTAACCTTGTAGCTTCTCCACTACCTTTAAAGGGGAGAAAAAGAAAGTTATTACAAGCTAATAATGCTTCAAGACTATTACCTTGTTTATCAAAAACAGCAGAAGTAACTGTAATAGGAAATATGTCTTTCCTCTTTAAATCATTAACATCAAGTTTATTAATTTGATGTATATTTAGTTTTTCATTACATTCCATAACTTATATATTAATTATTTACATTACAAGTACTTATTGGAACTGCAACTTTAGAATGACTTCCATTAGCTCCAACATAATTCATAACAGTATCTGAACTATAATCTATATATGCACCTTTAGCAGAATAGGGTTCTATCTTAGTGCTAAATATCGGTAGTTCATCTACTTCAACATACATTGCAAAAAATCTACCATAATCAGATAATTCCATTTGAATATTTTCTGAATCAGTAGCAACGCATAATATATTTTTAGTATTAGTAAAAGTTTTTCCAGCAGAAGTTGTCTTACTCATACTAAAATCAGTAATCGGTTGAGTAGTAGTATATCTTTGATAATATTTACCAGTAGCTTCTAAAGTAGAAGTATCTATATCTATTAATATGACTTTATAAGCATTATCAATAGCAGCAGAAGATATTATAGTATAATCAAATGTTGTAGTACTATCTTGAGTAGCATATATTACATTAACAATGATATTACTATTATCACTACTTTCTCGTTTTATAAGAACCTCAAACTTAATCTTATGAGTATAATCATAAGCAGAAAATAATCGAGTTTGAGTTAGTTCAGTTCCGGGATTATTTGCTAAAGCTACTCTAAATTTTATTATAGTACCTGAAAGATCAACACCTTCTTTATATATAGCTTTATTCCTAAAATAAGAAGAATAAAATAACACATTATTTCCTTTTATTGGGAATAATAATTTAAAAGTACTATCATACCAAGATTTAGCAGCTTTATTATAATTCCTATCTATTGTTTTTATAACAGTTCCCATATTAATAATACATTAAATTTATTAATTTATCAACATCTATATCAGTTTCAACAACATTATAATTATAATTAACAGCAGAAGTTTTTATATAAAATAAAACAAACAGTTTATTATTAATTACTTGAAGACTACAATAACCGCAATCTCTTGATAAAACATCTCCATAATATTTTGCATTATCAATATAAACTTTACCAGAATCATTCATAAGAGCAAATCTACAAGGAGTATAATAATTCTTCCAATCTCTACCCATAATTACAGCAACATCATCATTCAATAATATTGCATCTAAACCATCATAAGCAACATCATCAATAGATGTAAATAATTCAAATTTAGAAGTAGAAGTATTATATTTAAAAATAGGAGTATTTTCTCTTCTTGCATCTTCTCTAAATGCTATATAAAAATTAGTATCACTAAACTTTATAAAAGCATGTTCTGTATAAACCATTCCATTATAAGGAATAATATCAAAAGTAGTTATATGAGTATTATTTGTAAAATCTCCATCAAAGCTAAATATATAATTTGCTTTACTTGAAGTATAACAACTAAATAAATAAACACTTCCTACTTTAATAATATTACCTCCTATAATCATAGAATCAGTAATAGCATTATCTTGATAACTATTAACTAACGACCCATTATTTAATATAGGTACTTTAATTTGATTTACTATACTTATATTGTTAGAAGAGTCAACAGATACTTCTAATAACATTGTAAAAGATCCTTTAGTAACTGAACTATCAGAAACAGTAACAAATACACCTAATAAAATATTAGAATTAAAAGGAATTGCATAAGCTGTTCTATAAGATCTAAACATACCAGTAGAATCAGAATTAGGTAAAACTAATTCTTTTTCATCAGACCAAGTATCTCCATTATTAGAAGTATATTTATAATATAAATTCTCATGTACTCCCGGAGTACTTGTATGACTTGCTGCTCGATAATAAAAACAATATAAAATATTATTATGAATAACAGAAGTTGGAAAACCAGCAAATTCTCCCGTAGCTAATCTAACAGAACGAATACTTCTAAATTGTGGAAGAATACTATAATCACTATCTACTAATTGATAATTATCTATAACTTCTTTAGATAAATTTTTTGAATCTAATATATCATAAATATTATTTAAACATACATCTTCTGGAGATATACCATTAACACCATCAACATATTTAAAAGTACCTTTTAAAGTTACATTTTGAATATTATATTTATAAGGACGAATAGTAGTATTTTGTCCAACAATTGTTCCGTTACTGAAACTACCTCCTTGAAAATCAAGAGTAGAACCAGTAGCAACAGTTAACGTTCCGCCACCTAAATCTATATCTGCACAAATTTTGTATATAACACCAGAATAACTAAACATTATATTTAGTATATCTATAGCATTAGTTTGCTTAATATATTTTACTTTACTAAATAAACTTCCGTCTTCATTTGTCCAATATGTACCTCTCCAAGTAAGATACGAAGTTGTTACAGTATAATATACTACATAACCTCTATCATCTACTGTAAGTTTAGCAGTTAAAACATCTAATTCTGCAAGAGATGTCACTCTTCTTTCTAATGCTTTATTTCCATCGGCTGTTCTAAATACATTAGAATAAGAATCCCAAAATACAGGACGTTTATAAGTACCATCCAAAACAAATTGACTAAATCCAACCTTATCAGCAGTAAGAGATGTAGGTAAATCAGCAAGCATATTACCTGAATACATTTCTTTACTGGGGAATGTAACAGTAGATGGAATAGAAGATATCTCAACACTTTCTTTAATTATTGCAGATAACTCAGACCATTTACCTCCATACATTCCAGCATAATCAGGTCTTCCACTTACAGGAGCTTCTACAGTAATAAACTTAGTTTTAGAAGTTAAGAATATATTAACAGAAGTAGCAGAAGCATAAGAATCTCCAATTAAATCTCCGCCGATAGCAAAATATATAATAAAATTATTAGAATCTTCTATATAATTTATATAAGAAAATACAGGAGTATTCTTATACATAGCGTATCTCGGAGTACTATCTTGACTGGCTTTTATTTTTATATCTCTAATACCTGTTAATCTTTGCCTTGGACCAAATGTATATATTGTAGTATTAATAGGCATTTGAATAGCACTATAATTAGGATTACTACAAAAAGCTGTAAGTTCTACTTCTCCAACTAATGGTTTAGGTATAGTAAATTTTAATGCTTTTCCTACTGGAAGATTATGTTGAAATGTAGTACTATATCTAATATCTTCCGGATAAGTAGGATTAATAAACTTTTTATTCTGTTCTTCTGCACTAATAGCAAGATAAGGATTAAGTTCATCAAAGATACAATTACTAAATATTAAGTCTTTACTCGAATACCAAGCAGCAATAGAATTATCTACATTAGTAATACCTACTATATGACAATTACTAAAAGTAAGTCCGTTAGTCCTATTTAATCTTAAAGGAGAAGTAAAATTACAATCACTAATATTAACTAATTCTCCTCTTGGAACTTCATATAAATCATCTCTAATAGTAGAAGAAACGTCATATTTATTATCTTTAAATTTACAATTATTCATTGAAACATTTGTACATAAACCAGAAGGTTCTATATCTACATAATCGTTTTCAAAGTCAATTGCTGCCATGGGAGCAGTACCTTTAATAGTATCACTACCATTTCCTTCAAAATAAACATTAGTTATAGTATAATTATTACCTCCTAAAGAAATACCGTTACGTCTTGCATATAATACTTTAACAGCATCTATTGTAACATTTTTAGTAGCTAAACCAGCTTCTTTTACTCCGCTATTATTATAAGCAGCGTTACCTAAAGCTATTCCATCTCCAAAAGCATATCCTATAGTAATATCTCTAACTACTACATTATTACAACTTCTAAAATTAAGAACATGCCCCCACTCACCATAATAATTAGTACCAGCAAAAGGATCAGTATATAAATGATCTTTAGCATCTCCGTTAATAACACCTGTACCACTAATCGTAATATTCTCTTTATTCTCTATATGAAATACAAAGTAAGCACCTTGATTAGTAGCTAGCATCTGAATAGTGTTATTGACTATAAGATGTGTATTAGATGTAAAGTTAGTAAAGATTCTAAGAAACGCATACTCTTCAGTATTGAGTTTCCAATAATCAGGTCTTACATCATCTCCAAGGTTAGCTTTTCCCTTATATGGTAATTCAAAATAATAAGTTCTATCAGCATCAAAATGAATAGTGTTATATACATTATCATTTGAAAGAGCTAATATATTAGTTATAATTTGATTAGATAAGAAATCAGTAGAACTATCAAAAGCAAACCATCTATCATAAATATGTTCTATATTCCAAGTACCTTCAATAACAAGATCTTTACCTAAAATAGTTTTATCTATATCAGAAATAATACATGAGTTATTACCAACTATTGTACCATTATCTATTGAACCACCTTCAAATTTAAGAGTACTATTCTTAGGAAGTGTTATAGTAGCTCCACCTAAACAGAAATCATATCTTACAACATATACTGTATTAGGTTTATTAATATTTACTTGTTCGAGAAGATTAACTATACCTACTTGATTCTTACGAAGAATAATTTCACCTAATCCATTAAATGTTCCTTCTACATAATCTCTATCTTTAAACTTAAGAACAGACGTTCCATTACTAAGAGATTCAGAAGTAATATCTTCTTCATCAGGATTATTAACTACATTGCCGCCGCTTCCAATAAGATCAAGTACAGCTTGACTTAAATCTTCTGGTTTAATACTATTAGGTGGAATAGTAATAGATATATTTTCTAACTTATCGTTTACAATAGAAAGAACTAAGTTTTTAACTTCTTTCTTACTAACATAAACTTCGTCAATAATATATCCCCATCTATCAGCAATAGCACGTTCAGCAGTAAGTTCGTATGTACCATCTAATTGAAACTTAGCTTCACTATCTAATAAACTACCTACTACTAAATGCCAGCTTTTTAAATTAATAACAGGTACTATACTATCAAGTATATAAGTCAATTGAGTATCAAGTTCATAAACTTCGCAACCTGCTGCAACTTCAAGCCAAGTAAGATTATTACGAGCTTCTTCGTTAGCTACAACTACACGAGCACTTCTAAGTTTAATTTGAATAGAAGCAAGAAGTTCTAACCATTCTTTCTTAAAAGTTTCGTAATCTATCTTAATATCATCTCGAAGATTAGCAATAGGCTGCCAAAATCTTTCATCAGAAAGAACAGTACCAATAGGAACATCTTTCTTAGATATATATGAAGCAAAGTTTCCATCATTAACAATACAAAGTCTATCGTACTGTTTACCAGCATCCCAAGTACCATTACAAGTTAGACTAACTTTACCTAAATCTTGTTTCTGAGTTTTCATATCTTATTCCTTTATTGTAATCACCCCTGTAAAGGAGCTTAGACATCTATATTATTCACTTTCTAAATCTTCTTCTCCAAGACTATAAACTGCATTAGGATCTCCTACACTTTCTTGCCAAAGAATACCACTTTCAATATCTATTTTAAATGTAGGATTTTCTCCACAGCTTACAATTGCTTTTAAATGTCCTTCTTCATCAACTGGATAAACTATATTAGGAGAATTATCTTCCCCTTTATATATTAATCTAATCTTAGAATCGACATATTTAATAAGAGTATCTGCAAGTTTTTCTTGTCCAAGTTTATATGCTGCAACAGCTGCATTAAACATATTGAAACAATTAATAACTTGACGATTTCCATCTTTACATGAAGCACCACAATCATTGAGCATTTCAACTCCATAATCGGCTAACATAATTAGAATACGATGATAAGTACAGATATACTTAGCAGGAATAGTCATATAAACATATTCGGGTTGTATTTCTATTACATTATCTTCATGTTCAACATAAACTCTTTTAAGTTTATCTACTATATCATTAAAGTTATTACTCATATCTTCATTACTTTGTTATATATTAGATTCAAGTTCTTTTTTTGACTTTTATTGAACAATTCTAAGTTCTCGTAAGCATCGATTAAAATTGAAATGAACGAAAGTCTATTCTCGAAATTTCCTTTCGATAGGAAGCCCACAGACGCCAAATAGGCGGTATTTTCCGCCAATGCTACTTGCTGTCTCTGTACCTCGGAGAGTAGCACAGCGTCTATAAATTTTTCGTTACTATTCTCCATAATCTCTTATTCATTAAAAGTTTTATTATGAACATAAGTAGAATAATTACTTATCATAACAGAAAGTTTAGTACTAAGAGTATCAAGTTTATCTTGACTATTAAGTGAATTACTAAAGATTACTTTAACCATAGTATCAATTATTTCTCTTTTCCAATCTTCTTTAAGATATATATTTATTCTACGACTTGAAACTTCAAACGGATAAAGAATATTATAGAGCTTATAATATTCAGCATTAACTGTACTCTCGATTGTAGGAATTATAAATTCAGATTTAGAATTTACATTATTTTCTATTATTATTTCTTGACCTTTAGAATATAAATTATTATATAATGATTCAAAACCAAGAACTATAATAGTTCTACACTTCTCTCTATCTATAACTTCCTGTCTTTTAAATTGTACAGCTAATACATCTACTAAACTTGCTAACTTATCACTAAGTACTATCTGATTCTTCTTTGTCTTAGCATCTATTATTTTAGATATTACTAAGAATATTATAAGAATACATGATATTATTATAGCTTGAGTAGTATTTGTTTTCTCTATAATTTCTTGTATAGCCTTTAATTCGTCCATCTTAGTTTAATTTAAAGTGAAAGAGAGATACCATTATTATAATTAATAATAGCACCTCTCTTTTCAACAAATTAACCTTTAAAGTTTACGCAGCAACAGGATTTATGATCGAAGCGAGGATTGCATCAAGTGTCGTTACAGCTCCCGGAATTGCAATATGAACAATCTGACGAACATCTTCTCCAGTTGTAGTTTTAAACGGTTTCGGATTATAGAATTGCAATGTGTAAAGAGTCCAATTAGTAGAAGAAGAAATAGTTCTTTCTTTATACAACTTCATACCAGACGGATCAGTACCATAAATACCTTCATCACCAATACACTGACGATACAAATCTTTAATATAAGCATCATCACAAACAGGTGGTAAACCATGAGCTGAAGTAATTACATCAGTGCCAAACAAATCGTCAGAAGCAATAAGTTCCCAATCTTGATAATTAGTAGCAGTTACTGTAATTGTAGCAATAGAAAGAGAAGCTGTAAATGCTTCATTCTTACCAAGAGCTTTAAGTTCATTAACGAGATAAGTCGCAATAGTAGCAGCAGTATCTCCTTGTTTAGCTTTAATAGTAGCACTCCATTTATTACGTTCATTAAAGACAACTCCTTTCTTAGCCATCAATAATGTGTAATCCTTTCCTTCTACAGGGGTAGGAACAGTAATAGAAGCACTAAACTTTGTACCAGCAGCATAAGGAGTTTTAGTATAACTAAATCTACGAGTAGAAATCTCAGCTACACTCTGCATATATTCACCGTCAGTAGCAAAAGCACCGACACCAACAAATAATCCAAATGAAGGAATTTGTTCAGTAAGAGCAGCAGAAATAACTGCACCTGTATCACCACGATATAATGCAATCTGACCGGCATCTATACCGCTTGTTCCAATAGCAGCAAGAGTAGCAGGAGTCGTAGCAAGAGTTGCACTACCAGCAATAATTAATCTTTTCATATTATTCTAATTTTTGAGTTTCAACAGCAACTTTTTCATAACTACTATTATCAGAAGCTGCATTATATAAATTAACTGCTTTCATTATTATTTCGTCTACTGCAAAATCAGGAAGTTCACAACCTACGCCATTTGCAAGGCTAACCTTATTAGGTACTCTTATATAGTTAAAGATAATTCCACTAATTTGTTCATTTAGGAGCACTTCTACATTCTCATTATTAATATAACAGATTGGCGATTCACTCGTTGATTTACTATGATAATCATTCATAGTAAGAGGAACTTTTTCAATATCTATAAGTCGAGTATCTGCAAATGATAAGCTATTACCATTGGTAATTTTAACAGTAGTATTAAGATAAAACATATAATCAATAGGAAGTGGAAATTTAAAACCTTCTCCAAATGCAATAACATCAGGATTTTTAGCAGGAGTAAATTCTTCCTTATAATTATAGTATAATGGTTCAAGTTCAGCTAATCTAATAACATTATCGGAAACGCCATTAAGTTCTCTATTTCTTTTCCGAGAAAACTTATCGCGAGCATATTCGGGAATAGTTGTGTTAAACACTTCGTCTATCTCTTCTGGAAGAATAGCAAGAACTGTTTGCATAGACATCTTCTGTGCGTACAGTCTGAACTTATTGTGCATTTCCGATATTTCCATAACAATAATAGTTATTTAGAGTTTTATCTTAGTCTCTAAGAGCTTCTTGAAATCTTCATTCTGCGGATTGAGTAAATAGCTAATAGCTTCTTTCATATTTCCACCAATGAAATTACCTTCGGGAGTCATTATATTTTGATTTATATCAGAACGTAAAAGTTCTCCCTTAGCAACGGCTTCTTCAATAAGTGCTTGAAGACCAATATTACGATTGTTAAATAGTTTATTAAATTTCTCAGGTTCTTGCATTGAATATGTATCAAGCATGTTCTGTTTAACTTCATCTTCAAGTCCAAGAGATACAAGTACATTATTACCAGTCAAAGCACAATAACATACAAATACATCGCGGAACTTCTTAGAATCGTCAAGAATATCAAGATAATTACGCTTAGCAATATTAGCAGCTTGCTGACGTTTCTTAACACGATACAAATCTTTTTGTTCATCTTTAATATAGAAACGAACACTTTGATCAAAGTGAATTACAGCAGTATCTTTAGCAACATGAGGATAAAGAAGACAATGTCTATAAGTAAAATAGTGTTCTACATTTTGAGGCATACCATGTAAAGCTCTTGTAGCTTCAAGAGAAGTAAGACTATCTACACGTTTACGAATAGCTTCTTTAAGAAGTTTTGGAGTCGTCTTATCAGCTTCATCATAAATAGCTTCAATCTTTTCTTCTTCTATTTTATATTTAAGATATTCTTCTTTAGTATCCCAATCAAAGTTACAATTAAGTTCATAACCTCCAGTTGGAATTTTAAGAGATATGTTACCAAACCATTTGCTAACACGAGTAATGAAATCTGGATGAGATGGTGAAATACCAAGAATAGCTGGCATATATTTATTAATCTCATTTACACTACTCATTAAACGTCTTCCAGATAAAACACTACTTCCAATAGTATCATTACGATCAGGAATAGAAACAGCATTTACTTGACGATAAACAGATTTTATAGCTAAATCAGATATAAGAGCAATAGTAATAATTCTCTTTTCTTCATATCTATCTTTTAACCCTTCTTTCTTTTCTAATTCTGCTTGAAAACTACTTTTAGCAGCAGCAGTTGTAGTTGTAGTAGAAGGAGCTTGAGCAGTAGGCTTTAAAGGATTAACTCCATTATTAGGATTTTTATTTAAACCGTCCATAATTCTATTTTATTTAATTACAATACACATTCAAGTTTGAACATCTTCTCTGCACGGTTTACTTGTAAACCCTTAGACATCTTAACTTCATAAGATGATTTATCAACATCAGTGGCAATAGCTTTATCAGGAACAGTACCCCAAGATTCAGGAATAGGAGTAAGACCTTTCAAGATACCTACAAGATAAGATTGTCCTTTCATACGAACCATACGAACATTACGTTCTCCTTCATATACAGAGTTATCCATCATATAAAGACAATGAGAAGTCATTGGCAAACCAGAACGAGGATGGATAAGACCATTAGCTTTTGCAGTTTCAGCAATAGGAGATTTGTCAAGGAAAGGAAGATGTTGAACAGTAACAATATGACTATCGATCATCTTATACTTACGGAAGTATTTACCATAAGCAAGACCAGTTCCATCATCTTGAATCATCTTATCACCAAGAGGGGTAATAAAACCTTCAGACTTAGCATCTTCGCGCATAGCCATATCAAAATCTTCAATACCACCCTTACCAGCAAAAAGAATGATTTCCATAGAACCAGTATCAGTATCTTTATCTACTACATCACCGATAGTACGTTTAATCTTATTAAGACTAAGATATTCTCCGTAAGTATCATAGTTAGATTCAGAGATAATTTCATCCATACCAGCAGTTTCAGGAATCGGATTATCATTATCCCAATCAGTCATAGGAACACTACCATTAGGAGTACGATTATATTTAGAAATCCATAACTGCATTTCATTCATAATACGCATTTGAATATCGAATTGACGCATTTCTTCGTTAATCCAACGTTTACTCGTACCACCACCAGTCTTTTTAAATTCGTATTCTACAACAACATTACTAATATTACCTCCAATTTCTTTAGTATAACGATGGAAACCTAATTGAGATTTCATACGTCCCGGAGCCATAACATTAGATTTATTACCCTTAGAATAACTTTCGGGAATAGTAGGAGCAGTCATACACCAATACTTTCCTTTTTCAAAGTTAGAAGGATCTACATAAGCAGTAGGATCAGGATTCTTAATACGAAGAGCAAATTTATGTCCTCCATGTTCACCTTTACCCATATCACGCATAACACGACATTGAGTACCATCAGGTGCCATCAAACCATACTGTTCAGTAATAAGTCCAGTTGCAAATTCTACTTCAATAGTTTTACCTCCAATACCCGGAGTAGTATCAGCAGTATTGAAATAAACAACATAATCATTAAACTTCTGACGTCCCATAACTTTCCATGTCCATTCAACAGTAGAAATGTCACGAACACCAGCAGCTCCTTGACCTTCAGTTAAAAACGTAAGAGGAAAACGATCATCATCCATACCATAAGTATAGGTAAGAAAGTTATTAATTTCCTCTGGTTTTTGAATCATAAGGGCAGCTAACGAGGCTTCATTAGAATAACCACGAGTATCATATACCCCTCTTTGTACTTCTCTTAATTTATACATAATAAATAAATTTAATTAGTTCTTTAAGGTAATTATTCAAGAATTAGTTCATTATTATCTATCTTACCTTTAGAATCATTTTTCTTACTATTTATAACAAGAGTCCTTTTTGAGGCTTTATCAGCAGCTATTCTAAGTTTATTAACTTTTTCTTTATTTATAGCCATTCCTACAAGACTACTATAATCACCACCTGTAAAACGTAGATAAGCACGAAGTAAATCATCTTCAATAATAGAATTTTGATCTCTCTTCATTTCATCTAATTCATACTGGGTATAACCATTTGCATCAACAGGACGAGAAATGTAATTCTTAAAGTCAGCTTTAGTCATTACCATTTTCTTTCCGTCACGAACAACAGGAATAGTATCAGGAATTTTATATCCTGCAAGTTCTCCTTTATTAAGAGTAGAATCTACACTTGACCAATATTGTTTTTCTTGTTCAGCAGCAGCAGCATCAGCAGCAGCGGCAGCTTCTTCTTGTTTCTGAATAGCTTCTTTATGAATCTCTTTAATTGTTTCGTTAGATTCAACAGCTGTATCATAAAGAGTTCCAGCAGATTCAAGATAAGCAATATAAGAATCAACATTTCCTTTTACTCCTTGCAACTTCCATTGTTCTTTAATAGTAGCAATTTGTTGCTCTTTGTTATCTTTGTCAATAACTACATTAGTTCTGTCTTCAATTTCATTAAATCCTTCAAGACTACCGTTAACTTTAATATGATTTAATGCTTGTTTCAATGCAGGATAAGTATTGAATAAAGTATCAACAGCTTGAGTAGCAATTTCTTGTTCTCTTGTTTCAAGAACAGTATCTATATAAGAATTAATACCCTCAGGAGTATTTTCAAATTCTATAGGATTACCTTTATCATCTTTAACTTCAATACCAAACTTTTCTTGAATAGATTGAATAAGAGTTTTAGCATCTTCTTTCTCAACTCCGTTCTCTGCAATTAATTTAAGAAGTTCTTCTTTAGTCTTAACTACATTTCCATCTTTATCAACTGCATTACCGTCTTTATCAATAGTAAGTTCTGCATCACCAAGAACAACAGACATACCCTCTGTTAGTTCTACATCCCCTGTAGAGGAGTCGTCAACTTTCGTATCTCCTTTGTCTCCCTTAGTTCCTTTATCATCAGGTTCATTTACTTTATCAAGAGTAGGAGGATTAGTAATAGTTATATCCTGTTTATCGAGATCTGTCTTATCTCCGGGAACAACACCAATACCGTTAGAAATATCATCTATTCTATCAGTACCTAAATCAAGTCCATCATTAATATCTGCCATAATTATTATATGTTTAAATTAAATATTTGACAGGACAAATATAATAAGGAGTTATCACATTTACAATATCAATACTAAGAATAAATGTTATATCAATACCATTTAGGGAATTATAGTATATCGGTACAAAGACGGGTTTACCTTTAAGTCTACTACAAATAGTAGAATGTAAATAAATGTTAATGACTTATTCTAAGGCTCACTGTTGGACTTTATCTCGAAGCTGTAGGATTAATCAGATTCATATAGTAAATCGAACAGAGAGCAAAAGAAGTAGGTCTACGTTTAAGTTTGAGAGCAAAAATAAACCTCACAGATTTCACAATCTATGAGGCTCGCATAACCCAATCTTCAATTAAATACAAAATGACTAATACTAATACTAATAACAGTAGGTTGCCGAAGTTTTACTTATTTATCATATCTATTTTTATTCTTTGCAGCAATACGTTCTTTACTTGCATCGCTTCTATCTCTTTGTGCTCTATCTAATGAAGAATTGATAAATCCTAATTGAGCTTGTTCTTTAGAAGCTGCAATCTTCTCTCTTTCAATTTGATTTTTCTCCATATCTACTTGAGAAGGAAGTGGATTATTATCATTAAGAGTAGTAGCAATATCAATACCTTTTGCCTGTAATTGATAATATTGTTTAACTTCTTCAGTTAATCTATCTTGTTGTCCTTTAGCAGCAATTTGTTCAAGAATATTTTGATTCTTCTTATCTTCAAGTTCCATATCTAACTGTCTAAGAGTCTCTTCATTCTTTTGTTTAAGTTCTCTAAACTTAGCAATCTTAGCTTCTATTGCAGTAATATTACCTTCTGTAATAGCTGCAAGTGCCATATCTAAATCTCCATTCTGTGCAGCACTAAATGCCCAGTTTTGTAACTGTTGAAGCTGTTGAGAAATCTTTTGATTATTCTTAGCTTTAATAATATATCTACCAAATACATGAGAATTAACATCAAGAGAAAGATATCTACGTTTATTAGAACTATCGAAATAAGAAGTATCAAGACCTTCTATCCAAGCAAACTTAGAATTATCTAAATCAGCAGCATAATCAGATTCTCTAAACTTATTAAACATATAAGTAATAATAACACTACCCATAGAACCTCTAATGATTGCTTCATCAGTAACTCCTTTACCAGCAGACTGAGCAATCTCACCATAACGTTGAGGTGTCATATCTACCATATCACGAGCAGTAGTTTTTATATCTTCTATAAGTTGACTAATCTCTTGAATATAACCATTTATATTTGCGTTCAACATTCTAATTTGTTGAGCTTTTAAGCTATTACTATCTTCTGAATCATCATAAAGAAGAATACCTTCAGCAGCCATTCTATAAATAGTATCCTCAGGATTACCACCCATAAGACTTTTACCCATAAGAAGAATAAACATCTTATTCTTAGCAATCATCATCTCTCTATGATAAGAAAAGATATTAATAAGAACTTGGAAAGGAACTAAAACTTCCACAATACTAAATCTACCCATTTGCGGAAGAATTTCTTGCAATCCACAATAAGGAAGTTTACACTCTGGCTCACGTTGAAAAGCAATCGGACGAGCCTTAATAGGGTATATACCATTCTTATTATCTCCTATTCTATAAGATTCATATATCTGTTCTTCATATTTCCATTCAATACTAATATCTCCATTATCTATATTAAATTCATAATCTTCATCTACTACTCTTGTTTCAACAAAACCAGCTTCATTAATATAAGTAAGAATACCTCGCATTGCATATCCTCTCCAAACTGCATGCCAAAGTTCTATAAGATTACCATTTAAAGATTGAATATTAACAGGATTATTTGCAAATAATCTTCTATCTTCATTACTCATTTCTTTACACTTCTCAGGAAAATAATAAGTATATTGATTAAGAGTAAGATACCTTGCATTATTAGACATAGTACTTGGATTATAATAAGTTTTAATAAACTCCAAGTCCTTTTCATCTATCTCTTCTTCAAACATTTCAAGCAGTTGTGCATAACTAATATGAGTTCTACGAGCAACCATATCATAATCTTCTACTTTTTGTTTTCCATTAGGAACAGGATACATTTCAGTAGTAGGAACTATTTCTTTAATAAGAGTCTTTCCTTTTACACTATGATAACTATAACATTCTCCTGTAACAACCCAATTGAAATAAGCTTGAGGAATAATAGTATCATTATCAAGAACGTCATCTAAAGCATCGAGCAAGTGTTGAGCTTGAGTACTTATTTCATCAATATAATTATCAACAAATTCTTTTTCAAACTCTTCAGCATCTTGCATAAGTTGTGCAGGATCAATAGGATTAGTTTGTTGTCCTTGTGCTTCAAGTTCAGCATTTTGTTGTTCTTGTTCTTGAATGCGTCTTTGTAATTCTTGTTGATACGCAAGAATAGCTCTTTTAAGAATATCTTGCTTAATAGCATTATCTCTTGCAAGAACTACTTCTGGATTATTAGCTCCAACAATAAATTCATGAACTTCACTTACGTATTCTGATACATATCTACGAACTATATCGTTTATAATATCAAGATTACGCATAGTAGCAGGAAAGTAAGTATATTGTTTCTTACTTGCATTATAAGGATTAAGTGTCTTAGAATAAAACTCATCAGGTATATCTCCATGAAGTATTTCAAGAAGTTGTTCAGTTTTAGTTCTATCATTACATTGTAGCCCAGCAGCTATAACAAAATCACAACAACGCATAGCCCAAGTTTTATCTTTCTCACTTGATGGAATACGTTGATTAGGAAAATCATTCTGTCTAAAATTAAAAGCTGTATCCATTTCTATATCTTTATTAATTAATTATTGATACCAAGATCTATTCCAAAATTCATTAGGATCATTAGTTAAATCTATCTTCTGACGAAGTTTAAGTTTTTCATCAGCAAATTTATTATGAGAAGCCCATTCAACACCTCTAATAAGAAGTTCAGATACACGGTCAAAGTTACCAGTAGGATTAAACTTTTTAAGTTCAAGAACACTTGGATGGTCATATATAGTATGAAGATATAATATATCAGAACCATCTTCTCTCTTACCTACAACCGTCTTTAACATTTCAACTGTCATACGTAAAGCATCAAGTTTAACTTGACCATTATTTCCACCTCCAATAGTATATCCATAACTACCTTCAACTTTCTCTTTTACATTCTTATCCCAAAGATGCACAGGATGTTTATCTAAATATCTAAGAGCTTTCCATTTCTTAAAATTACTAAGAGTTTCACCACGATTAACTTCGACACAAGTAGTTCCAAGACAATTATAATATAATGCCATAAGATAACATATCTCATCAGCTTCTTCAAGTGTCTCAGGACGTCCATAATAACTACAAGCTAAATGTCCTTTATAATTATTATATACACAAGGATTCATCCATACTTTAATACTATTATGAGAATGTTTAAGAGTTATATCTTTATTATCTTTATTAACACCAACAGGGTCATAACTAATAGAATATATTCCAGGAGGACATCCTTTACATACTTGCCCTTGTTTATTTAAATAAGTAACATTAATAGGATTAGTCCACTTACGTACACAACCATGAGGATGTTCATCTCCATGACGAGGTACATTCTTAATATAATCAAAATAATCTACATTAAATTTACCTCCTGTTGCAGCAATACGTTCATTAGTAATAAATGAAACTTTATCATCTACTTTAATAAATTTACCATCAAGATAAGTTCTCTTATGAATATCACTCATTCTAAGTTCTGTTTCCCATGCATCAAGAGCATCTCCAAGCTCAGAAGAGAATATATTCTCACTAACAGAACTAAATGATTCAGCAGGCATATTAGCATACTGTCCACAATAACTTATATATTTACTAAATGATTTATTATTTTTCTTATAATCAGCACGCTCTTTTTCAGCTATTTCATAACCTAATGCTATATCTGAATTACCGTCATTATCAACAGCAGTTTGCATATCAGCTTCGCCATTAACAACACGATAGCCTTCAAGTCCCCAACAGAAAGGTTTAAAATATCCACAAACTTCACTTCTACTATCTTTATCCCAAACATTTTCAAATGGCATAAAACCACGAGAACGAGGATCATAAAAGTTTTGTTCAAATAAAACCCAACCACTACTTGCTTTACCAGCTGTACCCCAAGCATTAAGAAAACCAGTAGTTACAGAACCAGTACGAAGAGTAGGCTCAGTAACGTCCATAAAGTCATCGAAATTATTAAACTCAGACATTTCTTCACACTTAATATCAGAAGCGTCTTTACCAACAGCAGCAGAAGGATTGTTAAATGTAGATACTGAAATACAAGCACTATTCCAACTATTAACATCTACAACATTTGTAGCAGCATCACGATAACCAAGGATAAAATCAGCAGCATCAATCTTAGCAATACCTCTTTTAAACGGAGTTTCAGATTCATAGAATATCATTTGTTTCTTCATAAAGTCAGAAAGACCTCCGGACTGAATAAGAAATTTATTATCAACAGCAGCATGAATAATATTACGTCCGGGATTAAGATTTAGATTATTAGCAGAATCAATAGCTTCCATATAACTAAATCCACCACGACGAGTTTTATCATTAATAAGAAAATAACCATTATCACGACAAAACTGTTTTATTAAGAAGTACCAATACTGTGCATCTAAGAAACGAGGAAATCCTAATATCTTCTTACCTACTACTTTACCTTGTTCTACTCTTACAGTAGATGTATCAAGACGAAGTATTCTGCCATAGTTAAGAAAATTATAATGTTCACCTGTTATATAAGTATCTAAAACTTCACCTGTTTTAGTATCTATTCTACAAGGAGCTTTAAATCCAACCATTCTACGAATAGTTTCTTGCTTACGAAATTGTTCATAAGGCATACTACCTTCTGCAAAAGGGGTATATTTCTTTTCTTTTTCATAAGTAATAGCAGCTTCTCGAAGTAAATCAGTATTAATAAACTTAATATCTGGATTAATATTAAGAAGAAATCCTCCTGACTCACCTATTAAAAATGAATCAGTAGGATCATTATATCCCATATCCTTAGCATGAGGATAATGAGATTTATCTTCATAATAATATTTATAAAAAGGATAATCTAAAACACTTGCCATATCATAATAGAATTATAGAAAGAAGAATAACAATCCCAGTACTTCCTGCAAATATATTTCTTTGCTTCTTATACTTCTTACTGTTTTTAACTTCTTCTTTATATTGATTAGTTAGTTCTACTATTTTAGAATTTCTATCTTTAATATTCTTTTCTAAAATATCTATTTGAGTCTTTTGCATTTCAATTATATTTTGAAAACTATTAAGTAGTTGAATACTCTGTTCAGCTTCTATAAGTTTTATATTAGCTTTTCTAATAGCAGAAAGAGATACTAATGCACTATCTTGCTCTATTGCTGTAATATCCCCTGTAAAGGGGATACACGAGCTATATTCACTCGCCCTCAACGAGCTTATAAAAAAGTTTAACAGCACTATCATTACTAATGCTATCAATATTTTGAAGTCTTTTGCTCGTTTCATATCTAATAGAATCTATAGTTTTATACTTTATCTTAATCTCTATCTTAATACTATCATAAGGTTCTTTATCTACAAAGGCTGTATCGTAAATAATTATAGGTTTATCTCCCTCCTTTACAGGGGATATTACAATTACAATCATCAATAGAATTACAACTATCAACAATATCCACGATGTTTTATTCATAATATTAAATCTTTTTCTTCTATAAGAGTATAAGTAAATCTATCTCCATAAGTCTTACATGCTTCATCACATAATTTTATAAACTTATTAAAATCATCAGCTTTAGCAAATACTTGACAACCAGCAGAATTCTTATTTACTTGAGTAGATTTTACACCTGCTTTATGAATATTAATTCCGAACATTCCAGACTCAATATTTACATAGTCAAGTTTATCATCTTTATTATTATCACGATAAACATTCATAGGACGACATTGAACTAATGCTTTATATTTACCTTGATGTTTACCAATCTTCTCAGCACCTCTATATTGTCCGGGAACAAGAATAGCACAACCTTTAGAATGAAGAGGAGATTTAAGATAATAAGTTCCGGGATCAGTAGTAATAGGATATACTTCAATTCTATTACTTCCATCTACTTTATAAGTAACAACTAACGCATCATTGAATTCATTAACTGTATTTTCAGAATTAGTTGAACGAATACCAATTATATTTAGATTATAATCTCCTTTAGTAAAATAAGCATAACCAAGAGATTTAATTGTTTGCTCTATATTAGCAGTAAGACATTTAGTCATTAAAGTTGAATTGTACATATCTATTTATCTTTAAATTTATCAAGTGGAAATCTTTCAAGTTTTAAACAATCGACAGTATAATTATCAGCTTTAGCTTTACTTATAAATTTAGTGTTTAATTCATTAAACATTGGCATAGGACGAAATGTAATAGTATGTTCTATAATAGAACCGTCATCTTGAACTATTGAATAATTCTTCTTTATAAACTTATCCATTAGAAATAAGTATTTAGATGATTTATTAATTTAATTAATTCTTCTCTATTACTTCCAAGAACTTTACGAATAGGAATCCAAAATATCCATACTTTAACTTCTAATACATAATATACTTGAAAGCCTTTACTATTATGAATAGATTTAATCTTTTCCCTCCATCTTAATTCTCTTACAAAATCTTTCATTAGTTCATAGTATTAAATAAAACACCTTGAGTATTAAGTTGTCCCTCAATAGCTCTTTGTCTATCAGCAAGAAGTAATTGAATTTCATTATATAAGAAATTAATCTTATACCATTTGGCTACTTCTTCTTTAGTAGTATCAATATGATAACCATCATCAAACCTTTGTGGTCTACCATATTGATTAAGAATAAATGGAACACCTATATGACATAATATAAGTCCTGCACATGGAAGACCTGTAATAAGATGTACCATCATAGCATACATGTTTAATTGTAAACTATATATAGAACCATTACACTTTTGAAGATTTCCAAGAGGAGGAAGAAGTCTTTCATCTTTATCTACCCAAAGATTTGTTTCTTGAGCAGGACGAACAGTTTTATCTTTCTTATAATAACCACTTGAAAATTCAATTCCTTTACGATTAGTTTTCCAGTCTCCTATAATAAATTTATCATCTCTAATAAATAGAATATCAATAGTTCCACTAAGAAGATAATCTGGAAGAAATGCACCAATTTCAGAATATATTTTATATCCACGTTCTGTATAAAAGTCAAATACAGAATATATTTCAGGATATTTATTTTTAGTAAACTCTCTAAATTCAGCAACATCTAAAGGTTTAACAAAATGATTAATATCTCCTAAATCTGCAACCGTAGTCATTACACCACATTCATTTCTATTAAGATATTGCACAGCTTTAAAGAACTTACTATTTTGTCTAATTCCATCTTCAAAATGATTATGATATTTATTACCCATATCACAAGCATTTTTAGTTATATCGGCCCAGTTATCTAAAATAACTTTTTTAGATGTATTTCCTTCTTTAGCTTTTTGCTCAGCCCAATAATTACTATTAAAAACAGGTTCATAATTATGTAGAAACGTAGTAGTAGAGACATAAGGATTAGCAAAGTTATCTGTATATTTATGAGTAGGTTCATCAAAATACAGTTTAAAATTCTTATATTTAGGATTAATATTAATCATTTTGTTAACTCATATTTAGTGTTATTTAAAGGAGTATTACCTTTTAAACCAAGACGACTCTTTTCAGCTTCAGCTTGAGCTTGTAAATCATAAGCATCAGAAGCATTCATAGAAGCAGTAATCTTAACTTTACCACGAGCAACTTTAGTTTGCTTTTCTAATTCAAGATTTTGAAGAGCTTCTGCATGAGCTTTAGTTTGATTAGGTAAATCAGATATAATCTTATTAACTGAATTAATTATTCCTACAAGAGCAGAAGCATCTTCAATAGTTACTCCACTAAGTAGTTTTTCAGATAATATATTATTCAGAGCATTAGCAACAAGAGCAGAATTATGCAAAGCACGAGAAGTAGCTTCATAAACTTCACCAGCAGGACCAAGTTTAGTCTTCTTATATTGATCAGCTAAACTAAGTATAAGTTTATCGGGTTGCCAATCAGCAGGAAGCCCATAGTTAGCTTTAGCAAGTTCAATAGCCTCCGGTTTACTATAACCCATTTGGTTAGCAGGAGATTTAGGATCACCAAGATAATATATAACACCAGCTTCTTTTTTATATCTTAGTTTCTCAGTTCCATTAATATCTCCTATTGAACCTTTATCTCTTTCCCAAAGTTCACGAATATCTTTATTTTGAATCTGATAAATATTAGGAGCTTGAGGAATACCATTTTCATCAATAGTAAATAAATCAGTTAATTCTATATCAGCTACTTTGATACTCATAATCTTCCATATTAACAGGTTGTAAATAAGCTAAGAAATAAAAATATGTTCTAATATCTCTATCAGACATCTTACTACTTCTAAACATTCGTTCAGCTCTTTTACTATTTAAACGAATAGACTTATCTGTTACTATTCGTTTACTTCTCATCCCTTTACGAATACGATAACGAGAACGAACAAAATCTCTTTTAAATTTTGTATATTGTTCTGTTGTAAGAAGTCTCCGCTTTTCAGCAAAGACTTCTCTATGTTCAGTATAATCTAATTTTGCTTCATTAGGAGTTATTGAACCAATATAAGGAATAGCTACTCTTCTAAGTGCTTGAGCACGTTGACGAATCTGTAACTCAACATTATCTATTATATCATTAATAATATCTCCATCAGTAACATCTTTCCTTATAGTAGCAATAATATCTTCTCTTGTAACAATTAGTTCGGGATGATTCTTAGCACGATAACGTTCAAAGTTACCTTCTTGCATACTTAAATATTTTCAAGAGTAGGATAATAATCAGCAATATAATTAGTATATCCAGACTGAGGAAGTTTCTCAGTACGAACAATACCAATACATTGACTTTCAGGAACTAATTTAAGTCCAATTGTTATTGCAGTTTCAGCAATTGTAGTAATGAGTTTAGGAGTAAGTGTTTTACCACTTGAACTATTTTTATCAGTAATAAGTTGATGCACAGCACCAGTGCTTACACTTCTAAACAAATCACCACGAGCAACACTCATGCTAAGCTCTTTATCACTATTGATAAAGTTTTGAATACCGAATGTAGTAAGTTCATTAAATTTAGTATTAACATCTAAACCCATAAACATATCACTTGCAGGAGCAAGAATTCTACTATTAACTTCAAGAAACTTATTTTCTTCAATAATATCTTCTGAACGCTTAACAATAAAATAACGAGCACTACCAGCACTGTTCTTCTTAGTATCAAGAATATCTCGGATATTACATTTAACTACAAGAGCAACAATACAATAATGTTTACGAACATCAATATCTTTTACACAATTTAAAAGATAATCAAAATTAATTTCTTCTGTTGTTTGAGGAAGATTAAATACTTTACCTAAAGTTTTACTTTTTAATTGCAACATAATTAATACTATTAAAATTAATACTATTTTCCGGGAATAGCAGGAATATCTTTCTTATCTCTAATAGCTTTAAGTTTTGATTTACTATCTTTCATATTTCCATCATTATTAAAACTATCTCGAATATGCTTCGACAAACATAAACAATATAATCAAGAGTACCAATATCTAACTGATAAAAACTATATTAAAATAGGTTAATTCTTAGGAATGGAATTTGAATAGTAGAAATATATATAGTAGTAGATAATGAGACATTGTGTAAGATATTGTAAGATATTGTAATATTGTCGCAAACTCCCCTGTAGAGGAGATACACGAGCTATTAATTCGTTAACTTACTGTTGCTAATAGTAATAGAGATAGTATTGAAGTTAGAGATAATGTAGGAGTGAAGAAGCAGATGTAAGGACTCCTCTACAGGGGTGATGACGGCAATGTTATTCGTATTACTATTACTATTGTTATTATATATTATATATATTATATTATATACTATATATTATAAAAAAGAAGATATTTCATAACTGCTTGATTATCAGATACATAGTAGGTGAAAAAAGTACCACTTTCTGATACCTTTTCTCACTTAAAAGTGTATATTTGTACCACTTTTTGGTACATTTTTCACCCTATTAAAATAATGATGATATGAGAAATAGAGATAATATAAGAAGTAGTGTTAGTGAAGTTTTAGATAGTGATATTATTAAATCTGTAGTAGCTCCTATGCCATTTAATTTAGAACTTATTCCTGATGGTTCTATTAGAGGTAAAATTGGAGATACTGGATTAAAGTGTTTTAGAGATAATAAAATTAAAGTTCAATTTGCTATTGTATCTCTTGAATTAATGGACTTATTACCTATACTTAATAAATATGAACATTCAATAATTGGTTATATTGCAAGAAATATAAAATATAATAGTAATCTTATCAAATTTAATATAGAAACTATTAAAGGATATAGTAAAGCAAGTCTATCAAATAAAACAATGTATAGTGAAGCTATTAACAATCTATGTAATTTAGGAATAATTGCAAGAAGTGAATTCAATGGAATGTTTAATGTAAATCCTTTGGCTATACTTAAAGGTAATATATTTGCTTTTTATGATGATTATATTAAGAATATAAGAGATACTGGATATGAAGTTAAAGCATTAGGTAAAACAATAATAGATAGAGTGGCTGTTAAAGATAAAGATGATAGAGTTATAATTATAGGTAAAGATCCTGAAAAAGAATTACTTATAAAAATAAGAGAAGCTGAGAGACTTAAAGAGCTTTCAGCTATAGATAAAGCTAATAATATAGGAAGGTAAATAAATATTGAAGTTAGTATTAAAATAAAGAGGAGAACTGGAAGTATTAAGGATATTAAAGATGAAAGAGGAAATAATAATAAAGGAAGAGTGTTTACTAAAGTTGAAGATAAAAGAGGAGATAGAAGTTCTACTAAAGTTGAAGATAAAAGAGGAGATAGAAGTTCTACTAAAGTTGAAGATAAAAGAGGAGATAGAAGTTCTACTAAACAAAATTTTTAAAATATGATGAGTATATTTATTGTTAGGGGGGATACTTACCTGACAACCCCTCCCTATCTTATTCAAACTAATGACCCCCGACCTATTGGTTTACAAATAGAAATTAATCATTAAAATAATAGACTTATGAATAAGAAAGTTAGTATTATCGCTTTTGTTGTTATGATTATTATATTAACAACATGTATTACTTGTGTTGGTTATGCACTTGGTGTTATCTTAGTGGATAATCTATCTGGCATTATTAGATATAGTATGAGTTGGGCAATTATTGTTGCAGCAATAATTAATTGTGTAGCTGCATTTGGCATCTATTGTGCATCATGTGAACTAAAGGATATAATTGATAAATAATAGTCTTATGAAACAAGTTAATGAGTTTAGAGTTGTTATGGCTATTGCTATTGCAGCTCTTATTTGTAGTGTTGTATCTTATCATGTATTTGGCGTATGAAGATGAGTAAAGAAGAGATAGACAGATGGAGCAAAGAACCATTTGTCTGGGATGATGGTAGTAAATGGGCTTATGAACATAATTGTAAATGTTGGAAAGCTCGTAAAGAAGCAGGATTAGTAGAACATAAAGGTGCTACTACTGGTGAGATAATAACAGTTATTGCAATTATACTGTTGTTTATGATTTCTGTTTGTCCAGCTATCGCATAGATAGTTGGATAAGCATTTAATGACATTACTCAAACTAATGACAATCTACATATTGGTCTCAAACCAATGACTAATTACATATCGCATTTTATTATTTATTTATTTTATAACATTTAAAACATTATTATTATGGGAACTAAAAAGACTAATGAACCAATCGAAGAAGTAAAGGATAAAGTAATAGTTGATGAAACTAATCCTATTCTTGTAGACTTGAAGTCTTACATTGGTGAAGACAATGACGAGATTGTTCGTGCATTAATTGCTCGTAGTGATTGTAAGAATCATCCTAATCTTGTTATTACTAATGTACTTCAGAGTACTACTCAGGAAGGTGGATTAACTATTGTAGTTAATAAGGCTCTTCCTCAGTATGTTCTTGATGCAGATACTGGTGATTATGTTATGAGTACTACTCGTAATATCTTTACAAGTGTAATTGCTGTTTCTGCAATTCTTAAAGCTCAAGGCGAGATGCTTCTTGCTAAAGCTATTATGGGCGATAACATTAATCAAATTCTTGCTATTCTTAAAGGTGCGAGAATTAGTGTTATCTCTCATGAGATTGCGGCTGGTGAAGATTTCGTTAATCCGTTTGCTACTCGTATGCCGAGTGAATTTACGGCTACTGAACGTAATCGTGTTCAGTATTTTCCGTATGATGTTACTCTTGCAGATAAGAGCGTGATTATGGAAGAGCTAACGTTAGCGAAGCTGTTGGGCTAAATGAGATAGGAAGCGAAGTGAGATAGTAGAGATACTATTCTTGCTTCGCTTCTTTTTCATGCTTGAAATACATCCATTGACAACTGATAAGCTAAAGTATATGAATAGAACTCGTGTACAAATTAGAAGATGTAGAATATATCATACATCATCTAAAATAGAAATAACAATAGTTGAAATTGAAGATGGATTTAAGATTACAGCTAATAAGCCAATTTCGATTATTCAAACAGCTAATGATAATGTAATAGTTAAGACTTATGGAAAGATGTAATAAAACTAAAGCTGAAAGACGCGAATTGATATTTAAGATGGACTATATTCTTCTAATGTTCTTAACTGAGAAGAACTTATTAGAAAAGTTCATAGATAACTGTAATTCTCCGATGGTATATTTTAATACTAATAATATTCTAACTGCTTTTTCTTGGAGAGATCCTAATATGTATAAATGGAGTAGTGCTCAATTAGAATTTGAGATATATAATGTTAGTACTGAACTAAGAATAAAAGAAATATTAGGTAGGAGATGAGCTGGATAGATGAAATAAACTGGAATTTCGAAGATGGAGTATATGACGAAGAAGACTTCGATGTTCATGACGAAGAAGATGAGATAGAAGATGATGACGAAGATTGGATTTGAAGATAAGAATCTAAAGCATGAAGAGAAGTAGGAGAATGATGTGCTACTGATAGGCTATAACAAAAAGTTATAATGGAGAAGGTAATGGAAATATAAGAAGAGATAAATAGACTGATAGTAAATAGTGATAGATAGAGATTTAGATATGATTAATAGTATAAAGATGAGATAGAAGATGGAGAAGATAGGCAAGAGAATAATAGAGTGGATGGTGAGAAGATGATAGAGATAGAGAGTGAGGAGAGAACAGACCGCCTATCACTTCCTCTTTCTCTTCTTTCTATTCTTTATCCTAATACTCGTGTTATATTTATCTCTAATCTGTCTCAAGTCTATAACCAAAAGTTATACTTCATTATTATTATCTCTATATCTATCTTCAATATTAACAGCATGTCTACTTCTCGTGCTATTCTTCCTAATTCTCTTCTCTAAGTCTATAACTTTTAGTTATACTATCTTCTATTATTTCTCTTATATCCTCATTATATTCTATTTTCTGCCTCATATTATAACTTTTAGTTATAGCATCTTACATTAGATTACTATTTCTAACAGTAATTCTATTATTATTTCTATCTCTCATTTTATCTCTCATTCTATTTTCATTATAACTTTTAGTTATAGATATTAATTAGAAGTAGTATCTTCTATATTATTAACAACTGATAAATTAAATAATTAATAATTTTATTATGAATGACAACGATATAATTACAATAAGAAATTACAGGTTCAATAAGAATGATATTTATGATATTTATAATATTGAACGTGATGTTGATGTGTTCTATAATCGTCAAGCAGGATTTGTAGTTGAAACTTACGGAACTGCTAATAATCCTTCTCAACGTATTAAATTCTATGAAGATATTCCTTATGAGAGTACTCTTCAAGTCATAAGACAATATAAAAATAAGTGGGAGAAAGAAATGCTTAATGCTATTAAATTATGGAAGAGTTAAAGACATTGCTTTTAGTAGATGGCATTGTATCTTTAAAAGTAGCAAAGCTATTAAAGAAACATGACTTTCATGAGAGATGTAGAACATATTATAATACATCTGTTGAATTATCATATACTCAATTAAATTCTTGTGATTATAATAGAGGTGTTGATTTCTTTGCATCTGCTCCTACTCTTTCATTAGCTCAACAATGGTTAAGAGTTAAATATGGTATTAATGTATTTGTTCATCCTAAATATATTGATATGCGTTTGAACTATTGTGTAACTATAATTCGAGTAGATAACTTAACTAAGAAATGTCGTTGGACTGAAAGAGTTCTTGATTCATATAATAGAATTATGATATATGAAGATTATAATGAGGCTCTTGATGAAGGATTATATAGAGCATTAATTTTTTATAGATAATTGATATGAAAGGTAAATTAATAAAAGCATATAGTATTTCTGAAAATGAAATACTTGCTAAAGATACTGAAATAGAAATAACAAATATATATTCAGGATATAATTCTAATTTCTATAAGGGTATGGTTGGAGATAGAGAAGTAGTTATAGATTCTAATGCTATAGAAATTACTGATTATTCTCCAATAATTAATTGGGAACAGCGTAGATATGAAATAGCTAAAGATATATTAGCTGCATTTAATCCAATTAATAGTAGATCTAATCCTGATTTAGATGCTAAATGTGCTATTATTTATGCTGATGCTTTAATTAAACAATTAAAATCTAATTAATATGAAAGATATAGATAATAATGAAGCTATTTAATCGTATTATATGTTTCTTTATAGGACATAAACCTTATCGTGTTAAATGGACTAATTCTTTTTATATTAAAATGAATCGAAAAGGTGGACAGAGACGAAATAAACATATTCATAGATTTCGTACTAAACATTATCGAGAATATTGTTCAAGATGTGATAAACTTTTAAAAAAGAAATAATGAATAAATCTGTTATTACAAATAGATATATTATTGGCTATGTTCGTAAATATCTAAGTCCTCGAGAAGATAAAGATATTCGTAAAGAAGATATTCTTGAGAATATTATTGAGAATATTTCTACTGGAGCATATAATGATTATAAAATTACTATTATGGCTCCAACTATTAAAGAATCAAAGGATTATTATAATATTATAGATAAATCTTATATTAATCCTAATATTCTTGTTCCTACAGTTAATAGTAATGAACGTATTAAAACTTATTCTTGTACATATTTTCATTGTAAATTAAGATGTTTAGATATAGAAAATGGAGTTATTCATTTTACTACTGCTTTAAATGAAATTCTTGTTATTAAAAATATTAAAGAGTTCTACGTTAATGATATATGTGTTGATATGGATGTTAATACGATATAAAATACCTAATCATTAAATGTTAAGAATTGTTAAAGAACTAACCAACTTATTATTATTATTAGTATAATTGTAGTACTTATTTAACTTATAATTATATGAATAATATTAATGATTTTGGAGACGAATTTCCTCTTGATGCTGTTAATAACGATATTGATATTATAGATACAATATATGCTGATGCTTTTGATAGAGGAGATACTTTATCTGAGGAAAATGAAAATTTAGACTTAGATATTAATTATATTGAATAAATAACTTTAAAAATGAATGAATTATGAATGAATTAGAAGTTGTTAGAACAGTTGAAGCTTATCTTCATAATGTAAAGAGAAGTAAAGTAAGAGATGTAGTAGATAATCTTTATAAGTTTTATAAAAATAAAGATACAGAATTAGGTAAAGTGTATAATGAAATAAATTATTGTGAGCATCTTATTGGTAAAAAGGATAATACTATTGAAGTACTTCAAGCTAAAATTGCTGATCTGGAAGATACTAATAATAATCTTAATACAACTATTAATACACTTAATGTAGAAAAGAATACTCTATCTCGATTACTTGATACTTCTAAAAGAAATTATACTGAATTATTATCTAAATATACTTCTCTTAAAGAAGTACATGATGATTGTTCTGCTAATGTTCGTAAACAAAGTATTGCTATTGCAAATGCACAAGAAGATTTAACTAAACTTCGTTCTGATAATGTGTATCTTCAAAGTAATATTAATAAACTTAAACATAATGCTTCTTGTTCAGAAAGAAAACACATCTTTTATAAAATTGCATTTATTGCTACATTAGCAGTATTATTAGCAACAATAGTATTGTCGTTGTCATGACATATTAATGCGTTTATTTGTTTATTGTCCTGCCAAGACTACTAATATTATATAGATTGTGATAATTAGTATAACTATTAGTAGTCTTATTTACTTCAACAATATCAGAAATACACGATTTTAAAGCTCACAGAGGCACGCAAGTCTCATCCTTTAGGATTAATCATTTCGGCATATAAAATCGCATAGCGAGCCTGTAAAGTGTATTCTCGTTGATATTTAACCTCTAAATTGATGGAATATGATAGAAGATAAGTTTTCAATAATTGAGAAATTGCGTAATAGTAATAGAACTAAAAATAGTATATTATATAGTGATATTTATTTATATACTAATGTTGTATTAAGTTCTAATAATGTTACGATTATTATAAGTTCAAAAGAAATTAATTGTGCTAATACTAATAAAGTATTGGAAGAACATTATAAAGATATTTATATAAATGATTCTAAATTAGTAAATGATATTAATTATATATTTAGTGAATGTTATGCTCGTAATTTAAGAATAAAAGTTGTTTTTAATGAAATTAATTGAGAAATTTTGGTTTCTGGTTGTGACGGTCTTTGTAATTTCAATGAAAATTGAAATGTTTGTTTAGTCAGCGAAATAGTAGCTGTTGTGAAACAGTTACTATTTTTAAATGTTAACACTGATGATGACTCATTAAGTTGAAATACTTCCAGTAATGGTTGAGAAAGAGAAATTCTTATCGTAAAGTATATGTTAATAAGCAATTTAATTCACTCATAGTTGTGAAACTATTCGTCTACTACGTGTAGTAGCTCTTACAGTATTTTATAAATCTGTTATTTAGGAAAGCAGCGGCTCTCCTTTTAAATGAACTTAGTATTAACTTAAATATATGAATTATGAATGAAGTTAAAAGAATTAAACCAGTAAGAATTAATGCTGTTAGTTTTGCAGAAAGATTTAAAGGTCGTGAAGTAAAACTTCTAAAAGGCTATAATGCTGACGGTAGTCGAAGAATTAATCATGGAATTATAAGTAATGCTATCGTAATTGAAAAAGATATTTATTGTGTTGTAGTCTGTGAAAAAGGTACTTATCATTGTTCTCCTGAATGGCTTATTCATAGTGGAAATGATTTCTCTAAATAATTATTATTTTGTTTAAACTTATAGCTGGATTACTATTATTAGTAGTTCAGCTATTTTTATATTATATATTATGAAAGGATTTAATGGGCTTATTATTTATGCTATAGCATTTATTGCTTTAAGTACAAGTCTTGCATATAATATAAAGCAAGATAAAGAAATTAAAAGATTTGAACGAACTAATACTATAAATAGAATTAACTATGAATTAGCAATTAAGGCTAATAATGCTTGGAAATTTAGTAATATTAGATTTAATAATGCTTTAGATAAATCTGATGCTGTTAAAGTCCAAGCTATTAATGATGCTTTGTTTGTTATTCAAGCTACTTCTGAATTAGATAGTATAAGTAAAATAATTAGTACTTCTGATAAACCTGAATATGAATATGCTGTTAAAATGTCTGCATTTAATGCAAGATATGAGTATATCTATAATGAAGTGAAGAAGTATTAGAGGTTCTACTTCCTTTACGGGGGAAATGGCGCAGCGAGGACACCAGTCCGAGCGAGCACTCTTACAATTACTGATATTATATAAAATCATATTAATAATTTTAAAATTGAATGAATTATGATTACGAGAAGAAAAATTGTTATTGGTACTGTTGTTTCTAAGTATAAACTTTGTTTTTCAACAGATAAAAAGAAAATGCAAGTACTTAAAACTGTTGGTTTAATTTCTACTAAGTAATATGGGAGACAAGATTAGAAAAGCTGCATTATTAACTTTAGGTATGGCAGCACTTAGTAGTAGTATGATAGGTAATCCTTATAATACTAAGAGAATACGACATAATTATAATCCTGATTATAAAATAAAAAGTCCTATAAGAGAATTAAGGGAATTTACTGTTAAAGGAAAGAAGATTATGGCGTATTCTAAGAAGGATGCTATTAAACGATTAAAACATCAAAAGTAAATGCAATTTAAACGTATTAGATTTGATGAAAAAGGTATAGGAGCATTTAATAAGAAATGTATTTCTTGTGGTGCTCCTATTCTTATCTTTGGAAAAGGAGATAATGTTTTATGTCCTCATTGTACTGAATGTTTGGATAATGGCAATACTCTCGTATTAGAAGTTATAAGAGTAGAAGATGATTGTTTAGTAGTTAATAGAATTATTTTATTGTCTAATATTTATCTAACTCCTAAACAAAAGATTATTGCTATTAGTGATCCTGCTGAATTTGAAAGATTATATAATATTTATATTCAAAGAAATGGATAAAGAAAATAAAATTGAATGTATCAATCTTAGTCAATATATTAAGGTAGATGAAGTATTACCAGTATTTAATGGTGAAGAAGCAGGTATTATAATTCGTAGAGAAGATGATACTTTTATTTATCTTAATGTTGGTTCTAATATGTATAAAGAAATCCCTAAGATATTGATTATTAAAGGTAAATCTTCTGGTATATTCCCCCGTAAAGGGGAGAATAAGTTATCATGGTCTGAAATTCCTACTCTTTATTTTGCTCCTGCCGAAACTTGTATATACTATGATAAAATGGATAAAAGTTATAAACTTGCTAATTATTGTGGAGAATATAAACATAATACATGTTTTATATGTATTTTAGGTACTATAAAATCCATGAGAGTAGATAATGTGGATATATGTAAGTTTGATTTAGATAGTTTTAATAGTTTCAAAGAATATATAAAATTAAGAGGATGAAATTTGGATTTGGTGCTATTAAACCAACAGTTCAAGAAGAACCTAAGAAAGAAGTTCTTCAAAAGAAAATAGTTGGTATTATTACATGTAAAGAAGGTAAGTATGTATTTACTCCTTTGAAAAGTAGTATTGCTATTCCAATATCTAAACAATCTTATAGTTGTAAGGGATTTCATATTATCTATACTGATACTGGTGCAGATGGTTTACGTCCTGTTAAAATAATTAGAGATAATAAAGAAGCAACAACTAAAAATTATATACCGTTCAAACATAAACTTCTTGTATTAGGAGATATTATATTTGAAGATGGTATTAGTAAGTTTCTTCTTAAAAAGAATGATATAGATGGAAAAGTTCAATAACTTTAAAGATGCTAAAGCTCCTAAGCTAAATGCTAAACTTACTGAAGATCAAAAACGTGCTTGTGATAAAATACTTGAATTTCTTAATGATCCTAATCCTCCTACATTAGCTGTTGGTTTATGTGGTGCAGGTGGTACTGGAAAGACATTTCTTATTAAGTATATTCTTGAATTAAGTGGTTATGCTAATTCTGTTATTGGTTTAGCAGCTCCAACTCATAAAGCAGTTCGTGTATTAGCTCAAGCTACAGGAAGAAAAGTAAATACTATTCAATCTGATTTAGGTCTTAGATTAAATGTAGATGTTGATAATTTCGATATTAATAATCCTCCATTTGATCCTCTTGCTGAGAAAAAGATTCAAGGTTATAAGTTATATGTTGTAGATGAAGCATCTATGATTGGACGTAATCTAAAGATACTTATAGAAAGAGAGTGTAAAGCACATGGATGTCGTATAATATATATGGGAGATAGTTGTCAGCTTCCTCCTGTTAATGAACGAACAAGTTCTTGCTTTACTGGTATTCCTGTATTTACTCTTAATGAAATTGTTCGACAAGATGCAAGTAATCCTATTGCTTATACTCTTGAATTATTAAGATATGATATAAAACATCGTACTTATAAGTTCTTAGAAGAAGTAAATAGAAATCGTGTTAGATTTAATGATATTGGAACATTAGGTTATTATACCTGTTGTAAAGATGAATTTGCAAGTTTAGTTCTTGAAGGATTTAATAGTGATGAATTTACTTCTAATGTGGATGAATGTAGACTTATTTGTTATACTAATAAAGCTGTAAGTACATGGAATAGTTATATTAGAAATAATCTTATCGAAGATGCCAATCGTTCTGTTCTTACTCGTAATGATTTAGTTCTTTGTTATACTACAATGCTTGATGAATTTGGTGAAACTATTATTACTAATTCAGAAGATTATATAATAAAGGATGTTACAAATTATACGAATAGTGATGGAATAAAAGGTTTTCTTGTAAGATTTATAGCTATATATGGAGGTAAACCTACTAAACCATTATTTGTTGTAGATCATTCAGATTATAATAATGTAGCTATATATTATAAGATTGCAAATACTCTTATTGAATCTGCAAAATCTGCCGATAAATATAATAGAAGTAAGAGATGGAAAGAATATTATGCTTTCAAAGAAAGAAATCTTCTTCTTACTAATATTCTTGATAATACAGGAAAGATTAAGTTTAGTCGTGATTTAGATTATGGTTTTGCATTAACTTCACATAAATCTCAAGGAAGTACTTTCAATGATGTCTATATAGATATTAATGATATTGTATTTCAAGCTGATGGAAGAACTCCGTATTCTAATATTGATGAACTTCTTCGTAGATTATATGTAGCAGTTAGTAGATGTAGAAATAGAGTATTTATGGCTTATGGATAAATTACCTAAAATATGTTTTAATTGTCCTTTATCTGTTAGTAATAAAAATCCTTATTGTAAGACAATAGGTAATAAAGCTACAGGTAAACTTATAGTACTTCCTAATCTTCAAAAAAGAGATAAAGGAAGTATTTATAATAATAAAGGATATGAAATTATTTCTAATATCTATAAAGAGTTATTTAATAAAGATATATTAGATGATTATGCTATAACTTGTTTAGTTCGTTGTGCTCCTTATGAAGATTACGTTAGAAAAGAGGAAATCAATAGATGTTATACGTTCCTTTACAGGGGAGTTTACATCAATAGAGCATTTAATCGTATTATCATGCTTGGTAATGTCGGATGTAATATTATTGGTAAATCTCCTGTGAAGGATTTAATAAGTTACCAGCATAATTATATTTATTATTTTCTTAATTATAATCCTTTTAGTATTATGTATAATATTTCTGATATATTTAAGCATAATATGATTAGATATTTTGAAGCAATAGAATATAATGATCTTACAGGAATTAAATTAATAAATTTGTAATTATGGCTTATGGACTTATATATGATGTAGAAAGTATGCGTAATTATTTCTCAGTAATCTTTGTACCTATTAAGTCTTATCTTGATACTTTTAAAGATTGTGTTAATGAGAAAGGCGATGCTATTCCATTAGTTGATAAACTTACTGTAAAAGAAATTAAGAAAAGAATAAGTACTCTTCCTGTTTATAAATTTAGTCTACATGATAATAATGGAGATGATTTAGTAAATCTATTAGGTTTTCTTCAAAATAAAGCTGATTATTTTGGATATAATAATTCAAAGTATGATAGATTTATGTTGTCTGCATTATTAATGTATTGGAATAGATTTAAAACTGTAAAAGAACTTATTAAGTTTCTTAATGAAGCTTCACAAAGAATTATTCGTGCGAGTAACGATGATGTTCTTTGGAAAGATGAATTTACTTCTACTCTTGGAAGAAATAATCTTAGTTTTAGAGATATTGATTTAATGAAAGTATTTCGTTTAGATCATTTTCATAAGAGTCTTAAACAAACTTCTATTAATATTAAATGGTATAATCTATTAGAATGGGTTATGCCTGATATTGGAGAACTTGATAGACATTATTATGCAGATAATCCTGCTACTAAAACAATGACAGACTTTCAATTAAGTATGTATTTCGCTAATAAGTGGGAAAGATATTTACCTATTGAATATAAAGAACAAATGGAAGAGTATAATCTTAATGATGTTCTTATTTGTGGTGAAATCGTTCGACTTAATCAAGAAGAAATAAGATTAAGATATTCTATTAGTAAAGAATATAAAGTAGATGTTTATTCAGCAAGTAGAAGTACTATTGCAGATAAAGTTATTACTAAATTATATAGTAAGTTCACAGGTTTACATCCAAAAGCATTTCTTGAAGTTAAGACTATTAGACGTAAAATAGTAGTTGCAGATATTATATCTGATAAAGTATGTTTTAAAACTGATTACTTTAATAACTTATTGTCTGAACTTAAACTTCTTATTCTTAAAGGAGAAAAAGGAGAATTTGAAAAGGTTATAAAATTTAAAGATACAGAATATACTCTGGCTACTGGTGGTTTACATAGTAATGAGATTCCTCATGTTTATACAAATAAGAATTATAAGATTGTAGATAGAGACGTTGCGAGTTATTATCCTAATATGATTCGTTCTCTTAAAGTATGTCAAAAGCATTTTAATCCTAAAGCATGGTTTAGAATTGCTGATACTATTGTAGATGAACGAATAGAACATAAACATCTTGCTAAAGATAAAACTCTTTCTTATGAAGAAAGAGATAAGCATGGTACTGCTGCTGCTTGTTTAAAGATTGTAGCTAATGCTGGTATATTTGGAAAGATGGGAAGTGAGAAATCATTTCTTTGTGATAAGAAAGCAATGTATCAAGTTACTATTAATGGACAATTATTTCTTTTAATGCTTATTGAAAGTCTTGAACTTGCAGGAATTAAAGTAATTAGTGCGAATACAGATGGTATTGTTACATTAGTTCCTTTAGAACTTGAGGAGAAAGCAAATGAAATATGTCATGAATGGGAGAAATATCTTGGTCTTGAACTTGAATTTACTGAGTATGAATTATATGCTTGTGAAGGTGTAAATAGTTATATTACTCGTAAGTCTTCTGGAGATGTTAAACTTAAAGGTTCTCGAATGAATCATAAGATGTTTTCTGAAGATTTAACTAAAGGATATAATGCTCCTATTGTAGCTTATTCTGTAAATCAATATTTTCTTAATGGAATTCCTATTATGGATACTTTAAGAAATTCTAAGAGCGTTCTTGATTTTTGTAAGACTCAAAATGTTGCTCGTAAGTATAAACTTGAATATACTCATATTGTAGATGGAAAGTTGACAACCGAAGAAGTTCAAAGAAATACTCGTTATTTTATATCTACTAATGGTGGTTCTTTAATGAAAGTAGAAGTTATAGGATATAATGAAGATAATTCTCCTAAAACTAAGAAGAGTTCTTTATCTGCTGGTCAAAGAGTTACTGTATGTAATCTTATAGATGACAGAGATATTTCTGAATGGAATATTAATTATCTCTATTATTATAATGAAGCTATGAATATTGTTAATCCTATTAAACTTGGTATATCTCCAAAAGGTAAAGGTAAAACTAAATGTAAAAAAGCTTTTGGAATGTATAATAGTTTATTTGATGACGATGATTTCAATGATTCAGATAATGTTAGTGATGCTTTAGATGATTCTGATAACAATGATTTTGAATATGAAGAAGAATATAATTAAAAACAATGAACGATAATCTTAATCCTATTTATGAAGAAGCCGCTGGCAAATGGCAAGCTAAAAAAGGTAAAGGTATAGTTATACTATGTGAACCTCTTGATAGAATTAAGTTTCTTACTCTAATCATAGATAAAATGATTTCTAAGAATCCTAATCTAACAGCATGGATAATTGTTAGAGATATGAGTCTTAGAATGAATTTAGTATATGCTTTAGAGAATTCTTCTGAACAATCTGAAAAGATTGCTGTTGCTATAACTGAAGGAAGAATTACTATATTTACAAGAGATTATGCTGAGAAATATAAATATGCAGATAACTTTAGAAGAGATATTATCATTACGTTAGATGTTTCTATATTTAAGAGTATAAATAATATAAAAGATAAGTTTGCATTTAAACTTGCTATTATTGAAGATACTCCTAATATTCCTTCTAATGCTACTGAAATGTGTAATTTTGCTGAAATTGTATATAAGATTTCTTCTGCTCAATTACAGCATCTTTCTGTAAACTCCCCTGTAAAGGAGATACAAATACCTTGTGAAATCACAGAAGATGATGCCGTTCAATATGCTAAATATACTAAATATATTAATGATACAGTTACTATATTTGGTAATTTTGATACTATTGAAGAATGTAAATATGGAAATAGTGCTGCAAATATATCTGCTGAGGAAGTAAGACGAAACATTGCTGAAAGTAATGGTTGGAGTCCTTATATGGATATGAATGATCCTATGTCTAAGAGTATTGATGAGATGTATAATCCTAATGCTTTAGCTGATAGAGCACATAAGGTATATGATATTATGCGTGCTCGTCTTGAACTTATTGGAGATAATCAAGTCAAACTTAATGAAATATTTAAGATTGTAAATGATAATAAAGATAAGAAGATTCTTATTGTTTCAAGAAGTTCTGAGTTTGCTCAAGCAATAGTAGAATATATCAATGCTAATATTGAATATACAGGTAAATCTGTTCCTATTCAAGGAGAAATATTTAATAGTAAGATAGATTTTATTCGTTATCCTTATGCTTGTGGTTTTCATAGTAAGATGCCTCATGTTCCTAAACTTGATGATAATGGTAAACCAAAGCTGTATGCATCGGGCGACAAGAAAGGGCAGCCTATCTACATGGGCGAGAAAGCCCAAAAGACTCAATATCTGCGACTTTTTGATGAGGGATATATAAATGTACTTTCGTCAAATAATAGTGTCGATAAGGCGTTCTATGGCACGATAGACATTCTGATTTTAACGTCTCCTGTTTGTAGTTCAGTAAGAGATATTAAATATCGTCTTCCTAATCTTGTTTTTAACAGTGTACCTAATATAGTATATAAGGTATATTGTAAGAATACAACCGAGCAAATTAAGTTGGAAAAGGAAGTGAGAGGCAAAGGAGATGAAATAGTTAAGAATTGTGAAAACGAATTTATTATAGGAGATTTTTAATATGAAAGTATTGTTATTCCAAAATAAAGTTGTATATTTGTCGTACAGTTTAAAACAAAAAAGGTCTTTGACATGATGGAAGAAGAAAAGAAACAAGAGGATAAAGGTCTTGCTCTTATTAATAGTATTACTTCTATTGATAATGTAAATCTTTTAAATCCTCAAGAACGAAGTCAACTTGAAATCTACTTGAAAACTATTATGGGTAGTGATAAGGCTGGGTTTAAGAATATAACCGATGGTCTTGCTATCTATAGTAAAGCTCGAGATTTAAACTTGCCATTTAGTGCTTGTGTTGAACACATTCATGTTATTAATGGTAAAACAGGTATTGACATTCACTTGATTAAATCATTGCTTTCAAAGGCAGGTATAACATGGGATAGAACTAAAGATTATGTACCTCAGTATGAATATACTGATGGAAGTAATGTTTATCAAGAGGATAAATTACCAGAGTATTGTAAAAAGTGTAGAACTCAAAAAGAAGCTACAGAATGTACTAATGAAGATATTGTAGGTGTATATCCCGTTAGGTTCTATATAGATTTAAAAGGTAATGTATATAGATCCTATCAACTTAATGCTAACTTTAAGCAAGTTAGTGGTGTAGTTGAAGCAAATGCTTTCCTTGCAAGTGGTGGTAAACAAATTCCTGTATATCGGATTCCTTCTCAACCTGTTGATTATGTTACTGAATACGAGTTAACTCGTATATATGTTATACATGGTGAAAAGGTTATTAAAAAGTCAAGTGACCATTTTAGTTATAGTGAAGCTGTTGCAGCAGGTTTCTTTACTAAAGATACTTATGTTAAATATGCAAGAACTATGATTGGTCATAGAGCTTTTACTCTTGCCGCAAGAGATATTGCTTCTGATATTCTGTTCGGTTGTATGGAAACAACAGAACTAAAGATAGTAAGCGGTAAAGATTTAGAAGATAGAGATATTATAGATATTTCTGTTGAAGATTAAAAATCAAGAGTATTAAGTGATACTCTACTAATATAAATAACTAATAATTAACTTTTAAAATTTACAATTATGTTAAAATTTGGATTTTCCGCAGTAGTTTCAGGTGTTCGTAACATTGCTTCTAACAATGAGCCTAATTTAGTTGCTAACTCTACAAAAGCAAAGTTTACTATTACTGGTCTTGTATCTCGTGCAATGGGTTTAATCCCGGGAGATAACGTACAGTTCGTAAACAACTTGGATAGTATTAATAATGCTATTCTTGAACGTGATCCAGATTTGGTTGCTTTTGCAGAAGAACAAGGTCTTGACTTTGATAGCAAAGAATGTGCTGATGCTATCATTCGTGAATTTGGTGCTTGGGCTATTACTAAGGGTATTCCTATGTTGGAAAAAGATGGTAGTCCTCGTCAAGTTGCTATTCGTCAGAGTGAGGAACAGAAGAAAGCATTGTTAGAAATGCAGACTGAAGAGCTGTTGGTAAGTAAACGTGATACTCTTGTAGCTCGTGCTATTGCTAAGGGTGTTATCACTGAAGAAATGGCAGAAGAAGTTGGTAATGAAGTTCTTGTTCAGTTCTTGGATTTGAATGATGTTGTTGGTCCGACAATGGATGATTATAGCGGTAGTAAAACTTCTACTACTTCTAATATGGTTGGTCTTGGTCTTACTCTTAGTTTCTCTGATAGTAATATTTGGGAACAGTTGAAGTCTGACTTGGAAGAGCCGACTAAGATTAATCGCGTATTCAAAGTTAATCTTGAAGAGCCTATTAATGTTTCTATTCCTAATGGTAGAGAAATGGTTGATGTTAAGGCTTATAGCTTTGAATTTGAGAAAGACGAAGAACCAGTTGCTCGTACTGCTAAGAAATAATACTCTTCTTCCATAAGTTAGTATTAGTAAGAAAGGAGATAGTTCATTAAAGAATTATCTCCTTTTTTTTGCATTTATCAATTTAATTTATTACATTTGACAGCTTTTCACCGTTCTATTTAGAATTGTACAAGCTAAATAGGACTAATAATAACAATTTAAACAAATAATTTTATGAGTACTCAAGAAAAAGAAACAGAGAAAGTTAATGGAGTAGAAGAAACAGTTAATGAAGCTGCTGCTCCTAAGAAAAGACGTAGAGGTATTAATAACGAAGTTCGTTCTGTAAGTAGAAGAAAGTTTCAGCATAGTGATGCTGTAAATAATCTTTTCCGTGGTGCTTTAAGTGTTCGTAAAGAATGGGTAACTTACGGAGATAAAGAAGGTGCTAATTCTCAATTTACTGGTTGTAAAGTACCTAAATTGGTATTTGAATTTACATCTCTTCATCCTATGGAATCAGAGAAGCGTTATGCTTATATTAATATTCTTCCTGTTGAATCTCGTGTAGATACTATTCCCGGCGGGGAACATGAATGGATGTTTACTCAACCAATTGCTATTATTAAGCATGTTCTTGAAGTTTTCTATTTGAAGAATCGTCAGTTTACAGAAGAAGAACTTGATATGCTTGAACTTGATTATCAAGATTATGATGATGATCTTAATTTTGTTCCTGTTGAACCTCAAGATATTCTTAATGCTTGGAGTGTAATGTTTGACAATGTTGTTAAACTTCTTGAAACAGGTAATAAAGGTCAATCTTGTCTACTTGATAGTAATGGTAAACCTTTGCAGGTATGGGGTAAACTTACTCGTTATTATAAGAAGAATGGTGAATGGGTTCCTTCTGGTAATCGTTCTCAAGAAGGTGATTTAGTATTTCCATCATTTGTTGGTGAAGGTATGTTTGAAATTATTCAATTTAATACTGACAAACAACCTATGAAACCTCGTAATCTTATGCTCGATATTACTAAAGAAGCTATTATTCCTATGAATGTAGCAAGTAAAAAGAAACCGAATATCGCTGCTGGTATTGGTGCTGGTATTCCTGTTGGTGCTGGTATTATTCCTCCTACTGCTCCCATGATGGGTGGTGCTCCACAAGGTTTTGGAGATGCAGGGTTTACAACAGAAGGTGGTGATGACATGCCTTTCTAACAAATAGATAACTAACTTTGAGGGCGTAATAGATTAATTTCTGTTACGCCTTTTCTTATTACTAATATTATGCGTAAAGGAATAGACAATACTCTTACAAAAGATTATCTTCTTTCTAAAGTAAGTCAAGAACGAATAGCTTCGACATATTTGAATATACCGATAGATACGATTATTAATTGTATTGAAACTGGTGAACTTATATGTTCTCCTATACGCATAGATCATCATCCCACTGTTGGATTTGCTATTAACAATAAAGGTAAGCTTCGTATGAGAGATTTTAACGGATCTTTCTGGGGAGATGTATTTGATATTGTAGCATATATTCTTAGTTTTAAAGTTGGAAGACAAATTAATATTAATAATAAATCTGATTTTTATTATGTCCTTAAACATATATCTTATACTTTTAGAAATATTATAAGTGGTAAAGAAGATGATTTTCAGAATCTTGTTCTACTTAGAGAAAGTATTCAGAAAGTAAAGCAATCTAAACCGATAATAGAAATTGTTACTCGTGGATGGACTAAACAAGATAAAGATATATGGGGTAAATGGAAGATAGGTATTAATTGGTTAGATACTCATTTTGTTGTTCCTGTTGAACAATACTATATTAATAGATTTTGTCAACCTGAACCAAAATATAGATATAAAGCTAATGATCCTGCTTATGCTTATATATTAGGACTTGATCAAAATGGTATTTATAATATAGAGATTTATCATCCGCTTAGAGATAGGAGTAAAGGAGAAGTTAAATTTATAACTAATACTTCTTGTCTTGCTGGGCTTCTTACATTAGATAGAGATGATTATGATATTATACTAATTACTAAAAGTTACAAAGATAATTTGGCTATTAGTAATTGGCTTAATCGCTATCCTTTACAGGGGAGTTGGCAGCAATATAAAATAGGTGTTATTAATGTTAGTAGTGAGTCTTATATTCTTAAACAAAATGAATATGATTATCTTAATTCTAAACTAAATCTTCATGGTTTAAATCTTATTGTTAGTTTCTATGACTTCGATCTTACAGGAATAAGAGGAGCTAAGAGATTGAAAAAAGATTATAATATTCCTTATATTCTTATTCCTAATGGTAAAGGTTTAGATAATTATGGAGCTAAAGATTTTAGTGAACTTATTGAAGCATATTCTGACGAAGTTATAAATGAGATGATAAATGAAACATTAGAATTATTTAATATAGAAGATTATGGCGAACGATACAATAGATTATGGGAATTTTGAAGCTCTTGATCATATTATGATTAATAGATTTGGTATAGGAGATCATATCAATAGTAGATATGTTATGTTTCCTCTTACTGAAGAACAAGAGAAAGAAATAGATAAATTGAAAGAAGCCGAAGCAGCAGTTAATATATCTTTAGGAAAAAATGGAACTGTTGTTAATCTCTCAGATATTCAAGTTTATGGAGAAATAAATGTTGATGGAGAAGAAGAAAAAGAAATTATTAATAAACTTCTTCTTAAAGAATATGGTAAATATCATATTATTCCTTCTGGATTTGATTATAATACGGGACTTGGTAAAGCTAACGGAAAGATTCCTTTACAAGCTCATACTACTAATTATGTTCAAGCGTTTAAGTATTATCATTTTAGAATAGGTAAACCTAAACGTATAATAATAGTAAAAGTAGGAAGATGAAAGAATATCAAGAAATATTTTCTTATGAGTTAGATGCAAGTGATAAGCGAATGGTAGAACATAATCTAACATATAAGAGTAAAGAAGCTCTTATACAAGAGTATCTTAAAGAGATAACTTTGTTTACTAATCCTTATCTTCAAACTATTCATTTTAGGTATCGTTGGATAATTGCTTGTCTTGTATATTTAGATTGTCCAGTTCAGCCTATTATTGATATTCATAAAGATAATATTGAATATGAAAAACTTCATCCTCCTGTTATATACTCTAAAGAAAAGAAGAAATCTATTAGAACTAAGAAAGTAAAAGAAGAGAAAGTTGCTAAAGCTAAACCAAAGAAAGGAACTGTTTATCTTACTAAACTTAGTAGTAATAAAACTCTTACTTTAAGTAGAGAAGCAGCAGAAGGAATTGTTCGTGATTATCCTAATGAATATAAAATAACTGAAATAGAATGAAAAAGAAAACTGTTCTGTATAAGAGAAATGCTCGCTCTGAACCTATTATGTGGAGTGCAGAAGTTATCGACAATAAAGATATTCGATTAGAATATGGTATTGTTGGTAAAACTCTTCATAGAGATACATATACTCCTAAGAGAGATGTTCTTAAAGAATACCAGTCTATTGTAAAAGCTAAGATTAAAGAAGGAGGTAAAGAACTTGCAGAAGTTTATGATAATTCTCCTTCTCATTTAGCTGGTAAAGATCTGATTAACTATCTTAATACATATCTTCCTAAGAATAATACTACATCTGATGGTTTTGTTCTTCCAATGCTCGCTAAGATATTGGATAGAGAAAAAGATGATGGTATAGGTTTAGGACAATGGAAGATTAATGGTCTTAGATGTAATATATCTGCAAGAACAATAGGAGTTGGATTGTTTGAACAAGATAGTCTTGATTTTAGAAGTAGAGAAGGTAATCAACTTATATGTCCTGCATTAGAACAATATCTTATGAGTAAGATACCTAAGAACTTTTATAAACTTATGAAAGAAGAAGGTTATGTTCTTGATGGAGAATTATATATTCCCGGTGTTGATCTTAATGAGATTAATAGTGCAGCTAAGAATCTTAAAAATCCTTTGAATCAAAGACTTCAATTTTGGTGTTATGATTTAGCTATTGAAAATACTCTTCAAGCTGATAGATTAGAAATTCTTTATAAGAATTTTGCTGGTCTTAGAATTCCATCTGTTACTAAAAGCGAAATGCTTAGAAGTATTCATATTAATAATAGAGAAAGATTTGTTGTTCTTCCTACTTATGAAACAAAAGGAGTTCCTGATTGTAGTTTCTATTGTAATATGTTTGTGCTTGCTGGATTTGAAGGACTTATACTTCGTAATCCTGATAGAGAATATCAATTTGGTAGACGAAATTCAGCAATGTTTAAAGTTAAGCCTTTATTTGATGGAAGATTTAGAATTATTAATATTGTTCCAGAAGGATATAAACGTAGTAATCTTGCTAAATTTATATTGAAAAATGATATTAATGATGAAGAGTTTGAATGTATTCCTGTTGGAGATTTTAATACTAAAGCTGAATATCTTACTAATAAAGATCAATACATAGGAAGATTAGCGTTTGTAGAGTATAGAACTCGTGGAGGAGTTAAAGATGTTCCTATGCATGGAAATGTAATTAAAGTATTATAATAATTAAATATGATTTATGGATATGAAATAATTGGTAAAAACAAAGTAAACTATGCTAGTGATAATATTAATGTAACAACTAAACTTCTAACTATTAGGACATATAATCTTAATCCTTTTAATTATGTTACATTTCTAAAACGTGTAGATGCAATATATGGAGAATGTTTATATCTTGCATTTAGTCAAACACCAGCTACAGATAAATCTAAAAGATTTAATAAGACTCAATATGGATATTATAATATAAATATTAAGAATATATTTAAAGAATTATATATTAAAGATAATTGTAATGTTACTCTAACAGAAGAAAATGATGGAAATAATCCTGACGTTCTTATATTGAGACTTGATATTAATTATTAAAGAGTTGTCATGTGCGAAACTCCTGCTATTGTTGAAAGACATAGTGGGAGTTTTCTGTTTATTGATGTAAATTCCCCTGTAGAGGAGGTGATAGACATGCTGTTGCTATTAATGAAACATTCCAATCTCATACGAGTAGCAATCGTTCATCGCTTCTTTACAGGGGATAAAACATCTATCAACATCAACGAGAACATCATTCTTTTCTCTTCTATTGCATTTTTATCTCTAATATGAACAATCCTATTACTTACATTATTCGTTCCACCACGAGTCTAAGAATAAGCTAAAATTTATTAAAATAAATCCTAAGATTTTCTTTGTATATCAAAGAATAAGTGTTATATTTGAAATAACTAATTAAATAAATGATTAAATAAATGACTAAAGAAAGAAGTAAACGTAGTTATAAACGTAATGAAATTATTCATGCTTGGATACATAAGAAAAAAGATGCTCCAGAAGTTATATACTATAAAGATAGTAGACGTTCTTATAATTGTGTTGTTGGCATTGGAGATTACTTATTTAAAGGTAATAAAATAGATAATACTTTAGATAGTGTTCTTAAATATTGGAGTGGACGTAATACTTGCGCCGCTATTATAAATAGAAAGAATAAAGAAGCTATATTGTATTATGAGTCTCCTCTTTATTATGATGTTATATCTTCTATTCCTGAAGATTGGACTGTTTATATAAGCATGTCTTATCTTGAAAAAGATATTCTTAATGAATCAGAAGAAGTTAAATTAAAACTTCATGCTGAATATCTAATTCATGAATTATATAAATGGTTTCAACATGAATTTGTTGTTTTAAATAGCAATAAAAAATTATATTACCACGAAAATGTAGATCGTTTATATGATGATAGGAAAAGTTTTATTGAATTTACTAATTGGTGTATAGATAAAGAACTTTATAAATATGGATGGTTTGATAAAGTAATAAATAAACCAATAGCTTATTATATATATCATGGATGGTCTTATAAGACATCTATTGAAGTTATTCCTAAATCTGTAAAAGATATAACTAATAGAGAAATATTTAGTTCTGAACAAATTAAAGAATTAAAGTTTCGTTCTTTCTATACTAAATATTGTTATGGTAAAGGTATATCTCTTAAAGAAGTAAGAAAACGGTATCATACTGTTTTTGTTCCTGAGAAAGATATTGATAATAAATATCCTATTAGTAAAGAAGTTTATAAAGATTGTGATAGTTGGGTTTCTTATGTTATTGCTCGTTCTAAAGTATTAGATGCTATGGAAAGAGATGTAGAAAGAAAACGTATAGAAACTAATAAAAGAAATAGAGAAGAAGCACTTAAAAATATTAATTATACTAATCAAGCTGCTAAATGGCGACAAGGAGTTAATATAACGACTTCTATTTCTTATTATGCTTGGAGAAAAGATAAAGGACATTGGGAATATAAAGAAGTAAGAGAATATACTAATGGTATAGAAAATACTCAATTAAAACTTGTTATTCCATTTAATACTGCTGCCAGATTTATATATACTTCTCGTGGTTGTTCAGTTCCTTATCATGATGCTGTTTGTTTATTTAGAACTTTTAAATATATAATAGATAAACATAAAGATGAAGAAGAATTTGAAATGAAATTCTCTGATAAGAATATAATGTGTGGATATTATAAACTTCTTAGAATATTTAAAGGACATAAATTTAAAGATAATCAAATATCTATTCCTCCATCATCAAGAGAGTATTTAGATAAAGTTGATTGGTGTATAGTTATTGGATGTCATTATATTTGGTACGAAGATATTCTTGATTTTATTAAATATTATAAACTTGAAAAAGATTTTGGAATATGAAAAACATAGTTGAAACTAAAGTAGGAGAAGTAGATATTATTGATGGACTTTCTGTGCAAGCTATTAAATCTGATATTGTAGATAGTATTAAATGTAGAAAATGTGCATTATATACTCATACTACTTGTTATGATGTTAAATGTCTTTCTAATGAAAGAAAAGATAACAATAATATAATTTATGTATTGCATAGTTGAATGTAGGCTTGGTGTCGCTATTAATCCTAAACATAAGATTAGAGATCATAAGATATTTTATGTTATAGATAAAAGAGAGATAATTGAAGAAGTGGAACAATACTTTGCTGCTGTTCCACGACTCAATAGTACTACTGGGTTTGAATATGTTAAGAAGAGACTTATAAAAGGCAAAGTTCCTCTTAATTATCGAAATGCGTGTTTAGTTGCTAATAAATTTAATAATGCTTTATAGAATGACAAAATTAAAGTTAGCTGATGCAAGTAAAGAAGAAATAAGAATATTTAAGGATGTTGTTCCCGGTGTTAACTTCTTTACTCATAATATACATAGTTATTTAAGTACTGATAAATATATTATTGAATTATCAAGTTCTTCTCTTAGTGGCTATGAAAAGTTATACGGTATAACAGTAGTAGAGAAATTACCAGAAGGTATTTATATGAAAAGAGATGATATAAGTACTGCAAAACATAGTTTTGAAGAAGTTGTTGAATATCTAAATAATTTAAAAGATGAAACAGTATGCCAAGATTCTAAAGGAAATTCTTAGTGATGGTTCTATTAAACCGCCTGCTCGTGAAGGTCTACCTTCTACTCTATCTGTATTTGGTAAAAGCATTGTTATTAAGAATAATGAATTTCCTATTCTTATGGGAAAGAAAGTTCTTACTAATAATGTAATAAGTGAATTAATATGGTTTTTAAAAGGTAAAACTAATATTAATTTTCTTCATAAATATAATAATCATATTTGGGATGATGATGCTTATAGATATTATCGTGAATTAGGAGGTATTCTTGATTTTGAAAAATGGATGTCTATGGTTCCTGAAGCTAATACTGCTTATCATAATATTGGTGAATCTCCTTGTATAAGAAAAGATTATGAATACGGAGATTGTGGTAGAATCTATGGTTTTCAATGGAGGGAGCAAGGTAGATATAATATAGAATTCTTTGATAAAGTAGGTATAAATAGAGGACATGTAGATCAAATAAAACAATTGGTTGAAGGTCTTATTCATAATCCATTTAGTCGTTATCATATTGTAGATGCTTGGAATTGGCAAGATTATAATGAACATCATCAAGCTCTTCCTGCATGTCATAATTTCTTTCAATGTAATGTTAGAGAATATGGTTGTCGTGGAAGATACCTTGATATATTTGTTTATCAAAGAAGTTGTGATATGTTCTTAGGAGTTCCTTATGATCTTTTAAGTTATGGTATTCTTCATAGAATACTTTGTAGAGTTACAGGTTATCATCTTGGAACTTTTACTTGGACTGGAGGAGATTGTCATATTTATAAGAATCAAATAGATGCAGTTAATGAATATCTTAAAAGAGTAGATAATAAACTTCCTGCAAATATTACTCAGTGTTCTATTGCTATAAATGGCGGTATAGATATGGATAATCCTATAGATGTTATTAATAATATAGAAGTAGAAGATATAACTCTTATTAATTATAATCCTTTGAGTTATATAAAAGCTCCTTTAAATACTGGTGTTAATAAATACAGAAAAGATGAAGACTCTTGATATTATTGATAATATTATTGTTGAGCAAGAATATAATATGGATAAAGAAATTGAAAAACTTAAAAGAGAATTAGATTATAAAGCTATTAGTTCTTTAAATAAGTCTAAGAAAATGAAGACTAAGAAGTTATATAATTGGATTGATAAACCTAAAAGAAAGAAAAATGGAAGGAAATCAAGAAACTAAAGTAATGACAGAAGCTGAATATAAGGCTTCTATTGGTAAAAAGAACTATCAATGGATACGTTGTGCATTAGGACTTCATAAATTAGAAGTTATTGATAGTAAACCTATTGATAATATTCGTTCAGAAGTTGTTGGTAATATTATAATGAGTCGTTGTGCTTGTTGTGGTAAGATTAAAACTAAAACTATTTATACTAAAGATATAAGATAATGGCAAGTTTATATTCAATTTCAAATGAACTTCAAGATATTATATTTCAACTTGAAGAAGGAGAAGTAACAGATGAGCTTCTTGAGAAGTTAGCACTATCAGAAGAAGGTCTTAAAGAAAAGATTAAATCTTACATTGATGTTATTAAGAAATATCAAGCTGAAGAACGTGAATGTAAAGATGAGAAAGATAGAGTTAATAAGATTCAGAAGACAAAGACTAATACTTATACTCGTTTGAAGCAAGTTGTTCTTGATGCAGTTCTTCAATTTGGTACTATTAATAAATCTGGTAATCGTTCTATTGAAGGTTCTACATTTAAAGTATATACTAAAGTATCTCCAACTATAGAATTAGATGATCTTCTTATTGCAGATATTATTCGTCTATATTTTGATATTGTAGGAGAATATATTAGTAGTACTGATACAGTAGAAGAATTGGATTTAGATTATATTGCTGCTATTATAACTAAATATCTTGTTGCTGAAAGTAAAGCGAGAGACGAAGCAGAAGGAAAGTTAGAGAATACTCATTCCTTTACAGGGGAGATTACAAAAGATGACCTTATTGCAATTACTACTAATATCTCTATTGATATTTCTCTTGCTGATTTACATAATGTTGAAAATCTTCCTCTTTTATCTTGGATTAGACAGCATCCTCATAAATGTAATGTAGTTAGTGATATTAATAAGACTGAAATTAAAGGACATTTAGCTCTTAATGCTGATTTACATATATGTAAAGTTGAAAATAATGTTTCATTAATAATTAAATAATATGATAAATACAAAAGTAGATGATGAACTTGAAAAGATAATTGCAATTCTTATAAATAATTATGGAGTTACAAGAAAACAAGCAATGAATATTATTTATGATAGACTTAGTGGATTAAAAGATTAAATTATGGCTTTTGATTTAAGAGATGCTAACTATAAAAGTAAGTATAAAGTAAAGGGTATTCCTTTTCGTGGAAAAATGGGTATTGATGTATCTGATTGTAAAACTTCAGCAGAAGTAATTGAAAAAGCTAAACTTAATTACACTGTTGCTAAGTGTCAATTAGCTGCTAAGATGCCTGCAATAAATGGGAGTAGAGATGGTTCTCTATTCCCTAATATTGTAAATGGTCATGAATTTGTTGATGTTCCTAATAGTTTCTGTACTTATAGAACTGATACAAATATTCCTCTTGGTGAAGTTCGTGGTAGATATGAACCAGTTCAAAACATTCAAGCATTTAATTTCTTTGATAATGCTATTGGAGATAATATTAAATGGTGTAGTGCTGGTTATCTTGGCTATGGACAGAAGATATTTGTTACTGCTAAAATACAAACTCCTATAACTGTTAGTGGAAATGATCATATAGATCAATATCTTGTATTTACTAATAGTCATGATGGTAGTTCGGCTGTTCAAATAATGTTAACTCCTGTTAGATTATGGTGTCTTAATATGCTTAATTCTGCAAGAAAAGCTTCTGAATCTTATATATCTTTTAGACATAATCAAGGAGTTAATGGTAAACTTTATACTGTTCCTGAAATTCTTGGTTTTACTAAAGAAAAGATTGAAGAAGAGAAACAAATATATGAAGTATTATTTAAGACTGATGTAAATGATGATGATATTAAACATTATATCTGTGACGTTTTCTTGAATGAAAAAGAGAATGAAATAGTAAATGAGTTTAAACTTCATAATGCTTTATTTAATAGAGATAATTCAGCATTTGAACAGTCTGGTATTAGTAAGCAAAAACTAAATATTATAACTGATGTTCTTGATTATACATTTACTGGTATAGGACAAAAGCAAGTAGAAGGTACTGCATGGCAAATGTATAATGGAATTACTGGTTATTATTCTAATGTTAAATCTTATACCAATGATGAAAAACGTCTTGAAGTTGGTTTATTTGGTGCAGATTATAACGTTAGTCAAAAAGCTCTTTCATTGGCTTTAGAATTATGTTAGATATTGCTTTCATATTATTAATAAAGATACCTCTTATATTTATATTTGAAGTATGCTTTATTATATTACTTTTAAATATATTAGATAGATTATTATTAGGTAGGAATGAATATAGTTTAGAAGGAAATATAAGATATAATATTATATTCTTTACATTATTATTTGTTCCTATCTATAATATCTATGTATTATATGATATAAATAAATCTATTATTAAACTAATTATTAAAACTATTAAAAATGGAACTTCCAATTAAAATTAAGAAACTTCGTGAAGATGCCACTCTTCCCACTTATGCTAAAAAAGGTGATGCTTGTTTAGATGTTAAAGCTGTAAGCATGGAATATGATGAAGAAATGGATTGTTATATCTATGGAACAGGACTTGCTTTTGAACTTCCTGAAGGATATGATATGAAAATATTTCCTCGTAGTAGTAATCGTAAGACTGATTGTTATATGGCTAATCATGTAGGTATATTAGATAGTGGTTATAGAGGAGAATTAATGGTATCATTTAAGCCTCGTACTGCAAGTTGGATTACAAATATACTTAGTAAATTAAAAGCTTCAATAGACAGAGTTAGTAAACGTTCAGGTATTGGAATTGAATTATATAATATACCTATTATAAAACCTCCTTATAGCATAGGAGATAAGATTGCACAAATTCAAATCAATCGTTATCCTACTGTTGTTTGGAATGAGGTAGATAAACTTGGTGAATCTGAAAGAGGAACTGGTGGTCATGGCTCTACAGGTAATTAAATTCTATACTATTAAAGGATGTGGAAGTTGTGTTCGTATGCAATCTAAAATCTTAGATGTTATATCAGAAGAACAATTTAGAGCTAAATTTAAGATTGATTTTATTGATAGAAATATTCATCAAGATAAAGCAAGAGAAGATTGTATCAAAGATGTTCCTACTATCTTATTTCCTACTGGAAGAAGAGAAGTAGGAATAGTTAAAAAAGAAATACTTGTTCAACAATTAAATAAATGTTTAAATGAAAAGAAGTAATAAACATAACGGATATATGAGAAGTATAGCAAGAAGAATTGCTAATCTTGGAGTTCTTAAATGTAAGAATAAATATCTTAACAATATTCAATATGAAGGAAAAGTTATTTATTAGATTAAATAGGAGAATTAAGAGATTTCTTCTTAATCTTGCTACTAAATATATTCGTCATTGTGCAAAAGATTCAAACTATATTAAATATGCTATAAATGAATTTAATATAGCTTATGAAGATTGGAAAGAAGATGAAATGCAAAATCTAATGTGTAATCAAGTTCTTGAATTATTATCTGTTCTTGATACTCATGGAGATAGTGGATTTTCTATTCAATATAAACTTTCTCTTCTTAATAAACTTATTAGATTTCAACCTATTAAACCTCTTACGTTTAAAGAAAATGAATGGAGAACAGATATAATAGATTCTTTTGATAATAGTAGACAAAACATAAGAGATAGTAGATATTTTCTATACCTTAACGGAGATATACATTATAATGATGATATTATTAAAGTTCCTACTTATTATATAGGAGAATCGAAAATAATAATTAAAAGAAGAGGTGCTTCTTTACATGGAATAATTCATGTTCTTGATGAAAATGGAAAGGTATATCGTTTAAATATTAAATTAAAGAAACCTTATACTTATCCTAATCCTACTATTAGTGTTCCTATTTATGAAATTGAATATCCTTCTGATTGGTGGTTAAATTTTGCTAAATATAATGTAATTGAAGATATAAAAGAACATTATGATGTAGAAGTTATTGAAGATAGAAGATATTTAAAAGAAGAAGTAGAAGATTTTAAAGATGGTATTTATAAAAAAGAACTTATGGATAGAATAGAATTAATGAAACGACATATGTATTGTAAAGATAAACCTTCAACATTTAAAGAATAATCTAAGTTTGTTATACATATATTATAGTAATAATAGTACTGTCAGAAATGGCGGTACTATTTTTTTTATAAGTCAATTTGGATTTATTTATGAAATTAGTAGTACTGATAGAAATAGTAGAAGAAGTAATAAGATTCTCGATACCCTTTACAGGGGATTTTGCAGCAAACAAATGCGTCTCTCGCTTATTCTCCGACTTACTGTGAGACTTTCTCTATGAGGTTGATTACTTCTACATCCCCTGTAAAGGATAGCCATGAGCACGCTTATTTCACTCCATTACTAAACAACAGTAGTGCTACTCTCACGAGCAACACTACCAACTCAACATTTAAAACCTATATTATGAACAACTACTATTTATTCATTTTCTTCTATTATATCTCCAATTAATGAACTAATACCACTAAACGGATTACTACGAAGCTTATAATATTGATTATTATTACCAAGATTCTCATGTTTTTGGAGTTGATTCCATATAGGAACAAACTTAACAAGACTTGTTGTTACTTTATTCTGTCCAGACTTAGTTCCAGATTGATAATATAAATCTTCTACTTCTCCAGTAATAACATAAGAAGTTACAGCCGATATTATATTGCTTGCATCTTGAACAAGACTAAATGCAGCAACAGGTTGTTTATACAGTTTGCTTCCTTCATTAACCATACCCCAAGGAGTATATTGAATACTCTCAGACATTAAACGGTCAGCACTATAAAGAATATAATCTGCTGCTTGAGTAGATTCATCATCATCGTCAAGCATTAGTTTACCTACTGTAAATAATGCAAGAGCTTTAGCAATAGCAACCCATTCAGCAAGAACTCGTCTAAGATTTGCTTTATCATAATCAGGAAGAATATTATAGTAAACATTAAAGTTACTAATAAAATCAGCATAACCTTTAACTATATTCTGTAATGCTTTAACTGCTGTTAGCTCTCCACTATTATCAAGTTCATAATACTTACTAAGTGGCATACGTAAAAAGTCTACTAATGAAACATAAGTTCCTTTATTTACTGTTTCACGAGTTTCGTTATATATACCATCAGTATGACCAAGACGATAACCGAATCTTTTTTGGAATCCCGGAACAAGATGCTTATGAAATTGCATTACAAGAGAACCCCACCAAGTTTGTTGTAGAGTATTAGCACCAATTTTATCATAAATACCATGAATATGATGATTTACTTTAATTGCTTTCTCTCTAAACTCTGCAATATCTCTATTACTCAACGGACTATCTTTTCTTAATCTTGCATATCCATCTACAAGTTCAAATTGATCTCTAAATGTAGGAAGATTTTCAAATGTAACTTGTGCATTTTTCTCAGCTTCCTTATATTCATCAATAAACTTCTTGCGAACATCATTATCTATACTACGTAAGAAATCAGTAATAGCATCTCTTTTAAATCTAACATATTGTTCTTTATCTTTAAGAGAACTAAAGATTCTATTCATAGTTTTATCATAACGTTCTAATAACTTAGTATCTGTATCAGCTAATACTTTTCTAAGTATATTACCTCTAAGATCTTGTTTATAAGTAGTAAACGACATTACTTCTGGTTTACCATTTATTTCAGTAACTCTATGAGAGTACATCATAGCAAGTAATGCAGTATTTTGCATATAATGTTCACCACTACTTTGTTGAACATATAACAAGTTTTCAAACTTAGCTATTGGACTTTCACCTTCACCGTAACGTTCAGTTACCATATCAGATTCAATAACATTGAATAGTTTAAATATACCATCTGTTATATTATCTGTTTTCTCATTATATACATTAGCCATGAATGATAACATTCCTTGCATATATTCATTTTCAGCACGTCTGAAATCTTTATATCTAAAGTTATCGCCAGCAGCTTCTTCCATTTGAATCTGTGCTTTACCATAAAGAACGTTAGCAATACCTCCAGTAAGATTTAATGTCATAAACTTTAGAGAAACAGCATTACGAGCAACACGAGAAATCTTAGAAGCAACTCCTTGATTATATTCAAACTCGTTAAATATAAGTTTTCTCATTTGAGACTCAAAATGTTTAACTACATTAGAATCTTCTCCACTTATCTTAGTACGAACTTGTTCATTTCCTGTAATTCTTTCCATTATTCTATCTTTAATTGGAATACCTTTAGAATTACGACTTACAAATTCCATATTTCTAAGCTGAGCACTCGTAAGTTTCATAAGACGAGCAACATCATTTGTTGTATTATAAGTGTACATTGCTCCAATAAATGTATCAAGTCTTTCTCCAAGATTAGGATTATTGAGTTCTTTATTTTCCTTTTCTCTTTGACGAATCAATTCTCTATTCTCTGCATTAGTCTTACGTACATATTCTGCATAATCTTCATTGCTTTCTCCTTCTCCTTGACGTCTAAGTGGAATAAGTTCTATCTTTGATAAACTATGAAGCATAGAAGCATTAACTTCTCTTTTATTAAAGTTAAGTTCTAACTCAGATTTCATAGGAGTATTATACCATCCATGACTTGCAGCAAAATCATTCCAATAATCTTTAAACGTCTTATTACGATTAACATCACTAACAGCTTGATTAGGAAGATAGCCTTTATTAATATAAGCTCTATTACGTTTATCTCGTACTAATTCATTAAGAAGTCCATTAACTTCTTCATATAATTGTACTTGATATTTATTCATATTATAGTACTTATTATTAATATAAGTTTTACTACTTGCTTGAAGTTTATCTGGTTTATATTTAGGATTATTCCATTCTTCTTTAACTTTAGTTTGTAACCATTTAGAACGAGGACTATATTCGTAAGCATTAGGATCTTTAATCTTTTGAGTCTTCCATATAAGAAGCGGTTCATATTGTCCAGTAAGTTGATTAACTACATGATTATCTTTATACCACTTCTCAAATACTTCTTTACCCTGAGAGTTCATTTCTACATACTTACTTTCATAGTATTTAGTATTAACCCATTCAACATTTTCATCTAACCATCTTTCAGCAACATCTTCATCTAATTTCTTACGTTTAGCTGCATTAAGATAACGTTGTTCTTCATTCTTCTTAATATTAGCTACTTGTTGTTCGTTAAATTTAGTACCATCAATAATACCTTCTCTGTCATATTTATTTCTAAACATAGAAATCATATAACCATCAATAGGATTACCTAACCGAGTTTTCTTATATGCCTCACTTAACTTCTTTCTAAAATCAGAAGTAAGACTTTGATAAGTATTAGCATCTAACCATTCTTTAGCTTCTCTATATGTTTCAGATGTTTCTGGATATTTAAGATCTGACATAGCTCTATCAAATCTTCTTCTAAATTCTGGCTTTTCAACTACTTCTTTATATTTAGCGTCAAGTCCTCTACGAGTAAGATAATATTGATTAATAGCACGAGCTTCTCTATAATTCTCTTTATATTCGCCATCAACATCTATTTCGGAACGCATTTCTGCAATTTCACTTCTAATCTCATTAAGACGTTTAGCATTTTCAGGAAGAATAGTATTATAATCTCCATCTATCATAGTAGATAAAATATCTGCTTGCTCTTGCATTAATTTCTTTAGACGAACATAAGTCTGAGGATATTTATCTAATATATGATTAAGACGATTATAATCTTCATAGAAAACTTTCTTATATTGACGTTCTACATTATTAATAAGAAATTCTTCTTGAGCATCCTTAGCTTTTTTATATTCAATACCATTACGTCCGTTAGGATCAGTAATTCCAGCAAGTTTAACTTCTTCTCTAAGTTTTACTATTTCATCTACTAAATTTTTAGTATAAGGAAGAATAAGATTTCCATCTTCGTCTAATATATCATTAAGAGATACATCTACATTATTCTTCTTAGCATCTTCTATTATTTTATTTATAGCATCTCTAAAAGTAATTCTTCTATCACGAGCATCTATTTCAGATTGACGTAATCTAACCATTGCTTCTTTGAGAACTACTTGAACAATAGGAATATGAGTTTCTTGACTATCAGCAAGTTTTAACTGTGACCAATTCTCATCATCAAATGCTTCTGTAAGTTCAATAAGTTGAGACTTAATACGAGGATCACTTGAAAGAGAAGATATAACTTTATTAAAGTATAACTTAATACTTGCCTTAATTTGATTATCAAGACTATTGATCTTAGCAAATTGATCTTTCAATTGTTTAAGAACTTCATTACTTCTTCTAAGTCCAGCTATTTCTTCAGGAGTTGCTCCTTGTCTTTCAGCTTTAGCAATATCATAAGGTTCAATAGCTGCAACAGAACTATAATCTTCAATAAATCTATTAATAGCATCTATAAAGTTTTCATATCCTGTTCTAAGACTATCATCATTTAACATTAAATCAAATAATTCAGGATTATTTATAGAATAATGTTTATCTCCAATATTATAAAAATCATTTATATTATCTAAGAAATATTCACTACGCTTAGAAGTATAACCATTAATAACTCTTAATGCAGCTTCTCTAACTATATCATTAAATTTCTCACTATTACTTACTCTAATATCAAGATTAGTAAACGCACGAGCTACTTCTGTTACTGCATCATCATTAACATTTCTTTCGGTACGTTCGATACTTGCAACAGCTTCTGATATATATTGATTAATAGCTTCGTCATTATCAATTAATACAGATTCTCTTACATCATTCTTAAAATGTTCGTAAGTTTCAATCTTAATAAGATTAGCACGAGAATAAGGACTTAATAAAGTTGCTTTAGCTACTATTTCATCTAATAAATCTTTATTATCTGGTTTATTATAATCACTAAGTAACTTAATATTATTCTTGCTTACTTCTCCTAAATAAGTTAATACATAATTAACTCCATCAATATTCATTTGATGATAAGTATTAGGATTAAAGTTAAGTCTACGAACTAAATCATTTTCTACTGATATAAAGTTTAACCCATTATTAATAACTCTTAAACTATATTGCTTAACTAATTCTTTAAGACGTCCATAAGAACCTGTTTCTTTACCATCATATTTAGTAGTAAGATTAGCTCTACGAATTTCTAATTTACGTTGAGCATCTTCAGTTTTAATTCTCTCGAGTTCAGCACGATTTAAACTACTTATAATTCCTCTTAGTTGACCAGCTTCACTATTCTGAACAATTATCATATAATTAGAATAACCTATATCTTCTAAGTTGTTTATATTAGTAATAGTAGATTGTATATCATCAACTACCATAACGGTTCTCTTAGAAGTATCAAAGTTATCAGTATCTATTATAATATTACCTCTAATAATATTAGCATTAGTATAAGTATCGAGCCATATATCAATAAGCTTACGATTACGCATATCCTCTACCGGGGATAAAGCATCAACTGATTCATTAAGATTTCTTACAGCTACAATATCTCTTGTTATATTATATCGTGCTTTTTCAAGAGCAGGAAGATTATTTATAACAATAGGATTATCAGGCATAATATTCTCATTTGCTCTAATAATAGATTCATAAACAGAAGGAGCAGGAATAGTAAGATTATCTGGATTAACAGATACTGTTCCTATTTCATTAGGTTCTAACTTATTAAGAGGATAAATATAGAGATTATCTCCAGCAGGAACTACTCTATAAAGATTAAGTTCTTTACGTTTACCTTTAGCAGTAGAAGGATTAGTCATTAGAAACTTAACATAAGTAACCTCCCCTGTAGAGGACCTGACAGATTCTACTAACTTATACTTACTTGCTTCTTCTTTATCAATAATTGCCATACCATTAAACTTAAAGCTAAGAGCAGCATGATTAGATGTTCTCTTATTTTCAAATTTAACAATATCTTTACTCTTAGTATAAGAACGATAGAAAGAAGTAATAAGATTATCTATACTTTCAGAATAAACATCTACTTCTGATTGAAGGAAATTATCAAGAGCACGATTAGTATCATATATTATTCCAAGACCTGAACTAACTCCGTTAACAGAATTATATTGTTCTAAATCTTGATATAATATTTCAGTAGGTATAATTTTACTTATACTACCTCCACTAAATTTATATCCTTCAACTACAATAGCATAACGAACTAAATCAATAGCAGCAGTTTGAATAAATGGATTATCATTATAATAAGCATTTTTAAATAGCTGATACATTTGTTCATAACTAACTCCACTATCTATAATATTAATAGTTTGTTTAGAATGGCGTCCTTTAGCTGAAAGTCTATCATCTTTAATATTTACTATTAATCTTTTAAATAGATTATCGTCAGTAGTCGCAGTCTGTAGAAGAAGAACTTTATTAGCAGGAGTAAGACTCATAAATTTAGCTACGTTTTCTTCACTCTTATCATTAAAATCAAAATCAACTAAATAGGAACGATTATATCCAAATATACGACGTCTATTCTCATATTCACTTGCTTCGCTAATATCTATATTATAATTATTAAATAAATCATTACTGTTCTTAGTCTTATAAGTATTAGTACGAACAGTAGTAGCTTGATTCATTGCTTTAGTTATAACGTAATTCTCAAACTCTTTAACAGTAGCGAGATCTTTAGAATTAAGATAATTATTCTTTAGAAGCTTAAATGCTGAACTATGAGTTAAGAATAAATTAGAAGTAATAGCACTACTTGCAATAACTCCATATTTCAATTGATAATAAAGAGACGGATAAACTGATTCGCTAATATCATTACGAAGTTCATTTAAATCTCCAAATAATACTTTTGGATATATAGCATCAACAAGAAATTCTCCATTAACAGAACTTGTAAGTTTAGGAGATTCTTCTCGCATATTATCATTATTGTACTTAACTTGCAATATATCTTTAACTAACTTATCAGTTTCATTAACTGATTGACCAGCTCCAACTTTATCAGTATTAAGAATATTACTATGAATATTTATTTGATTAGCGATAGTTTTAAAATGTTGAAATGCATTAAGTACTTTAATTTGATATAATATTTCAGATTCTTTACCTCCTCTTAAATTATCATTCATATGAGCTTGAAGTTCAGAAACATCAAAATAATCAACACCAATTGGAATATATATTCCTCTTTCTTTTAATCTATTGGTTATATTTCTAATAGATTCAAACGGTTTAAGATTAATTCCATTAGCTTCTGCAAGAGCACGATATAATTGAAGTCTAACAGTATTTATTTCATTATTATTGTTTACTTCAAATATATTCTCATTATTATTGTTTACTTCAATACAAGCTGTAACAGCAGGCTGATTAATAAACAGAATAGCTGTTCTATAATCTGATCCAGCATCTACAATAGATTTATAAACATCAAAAGTATAAAGATTAACATTAGGAACACCACCTTCCTTAACACCATCGAGTATTAAAGCAGTAGTTTCAGAACTATAAACAGTAATAAGTTTACCTGTTAAGTTTCTATTATTATCTCTACTCCAACCAATATATTTATGATTAACAGCAACTTTATTATCTCGAACTTCTACGTTCACTATTCCGTAAGCCTTTCTAAGCCTTTCTGCGAAGTCTTCGGTGCTTTCCGATACAGGAGTATCATAAACGAATTTAAAGCCGTCAGAAGCCATGATAGTGGTCTTAGAGAGGTTACTAATAGAACAGAATCCATCCCGTTTTACGGAAATCGCTTTCAGTTGAGCACCTGCCATAACTTCGTCTCTATACATACTTTGAGCTTCAAAAGTATTAATATTACGATACCTATCTTGAGCACCAAATATTTCTCTTTTAGCAGCTTTAATATCTTCAAAGTTACTACTCATAAGATTTTCTTCCCACGCTTCTTTCATTTGCATTATACCGAGAAATGCATCAACTATTTGATTATTTCTTGCTTCTCTACTATTTTGAAGTTCAATAGGAAGTTCACTAAATTCTTCTAAGCTAAGAAGATTAGCAGCTTTAGCACGATTAGCTATATTAATTCTAAAGTTTTCTCTTAAATATTCAGGTATAAGTTGATAAACATTAGCATTAACATTTCTGCTAAGTTCTTGTTGTTCGTCTATTGTTTCTTGTATCTTCTTATATATTTCTGCAAACTTTCTAAAACTATCGCTCTTTATATCTTCTCCTACTTCATTAAGAATATCTACTATTAAATCTATTCTTTCATTAAATTTAAGAGTTTTATTTTTAAATATAGGAGTAAGAGCAGTTTTAATATTATTAGGCATTTCAGCCCATATTTCATCAGTAGATTTTATAAGATCAGCAACAGTCTTTTCAAGATAATCACTATATTCTTTATTAGAATCTTCTACTTCTTTACGTATTTTTTCTTTTAAATCTTTATATTCATCTTGATTTAAACGAGTTCCATAAAGTTCTTTAGTTTTTCTATCTACTTCTCTATTAACATAATGAACATATCTATTAAAAGTTCCTTCGTCTGAAAAATCACCATTAAATTTTACCTTATGAGGTTTTCCTTCTTTATCAAACCAAACATTATGATACATAGCGTAAACACTATCAATATCAAAGTCAGAACCTGTTTGAGTAACAAATTCATCAGGAACTATAATAGTAGAACCTTGAGCTTCATTTAAGAAACCAACAACTTTCATACGAACTACTGATTGTTTACCTTCTGTCGGAATACGATAACCAATCATATAATCTAATCCTGCTGATCTTAAATCATCTATTGTAAATTCATATATAAGATTACCATCTGCATCATATTTATTATAAGTTCTCATCATATGACGAGGAATCATAATCTCCATATAATTATCACCATTAGGATGATATTCAAGCTTACGTCCAAGACTATATCCATGTTTAGATTCAAATTCAGATTGTGTAAGACCTGCATCAAAATCTAATTTACGCATGCCTGTAGTAGATACTTGACTTGCATGAAATCCCGGAATAGTTTGACGAGTAATATTATTAGTGAATATAGATTGAACTACTGATTCAAGTTTACCTCTTACATTATTAATATAAGTCGGCATTAATGGAAGACCGTCTTTAATAGTAGCATAAGACATTATATTTGTATCAGCACCACGACTTGTAAGTTCGTCTCTAATAAGATTATAGAATTCAGTCATATCTAAAACAGGAGAACCGTCTTCATAAACAATATCTCCATTAGAATACTTAACTCCTAATCTTTCAGCTAATTGATTAAAACTATCTATTATATTAGCATTATAATTATTAAAGAACTGATCTATATAGAATTGTCCTAATTCAGTAGAATTAATATTATCAAGCATCTTCTTGATAATCTGAATACCAGCTTTATTCTCTTCATCCATATGTTGAGGAACATCTTGCTGTTTATAAAGATTAGAATACCAACCAGTCTTAATACTTCCAGTAAGTTGTTCATCAAACTTAGCTATATCTTCTTGAGTAAGATTACCTTCATTATTCCAGAAAGTAAGAATCTTATTAGTAGTAGCCTTCTCAGTAGATATAAAGTTAGCTTGAGCAATACCTTTATTTAACATCTTCTTATTAAGAAGAGCAAGTTCAGTATTACCTAAGAATCGAGGAATAAGAACATATTCAGCGTTCTTAATCTGATTAGGAACTTCAAGTCCTGTATTATTATCTATATCTAATCCATAATAGAAATTCTTTTGAACTTGAATAAGTTTACTAAGTTTTTCAAAATCAATAGGACGACTTTCATCATAAAGAGCTTCTATTGTATCTTTATAATTATCGTATTCTCCAGATAAAACAGCTCTACGAACAAATTCATCTAAAGTAATATAAGATTGAGCATCAGAAGTAGTAGTTTTACCTCCAAACTGTCCCATAATAAAATCATAAACAGATTGTGGAACGTTTGCTTCTTTTAATTGTTTCTCAATACTTGCAAGATTATTACTTGGTTTATCAATATCATTAAGAGATATATATTTAAAAGAAGAACTAATCTTAATAGTCTTATCTCCTACTTTAACTTCTCCAAGATTTTTATCTTCTGTATTATTAAGTTCATAGCCTGCGTATATTAAACCACCAGCTTGAACTTCTTTATTACGTTTAATAGTATCTTGATTATTCTTATAGAATTTAGGACTACCAGCAAATAGATCATTAAAGTTATTATACTGAATAGTATAATTTAAACTAAATTCAGTAACAAAATCATTATATCTTTCACGAACTTTAGTAGCTTGCTCAGCTTGTTGTTCTTTAGTTAAACCTTCGGTCTTAACATTATTAAATCCTTCAACGTTATTAATATAATCTGCAAAATAAACTTCTGCATTACGTCTACGCTGTACAAGATAATTATCAAGATAATTTTCAATAGCTTCTCTTTGAGAATCAGTAAGAACAGCTATAACTTTACCTTGTGCATCACGCCTAATATTAAGTGAGCCATTGCCATCACCCCCGTAAAGGAAATCTGAAATCTTATTACCTTCTCCATCTACTAACTCATTTACATTAGTTGTAGCATCTGCATTATCATTAAGATTTAGCTTGTTAATATTAAATACATTACCAACAAGTTTATCTCCATCAAGTATTTTATTACCTTTACGATGATAATTTAATTCAGCAGATGTATTAGATAAATCAGATACTCTAAATTCTTCTTTAAGAATTGGTTTAGCAAGTTCTCCTAACTTACGACTTCTTTCTCTTCTAAGAGTTATATTTCCATCTACTTCATCAGTTTCAAATAAGAAAGTAAGTGCTTGAGCTGCATCATCATATTCTTGTTGAACTATATTGAATAATGCCTTATAAATAGGATGATTTCTATTTATTTTATTTCCATATAATCCATCAATAGAAAGACGATAGCTTGTAATACTAAAATTCTTAGGAGCATCAGAAGGAGTTTGCATAAAATAACGACTAAGTTTAAATTTACCATTAGGATCAATATCGTTATTATTAACAAACTCGTTAAGAGCTGTAATATCCCATTCAGTACGAGTCATTTTAGAATAAGTCTTATTAGTATTTAAGACTTCATTTCTTGCACCATTAAATAATTGATAATCTAAAAACTTATAATAATCAGTAAGAGCATAAGTTCCATCAGCATTTCTTTTAAGAATACCGGGAACTATTATGTTACCTTTACTATCTGTTACTTCTACAATAATATTAGAATTATTATATTGAGAAAGATTAGCTTTATTAGTAAAATACTCAAGAGTAGCTTGTTCATTTCCTAATCTATCAAAGAAACGTTTAAGCATACTTGGTTTAATAATATCAGAAACAAGATTATTCTCTACATTAATACTATTAAATTCAAGATTTACAGTTTGATAGTTAGCAAATGTTTCAGCTATAGCGTTAGCAATCTTATTGCCTGCTCTTGATATATCATTTAATTTATCAGCAGGAACTGGTTGAATAATATAATTTTCTCCAATTTCTTCTGCTGCCATAGCTTTCTTATATTCTGCTCTATACCATTCTTTAGAAGTATTATTATTTTCGATTACTTTAGGATAAGTATCTATAAGCGTTTTATTAAAACTGTTAGCTAATCGAATAAGATTATTAAGATTAATAGCGATATTACCTGTTCCATTGAATTTGATATAATTATTAATTCCTTCTTCTGTAACTCCAATATTAAAAGAGTTATATAAATTAATTAAGTTATCTCTTACTTCATTATACTGAAGATTTCTTTCATTAGCATCTGTAATAGAACTAATTTCTTTTATTTTGTTAGTAAGAGCGTCTAATTTATTAGCATTTTCAGATACTCCTACTGGAACAAATGTAAGATTATTAAAAGCAATAATAACCTTATCATACATAACGAGTTGAGGAAACGAACCCCTATTTCTAATTCGAGGACTTATTTGTCCAGAACTATAAAGAAGTTCATTTCTTTGTACTCTTGCTTGATTAAACTGAGTATATACTTTATTTCTAAGATTTATACTATTTATATCGTTTCCTGAAATCTTATCTGCAACAATAGATAAAGAACTACGATTAGGAAATCTATCAGCTAACTCATACAGACTTTGAACAAATGATTGAGCATCATCAAAAGTAGCATTAGTAAGAATAGTTTTATAATAATCAAGAAACTCAATAGTTTCAGGAATACCAGAATAAGTAGCTGAATTATAGTTAGGATTACCATCTATTCTTTCAGTACTTATAGTTTCTCCAGTTAAAGCAAATAATTGCTTAACTTCTTTAGATATATTCTTATCATAATCTTTACGTTGATCTCCTAAATCACTCCAATCTTCTCTAAGACCAGCAATTCCTTCATCATCTAAAACATCAATAACTTCTGCGTCTGAATTATCATCTTGTAGAAGATTATCGTTAACTCTAAATAATCCAAGCGTTCTACTTAAATCATTAACTTTAGGATGTCTTATAACTATGTTGTATAAATCATCACTGTTTTTAACTCCTGCATATAATATATTACAATATTCTCTTTGTTCATCAGTAAGATTATCTTTATTCTTTTGAACATGAGTATATATTTGTTTTAAAAGAGTTTGTTTAAGTAGATTTTTATCTACTTTTTTACCAGCATTTCTGAGTGCATTTTCTCCTTTAAGCATGAAAGTAACTAAAGTATTAATAGCATGTTCTTCTTTAGCTAAATCATTTCCAAATATAGTTGTTCTTGCAGTATTATAATCTTGAACAGAATTACTAATATTAAATTCAGTAAGATTAATATACTGCTTAACAGCTTTAACAAAAGTAGGACTAATTTTATTCATATTAGATAAGTCAACTTCTTTTTGAGTAGTTGAAACATACCACATACGAAAGTCCGGGTTCATAATAGTAGTAAGGTATTGGAGAGAACGAAGCTTATCATTATTAGTTAACTTCATAAGTCTATTATATAGCTTATCATTTCCAATACTTTCAATTTCACAAGCCATAATTAATATAATTTTAAATGTTTAATAATCGATTGCAATATAATAAATAATATCATTACTTCCAAATGTATCAGCCTTAGAGTGTCAATAAAATGACTGATTCTAAGGCTGAATACGCGATTTTAGTAGAAAGTAATAGGATAGCTAAGAACAGGTATAGTTAACCTCGTCACGAGCCTGCAAACTATCGAGAGAGCGTTGCTGTTGGTAGTTTAGACGGCTGAATAACGAGGATATTGTCGGAGTTAAATTTGCATTACTATCTATAATAGAACTATCAAATTCAATATCTGCAATACCATCAAAGTCACTCATGAAAGCATCTTTTATTTCAGCAATAGGTTCGCTGTATATTTCATCATTATTATCTATTACTTCATTAGTTGCTTCTTCTCCTGTGTTTATCTCTGATATTTTACTTAATCTATTTCTTATTTCTCCAAGTATTGTATTATCTATTCCTGATACATTACCAATTAACTCTAAAAGAGCGTCAATAATATTAGTAAATATATTATTAGAATCAGAAACAGTGGTTGAAGCATAAGGGATGCTACTAAGGAGTCTTGCAAACTCTCTGCTTGTAATAGCTTCGACCACAAATTCTTCAACTGCAACATTATATTCTTTAGTTTCATTTAGATATTTGCTATAAGTGTTTTTAACTACATCATTAACTTCTGGACTATTAATAAACTCTTTAAACTTATTATATAAATCATTAAATTTAGTAGTATCAATTCCTTCTTTAGCAAAATAATAATGAATACCTTCATGTATTACTTTAAGAACTTGTTGATTGCTATCTAATTCTAACCATTTATTAGTAAGAGTTAGAGTATTATCTCCTACTGGAATAGAAGCAAGACGTCTATCATTAGATTCTATTGTAGAATTAATTTTAAGCCCTGCATCTTCAAGAGATTTAAGTACTTCATTATAAGAACTATTAGCATTAAGAACTTTACCTAATTTAGAAGGAGTAGTTCCTTTTTCAATAGCATCTCGAACAGCATTAGTAGGAGCAGGAGATTTAGTGCTTATTACTTCCTCTACAGGGGTGGTTACATCAATAAGACTTAAATAAATATTCTTATTAAGACCTATACTATTAAATCCTTCATTAGTAAAAGTAAAGTTACCAAGAATATTACCTTTACTATCTTTAATTGCATCTACATTAGTTACTAAAGCTCCAGTAGAAATAATATAATCAGTATAACTATCAAATTCTTTACTATACCATTTATCATTACTTAAAGAAGGAATTTTAAATCTCATCTTTCCTTCGTTAGTAACTTCTATTGTTTCATTACCTCTAATATTAGTTCCACTAAAAGCATCATTAATTATATTACGACGAAGATAATTAAATATATCTTTAAACTTAGTATTAAAGTTCTTTCTACTTGCACTTGCAACATTTATACCTTGAGAAGTAGTAATACCCATAGCACCAGAAGTAGTACCATCAGGATATCTAAACTTAATATTAGGATAACGAGAAGCTATATTAAAATATATAATAGGACCATTAAATTTCTCACTAACTCCTCTATATGTACCTCTTGGTTTAAATGCTACATTTCCTTCAGTATCTCTACTAAATTCATAACCGTATAACATCTTTCCATTACCTATATATTGTTCGATATTAGATATAATAGAATTAAATGTTTCAGTATCATTATTTAGTAAAGCACCTGCAAGTCCATCAAATAATTCAGTAATACCAGAATTAAATTGATTAACGAAATCATTAGTAGAAGTAAGTCCATTATTAGAAGTATTACCTTGAGTATTAACTCTAATCTTTCTACCTTGAGAATCTTCTACATATAATATAGTATTACCATTATCATATAAATTAGTTGATTGACCTACTACTCGATTACTACCATCACGAATTATTATTTGATTATTTTCGATACCATATAAAGTAAAATTATCAGTATTAGATGATAAAAGAACATCATTAATATTACTGTATCTTGGATTTCCATTTTCATCGTTATTTAATAGCAAACGACCAGTAGTAGTATCTGCAATACTTATACGCTTACTCTTAGATTTAGTCTGTGATATTTTATTATATAATCCACTAATAGTATTATAATTATAACCTATTTTCTGTTCCCACTGATTAAGACTTTCTCCTACAAGAGTTGCATAATTAGTAGAATTAGGATTAAGATTCCTATCATACATCAATATTTTAGATATATGATTAGCACGAGTTACTTTATCTTCAAAAGAATCAATAGGAGAACTATAGATGCTTACTAATCTTTTATAAGTATCATTTGCTTCTAATTCATTAATAACATCAGTCAATAAACTTCTATTATTAGGATTAGTACGAATACTATTTAGAACAGCTTTTATCTTATAAATATTAGCAACAAAGTTCTTATCTGCATCTTTTTGACTACTAACAATATTTTTTAACTCTTCTACAAAAGGAATATTATATCTATTATTATCTCTCATAGAAGTATATTTCCAAAACTCATTAATTACTTGAGGATTTCCATTAACATCAGAATTAGGAACTGGAATACTACCAATTCTTACTTTTCCTGAACGAACTTCAAATTCTCCATCTTCATTAACTTTAAGTGTTACTTTATCTCCTTTCTTTAGATTCATAATAGTAGTGTATAACTTACTATTATTTACATCCATATTATCAAAAGTAGGAGCATCAAGAAGAACTCCAAAATTACTTGTTTGAGTAGTTTCTTTAATAGTTCTTTTAACTTGAGTTTCAGTAGTTTCAATTATCCTACGAGTTAAATCTTGATTAGAAGAATTAATAACTTCTTGAGAATCATTAAGAATAATAGTTCCTTGTTGATTAAGCATTAGCGCTACGTTCTTAATATCATTAAGTAAGTTAATAGCTTTAGGATTATTATCTTGAATAAATCTCATTAATCCTTCTAAACTTATAATAGGTTTATTATCTACTGATTCATTAGCAACAGCTTTAGAATAAAGACTGAATATAAGTTTTATTTCTTCTTGTCTTTCTTGTAATCTACTTATTCCATCAAGAATAGTTTGAGTAGGATCAGCTTCACCTTCAGCTATTGCAGATTCACGAACTTCTTCTTTTAAAGTAGCTGTTATATCTCCATTAGCTATTGCAGCATTAATTTCTTCTAATGTAACATCAGCATCTGGTTTATTAGATAACTTTCCTACAAATCCATCAATAGCTACATTACCAAACCTACTTACTGTTATTCTAATGTTTTTAATCTTAACTGGAGCACCAGTCATTAAATCAGTAGAACTAAATGTTTTATTTACTTTAATATTATAGTTATTAATATTAGCTTCTGTAATAACATCAGGAGCATTTTCTCCTACTAATTTATCAACTATATTATTAATTTGTTCAACAGCAGTTTTATCTACTATAACTTCATTAGATAAAGCTTTAGGAGCAGTAACAGGAACAGCAGTAACAGGAGAAGTTGCAGGTTGAGTAACAGGTACTGAAGTATCCTCTACCGGGGTAATTGCAACAGCTCTTGTTTCTGCACGTTCTAACTCTCTATTAAGTATTTCATTAACAGCATCCATATCGTCAGAGCTATTTCTAATGAGAGTAGCTGCCTCTTGAATCTTAATAAGAGCAGGATTTTGTCTATCTTCATCAGTTAATTGATTTCTAATAGCACGAGATATTTCGTCATAATCAGCTTCTGTAGCATTATCAATAGCACTAACTAAAGTTTGCTCAGCATTAGCTTTCATTTGATTAGCAGCATCTTCAATACTACTTTTAATATTATTAGCTAATTCTGTTACATCTTGATTACTTGTTACTATTCTATCATTATATGCAATTTGACGTATTTGATCTATAAGAATTTGCTGTATATTTTCCACATATTGTGGACTAATATTATATATACGGTTAACATTGGTATTACTTGTATTTTTAAGATATTCTTTTAAAATCTTAGATTCTTCTTCATTAAGATTATTTCTTCTTGCTTCATCTGCAAATATTTCAGATACATTAAGATTAGGAGATAATATATTATTATCAGTCTCAAGAAGTTTATCTATTGCTTTTACTCTTTCATGCAATTGATCTATCGTTATTCTATCTCTAATAGTAGCACCTGGTTCTAACTTAGTTAATTCATTAAGTATTTCATTCTTTGCAACACTTAATATATTAGTTCTAAGTCCAGCTTCTTGAATAGGATCAAGATTCTGCAATTCAGAAATAGTATTCTTTAATTCTTGATTACGATTATTTAATCTATCTATTCTTTGTTGAAGAAGAGAAGCTTCTTGTTCATTAAAGATATTTTCTCTAATCGCAATATCAAGATAAGCATCATTTACATTTGCATCTTGAAGAACATTAGCATATTTCTGATATGCTTTAGCTGTATTAGTAAGAGCTTGATTTATAAATTGAGTATCTGCATCATATGTTTCAGCTTCTGCAATACCACTATCTATAAGTTTCTTACGAAGTTTAGGATCGTTAATATAATCTTGAAGAAGTTCAAAATTACCAGCATTAATAGCATTAAGAGCTAAAGTAGTAGCAAATCTTGTTTGCGCTTCTTTTACTAATTCAACTTGATCTGTTTCAGATACTTGAGGATTAGTACCATCTTCATTTTGTTCATAAGGATTAAATCCATTACGAATAGTTTGAAGTTGATTCTGATATTGAGCAAACGTTTGTTCACGACCATTAATCTCAGCAATACGCATTCGATCTTCAGTCATTCCACCTTTACGCTTAGTAATAGCATTATTGATAGCGTTCATTGTTCCACCAAATATAACACCACCAATAACTCCCCATAATGCAGAATTATATAATTGAGGATCGCGAAGATAATTCTCAATACGATTAATATCTATTGCTTTACCACTATAATCTGAATTTACTTTATCTAATAAATAACGACCATAAGCAGTACCTTCTTCTTGTCCTACAAAGTTAATTGCTTCTTCGATACCTTCTGATAATTCAGATACAACAAGTTCTCTACTTGCATTTACTCCACGAACAATATTACGTCCTAAATCGGTAGCAGCCTTTTTAAGAGCAGATGTTGTAACCTCCCCCGTAGAGGAGAGACCAGATGCAGATAATCTATTTAGAGCTTCTCTCTGAGCATAAGTAACACTCGGTGTTGCAGTTCTACTTATAACTCCTTTTGCAAAGTTATTAAGAGCACGAAGTTGCATATAATCAAATATAACATTACCTGCATTATATGCAAAATCTCTATCAGATGCTTTTTCAGCAATTACTCTTGCAGCACTTTCTTTAGTTCCATCAGATTCAGAAGCAATATCAGGATTCTCTTGAAGCCACTTATTAAATTGAGTAGCATCCATATCTCCAAATACTTTTAGAGCTTCTTCATTTATTTGTTCTGCAACTCCACGAGCTTCTTGATAGTTTTCTCCAAGTCGCATACCAATAGAACTAATACCTGTCTGAGCAATAGTTTTTACTCTTTGAGCATTATAAATATTATCTAAAGATAAAAGTTTCTCAGCTTTATTAATAGCTCGATTAACTTTAGAACTTGTTCTTAATCCTTTAAGAGCACCACGACCTAACATAGATAATCCTTTAGTTGCTGCACTTGCAGGAATCATTAAAGATAATGAACTTGCAACACTTGGTAATTGACTAAAGAACCAGCCACTAAAATCATTAAAATCAAATGCTTGCTCAGGATTCTCACGATATATAGGAAACTGTTGACGAGCAGCTTCTGATATAGAATCACCAGCACGAGTAATAAAATTACTATATAAATCTTCATCCATAGCAGCTCCAGTAATTATATCTGCTAACATACCGAAACCACCAACAGTATCACCTATAACTCCACCAACAGCTTGTCCTAATGAATTAAATGCTTGTTCCCAAGCAGATTGATTCTTAGCTCTTATTCTTTCTAAATCAGTTTGTTCCTGATATAGATTAGGTTGAGCACCATAAGCAGATAATGAGTTATATTCGTCTTCACTTCCAGTAAATACAGGAGCACCACTAATAGTATTTTTCATAATAAAATCTGATTGTGCTGTAACATCAGTTTTATATTTCTGTACATTAGAAGGAGTGACAACATCATTAACGCCAGAAGCCCCAACCGAAGTTGGAGCTTTATTAGTATCTGTTTTAAAAGGAATTGCCATAATATTATTTATTAAATCCTGTTTCGTTAATTCGAGCAGATGGATATTCACCTGTTGTTTGATAATATAAATCAGAGAAATGTTTATATATCTTATTAAGCGTAGGAACAGGAACTTGTTCTCTATCTACATTTGCAATATCTATTCCAAAGTCATTAAATGCTTTAACATACAATGGTGTCACTACTGAAACTTCTACTTCTTCTTGAGGAGCTTGAGATATAGAACCATTTTGAGAAATAAGAATATCTGCGGCATTTTGTACAGCATTAAGCATAACTTGATTAGCTTTATTATTTGTAATAATACCTGTCATTTCTTCTTGTGTAACATTAATTCTATTATCTCCAGTTTGAATAAACCATTGACCATTTTCAATTCCGGCAGTAGTTGTTCCATCACCAAACTCTTCAGGAGTTAAAGTATAACCTTGGCTTAATGCTGAATTATATTTAATAGCATTAAGTTTAGCCATATTCTGAACTTGAGGACTTCTTTCAAAAGTATCTATCATTTGACTACGAATTCCTTCAATAGTTATAGTAAGACTTCCACTTGCAGGAGATATATCTTCTATATCACTATCTGCAAACTTCTTAGTATTCTTACCTTGTTTTAACATATTAGGAACTGAAATAACTTGAAGAAGTTTACCAGTAATAGGATCAACAGTAGTACTTATTTGAGCATCATCTAAACGAGAAGAAAGAGTCTTCATATATGCTTCACGTTTCTTACTATCTTCAACAGTTATAAATTCTCCATTTTCATTACGAATCTTCATACCTACACTTCCGCCATTAGCATTAGATAGAGCATTTTTATATTCGTTACGATAACTCTTAATTTGTTCATCTGTCATTCCCATATTTTGAGCTGTAATCTCAATAGGTATATTACTTCCAAATAGTTCTACATAAGTAGGAGCTAACTCATTAGCAATACGTCTATCAGCAGCATTTGACATTGAATTAGCTTTGCTTATAACTTCTCCTAATCCATATTCATTATATGCAACTCGTAACCCTCCAAATTTAGCACCATTATTACTTAAATCACGAATATCATTATCATTATTATATAATTGCATTTCGTAATTTGCACCTTTTCTATTAGTAAGACCTCCGCTACGAGGAGTAATTGCTTCTCGCATTACATCTCCATATTTAGCAAATGCTTCTTTAGTAATAATAATACGTTCTTTACCGTCAATAGTTTTAGTATAAACATCATTTCTACTAAGACCTAAACCATTACGTCCTCTAAGTTGAGTAAGAATATGATTAAAGCTTTCTTTATCAGAAGGATTAATAATAAGATTTTCATAATTGTCTCCATTAAAGAACATCTTATTTATCTTTTCACTATATTCTCTTTGATAACGATTTTCTTCTGCATTAGACATATTACCATTACTATACTTATTACCAAGAAAGTCAGTAGCTTGTCTTTGTTCAGGAGTAAGTTGAGCACGAGTACCTTCTAATCTATTATTAGCAATATTGAATTGATTATATATATTATCTAACTCAGCTACTTTTCTTTGAATAAATTCAGTAGGTTGTCCAGAACTTAATAATCTATTTCTAACAAGTCTATAACCTTGTTCATCACTAACAGTTTTATCAATTCCATAATCTGCAAATATATTACGTAAACTTGTTTGATAATTAGCTTTATCAGCTTGAATTTGACTAACTGTTTGAGGTTCTACTTTTTGTTTACCAATAGGAGTAATAAATGAAGTAGCAAAATCATCTTGTTTACCAGTTCCAGTTTTCTTTCTTGCAGCAGCTTCTTGAGCTTCACGAGCTTTAAGAAAGTTAAATCCAATAGAAGGATCAACATCTCTTGTTACTCTTGTATAAGCAGATGCTTTATATCTTGGTGCTAACATAGATTCTTGAAACTCTTGCATAGACATAATAGTACCATCAGGTTTAGTAACAAGATTATTAGTATCTCCTCTACTTGCTTTCCAAGCATTAACTGTATAGTCTTGTTTAATAGAAGCACGTGCACCCGGAGTAGCATCAATAGCAGCTTCTACAGCTTGACGGATCTTATTAGCATCTAATCTTTGAATACCTTGACTTGTTTTAAGATAAGGTAAATCACCACCAGCGATATTAGGAGCACCTTGACGAAGATTTCCATTTTCATCTCCCCATACAAGTTGCCCACCTTGAGAAGAATCAACACCAACAGTAGATAAAGCTTTTTGATAAATTTCATTAAGATCTACTTGAGCAACAGGTTGGTAATTAGGATTAAAAGTAGTACCTCCTGTTACCTGTCCTTTATCATTAGTAGTATCTTGATAACCATAAGGATTCATTGCAAGAGTATATGCTTTTACATCATCATCATAATCCTTACTTGTTTTAACTTGTTCTTGAAATTCTTTAAACTGTTGTTGATAACGTTCACGACCAATAAGTGCTGGATCACTTGCAACTTGTCCAGCAAGTTTTTGAGCAGTAGTAAGAGCGGTAGCATAACTACCACTCTCAGCTGCACTTTCTAATTGATTCTGTATATCTTGAGTATAATTATATAACCATTCATTCTCAGCTTCATTTAGTTGCTTATTAGCAAGAAATGTTTTAGTAGCATTAGCTTGTTGAATAGCTTGCTCGTGGCGTTGTTGTAATGTACCAAGAGTATTAGCATAAGTCTCAAGAGGAGCTGCTACAAATTCTCTTCTCTGATAACGAGGTATATTAAAATTAATAGGAGCCATATTATCTCTTCATTTTACGTTTAACTGAACCACCACATCTATAAGGTCTTAAAAGACTACGAGAATTTCTATCAAGAAGATTTTCATATTCTTTTCTCTTCTTCATAAATAAATTAACTTGTTCAGGATTAGAAGCCATTATTGCAGTAAGAGCATTTCTTTCTTGTCTATTTTTATCACCTCTTAATTGCAAATCTCTAATACCAGCACTAACGTTTTCAATTATTTGATTATCTACATTTGTTTTACTAACAATCTGATCATTTACAAACTGAGAAACTCTATCTCTCCAATCATTAGTAGCTGCAATATTCTGATTAGTTACTTGTTGACGATTAAGTCTATTTTGATTAATCAATTGAGTTTCAATATTCTGTTGTTGTCCTCTTAATTGATTACGTTGATTAAGACCTAACTGACGAAGCCTTGTTCCTCTGGCTTGAGCAGCAACAGAACTTGCAGTATTACGATTAGTTTCAGCAATACTTTGTTGTTCTGCATTATAGACATCAGTTAATTGAGGTTGAATATTATAAGTAGTTCTTAAAGGAACAGCTTGAAGTTGAGTAGGTTGAGTAGGAGCAACCATTCTATTAATAGCTCTCTTAGTACGACTTCCTCCAAGAAGAGGACTTATAATATTAAAGGCATCTCCTGCAAGATTTAAATAATCTCCTAATGCAGCTTTACGTCTAATTAAACTACTTTTTCCTCCTAATCTCATATTAGGTCTTCCATTAATATAACGTAGCATATTTTCAAGTTGTTTATTTGTATTATTATTTTCTTTTAAATTTATATCTATTGGAATGTTTTCATAATACCTATCTAATAACTTAGGTTCTTCAAAATTTCTATCTAAATTATTATTTAAATCATTTAATCCTTCAATAACATTTGGAACATTTTTAATTGCAGCATTTGCTCCAATTATAGATGCATCTTTAATAATTCTTAAATATCCATTTAGATTTTGAATAGATTTTCTATTTTTTAAATAATAATTATTACTAAGGCTATCAGAAATACGATTAACTGTATTATTATCTCTATCCGAAAGAAGATTGAAATTATTCTTTTTGAATACGGGAACGGTTTCATACTTTTGTTCTTTCCCTCCAACAAATTTGACATCAGTTTTCGTTTTATCATTAACAAACTCATTGTTAATACTACGAATACGAAGAGGACTATTAATGAAGCTATTATTTTTTCTTGTTCCAAAGCTTTCTGTTGTTCTTCCAGATATATTCTTACTTCCTCCATCTTGATATTTTTTATTATTTAAATTATTTCTATCTTTAAATTGTTCTTGACTATCGAATACTTTATTAGGATTTTCTCCCTTTAATACTCTATTAGCAGGACTTTCTCCGTTAGCCATAGGAACAGTACTTAAAATCTTCATTGTATTCTTATCTATTTTAACTACTTCTCCTCCTTCAGCTTCTATTGCATTACGTCCTTTACCAAGTACTATGCCGCCATTTCGATGTTTCCTCCCCCGTAAAAGGAATGTTTGATGTCCTATTCTCTTAGCATCACCACCTTCAGTAATAATATTATTAACATCAGCTTTACCACCATTACGATAATTAACACTTTTATCTACTACATCTAAAGAATTTGCAGTAGATTTAATAGTATTAGCATATTCGTTATATTTATTTATATTAGAATTCTTTACTTTATAATAAATATCTAAATTTCGAGAAGCATTATTAAAATCATTAATTCCTGCTTCATCAAATTTCTTTTTATAATAAAAGTTTTTATTCTTTTTATGTATTTCTCCTATTCCAAAATTTCTTCCTGCATCATTAAAACTATTAGTAGCTTTATCAATATAAGAATCTTTATTTACAAGTCTATTTAATCTTCTACTAACTTTATTTAATGTTTTATTTCCAGTTAATATTTTCGTACCTTTCTCAAACTTACCCACAACTGGTAAAGCCCCGCTAATATTAGCGGCAATAGTACCGAAAGACTCTCTATTCTTAATTGAATTAACAATATCTGGATAGGAACTAATGCCAGTAGGATCAATAAGAGAAATAACGCTTGATAAAACGTCATTGGCTTTTGTTCTTCTTTTAATCGGTTCAATTTCATAACCTGCTTTACTTCTTTGTTTTCCATCTTTATTATTATTTAGTTTAACATCAGCTTTACCACCATCTTTATAAGTAGTACGACTATCATCAACTTCCTTTACAGGGGATGTGGAAATTGCTGATTCTAAAGCTCTCTGAATGACTTTATCCTCGGATGATAGGATAGTTCTACTCGGCTGCGAAGATTCAGTGGCGAGCCTCCTATAAGCTGTGGGAGCGTTTACGCCTACCTTATTAGCGTTCTCCAAACCTAAATTTTGCTTAGTCGCACGTTTAGTTGCTTTTAGTTTAGTACTACCACCAAGTCTAAATAGAGTATTAACAATACCACCAAGTCTATGTTTCCACTTAGGAGCATTATGTGCAAATACTGCTTTCTTAACCATTGCAGGGCTATAATTATCCTTATTAGCTAATACTTTGCTTGCAAAACCTTGAACAGATTGTCCACGTTTCTTTGCAGCAGCAGTAAATGTTCCCTTTTTAGAATCTTTAATATGAATACTTCCACCTCCTTTAAAGAGAGAAGAAGTATAAAGCCTTTCATTTTCTAATGATAAATCGTAATCATTAGCATGTTGTTGATTATAGGAAGAAGCCATATTACTACCTTCTTTAGCCCTATAAACAGCTTCTTGTTGACGTTGCTGTTCTTCTTGTTGACGTCGTTTAGCAGCACTACTCATTAGTCCTCCTACTATACTTGTACCAAGAGAAATAGCAGCTCCAATAAATGCTTTCTTTCTTGCCATAATTAATTATATTTTTTAACGTTAACAGAAATATCTTCTATTTCTATATTCTCTCCATTATAATTTCTAAATACAAAGTCTAATACAAAATACTTACCATATATATAACTATTAGCATTAGGTCTTGTATTTCTAAAATAGTTAAAATTCCATTTACCTACATTCCAACGAGGTTTAGTATAATTCATATATTGATTATCGGCTATAACTCCTAAATCTTTATCTGGAAGACTTATATCTAATCTATCAGAAGTACAAGCCTCAGAATTAATAGTAACATAATCGCCACTATAACTTCTATTAAATTGCGCTTCTACATTATTAGGAGGAGCAGTAGGATAAGATCTACTATAACTTCTATTAAATAAATATTCTATATAAGCAAGAATCTTAATAATATCAGGACTTATATTAAATACCATATTGATAGAAGAAGTAAATGTTCCATGATATTCATCAAATTCAGCAGGAAATATAGGGTTAAGTCCTACTTTCTCAATATCAATATCTATAAAACCTTTATCAATAGTAAAACTATAAAAACTGTTATTAGCAAATAAAAATATATCTTTTGCAGTATTATAAGCTCTCTTATAATAATAATCATGAGTAGATATATAAGTATTAGTTAATAACGAATAAGATAACATAGCATAACCTTCAGATGCACTAAGACCAAGAAGAAGACGTTTACGTTGAAAGTCATTACCAAAATCACATTTAGTAAACTTATACTTACGAATGAATTCTTCTATATCTGTATTAAGAATATCTAAACTCTTATTATCAAATCTAAATATTTGATACCTTGTAGCATCATAGAATATATAACCAAAATCATCAAGTGTCCAACTTGTATAATCTTGAAGTCCACCATATCCATGAGCAGAAGTAAATACTTCTTGATATTCTACATCAAACGCATCAGGAATAAATAGTTGAACGTCTTTATTATTTGTTTGAAGAGAAGCATCTCTATTAAACATATAAAGACTATATTCACAATGTACAAGTAAATATAATCCTACTCCAACTATATTAGTTATCTTACCTTTATTTTCAGTAATTTGTTTATAAGCATCTGGTTGAAATCTTCTCCAAGCAATTTCTCTACTTTCATCTTGTTGAACATTAGAACGTCTTATAAACTTATCATATACTTCTATATTTATTTCTTCTCCTGTAAAGTTATCATAAGCCTTATTCCCATCAAATATATTATAATTAGATTTAGATTCAAATAAATTCTGAATATCTCTCGGAGATGGAAGTATAACACTTATTTGACTTGTACCTGCAACATCAGTCAAAGAAATAACTTGTCTTATATCAAATGGAATCTTAGTTTCTTCTACATTATTCTTAATATTTATTAGTTCATATAAAGTATCAGAATAAGCAAAATATTCTATAATATTATAAGGACTACCGGGAACAGAAGTATATTCACTATCAATGTTAGATTTCTTAACCCATTTATAATAGTAGTTATATGCTCCATCAGAAGGTATTAGTTCTCCTGTTGTTTGAATAGATATTCCATGTTGATTAATTACAATAGCTCTTGCAAGACTTAGAAAATTTCCTAAACTAATTCCGTCATTAATAGAATAATCATAAGTAGTAGCTTCTGTCTTATATTTAATATTTCCTATTCTATATAAAGACTTAAACTTTGTACTATACAGATTATCATTAAAACTAATAAAACTAACAGTTAAAAAACTGTTAGCATCAATAGTTGGATAGTCAGACAAATCTACTCCTTTATTAACTATTATCGCTCGTTCTCTTCCTGTATTACTATCAGATGAGCTATCTCCATCTACTACTTCCTTATTCTCTATTATAAATGTATTATAGTAAGGACGAAGAGCAGGAGTAGAACCATCTATACTTTCAGTAAATCTATTATAACTTACAGCAGTTTTATAATCAACAAGAGATTTATAAGTTATCTTATTTTCTATTCTTAATATATTTCCATTAATGCTCGAAGAATCAGAATAAAGATTATTAGATATAACTCTAAGTCCTTTAGTAAATGCAGATTGATCAGGAACTTCTTGACCACTAAAATCTTCAAGAGTAGCAATACCAGTTAATGATTTTCTATGTTCATACTTCTCAGTACTAATAAAAAATCCAACATAACCGTCAGGAATAGTTATATTAGAGAAATAAGGAATATATCTATATATCTTATTTACAGTATTCGTATAAGCACTATAATAAGGTATTACAAACAGTTCATCTTTATTAGTATTAGAATAATAGTTACAGCCTCGTTTAGTAAACTGTATAGGTTTCATCAATGTTTCATACGAATAATCATCATCTTGAAACGCTGTAAGATCAGTAACTGTATATTCTCCATTCTTATCTTTATTAGATAAATCTCCAAATACTTGGTAAACTTTATAATAAGGATAATTATTGAGTATATCTTTATAAGTTTCCCATTTATAATTTATCCAAGTTGCAGAAACTATAGGATTAGTTGGAACTACTCCATGTCCTATTAAAGAAGTAAGTATATTATCTATAATAGTTTTTAAATCTGCCATAGTTCTACTTCCATCATATACACATTCAAAACTAAGAGTAGCTTTATCTCCATCTTGATAAGTAGCTTGAATTTCTATATTAGGAATAACTACATTAGAAGTTTCAGATTTAATTCTGAAACCTTTACTAACAGAACCGTCTTCTTTAACAAAATGAATAAAGAAACTATATACTTCTCCGGGAGATAAAGTACTATTCTCTAATCTCTTAGAAAAGTTATAACTATTAGAGTTACTATTGTTATTTACAACTTCTTGAGGAGGAGTCATATTATAACCTCTAATAGAATAACCTGTTTTTAAATCATCTCCGTTTACATTAATATAAGGTTGCATAGTTCCTTCAAGAACAGTATAAGTATTACCTTCTTTAAGTACTGCTCTAAAATCTTCACCTGAACCACCTGTATAAGAACCAAGAGTTGTAATATATAAGTTTTTAGCTTCTACATAAATATCAGTATATGAATGATAAACATGAAGAATACTATTATCATTTAATGATATTCCTTCTAAATTACCAGAAGCAATAGCACCATTCCAAGCTTCTTTAAATAGAACGAGTTCTTTCTCTCCTAAATTAGTAGTACGTTTATATACAGGAACAGTAGCGCTTCTAAACTCTGGAGGTAATACTATACTACCATGATAAGCTATAAACTTAAATAAAGTTTGATAACTTACATCAGGATTGCTTTCTGCATCTATACCTACATTAAGTTCTTCTATCTTTATATCTAATCTTATATTACTTGAATCGTAATCTAAAATAGTACTATCTTCTTCGTAATTAGCAATATAAAGACGATTATTATAATTATCCATCGTCTTAACATTATACAAGTTAAATGTATTTTCTTGTATTTCTTCTAATGTTATTTCAGATGCATTAGCTCCATTAAATATAATTTCTCCAATAGAACTATCAAATTTCTCCCAAAGATAAGCTTTAGTATCAGTTCCATCATTAACAATAAATCCTAATTGAAAGTTTGCATAATCGCTATTATTAAACTTTTCAACATTAAATCTAAAGTTAAGATTATTATTAACTTCGTTTCCTATATTAATAACACCAGTAGTATTTATTATATTTGAAGATAATAATTGATTAAGAGTTCCGTCTTCAGCTTTAAGCATTGGAGAAGAACTTATATAACTTAATATATTCTTAGTATCAGTATTATATGCAAATATAGGAGCACTACATGGAAACCATTTAGTATAATTATTATTACTTATTTCATATCTTATATAGAAGTAATACGTACCATTAGGTATATAATCACCTTCTACATATTCAATAAATTTAAGACTATAGAAAGGAATGTTAGGACTAACTGTATATTTAGTCTGATTACCATCTTTAGTATTCTGAGATATATTAATTATCTTCAAAGGAACTTTCTTAGTATCAGGATAAAAATCTCTTTCACTAATAGCTACTATATAATCACCTTCAACATTTTGAGTCCAAGTACCAAATACATCTCCACCTTCCCAAGTCCAATCACTTTCTACAAGTATATCGTTAATAAATATTTCATTTTCACTTGTAAATATGATAAGATCTTTATATGTAGGTATAACTCCAACTATTTGATTAGAATAGTTCATATTAGTTATACTTACACCTTCTTCGTTAATCAGACGTTTACCATCATCTGAAACACGAATATTTTTAGCATATAGAAGACTTCCATTAGGAACGTCAACAGGATGCTTATTAAGATTTAGTTGCTGTACAGGTTTCATAGAAAGTAGAATTATAAAAGAATTGTGTCCAACCTTTATCTATACCACCATTAGCATCTTGATTATCTATAATTACAGAAGCAAGAGCTTTAGGATATATATCTCTATATAATAGATAAGGATTAACAGGAAGTTGACCTTGTAAACTATATACAGGATGTTTCATTCCACGAGATAACATCTTCCATATACAGAACCATTCCAAACATTCAATAAGTTTTCCATTATTAGGAATATAAGGAAGATTACAATTATAAGCTTCACTATAATAAGTAACTACTGTAAGAAATTCAATTGTAACATAATCAGCATCAAAATTAAGATCAATCATATTACTATCTCTAAGCAGAACGTAATTACGACCAGATGGATTATAAACATCATATTCAACTACACGTCTACTTGGATATTTCTTGTTATTTCTTTCTTCAGCAGCTTTTTCAGCATCTTGAGTAAAGTATTCAACAGAAGAATGTTTAATTCCACAACCACAACTATTCTTACTTATACGTTCAACTTCACAACCTTCTTCATCAAATACTCTTATTCTATCAGTATCGCAACAAGGTAATGTTGCTTTCCTATCCTCTACCGGGGATTTTACTCGTTTGACTTCATATTTAGTAATTTTCATTTGATTCATTAGATCAATACACCAAGCAGCAACGCGAGGAATATAATCTGAATTATCAATATTAAAGTCATTATCCAAGCGAGCCACGATAGCTTCTACTGGTAATTGGGATTTGTAATTCATTTCTAATATATTTTCGTGTATAATCTAAATAATGAGTAGTAAGCAAATAAAGACGAGTTCTAAGACTTTCATCTCTAAGATTATGAATTATTTCATGAGGATTCTTAGGTTGATACTTAGCAAAGATTGCTTCTTTACTAAGTTGTCTTTCTTTCATTGCCATTTCAAAACGAGTATAAGAACTATTAGGAAATCTTCTATCTATTAGTACAACTCGACTACAATATGGCATTTCTTTATAAACCATATAAGGTACTCCTTCATATTTAACATGATTCTCAGCAGCTTTATCAGCATCTTCTTGTTTAAAAGGAATAAGACCAGCATCTAATATTTTTTGCTTATTCTTCATTGTTTCTTTCCAATCAGGAATCTTAAACTCTTTCCATTTAAACTTAGTACCAAAAGGATTAGTTATTTCTTTCTCATTAAAATGTAATCTTTCAACAAGAAGATAACCAATAGCATTAGAAAACTTATATATTCTACCTTCAAGAATTTCAATAGATACTTGTTTATAATATCGAGATAGAACATCTCTAAACTTATCTTTACTAATTAACTTCCTTGCTTTAATTCTTCTACATTGAGATTTAAGACTATGAAGTTTACTAAGTATTCTGAAGTATCTACTAAATTTTTGAAATAGAAGTTTAGCTTCAACGTTAACTACATCTATGGAACTATTAATAGCGATAAGAGTATTAAACATTTTATCAGATTCATCATATTCATCAGTATTCCATTGCCAATAATCATAAAGACAAATACCAAACATTGATTGAATATCTTCTCTTCTGCTTTCTAACTCAAATTTGATTTTATATAGAAGCTTATCATAACGACGAATATCATCCATCTTTTCATTATAATCTTCTTCGGCATCTTCAAGAAACTTCTTATACATGTGCCGATAATCATAAATATCTCTACTATTAGGTATCATAAATCTATATTAGCGTTCTGATTGATATTATCTTTAACAGGAATTTCATTAGTCTCTCTTGGAACATTCATTAGATTCCTTTTAAATATCGTCTCTTTTATCTGCTCAACCATATCTTCTGGTATTAACCATTGATCATCATCAGTTATCTTTTGCTTCTCTTCATTATATGTTTCATAAGAAATATCAGTAGGAATTTCAAATGGTGATTCAATAATAATAGCACCAAGAGCTTGAATAAGAGCATTTCCATTACCATTAATATAAATATAACCATTTATATAATCATAGTTAGGAAGAGCACACATTCCGGGAAGTTCTTTATAAAACTGAGCATTTGCTTCTTTAATAAAAGGAATAGCAAGATTATTATATCCTACAGTTCTAATACTTTGGAATGGTAGATTGTTAGGTAATCTAACAGGACGAGGAACTCGTTGTTCAGTTCTCTTTACTTGATACTGAACACTCGATAAAGTTCCAAATACATCTCCATCAGGAACATCAATAAGAGTAACGCGAAATCTTTGGTTTAGTACTTTATCAATATATCTATGATTCTCGTAACTACGCCTTATCTTTTCGCTTCTCTCATGGTAAACAGCACTTCTAATAGTCTGCCTTAAAACATAATTGTTTGGCTGACCTAAAGCATGAGCTATTTCACTTACAAGTTGATTTACAGAAGCCATATTATTAATATTAGGATTAATATAACAACTCAAATATAATAATTATTTTCTAAATTACTTGCATAATTCCCATAATTTTATTAATAGTAGCATTAGTATAATTGTAAAGATTTACGAAAGACGCATTTTAAGCCTCGCTATTAGACGCAAATTTGAAGTAATAGGATTAATCAGTTTCGATATATAAATGCAACTGTGAGAACGTGAAGTACGTCTATGTTGATGTAACCTTGCTGTAATCACCCCTGTAAAGGAGCGAGCAAAGCCATTCGATTCACTCACTTTATCTCACTATTATCAACATCATATAATACAAATAGTGCCCGACTGCCATAGCCGAGCACTAATAGAACGTATCTTATTATCACAACAAAACTTATTAATACTATAATTATTCTTCTAATTTCTTTTTATAATCTATTGATAACTTTTTAATAATACCCTTAAATAGATAATCCCAACTAACAAGAGATAGAATAAAACTATATAATATAATAGTTTTATCAGTTCCAAAACTTGTAACTGCAAAAGCAATTATAATACCTACAATAAGAGCTATAATTCTTTTAAGATAAGTAGGAACAATCTTTTCTCCGTTTAAATTATCTATAACTTTAATAATAATATATGTAGCCACATTAACAGCAAACATATATGCTAAATCAAACTTAGATAATAGTTCTTTAACAAATTCAATAACATCCATAGCGCAAATATATAAATTAATAATTAAGTTCCAAAATAAATTAGAAGAAATTTTA
>OJJH01000047.1_pt1 | contig 82221 bp, 70 predicted proteins | sample 1596251 | NCBI WGS metagenome assembly OJJH01 (sample SAMEA4350153, study PRJEB24818) | metagenome | biome: human; feature: gut; material: faeces | place: Denmark | collected 2013-09
GAGGTAAGTTACGCAGTATTCCGCTATCGAATGATTCAGAACTACAGAGTTTAGCTCATTTCTGTACCGCTATGAGCCGATTTTGAGGGCTACGGTTGCCTTGAATCAAATCCCCAAGATTTCCTACTGAGCCGGGCGTTGCCCTGTTAGACGCAAAAAGGGTGACGCCTTTTTATTGGGTGTCACCTCTTTTTTATGAAAGGTTATCAGGTTAATGTCGTTTTGAAAGAGGGATGTAGACAGAGAACTGCCAGTTTGAAAGGCGGGAACCTCTGAAATCAGATACATGATATGTTTTGCTTAGTCCCTGTTTGTATACAAAAGCCAATTCAAAGTAACGGAAGTCATAACCTATTTTAGCTACGATGGGTATATCAAATACTTTTTGGGATGTCTCCCATAAATAAATCATGGGTTGTACGCCTAACCCCACACTCAATCCTTTTACTATCTTATAATTAAGTGTTGCTCCAACGCCGACAGATAAATGATAGTTATCTCCTTCCGGACCTCCGTAATTAGCGTTTGGAGTGGAGTTGTAATGGATTGCATAATCGCTTTTACTATATCCTCCTAAGAGATCAATGTCATAAAAGAAATTAGTTTTGCGAGGCTCGAATCGGAAACGATAGCCGAGTTCAAGTACAGCTTTCCGGTTCAGATACGAATTTGATTTATCAACTGTAAGTCCATTTAGTGAACTGGGTAAATCAGAAGTGATATGCCCGCCACCGGCGCCCACGATAATACCTGTGCTTTTTAACTGTTGTGCTGAAATAGAAAGACTGGTTACCGCTAAGAAGAAAGATAGTATAATTATTCTTTTCATATAAGTTATAGTTTAGAGGTATCGACAGTCATATAAAATTCTCCTACTAATCCACGACAGCCCACAGTCAGTTTATTTGAAGTACATGGCCATGGAGCAGTAACTCCCATTCCTGATAGAGCATCAAACGTAACCGAACCTTTGCCATCTTTTTTTGAACCGACAGGGAATATGTAATTAGGTCCTTGAGCAAAATGAAATATACCCATTAATGAAGCATTTGATTTATATTTTTTCCAATGTCTCGGTCCTTTTTTTCTGAAATTGATTGTTACGAATACACAATTCCTTCCACCAACGCTACCCATAGATGCATTAACATACATTCTTCTATCGTTGCGGTCGTTCGTCTGAGTCGGTATTGAGTTTAGGAATACGGTAGTATGGTCTTCTGACCTTGTCTGAATAGTAGCTGATGGGGTAGGACATAATTGTCCTAGTTCTAATAGTCGTTCAGGGGTTTTTATGTCGATATAGTTTTTTATATGTCCACCTATCATTACATTTCCTTCAGGATTTACCAATTTTGCGATATTTTCATTACTGATTGGTAAGTAGAAAGAATAATCGTCTTCGTATTCAGGGAAATACAAGTGAGGGAACATTTGCTTGAATTCTTCATACTTTTCATCTGTTGCATAATATGATTCTTCAACTTCCCAAGCAGCGTCATATTCGTCGTATAAAGACTTAAAGTCGTTAGTTGCACGTGTTATTGCCGTTACAGGATTTTCTACAGCCAACTTAAAATCTGTTTCAGTGGCAAACTCCAACATGCTGAACTCTTTTTCCGGAATTCCATAGTTATCACTATTTTCCTGTTTTTCCGAAGTTGGGGTTGAGATATCTAATGCATCATCCATGCCAGTGTTATCGCATGAAATACATAATGTAGCTGTAGCTACTGTCATAAGAAATAGATACTTTTTCATCATTGCTATTTTTTAAGTGTTTGATATTAAAAGAAGAATTAATTCACGTTTATATTAAATTCATAACCATCTTCTTGTAGGGGAATAACGAGAGAACTGCCTGTAAATGTTCCGGAGAATATAAGTGTTCCTGTTTCTGCGTTTGTTACCTCTAGTGATACGTCTTCGAGTGGAGAATTGAAATATAAATATAGCGTATTTTCTTCGACATAACCATAAGAAGATAATGTGCTTCGCTGATTATGTTTTCGGTCATTCTTTATGCATGTATGCACTTTATGCCTATGCCTTTGACTCCTTTCACAATACATAGAGCTTTTTTCTACTTTCTTTTCTCCTTTAGTAGTGGAGGCAAAGATAAAAATGGATGGAACAATTAATAAGCTACTTAGTAGAATCATTAATCTTAACTTTTGCTTCATATCAATTATTTTTAATTTTCGATGGCAAAGTTAAGAAGGCTATCTAAGTTTCTCAAAGAATATAGATAACAGTTTCTTTTTGTATATTGTTGATATTCAATATTATATAGATGTCGTGATAACAATGTTAGGAAAAGGCGTTTCAAATAGAGGATATGAATCTAAAATATCATTCAGTTATCATTTTTTCTTTTAGGCGGAAACGTCTTTGGGCTACAATTTGCTTGTTAGTATTTCCAAAACAGTAGGCGATTGTATAATCGTCAAATTTGCAAAGTTGTAAGCAACAATACAAATAGTCATCGCTATTCATTTTTGGATAGGTCGTTCGCAAGTAATCTATGTATTCATTATATATATTAAATATAGTTTCTCTTAGGATGTCTTGCTCGTTTAGATTTAGTACACGAATATTCTTTTTGTCTTTCTGATTTTGCTTACTGAGTCTCTGTATCAAGCGATAAATCGGTGTTTCCGAAAAAATGAAATTACGTAATTTAGCTTTTTCATCAATCATCCTGCTTACTAACTTTTCTTTTGCTTGAATTTCTACTTCATTATCAGATTGAATTTGGCGTAACGCTTCGATTTCAGCTTTGGTTTTTGCTATATTGGATTGCATAATGATAACTTCGTTATTTAGGCGCATTACTTCCTTTTCATAAATTAGCCTAGCTATTTTGCGTTTACGCAGAATAATTTGAATAATGACAGCACTCGTAAAAGCTACTAGAATAAGGCTCAATACAACTAAGAAAATAGATTGTTGTATCTGTTTCTCTTTCTTTAAAATATCAGCCTTTGCTTCATATTTATAAGCCAACCGCTCTATATTGGAGGCTTGATTGGAAGCAAATATAGAATCAATTAAGTCTACATAATTTGAATAATAACCAGAAGCAAGTTTATAGTCTCCTTCTTCTTCTGTTATCTCTGCTAATGATAGATAAGCGAGTGTGCGCATTCTGCTATCTCCAAGTTTTAATACTTTTTTTAGATAGAATTCTGCTGAATCCATATATTGAATATCTTGGAATATTTCCCCTAATGAATATAAAATAGATGCAGAATCGGTATCAGAAGCGTAGGAGGGAATATTAGAAACAGCTTTATATGCATAGATAAGTGCTGTATCTGTATTATTTGTATTATCGGATAAGTCGCAGCAAATGTTTGATATAAACAAAGAATCTTTGGATTCCAATGACATCTCTAAAGCTTTTTTGAGTAATATCACTGCGGAATCCTGCTTATCTGTCAAATTATAAAAAAGCGCTATGCTTCTCAATGGATGTGCCATACCTTTTTCATCATTTATCAGGGAATCATTATAATATGATAATCTGAACATTTGCAATGCTTTATCATCCATCATTTGATTTAGATACCAACTACCTAAGTCTTCGTAAAGCATACTCTTTAATTTTATCTCCCTATTGTTACGATTCTCGATTTCTTCTAATGCTTCAAAGCAATTGGCCATTGCTTCTTCAGGCATATTCATAGAAAACTGGATACGTTCTTTATATAATAGAGCTCTGGCACGATTGAATCCATCTCCTTTATCATAATAATCAAGTGCGGCATCAATGAGTGAATCACAAGGTAAAAGTGAAAGAAAGTTTTTATCCATGGCGGAAGTTAAGAGGATATTGTGAAGTATTTGTTCCTCTTCGGGATAATCTTCAACAGGTAGCGAACGGAGAAAAGATAGGGCTGTGCCGGGGGAAACCTCTAATAGAGAATCGGCATAATTTAATAGGGCTCTGATGGGGGTAGGAGATGAAGGTCTGCATGATAGCAAAGAACAAAATATGAATACAATGATTAATATAGAAAAAGAAATGTGTTTCATCGTTTTTATTTATGTGTTAGTTAAAGTATTCAGAGAGTAGCTTCTAAAACTATAAAGTTCTCTCATATCAATGATAGAGAGAACTTTATGATAATAAAGACAACCAACCTTCTTACTAATAGTTCTTATGGTTGCTTTATACTTATTTCACGATACCTCTTTCCGAGTTTTTCACGAAGTTGACGATTGTCTCGATTTCCTCGCTCATCGGCACTTGGTCGATAATCTTCTGTACAGCATCCTGAACGCTGAAATTACCTTGATAAATCAAGCGGTAAGCGTTGGCGATGTGGCGCAGGATTCTCTCCGACGTGTTGCGGTGTTGCGACAGGACTACGGCATTCACTCCGTGATATGCTACCGGATTGCCAGACATGATAACATACGGCGGTACATCTTTGGAGATACGGCATCCGCTTTGTACCAGCGTCCAGCTACCGATGTGGCAATATTGATGCAGGGTGACATTACCGCTCAGGATAACGCAGTCGTCCAGCGTACATTCACCTGCGATAGTGGTGCCTATGCCTACCACACAGTTATTGTTTATCTGCACATCATGGCAGAGATGCACTTTATCCATCAAGTAGTTTCCGTTTCCTATTTTAGTAGCGTTGCCGGCAAAAGTAGCGCGGCTGATGACTACATTTTCACGAATATCATTATTGTCACCGATAATCAGACTGCTTTCTTCTCCCGTATAGTGGAAATCTTGCGGTTCCGCTCCCAGGACTGCGTTCTGATGGATTTTGTTTCCTTTTCCCATTTTAGTGCCTTGCAGGATACTGGCATAAGACATGATGACACAGTCATCTCCGATTTCCACATTCTTTTCGATGTAGGCAAACGGCAGGACAGTTACGTTCTTGCCTAATTTGGCTTCGGGGTCTACATAAGCTAACGGACTAATCATAATAGTATATGTTTAAAGTTATTCTTCTCTTCCACCACCCAGTGCTTGATAAAGGCTTACTACGGCCTGCATCTGGTCAAAGCAATCGGAAACCTGAGAAATTTGTGCGCTCAGGTAAGATTGTTGTGCGGACAGTACTTCCAGGTAGGTTGAAGTCCCTAAGTTAAATAATTCTTTTGTATCTTCCGAAGCTTTCTTGGCAGATTCTACTTGCATCCGGCGGGATTCCACCTTTTCGCTGTTTTTCTGGTATAAACTCAGCGCATTGCTGACTTCACTTCCGGCGTTTAAAAGTGTTTGCTGGAAGGACAGCTTAGCTTGTTCTTCCTGTGCTTTGGCTGCTTTCAGGCGGGCGATATTCTGTCCGCGGTAGAATAGCGGCTGGGTCAGTGAACCGATGGCGGAAGCCAATAACTTGCCCGGATTGACAATTGCGCTTCCAGCGCTGTTTGTCCATCCTGCCGAACCACTGAGCGTGATTTGCGGGTAGAAAGCGGCACGTGCCGAGTTTGTATTATAATAGCAGCTTGCCAATGACATTTCGGCTGCTTTTACGTCCGGTCGGTTGGACAACAACTGGATAGGTACACCTGCGGAAAGTTCCGTCGGGAGTACTTGTGCTTCCAGTACGCCGCGTTTGATGGCGTGAGGAGCTTCTCCCAGGAAGGCAGACAGGGCATTCTCCGTTTCACGGATACTCTGTTCTATGTCCGGGATGGTGGCAAGTACTTGTGCATAAGCAGCCTTGCTCTGTTCAACTCCTGCTGAGTTGATATTGTACATAGCGGCGTCTTTCATCGCTTCCATTGTTTCGGCATTCTTTTTCAGAATTTCAGCCGTAGCTTTGGTTATTTCCAGTTGGCGGTCCAACATCATTAATGTATAATACATATTGGCGATGTTGGAGATAACCTGCGTCTGTACTGCCTGACGGTAAGCCTTCATTTGTTTCAGTGTAACCTGCGCATTCCGTTTGGAGTTCAGCAACTGGCCGAACAAATCGACTTGCCAGCTAGCAGTGACGGGCAATGAATAAGTTTTTGTAGCTGCATTCTTGTCGAAACTGCTGATAGTTCCTTGCGGGGACAAGCCCAGTGACGGAGCATAAGCCAGGCGGGCCGACATCAAGGACGCTTCTGCCGCTTTTACATTCTGTGCAGCAGACAAGAGGTCAGTATTTTGGTTCAGTCCCGCTTCGATGAGAGACTGGAGTTGTGGGTCGGTGAAGACTTCTCTCCACGGCAGATTACCGAAGTTGGTTGTATCCGAAGCCAGCGTATCATTCTCCGCTACCGGATCGCGATACAGCCCGGAAGTGGTAATATCTTCGGGTCTGTCATACGACTTATAGATGTGGCAGCTGCTCAGGAGAGCAGTTGCGCACAACATATATAGAATCTGTTTCTTCATATCGAATTTCATTATTTAGCGTATTGTTCAATCTCTGTTACGGCATCTGTATTGTCGATATCTTCCCATTCCATCGGTTTCACTTTCTCTTGCAGATACTGGAAGATAACAAACAAGACAGGAACGATGAAAATCTGGCAGATCATACCGATTAACATACCGCCGATAGAAGCAGTACCCAGTGTGCGGTTACCATGAGCACCTACACCGAAGGCAAACATCAACGGAAGCAGACCGACTACCATCGCCAGGGAGGTCATCAGGATCGGACGGAGACGGGCACCGGCACCCAATACGGCTGCCCATGTGATACTCATACCCATCTTACGACGGTCGAGGGCGAACTCTACAATCAGGATGGCGTTCTTCGCCAACAGACCCATCAACATAATTAACGCAATCTGCATATAGATATTGTTGGACATCGTACCGAGAATCATCTTCAGCATCGAAATATTACCGATAGCACTCACTCCGTTCACAAACAGGAAGCTGCCTAACAGACCGAACGGAACGGATAGCAACACGGCCAACGGAAGTATGTAACTTTCGTACTGCGCACTCAGCAACAGGTAAACGAATACGAAGCAGAGGATGAAAATCAATCCGGTAGCACTACCACTGCTCTGCGCTTCTTCACGTGCCATACCACCCAGTTCGTAGGTGTAACCGGTCGGAAGGTTCTGGCTGGCTACTTCCGCCAATGCAGTCAATGCCTGACCTGATGTATAACCACTGGCAGGAGCCACCATCACTTTCATAGAAGTGTAGAGGTTGAAACGGCTGATGATATCCGGACCATATACCTTATCGATAGTGATGAATTGAGAGATAGGAGCCATTTCTCCGGCACTGTTACGAACCTTGATATTCTTCAAGGATTCCAGGTTCTTGCGTGATAACGGGTCCGACTGAATCATTACACGGTACATCTTACCGAAACGGTTGAAGTTGGACGCATACAGACCACCGTAATATCCCTGCATGGTAGTAAGGATGTCACTTGGGCTGATACCTGCCTTCTTACAAGCTGCCGCATCAATATCAATCATATATTGCGGGAAATTCGGGTTGAACGTTGTTTTTGCCGAATTGATTTCAGGACGGGCTTCCAGTGCGGCGGTATAGTCGTTGACTACATCGAAGAACTTGTTCAGGTCGCCACCCGTCTTATCCTGCATATTCACTTCAATATCCGTAGATGCCGAATAACCCGGAATCATCGGCGGAGCAAAGAACAATACCTGTGCTTCCTTGATGACTTTCTGTGCACGCATATATAAAGAACCCACCACAACGTCAGAGTTCTGTATCATCGAACGCTCGTCCCAGTCTTTCAGTTTGATGATGAAAGAACCGTAGGACGGTCCCTGTCCACCGATGAAACTGAATCCGGAAATCAGTGTACGTGAAGATACGGCAGGGTCGGCGGCAATCAGGCTGTCTACACGTGCCAGAATCTCTTCCGAGCGGTCTTGTGACGTACCCGGCGGCAAGGTTACAGCTCCCATTAGTGTACCGGTATCTTCGTTTGGCACCATACCTGTCGGAGTAGTGTTCATGAAGAACATAAGCAATACGATGGAAGCAACGACCAGTCCCATGGACAGCCACTTCTTCTGGATGAAGAACAGTACGCGTTTCTTATACCGTTTCAGGATAGATTCATAGGTATCATTGAAACTGTTCTTGAATTTCTTCGTGCTCATTCCGATTAGTGCCAGAATACTGAGAAGTATGAGGATGGCGGTAACTATCGGGTTGATATTGAAGAATCCGAAAATCATACCGAGGATGACAACAAGCGTGAATGTGAGTGTGATTCCCGGATGCAACATCTTTCCGATAGCTTCGGTATATCTGTTTATCATCGTTGTATGAGCCGCTTTATAGGCTGTTTTCATACGCTCATTCAATGGAGGAACCTCTTCGGAACCTTCACCTTCCTGCTTATGCGGTTTCAGAAGAACGGCACACAAGGCGGGACTTAATGTCAAGGCGTTCAGGGCGGACAGACCGATGGCGATGGCCATTGTCATACCAAACTGGCGGTAGAATGTTCCTGCCGTTCCTCCCATGAAACTTACCGGAACGAACACAGCCATCATGACCAGCGTAATGGATACGATAGCACCACCCAACTCATTCATCGCGTCGATGGAAGCCAGACGGGCGGATGTGTAACCTTGGTCTAGCTTGGCGTGTACACCCTCGACGACCACAATGGCATCATCGACCACAATCGCAATGGCGAGCACAAGCGCACATAACGTCAGCAAGTTCAAACTGAATCCTACCAGAGACAGAATGAAGAAAGTACCGATAAGAGCTACCGGGATGGCAATAGTCGGAATCAATGTAGAACGTAAGTCCTGCAAGAAGATATATACTACGATAAATACCAGGATAAATGCCTCGAACAATGTTTTCAATACCTCATGGATAGAAGCGAACAAGAAGTCGTTGGCATTCATGGAAACGTTTATTTTCAAGCCGGCCGGCAGTGATTTGGACGCTTCATCCAGTAACACCTGAATGTCACTGATGGTTTGTGTCGCATTTGTTCCTGCCATCTGATAAACGATACAGGTTACAGCCTTATGTCCGTTTACGCGGTTGGTAAAGTTATATCCCAAACGGTCCAGTTGGATTTCGGCAATATCATTGAGACGAAGCACTTCGCCGTCGGGCAAAGATTTGATGACGATATTTTCGAACTCTTCCGGTTGTTGCAGACGTCCTTTGTAACGGATGGTATATTGGAAAGTCTGGTTACTGCGTTCACCGAATTGTCCCGGAGCAGCTTCCACGTTCTGCTCTGCCAATGCTGCGGATACGTCACCCGGCACCAGCTTGTATTGAGCCATCACGTCCGGACGCAGCCAGATACGCATGGAGTAGTCCTGTCCCATCACAGAGGCGTCACCTACACCCGGCACACGCTGAACTTGCGGAATCAGGTTGATTTTTGCGTAGTTCTCGATAAATGCTTCTGTATACGTATCGGTTTCGTCATAAAGAGAGAATACCACCAGCATGGAAGTCTGGCGTTTCTGAGTTGTCACACCGACTTTAGTTACTTCGGCAGGCAGTAATCCCTGTGCCATAGAAACACGGTTCTGCACGTTGACGGCAGCCATATCCGGGTCTGTTCCCTGTTTAAAATAGATGGATATATCACCGGCACCTGTGTTGGATGCGTTAGAGGTCATATACATCATATTTTCCACACCATTGATTTGTTCCTCTAGCGGAGCAATCACGGAGTTCAATACGGTTGATGCACTGGCACCCGTATAAGTGGCCTTCACAGACACAGTAGGGGGCGCGATGTCCGGATACTGGGTGATAGGCAGTGTTGCCAGTCCGATAGCACCCAAGATTACTATCAAGATAGAAATAACTGTTGATAGTACCGGACGGTTAATAAATTTATCTAATTTCATACGATTATCTAAGTTATTAATTGAAAGCAGTAGCTAAATTCCCTTCGCGTTGGTCTTTCAAGTGCTGTTGATAGTTCGCTTCTTTCTGAGCCGGTGTGATAGGTTGTATAACCTGACCGTTCTTGAGGCTCTGCACACCTTCGATGATAATTTTGTCTCCTGCGTTCAAACCGGAAGTAACGAGATATTCTTTCCCGTTATCCAGGTTGAAGATACCGATTTCCGTATATTTCACGGTGTTGTCCGGTTGCAGGACGTAAACGAACTTTTTATCCTGGATTTCTACTGTTGCAGACTGCGGAATGCTGATAACATTTTCCATCGTGTAAGGAATCAGCACGTTTGCCGTACCGCCACTACGTAGGATGTGTTCTTTGTTCGGGAAGATAGCGCGCATACTTACAGAACCGGTAGTCTGGTCGATAACCCCCGTGATTGCATCCACTTTACCTTCAATATTATATTCAGTACCGTCGATCAACTGCAATTTGATAGCCGGTATTTTGCTGATTTCTTCTTTGATAGTGCTTCCGGACTTGGTCATTGCCAACAGCTCTTTTTCTGTCATAGAGAAATATACATATACTTCATCAATTTCAGAAACGGTAGTCATCGGCGTAGCGATAGAAGGGCTGACCAATGCTCCCAAACGATAAGGGATATTGTTGATAACCCCGTCAGAAGGGCTTTTCACTTGTGTGAAAGAGAGGTTCTGCTGAGCAGAAGTCAACTGTGCCTGTGCTTGGGCCAATTGTGCCTGAGACTGTGCCAATGTATTTTCGGCCATTGACAGGTCGTAGTCACTGATGATGTTTTTCTTGTTCAGCTCACGTTTGTTATCCACTGTGATTTGTTGGGTGCGTACGGCTGCTTCGGCTGTAGCAACGGCTGCTTTGGCAGTACGTACGGCTGCTTCATATTGAGTCGGGTCGACAATGAACAAAACTTGTCCTTTGTGTACACTTGCTCCTTCGTCAACACACAGTTTGGTGATGAAGCCGGACACTTGCGGACGGATCTCTACATCTTGTTTACCTTTAATGGTAGCTGGATAAGCTGTCGTTAAATTTGCAGTTGACTTCTGTAATTCTTGTACTGCATATTCTGGGACTTTTCCGGTGTCATTACCCTTATTGCCGCAACTGGACAGAAGGGCCAAGCAAAATGCAAATAAAACAATTCTACTTTTCATACTTCTCATTTATCTGTTTTTTAAAATTATGCGTTTTGTTGCACGTGTGTCATTCTCTTGTATAAAGGGGGGATTTAAGGAATGAAAGCCGGAAACTAATTCTGTGAAATCAGTTTCCGGCTGCAAAAGTACAGTAATTTCGGTATTCTTGTACTCTGATACCGTGTTTTTTAACTATGTTTTTTACTTCATTACTTCAGTTTATGCGATACGGGTGACATGATGAAACTGAATTCATAATCCTGATAAGGAAGACGATACTTTTCTAACGGTATAGCTCCCCAACTGTTGACGCATGCCAACCCTGTCTGTACTTTGTCAATGCAGAAGTTTGTAAAGTTTGCTTTTTCAACTTCCGGCGAGTGACGTTGGTCTTTTGCATCACCGTCATCCAGTGATTCGATAGTGTAGTTCAGTGCAGAAGCAGAGAACGGAGCTTCAGAAACGAACTGCAAACCGTTACCTCCGATGTTCAGCAGTCTCCACCAGCGGATATCAGTTTTCGTTCCGGTTTCCTGCGGACGGATATACGGATAGAATTGCTCTTCTACCGTCTGGCGGTATTTACCTATCATGGCGCCGTGGTTACGGTCGGAGTAGTTCTCTCCCGGACCGCGTCCGTAATATTCTATCTCGTTGAAAGCAAGAGGCATACGAAGTTGCATGCCAAAACGGAACATTTCAGAAACTTTCTTGCTCTTATCGGCTACCATTTTCTGGGTAACCTTCACTGCTCCCTTATTATTGATAGTATAAGTGAGGAATAACTTGCCGCCTACCGATTTCATGTCGTATTCTGCACGAACCACAGCCTGGTCGTTTTCGATGCCGTGTTTCAGAGACGTAAGTTTCAGTTCCGGGTTCTTCCAAACCGCATATTTGCGTTGTAAGCCTGCTCCGAAATCGTTGTCGGTCGGCGCACGCCAGAAGTTGGGAGTCAGTTCGCTGCCATCTTCCATCATCTGCATGCCATTCACGTCATAGCGGCAGAGGTAGCCGTTTTGCTTGTTGAAATCCATGGAGAAGTTTTCACCTTTAACAATCAAGTAGTAACGGTCGTTGTCCAGGATACTGGGCACGGTGATTGCAAGATTGCTGGTTTGTACGTTTTCCAGTTTGAGTTCCGGTGCTTTGTAGTCGCGGATACTTAACTGGTCATAAGCGACGGTAGTTCCTGCCGGCAACAATGTTTCTGCGGCTTTCAGTTTATAGTTGACGTTGAGCAGCAGTTCCTTGCAAGGACAGATGTTCTTCGTGTCAATCGGAAGCTGCACTTTTACAGTTTGTTGAGGCGCTGCTTTCAGGTCGGATACAATGCCGGTCTGTATCACTTCTCCGTTTGCCAGTAATTGCCATTCCATATAATATGAAGACAGGTCGCGGAAGAAGTTTTCGTTGAAGATGTTGATTTCACCTTTAGCGAGGTCGGCAGGAGTAGTCCAGATGTCCTGATAGAAATAAGCTACTTCGTAAGCATGCGGATTAGGTACGCGGTCAGGGCTGATTAAGCCATTGTCGTTGAAGTTGTTGTCCGAACCGTCATATTTGTTGAAGTCGCCGCCGTAGCCGTAAATATCTACTCCGTCTTTGTTCTTCCAGTGGCAAGACTGGTCTACAAAGTCCCAGATAAATCCGCCTTGGTATTTCGGATACTTGCGGATGATGTCCCAGTATTCTTTGAATCCGCCTTGCGAGTTACCCATAGCGTGTGCGTATTCGCACTGAATCAACGGTTTTTGAATATCGCCTTCGCAATATTTGATACAACCTTCATAACCTAGATACATCGGGCAATAGATGTCTGTAAATTCGCTGGTACGTGCTTGTTCATACTGTACTGCACGTGTCTTGTCTTCGTTTTTAATCCAAGTGTAACATTTCTCAAAGTTCGGTCCCATGCCGGCTTCATTACCCAGTGACCAGAAGATGATGGACGGGTGGTTGTAGCTGCGTTGTACGTTGCGCTGGTTGCGTTCCATATGAGCTTTGGCGTAACTGGGGTTCTTTGCCAGTGTCTGGTCGCCATATCCCATACCGTGAGATTCCACGTTGGCTTCGGCTACTACATAGAGTCCGTATTGGTCGCAAAGGTCATACCAGCGGTTATCGTCCGGGTAGTGGCAGGTACGTACGGCGTTGATATTAAGCTCTTTCATGACTTTAATATCTTGCAGCATACGTTCGAGGGAAACTACATAACCGCCGTCCGGATCCATTTCGTGGCGGTCTGCTCCCTTGAAGAGTACCGGCTGGCCGTTAACGAGTATCTGCCCGCCTTTCAATTCAATCTTGCGGAAGCCAACCTTTACGGGAATTACCTCTACTGTGCTGTTGCCGTTTTTCAGGGTAGCAGTCAGTGTATAAAGATTAGGCGTTTCAGCCGTCCATTTGGCAGGATTGGAGATATTCAGTGTGGTGTTCAGCTTGCCCGAACCTTTCAGGTCGGCGGTAGCTACACTGTTGCCTTGGGCATCTGTCAGGTCTAAAGCCACTGTGCCGCTTCCTTTCAAGTCAACAGCGATATTCAGCGTAGCATCTTTATATTGGCTGTCCAAATCGGGCGTTACACGAATGTCCTGAATATATTTCTTGTCGCGTGCGTAAAGATAGCAATCACGTCCTACACCGGAGTAGCGGAAGAAGTCCTGGTCTTCTAGGTAACTGCCGTCACACCAGCGAAATACCTGGAAAGCAATCACATTCTTACCCGGTTTCAGATAGTTGGTCAGGTTGAATTCGGCTTCCAGTTTGCTGTCTTCGCTATATCCTACATAGCGTCCGTTCACCCAAAGGTACATATTGGAAGTGACCGAACCGAAATGGGCAAAAATCTCTTTTCCTTTCCAGTCGGCAGGAACGATGATTTCTTTCCGGTAAGAGCCTACATGATTGTTCTCTGTCGGAACGTACGGCGGATTGTTCTTGAACTGGCTTCTCCAGGCATATCCTACATTTACATAGATAGGGTCGCCATAGCCGTTCAGTTCCCATACGCCGGGCACTTGAAGGTCGTCCCAGCCTTTGTCGTTGAAATTAGTCTGGTAAAAGTCGGTCGGACGTGCTTCGGCATGTCTCACCCAGTTGAATTTCCAAAGACCGTTCAGAGTCATGAAATTCGCGGAATTTTCTTTGATACCGGCTTTAGCTTCATCAGCCGATGCGTAAGCAAAGTAGTTAGTGTGCATAGCGGAGCGGTTTACGGAATTCACTTCCGGGTCTTTCCACTCATTGAAGCTTTGCGCTTGAATCGCTGTCAGTCCCAATGCAGCCAAGCAGCAGGAGAGTAGTTGTTTCTTCATGGTTTTTTTGTATTAGGTTTGAATTTCGGGAGCCAAAGATAAGGATTATTTTAATGAGTGAAGGGCTAATTATCGTTCAATTAGGGCTAGTTTTTAATAAATTAAGCTTGTTGGGGGATTACTCTATGCTTATGTAAATAAAAATACGTGAGATACAGTTTCTATTTTCAAGAAAACAGTATCTCACGTTCAATAAAGCTAGTCGTTAGCTCTCAGGCATATCAGATTTTATGCTGCGGGATCGGGATCCGGAGTTTCACCGCTATCGCCACCATCCGGGTTCTCGGGATTACTTCCGCCATTATTTCCCGAAGAAGCATTGCTGCCGTTTCCTTCCGTCTTTTTAATACTGACTTTTTCCAACATTTCTTTAAACTTATATCCCGGAGTAAACACGATTTTCACCCGTTGGATGGTGTCGGCATCTACCTTTTCTGCCGCATCCTGACTTTTACAGCTCATTCCCGGACGGAAGCAGCCGAAATCACCTAATTGCACCGACAACCCTTTATTCAAGTTTGTGTTCAGCGCATCAATCAGTGCGTCAATCACGTGCTTCACCGCACCTTCGGGAATCATACCGAACATGGATACTTCCTTGCATAAATCTCTGAAATCTACCGTATTGGTAATAACATTCTGTGCTACATACTTTTCAGCCTTTGTCTTGTCAAAGCCGAAAACTCTTTTCTTAACAACATACTTCAGTGCCATAATCTTTCTTTTTTTAAATAGTTAGTTAATCTGTTTTATTCTTGTTTTGTGATCACGACGCAAAGGTATGTGTTCTGAAATTCATGGGCAAGGAAAAAAAGAAATGTGCGTTCATAAATTAATTAATTGATAAAATCAGAATCTTAATTTAATCCCTGCATTCATGACGAAGCCGTCAAGCGGTGCATAAATATCCCTGAATATAGGGTTGGATATGCTGCCTGTGTATATAGTATCAAAACGGGTTTGGCGTCTGTCCGTGAAGTTCTCAAAGTTGGCATATAAAGAAAACATCTCCCATATTTTCTCAATCATAAAGCCGCATACCACATACTGTTTCCCTTTCAATCCGTCTCCTAATTTCTGCGGGCTAAAGTAATATGCCTCTAAACCGATTTTCCATTTATCCTCTACCTCATACATTAAAATGCTGTTCAACCGGTGTTTGGGAGTTAATATATTCTCTTGTCTTATACCGCTTTCTTTCGTACCGGTATCGGTAAATGTATATCCTAGATATAGATGGAAGTCTTTATATCCGATTTTTACGTTCGTTTCTCCGCCTTTGCTATCAGTATTGCCGGTTATGTTGTTGAGTCTGTACAGGTCGTCTGTTGTTGATTGCAGCAAGAGAGGATTGTCGAGATAGGTATAAAAGAATAGTTGGTTGACACTGAATGTGATATTGCCGTCACAGAATGAAGTCACATAGTTAAAGTCTATGTTTAACCCGTAACTCCTTTCCAGTTTATTCTTATCCTTGTCAATCGGTAATACATTCTGATATTGAAGCCTTTCGCTATCTTCTGTAAAGATAGTAGGTGTTTTATAGCCAAATCCACCACCGAGCCGGGATGAAAATTTGTCAGTTATCTTGAAATGAGCGGAGACACGTGGGAGTATGGCAGTTCCATAATCAGGAACATAATCCGTCCTTAATCCTGTTTCCAGATGAAGCCACTCTGTCGCTTCCCAGTTGTTCTGTACGAAAGCTCCCATTATTGTTTGGTTATAGTCTCTTAGTTGAAAATCAGCCAGTCTCTTTTCGTCAAACTTATCCGTCCATAAATTCAGTCCGGCTACCCATTCCGTTTTTTGATTCGTATGTGTGTATGATAGCTCACTGAATGTAGATATTTGAGTACCTTCGAAAGAATAACTTGGTACACCTATATTTCTTTTGAAATAAGTCACGCTATTCTTAAAGTCCAATCTGTCTTTTTCATTAAATCTATGCCCGAAGGTTAATTGGGTAGAATGTCTTTGTGTCTTATTCTTCTCGAAATAGGAATGCGTATCGTCCCCTTTCCCTTTTATATACTCAATGTCTCCACCTTGGCGATTCTCGAACATGGCATTAAGCCCTACGCTCATTTGCGTGTTTTCTGTTAAATAGAGGAATAATTTAGGATTAAAGACATATCTGTCAAATTGGGGTATTGCTGTGAAGCCCGTATCCGAAGGGTCGTAAGCCCAGTTTCTGTTATAAGAAGCAAAGATGGTTGTGCCGACCTTCTTGAATCGTTGCCCGTAAAATCCGCTCACGTCCAGACCTTTGCCTGATGTCCCGTTGAGGTGCAGGCTTAAGTCCCGCTTCTCTTCGGGAGTTTTTGAGATGAGGTTGATTAATCCGGCTATTGCTCCGCCGCCATACAAGGTAGATGTAGAGCCTTTGATAATTTCAACCTGCCTCAAGTCGAGGGGCGGAGTCTGTAACAGCCCCAGTCCGCTTGCCGCACCTGCAAAAACGGGGAATCCGTCTTTCAATATCTGCGTATATCTGCCATCCAAGCCCTGTATGCGTATAGCTGCGTTTCCTGATGTTGCAGAAGTTTGTTGTGTGATGATACCTGTACTTTCGTTTAGTAACATACGAATATCTCCCGGCTTCATGCTTCCTTTCTCTCCAAGCTCTTCGCTGGAGATGAACTCAACTCTGGTGGGTATGTTTTGAATGCTTCGTGTCCCTCTGGTTGATGAAATGATTACCTCTTCCAGCATTTCTTCATCTTGCTCCAAAAGAATCTCTACCGGAGCGGTTGAAGAGAGGGGGAACGAAAATGATTTTGTTTCAGACTCATAGCCTAAATAGCTGAATGTAATATGTTGTACTCCGTCAGGTATGTTTGAAATAGTGATTATTCCGTTTTTATCCGAACTTGCTCCATGGGTCGTTTTGCTAAGGACAACGTTTACACCAATCAGTATTTCTTTACTTTTTTCGTCTTTAACGATTGCTTTAAATGTATTTTGCGCCAATGCATTTTGCACTAACAATGTAAATATTGCTAGTATTATAATTCTTATGTTCATATTTCTATTATTGACAATTTAACATTGCACACTTATCCACAGTATGAATAAATACGCAACAAACCTACGCTGAAGTATAATCTTCACCGTCGTGTGAATTAAATAATTGGTTATATCTCCATAGAAGAGATATCTTGAAATAAATTCTTAAAGATTCATTATCTTGGGTGGTTGCCAAATGGAAGATGAGAACTGCGGAATCAGTTTCTCTTTGTAAAACGAAAGGGGATTATCATTGAACTGAATGATTGCGACAAATGGCGAATAAAACAGTTCGGGTGCAGGACAGCCCGTGCAAGTGTTACAATGTAAGAAAGGAGAACAACAACAATCTGTGCAGGAACATCCGTCGTCATCAGGGCATGTTTCTTCCTGCGTGTCATTTTTGCATTGGAATAAACATTCGTCTTTCAAAAAACAGGGAGCTGTTGACAACAATAGCACCCATAAAGCCATTATGTAAGACAAATATTTCATATATAAACTCTATACAATTTTAATTCGGGCGCAAAGTTACTGCTTTATATTTTAGAAACAAGAAGTGTTGTGCTTTTTAACAAGATCTCCGTTAATTCGCACTGCTGCATAAAATCGTATAATGTGATTTCACGTAATATAAAGAATTGATTCCATACGGCTTGCATAGAGGTATAATATCTTTTCATTGCTTCATAAAGTTCAGTCTGTATTGAAGAAATTTCATATACTGATACTCTGCTATATTGAAATTTACGCGATAATATTTCATATTGTTCTTGTGCCAATTGATAGGATTGTTTGGATAAGAAAAATAATTTTACTTCATGGTTGTATGCGGAGACTTTATCTTTCAATTCATTAGAAAAGTTAGCTTCTGATTCTTCCAGTTCTATTATGCTGGTATGGTAGTTGTTCTGAGCAATACGTATTTTATTGCGATTTACTCCCCACTGAAAGATAGGAATTTGAAAGCCAATCGTAACTCCTTGACTATGTCGTGGTTGACTGTATGCGTCAGAAAAACGATTAGCATATTGGTTTAGTCCATAACTGATTATTATATTTCCATTAAAACGGTTGTTTAATTTTGCATTAAATAATGTTTGTTCTGCTTCCAAACGTTTAATCTCTTGTGCTAAAGTAAAAGGACTATTTTGTCGGGCATACCTATTGACAGTATTAAAATTGATTTCTAGCGGGAGTCTGAAATCCGGGGCTTTTACCAAAATAGTATCCATAGTTTCCTTTTTGCCTAAGAAAGTCCAAAGTTGTCGAAGGGCATTTTGCCAATTCTTCAAAGCTGTTTCGTATACATATTGGTTGTTGTTGGCTTGTAGTTCGGCTTGTTTATATTCATATTCTGTAAGATTGCCTTTTTCGAGTAGTGCTTTGCTTGCTTTCATTAGCGTATCGCTAATTTGGATATTTTTCAAAGCTAACTCTTTGGTAAGGTCTGTTAGAAAAATATTCAAGAAGATGTTTAGGGCTTTTGTCTGCATATCTGCAATCTCTGAACAATATCGCCTTGCTGCATTGTCATACTTCGCCTGTTCCAGTTTTCTTCTTTTTTTATGAGTGTAATATCCACCAAAAAGCTCCTGCGAATAAGTGATGGCTAGAGGGGTGGTATTGAAGCTGTATTGACGTCTGGAAAATTCGGTTAACATGTTTAGATTGGAACTGACGGAAAGCGTGCCTCCTGTGACCCCTATTTTTTGTTGAAGGATAACACCGGCATTACCACTATTGGAATAGTCGTTCACGTATGAATAGCTACCATCTTCCGGGCTTTGCATCAATCGGAGTGAATGATTGAATGATATAGGATTTAGAGCAAAGGATATTGAAGGAAGAAATTCTTTTACGTAATTTTTGTGGGTTAATAATGTGTTTTCAAAGGTTAATCTGGCTTTTTGCGCTATAGGAGAAGTAAGACTCCACTCGTTTACAACTTTTTCTAAAGTGATAACAGTTTGTGCTTGTATCCGTATTGCACAAAATAAAAGTATAGATAGGAAATACTTATGCAACATATTTTACAGATTTTCAAGTTTGGCAGTTTCGTTAAGTTTATGATTGGTCGCTTTTTTAGACCATAAATATTTGAGAGGACTCAGTAAATGTTCTAGCAAGGACATTTCTTTTGTTGTAATATTTGCTGTTCCTGTTAATTCACCGGTAAAAGGTATTGTTTTTTCATAAGTGGTAGTTAATTCATTTATAGATACTTCCACCCAATTAATATACTCAACTTTTAAGGGCTGCTCTATTCTTATAGGGATTAATGATATATTTTTGACTACTCCCCGGATGGTACCAAATTCCATATATGGGAATCCATCCAACTTTATATTTACCTCTTGTTGAGGCATTATTTTTCCTATACCACTAACTGCCACTTTGCATTTTCCGATAATTTTTCCTGGAGAGTGTGGAATAACCGCAAAGCTTTGCTCGCCGGCATTTATATGCTGATGTTTGCTCCAAAAACTTGAATAACTAACTAAACCTGTAACTGGAGCTTTTAATAAATAGGCTTGTTCCCACAAGAGAATGCTGCTTTTCAACTGATTATGTAATCTCATTATTGTAGTCTGATATTCTGTTTGCTCTCTTTTTGCTTCCGCCATATATTCTTTTATCGTTTTGTTTAATTGTGCAAGGTGGATTGAGACATTTATTATATCCAGATTGGATTGATTATGTCGTGTTCTATCTTGGTTTCTTTGCATTAAGCTCTGTTCATATTCTTTGGCGGATAATGCTTTCATTTTATATAAAATAGAGTCAGTAGAACATCTTTCTTGAGAGATGAGATAAGTCTCTTTATATAATTTATTTTGTTCCTCTAAGTGTCTTAAATACATCTTCTGGCTTTTAATTTCTTCATAGGCGGCTTTTTCTCTTAAATCATAAATTTGTTCTTTCTCAAATACTTCGTATTCTTGTAATGCTTTGATTAATTGCGAATAGGCATCTTGCAATTCTCCTAGCTGTAATTCTCTTTGAATGAATTTAAGCTTTTCAATAGTGTCATTATCTAATAAATTTTTCAAGTATAATACATCCTTGACTTTTGCTGTATTGTGAATAACTGCTATTATTTCTCCTTCCGCTACCAATTCTTTATTTGCTACACATATAGAATCAATCTTTCCGCTGCTCTTTGCAATTACCCATGTTGGTGGTTGTTCGGTTGTAATGACTATGGGAGCCTCAATAATTTGCGGGTACATGAACAAGCTGCTTCCAATAATCAGTACGGCGATTATGCCGGCAAATACACTAATACCCCATCTGACAAGCCAACTTGGCGGATTACCTAATAATTCTTGTATGGCCTCATGTCTGATTTCTACTTTATCTCGTTTTGCCATGTTCAGAGTTCTATTTGGTTTTTTACTAGATTATAATATACCCCCTGTTTATCCAATAATTCCCGATGAGTTCCTATTTCTGCAACTTCTCCGGATTTCAATACAATTATCTGGTCTGCATGTTTTACGGTACTCAAACGATGTGCGACAATAACCGCTGTTCTTCCTTGAAAAAAATGGTGAAGATTCTCAATTACAGTCCTTTCATTATTAGCATCTAAAGCATTAGTCGCTTCGTCAAAGAAAAGGTAAGCGGGATCTTTATATATTGAGCGTGCTATTAGTAACCGTTGGCGTTGTCCCTGGCTTATGCCGTTTCCGTCGGAACCAATTTTTGTGTTATATCCTTCAGGAGTAGCTTCTATAAAATCATTTATATTTGCCAAAGAAGCGGCATGATAAAGTTTATCTCTATTTATGGTATTGTCACTGATTGCTATATTTTCGGCAATTGTAGCTGAGAATATGAATCCGTCTTGCATAACGGAACCACAATTGGAGCGCCATAATTTATTATTCAGATTCTTTAAATTGGTATTGCCTATTAAGACTTCTCCTTGTTGCGGTTCGTAATATCCTAATAACAACTTTATTAAAGTCGTTTTTCCACTGCCGCTTTCTCCAACAATTGCTGTGGTTTTATTGTGTGGAATTGTAAATGACACATTTTTTAAAACAGGTGGAATCTTTTCTCCTAAATATCCGAACGTAATATTGTTCAGATGGATATCTTTTTCCAGAAGAGATATTTGATTTATCTTCAATTTATTGGTTTGGTCTTCGTCTTCTTGAAAATGAATCTCTTCTAAACGTTCCAAACTGATTCTTGCATCCTGATAGGCATGGACAAAGCCGATAAAGGCTCCGATAGGACCTTTCAATTGTCCGAGAATATAGGACAACGACATCATCATTCCCAGGGTAATCTCTCCATTTACGACTAAATAGGCTGAAAGAATAGATAATGTGATATTAGTGATATTGGATATAAAAAAGGCTCCTGCTGACTGAATCTGGCTGATAGACAACCCTTTAATTCCCAGCTTGAATAGTTCGGCCTGGATGCTTTCCCATCGGTTCCTCATTTTTTGCTCACATCCGCATAATTTGATTTCTTCGGCTCCTGTGATAATCTCGATTAATTCAGATTGATTGCGGGAAGCTTTGTCGAAATGTTTGAAATCAAGTTCCCGTCTTATCTTCAAGAATAAAAGTACCCATGTGATGTAGAATGTATGCCCTACAATAAAAATCAAAAGCATGTTCAGGTTGTAATATGCTAATATAATGGCGAAAACAAAGAAATTGAGAAATGAAAATAAGGTGCCGATAGAGGTTCCGGTTAGGAAACTTTGAATTCTGGAGTGGTCTCCGATTCTTTGCATGATGTCTCCTGTATTTTTGGAATCAAAGAAACTAATCGGTAATTTTAGCATTTTGGCAATAAAATCGGAAATGAGGGCGATTCCAATCCGAGAAGTCACGTGCAGTAATATCCAGCTCTGTATAAAACTAATGACTAGTTCGCTGAGAGATAGTATTACTTGAGCAGCGAGAACGAGGTAGATAAAGTTCAGGTTGTTATTCATTATCCCGTAATCTACGACTGATTGCGATAGAAAAGGAAAAATGAAAGAGAATACGAGCCCTAAAGACATGCCTAATATTACCTGTGCGAATAGCTTCTTATAAGGACGTATATAATCCAGAAAATATAATAGTTTGATTTGTTGGTTCTTCTCCGAGCTGGCATCAGGGTGATAAAAGGCTAAAGTCGGAGCTAATAATAGAAAAGTACCATAATTTTCTTTATCCGTTTTATCTGCCGTCCAACCATCTAAAAAATCAGATACAGAGTATGTCATTAATCCAAAAGCCGGATCGGATACATATATTTTACCTGTCCATTCTCCATTTGCCAGCTTTTTTACTTTTATTTTATAGACAACAATGAAATGGTCTTTCCGCCAATGGACAATACAAGGGAATATAGCTTTTTGAGCAAACTTCTCAAAAGAGCTTTTTACAGCCGTACAGCGAAATCCGATATGTTCGGCCGCGTCATTTATTCCTAACAGAGGAACTCCGTTCTTATTGGCGTAACAATATTCTCTAAGTTGGTGTACTTCAAATTTGCGACCATAGAATCTTGCAATCATGCGCAAGCATGAAGGACCGCAGTCACCGGAATCCAGTTGATGGTAAAAGGGAAATTTCATACTTTTTGCATTTCATATTCTTGTATCACAACCCAGTCCGGCTGAATCGTATTATTCTTCAAAGGGCATACGCCATGGCTTTTTTGCAGAAGTTGCTGGCATGACAATGACATCAACGGAATGTGTTTGCAATCCCGGCACATAACAGTCTCGAACCATACATTTCCGATTTGGCAGGCTCTTTTCTCTTCATCCCAATTGATAATGCCATTCGACTCTAAGATTCCGATTCTGTTTTTCTCGGAATATTCGGTTGGCTTTCCGCTGTAGACGCCTTTGTTGTAGAATGTATATTGGAATGTTCGTGGAGCAATCAGAGGACATTCCTGTCCATAATCAATGCCGGCTGTGTTGCATTTTTCTTTAGCGTATTCTTCGATGATATGTTTATAGGAATCTATATCCGTATCAGATTCTTCTCCGAGCCATTCTATGCAGAGCGAAGTTATTCCCTCTTTAAACAAAGATGAGAGATGCTCTTTTATGCTATCTGTCATACTCGAATTATCTTCTCTGCTTTCCGATAAAGTAATAATCAGGTGGCAGTCTCTGCTATACAGAATGTCTTTATTATAAAGATAACGGAAGAACGCCAATTCATCTATTTCTTCTTTAACAAAAAATCCCCACTCTGCAAATTTGTTGAAAACGGAAGGAATACCAAATTCAAAGCTGATGGGATCAGAAAATTGTTTTTGTAGTTTTTCATGTTCTTGTGGAGTCATTAAAAAGCTTTTCTTGGTCAATGAGTTGAAATATAGTATCTTATTGCAATAAGGTACAAAATAATTATATCGGCTCTGTTTGTACATAGTGGGGTGGATTTGTTGTTACTTTACTTTCTTGATTGTTTCATTCACTCCATCAAGTTCTATAATTACTTTTTCGGGAGTTAGTTCTACAATCTTTACCGCATCCTGTTTTAGGAGTTCTTCTTTTAGTTGGGCACTGAGCATCTCGGCAAATGGCTCCATTTGTTCGCTTAGCTTGTCGGCAAGGATTCCCTGTTGATTGATTTTTTTTAGACTCATCTTATATGAATCGGGAATAAGACTTTCAAATAGTGTGTCATTCCTTATTTTCCACTCGCTGTTGTATGTCATTTCGTATTCCAGTATGATGGTTCCTATACTTTCAGTCGAAAAAAACAGTTTTAGCATAGCGGAAGAATGAGCACTTCTGTCGATCTTGTAATCTGTATAAGATTCTATTGTACCATAAATCTGTTTTATTCCGATAGTATCGCTTTTTATGGCATAATATTTTCCTGCAAAAGCTTTCTCTTGCGGGGTTAATGACGTTGTTTGGTTGCTGCAACCAATCAACATACAGGCTGTGAGTGTGATTAATAAAATTGCTTTCATTTTTTCATGTGTCTTAGTTTTCTCAAATGTTTTAGGTATAAACCTTCTTCATTTGTGGGATGATTAATGAGGTTGCTGTCTTGGGGAGATACGATAAACGTAAGCTCTTGTTTCTCAGGATTAATATACAAAGTGCGAAATTGACGGGCGAAATGCCAGGTTAGTAACCCGATATATTCTTTGTTCACTTTCTTATATATACTATCTACATCAACCGGCATATAAAAGTCGGAAGGAGGCAAGTTATCAATAGCTATTGAGTCTAACCAAAGAGTAAAATTAGATGGTATCCAATAAGTCAATGCGTCGTTGCCATACATGTCATATATGTATCGTATAAATCCATTATCATCAATTTGGTCATAATATTCCAACGTTATGGTAGGGGGCATTGTGATGTCTGTTGTATCGGCATTATAAATATGTGTATAAGCATAACCACTGTCAAATAATAAAGGAATTGATATGGTATCATTAATTAATAGATCAACAATAGGAACCTGAACTTCTACGTCGTTAAAGCGATATTTCTTCTTATAAATCATATCAGACGAACGTGTTTCTATTGAAATCGGCTTTTCCTGTAATCGGAAAGTCTTGTTGGCACGATCGAACATCCAGTGATATTTCTTTATAATATCCATTCCGATAATGTTAAAGCTGTCTGTATGAAATGAAATACTCATTGGAGTGCTTGCGATATTAAGTGCAAGTTCTTCTATTTGACTATGATATGAGATTTTTTTGTCTCTTGCCGTATAGACTAATACCGAGTCGATTATTTGTAGTTTAAGTTTGTTGGCAAGTCTTTGTTCAATAGAGGAACTTGAACTTCCTGTATCAAATAAAAAGTCGTATGTTTCTTCTCCTATGCGAACAGGAATGAGCCATCCTTTCATATCATATTCTTTGAAGTAATATTTAGTTTCTTGTTTTTGGTTACAAGAAACTAATAAGATAAATAAGATGAATATTGGATAGTGTTTTTGCATATTTTTAATTTTATGGAAGTGACAGGGCGGACGGCAAAGTTGCTGTCCGCCGGAATTAGTAATCTATGGCATATCTGTAGATCCACTATTAGAATTTCCTATGGGGGTAGGCTTGCTATCAACACCATATATTTTGATATCGGGCGTTATTATGGAGTCTACTGTAACAGCTCCTCTTACTGTAAAGCCGAAATTGCCTTTTCCGTCTGTTTTTATTTCTACCGTAGCACTAGCGGGAGGAGGTGTGCCACCTAACCGTTCTTTCCAAGCACTACAAAACTCAGTTATGGTATTAAATGACTCCATTAAACTTGCAATAAGAAATATGCCCTCTGTAATAGCTTTTCCAGCAGCAGGTGGAATCGGAACAGCCGTAGTTCCTCCACTGATTTGTGCCATTTGCATACTTTGAAGCGTTTCCGCTTCGAAAAGCTCGTTTGCTTCATCAAACTTCATGTTGATTGCTTCGCATAACGCTTCTTTTTTCTTTAGTTCTTTAATTTTCATGTTTTTAGAATTTAATGATTAAACACTATATATATTGGCCGATATATCAAGATAATGTGCCATGGTTCTTTTCAAAAAAGAACTCTATGTTTCGTTGGGAAATAGATTGTATATACTCCTTCAGTTCCTTAATGAATGGATAGTTTGCTTTCAGCATGTCATAAGCCTCTATAAAGATGTCCTCACATGCGTTTTTAATTCTCAGATATGCTTTTCTTTTCAGTTCATAAGGCAGGAAAAGTTCGATAACGAGCATGCGGTTGTATACTATCTCTTTAGAAGGTACTTCATAAGGAAACTCAGAGCGATAGATATGTCCCACTATCCAGTCTTTGACTAATAGACATCGTCCTCCTTCGCACCAGACCTTTAAACTTAATAGTTCTTCATCAAGTCCATAGTATCGTAGCCCCTCCAGTCCACGTAGATATAACCAATATTCTTTGCTGCAAGCATATGCTGCACCCAAAATGCAGGGAATTTCGGATAGTGGAGTATAAGGTGTAGGGTCTGCATAGTTCCATGCAGCTTTAAATATTCTTACTTCACTCATGTCGATATAAGCTCCGTAACAAGTTTTATGTTCACCTTCAACAATCTCTCCGTTCTCATTTCGAAGTAGTTTCTTGGTTTGTCCGCACAATATAGTACGCGGATTATTCTGTAACAAAGCTAGCAGTTTCTCATCCCATCCTTTTTCATAGAATCGCATATGACCGTCTAAGAGCAGAAAGTAAGGAGTGTTGCATGTTCTTACTCCCTCATTGCGCGATTCTGCCACTCCCAATCGTTCTTCATGTTGTATATAGTCACAATTGTATTGCTCTGCAACGGTATGGTAATTATATCCGTCTGTCGAAGCATCATTTATTAACAGAATGGTCGGCATAGATGTGGTAGTATCTTTAATAGAAGATAAGGTGTTTGCAATTTCTTCTCTTTCATTCAAGAAAGGAATTATAATGGTGAGTTGTGTGTCTTTCATATTTTATAGATTTGTGTTTCTCTGTATTAATTTGACAAATCTAAAAACAGAATGCGAGAAAACCAAGAAGTACAAAAATACATAGGGGACATTGGTAACTTTGGTAACAAGCCCGATATATGATATTATCAGACAGGCAATTCCTATGTTCGTGTAGCTGATAATGTAAGGTGAGGGGACGTTGATTTAAAGATGTTTAACGCTTATTCTCTCGCAAAAATGAGCCGATGTTATCTTTGCTGCCGATCCGCATCTTATTTTTAATTCTTTGTCTTGCTTTTTTCAGTGCATCATACTTTTTATCCAGCAGACATTCTGTGTGAGATGCAGGGGTATCCAGATATGCTAATAGGCATAATATGATTTCATATGAGGTCAGTTTGAATTCAGGTGCTCTCAAGTAGTTTAATAGGAAAGGGTTGGAAATCTGAAAATAATGTATAAATTTGTCATATTCCGTTGCAGGCAGTATGCTGGTGTGAAGAAAAGTACAGGTAGGCATGTTCTTTTGCTCTGTCAGAAATATAATTTTCTTGTGTAATGCAGAAATTATTTCTGCATTTTCCTCTATAAGTAGTTTTTGTGTTTCCTGTTCTTTATATAGTTTGTTTTTGATAACTGCTATTTCTTGATCTTTTTGATACAACTCTTGTTTTAAGTTAAGGTAATATTTTCTGTATAATTTTATTCCGATTATTAGAGTAATAAGCAATATTATGCATATAGGTAATAGTATTTGAGTGTATTTGATATGGTCTAAAGATGCTTTTATAGAATCCATAGTACAACTATCTTTCTCAAAAGGAAGGAGACTGATGATTAAAAGTATGATTACATATATTGCTTTCATCCGTGTATTTTTCATTAATTGCTTTAAATACACTGGAGATAGCTCCTTGCCCCACAACGATTGATGTTCTTTAACTTTTTGTAGTGCTAAAAGTCTATTTGATTATTCAATGTGAAATCATTCTTCTCTTTTCTCTGCATATACTACCTGCTTGCCTGCTCCGTAACGAATCAGCACACCACGTTCAATAAAAGCATTTAGTTCACTAAGTGCACGTTTCTTGTTGTGTCCCGTCAACCGGCTGTAGTCGGTTCGGGTTATACAGGGATATTTTTTGAGATGCTCATTGATTATTGTCAAGCATTCTTCTTCACTGCGTCCTTCCCCGTGGGGGCGGGTAGTTGACTCTCCACGTTCCGGCCTTATTTGCCAGCCTACCTCTTTCTTGAATTGTTTGCCTGCCCGAAAGTTGACATTCTTCAGTTTGATGGATTGCGCGTGTACGTCTTTTTTGTCCATGACAGGCGGTCCCTGTAAGGATACGGAGAAATACCCGATGTCTCCCAGTTCTACAATCCAGCCGTTGGCAAGTAAATCTCTCAGTTCGTTTTGGAAAGACTGCATGGCACCTGCCAACAAACTGCGGCTTATTCCTGTAAACTTGTGTACCCGATCCAGGAATTCTTCCTGATCGACAGTTCCTTTGAAAACCACACGGGGATGAAGCGGTTGCTCTTCGCCTGTCTGTTGGATATCTGGTGTCTTGTAAAGGTCGTAATGTATGCTCATATTCGTATTTATTTTGTGTTAGTACATGGATATATCCATTTGCCTGGTCGGATATACTTCGCTTGTTATTTTTATTTCGTTCCACTATAGTTTCTCTTTCGTCCCACTACAATGTTCTGTAAGGAAAACTATAGTGCTCTTTGCGGAACACCATAGTGGAACGAAAAAAGAGTAGACAACAAAGGTAATTACTTTAGGCAAGAAAACTAATTATATTAGCAGGAAAAAGAAATAAAAACTTCATTGAGATTGTTTATTACCCTAAGCTACTCTTTCGTTTTTTAATAAATTAGCTAGAAAGTGTGGTGTTTATTGGATAAGAACGCTTATTTTTGCAGCATGTTACAGTTTGAGAATCAAAAGATAAAACAAATAGTCCGCAAGGCGCTTCCGGTAGTAACGCTGGTAGCTATGTTATACTCCTGCGCCAGTATCGGGCGGCCGGACGGGGGGCCTTATGATGAGACTCCACCCCGTTTCATTGGCAGTACCCCTGCTGCCGGTGCATTAAATAATGAAAGGACGAAAGTCTCTTTGCAATTTGATGAATTTATAAAGTTGGAGAAAGCGACTGAGAAAGTGGTTGTTTCTCCACCTCAGATACAGCAACCCGAAATCAAGGCTTCCGGAAAGCGGATACAGGTGAACCTGCTTGATTCTTTGAAACCGAACACTACCTACACCATTGACTTTTCGGATGCTATTGTCGATAATAATGAGGGTAACCCGTTGGGTAACTTTGCATTTACCTTTTCTACCGGTGCACAGATCGATACGATGGAAGTGTCGGGAACAGTACTTGATGCCTCTAATTTGGAACCTATCAAAGGCATCCTTGTCGGACTGCATTCTAACCTGAACGATTCGGCTTTCAACAAGTTACCTTTCGATCGCGTGGCACGCACGGACAGTCGTGGACGATTTTCTATTCGCGGCATAGCTCCCGGCAAGTACCGTATTTACGGATTGATGGATGCCGATCAGAATTTTACTTTCAATCAGAAGAGCGAGGTGATTGCTTTTCATGATTCGCTGATTATCCCCCGCATGGAAGAACGTACCCGTATGGATACAGCTTGGGTGGACTCGCTGACTTATGATACGATTGTAGAGAAGAAATATATGCATTATCTGCCGGACGATGTGATTCTCCGGGCCTTCAAGGAACTGAATTATTCGCAATACCTTATCAAATCCGAAAGACTTGTTCCGCATAAATTTACTTTCTATTTTGCAGGTAAAGCAGACACTTTGCCTGTACTGAAAGGATTAAACTTCGACGAAAAGGATGCTTTTATCATCGAGAAGAATCAGCGGAACGATACGATTCATTATTGGGTAAAGGATTCCTTGCTCTTCAAACAGGATACGCTTGCCATGAGCCTGACTTATCTTTATACGGACACCTTAAATCAGCTAGTGCCCCGCACGGATACTTTGAACCTGGTTTCGAAACAGAAGTATAAGAAAGACGATCCGGAAAAGGAGAAGAAGAAAAAGAAGAAAAAGAAAGACGAAGAGGACGAACCGGAACCGACGAAATTCCTGCCGGTGAATGTCAGCGCGCCTTCATCAATGGATGTATATGGATATATCTCTCTTAACTTCGAGGAACCTATCGCCAGCTTTGACAGTGCGGCCATTCATCTGCGGCAGAAAGTGGATACGCTTTGGCAGGATATACCATTCGAGTTTGGACGGGATTCTCTGAATCAGAAGAAGTTTAATCTGTATTATGATTGGGAGCCGACTTTTGAATATGAGTTTGAAGTAGATTCTACAGCTTTCCACGGTATATACGGTTTGTTTACCGATAAGATAAAACAGGGATTCAAGGTACGTAGTGAAGATGAATATTTCACGCTTCATTTCAACGTGACAGGAGCTGATTCTCTGGCATTCGTCGAATTGCTTGATGCGCAAGACAAGGTAGTCCGTAAGCGGAGAGTGGAGAAGGATGGAATGGTTGATTTCTACTTCCTGAATCCGGGGAAATATGCAGCCAGACTGATTAACGACACGAATGGAAACGGAGAATGGGACACGGGAGACTTTGCGAAAGGTTTGCAACCGGAGGCAGTTTTCTATTATCCGACAATATTAGAGTATAAAGCGTTGTGGGATGTGACACAACCATGGGATATTCATGCGACCCCTGTAGATAAACAGAAACCGGATGAGCTTAAAAAACAAAAACCAGATGAAGACAAGAAGAAAAAAGATAGAAATAATCAGAACAGGCGCCGTTAGCTTTCGTCGTTGCTTGATTATCGGAGCCGTGGCATTACTGATGGGAATTTTCGCCCTTCCCGCCAATGCCCAATGTGAGGCGAAGAACGAGGCGTTTCAAACCGGCGAACACGTGATGTACGATTTGTACTTCAACTGGAAGTTTGTCTGGGTGAAAGCCGGACTTGCCAGCCTGACGACCAATGCGACTACTTACCACTCGGAACCTGCTTTCCGGATGAACCTGCTCGCTTTGGGCAGTAAACGGGCGGATTTCTTTTTCAAGATGCGTGATACGCTGACTTGCGTGATTGGCGAGAAACTGGAGCCGCGTTATTTCCGTAAAGGAGCCGAGGAAGGAAAACGATATACTGTGGATGAGGCTTGGTTCTCGTATAAGGACGGTCTTTGCTTTGTCAACCAGAAACGTACGTACCGGGATGGAGCGTTTGATGAATCGGAAGCAAGTGACAGTCGTTGTATATATGATATGTTGAGTATTTTGGCTCAGGCACGTTCTTACGACCCTGCAGATTATAAGGTGGGAGACAAAATCAAGTTCCCAATGGCTACGGGACGTAAGGTGGAAGAGCAGACGCTTATCTATCGTGGAAAGGAAAATGTAAAAGCCGAGAATGGGGTTACTTATCGTTGCCTGATTTTCTCGTTAGTCGAATACGATAAGAAAGGGAAAGAAAAAGAAGTCATTACTTTCTTTGTGACGGATGACTTGAATCATCTTCCGGTTCGTCTGGATTTGTTCCTGAACTTTGGTTCGGCAAAGGCGTTCCTGAATGATGTTCGGGGAAATCGGCATCCGATGACTTCTATTGTTAAATAAGTAGAGAATTAGGTACGGATTTTGCGGATTACACAGTTTCAATTAAATAAAAAATGTGTAATCCGCGAAATTCATACCTAAATGGATAGCTTTACAATCTGCTTTAACTTCTCTTTTATTCTTCTACCTCAAAAGGAACTTTCTGATCTTTTCTGAATACGCTGGATTCGAAAGTTGCAATCAAATCCCCATTTTGATTGGTAATATCTACCTGATAGCAACCTGTGCTTCGTCCGATATAACGCTCGCGTGCTTCGGCATAAAGAGTATCGCCCGGTCCGCTGGCACGTACGAAGGTGATGGTGGATGAAAGTGAGAAAGCAAGTGTGCCATGTGAATTGGCAGCCGCAGCAAGTGCAAGGTCGGCCAACGTAAAGATGGCTCCGCCCTGTGTTCGTGCTCCTGCGTTCAGATGTTCGGGCTTTATTTCCAACTTGGCTTTGCTGTACCCTTTTCTTACTTCCAGCAGAACTATACCTGCGTTTTCGGCGAATACGTCATTCTTAAAAAACTCTTGTGGGGTCATCGTATTTATTGTTTTTCGGTATTTCTTCTGCAAATGTACCAAAATTGTCCCTTAATTGGATTATTTAGGTCGGTCTATTCTTTTTGAATGCACTATTTTTGCCATCAAGAAAATTAATCACTAACAAATAATCCCTGTATTATGAAAACAATTCTTAGCGCGTTAGGACTTTCCCTTTTGATCTTTACGAGTTGCGGTGGACAAAAAAAGGTTGAAGTAGACTTTATCCAGGACAACATCGACAACGCAGTGGCGCAAAACACGATTCAAACGGATATTATCGAGAAATCCGGTAAAATTCTGAATCCGAGAACCATCAACAAAGATGGTAGTATTTCTTATATACCTATTGATGACTGGTGTTCCGGCTTCTATCCCGGCACTATGTGGCTGACTTATAACCTGACCGGAGATCAGAAATGGTTGCCACTGGCCGAAAAATATACGGAAGCTCTCGACTCTGTAAAATATCTGAAATGGCATCATGACGTAGGATTCATGATTGGTTGCAGTTATCTGAACGGATACCGTCTGGCAGGTAAGAATGAATATAAGGATGTAGTGGTGGAAGCTGCCAAATCATTGTCTACGCGTTTCCGTCCGAATGCCGGTGTTATCCAGTCATGGGATGCCGATAGAGGATGGCAGGGAACACGCGGATGGAAATGTCCGGTGATTATTGATAATATGATGAATCTCGAACTGCTGTTTGAAGCAACTGCTTTCTCCGGTGATTCTACTTTTTATAACATTGCCGTGAAACATGCCGATACGACCATGGCACATCATTTCCGTCCGGACAACAGTTGTTATCATGTCGTAGACTATGATCCCGAAACCGGTGAAGTGCGCAAGAGACAAACTGCACAGGGATATGCTGACGAGTCGTCTTGGGCTCGCGGACAAGCATGGGCTCTTTACGGATATACTACCTGCTACCGCTATACGAAAGACAAGAAATATCTCGATCAGGCACAGAAAGTGTATAATTTCATCTTTAACAACAAGAACTTGCCGGAAGATCTCGTACCTTACTGGGACTACGATGCACCGAACATTCCGAATGAACCTCGTGACGCTTCCGCTGCTGCTTGTACAGCTTCTGCCCTTTACGAACTGGACGGCTATCTGCCGGGCAACCAATATAAGGAAACTGCTGATAAGATTATGACAAGCCTGGGCTCACCTGCTTATCGTGCAGAGGTAGGTACTAATGGCAACTTTATTTTGATGCACTCAGTTGGCAGTATTCCTCACGATCAGGAAATTGATGTTCCTCTGAACTATGCCGACTATTACTTCCTGGAAGCATTGATGCGCAAAAGAGACCTTGAAAAGAAATAAATCTCATTGATATGTACAGTGAACGGTAAATGATGAACATAGGCTTCTGTATATAGCTTGTCCATCGTTCACCGTTCATTTGTTTATCATCCTTACTATAAACTGTTTATCGTTAACTGTCATTATCATGAATAAACCTGTAAACCTTTTGGTAGGTGGGCTGACTTTGTTTGCAGCACAGGGTTGCAAAGCCCCGAAACAAGTAACAGTACAAGCTGAACATCCGAATATTATCTATGTATTTCCCGACCAATACCGTAACCAGGCGATGGGATTCTGGAATCAGGACGGATTCCGGGATAAAGTAAACTTTCAGGGCGACCCTGTTCATACTCCTAATCTGGATGCATTTGCCCGCGAATCCATGGTATTGTCTTCTGCGCAGAGCAACTGCCCGCTGAGTAGTCCTCATCGTGGAATGTTGTTGACCGGTATGTATCCCAACCGGAGCGGCGTGCCCTTGAACTGTAATTCTACACGTCCCATCAGCTCTTTGCGTGAAGATGCCGAATGTATCGGTGATGTATTCAGTAAAGCTGGTTATGACTGTGCTTATTTCGGAAAACTTCATGCCGACTTCCCGACTCCGAATGACCCCGAACATCCGGGACAATATGTAGAATCCAAACGTCCGGCATGGGATGCCTATACTCCGAAAGAACGTCGTCACGGATTTAACTACTGGTATTCTTACGGTACGTTTGATGAGCATAAGAATCCCCACTATTGGGATACGGACGGTAAGAGACACGACCCGAAAGAATGGTCTCCTTTGCACGAGTCGGGTAAGGTGGTTTCATATTTAAAAAATGAAGGTAACGTGCGCGATACGAAGAAACCTTTCTTTATCATGGTAGGAATGAACCCGCCTCATAGTCCGTATCGTTCTTTGGATGATTGTGAAGAACAGGATTTCAACCTTTACAAGAATAAGCCTTTGGATAGCCTGCTGGTTCGTCCGAATGTAGACCTGAAGATGGAAAAGGCGGAATCTGCCCGCTATTATTTTGCTTCCGTAACGGGGGTTGACCGTGCTTTCGGGCAGATTCTGGAAACGCTGAAAGAACTGGGACTGGATAAGAATACGGTTGTCATCTTCGCTTCCGACCATGGTGAAACGATGTGTAGCCAACGCACCGACGACCCGAAGAACTCGCCTTACTCCGAATCAATGAATATTCCGTTTATTGTGCGTTTCCCGGGTAAGATTCAACCGAGAGTAGACGACTTGTTGCTTTCATCACCGGATATTATGCCTACTGTACTGGGCTTGTGCGGATTGGGTGATTCTATTCCTGCAGAAGTGCAAGGTCGTAACTTTGCCCCTCTCTTCTTCGATGAAAAGGCGGAAATTGTACGTCCGACGGGTGCGTTGTATATTCAAAACTTGGACGGTGAAAAGGACGAAAACGGTTTGGTACAGACTTATTTCCCTTCTTCGAGAGGTATCAAGACGGCACAATATACATTGGCTTTATATATTGACCGTAATACGAAACAGTTAAAGAAAAGTCTTCTGTTTGATGACTTGAACGATCCTTATCAGTTGCACAATCTCCCTTTGGAAGAAAATAAGGAAGTAGTGGAGCAACTTTATCGTGAAATGGGAGCCATGCTGAAGGAAATTAACGATCCTTGGTATACGGAAAAGATTCTGTCGGACAGGATTTCGTATTAATTGGAACCTACGTAGTTAAATGAAAATTAATATGCGATTGAATGAAAAATGCTTGTTTTATCATACTATTATTGCTTGGAAGCATTTCCTCTGCTTTTGCTCAATTCATTGGCTTTGAGGAGGAAGTGCCCGAAGCGTTCACAGTTTCCGGAAAAGGAGAAGTGAAGACATCTTCTCTCTTTTATAAGGAAGGAGAAAGCAGTTTGGAATGGGACTTTCAGCCCGGTTCTGCTTTGAATGTTCAAGTTTCCCCTTTATCGCTCAATGCGAAGAAAGAGAAGTTGTTTGGCATTACTTTGTGGATTTATAATGAGAAACCACAGCAGGATTCTATCCGTTTCGAGTTTCTGAATAAGGCGGGCGAAGTCTCTTATTGGTTCTCTTATCATTTGCAGGCAGCCGGTTGGCGTGCGTGCTGGATTTCTTTCGAGTATATGGAAGGAGAGAAGAAAGATAAGAATATCGTTGCTTATCGGTTGGTTGCTCCACAACGAAAAGGGCGTATTTTTCTTGACCGTCTGACATTTCCCGAGAAGAAGATGAATCTTCGTACTACTCCCGACCAACAGTTGCCGGCCAATAACGGTTTGTCCAATCGTGACCTCTGGCACTGGTGTCTCGTATGGAAATGGGAACAGCAATCATATGATATCCCGTTGGCATCCAAGCTGACCAGTCAGCAAAAGAAAGAACTGAAGACCATTGAACAACGTCTGACTGACTTTTTAGAGGTGAAAAAAGTACCACAAGGACAGATTAACGCTGCCTATAAGACATTTGAGAAAGCCGGCATTACTCCGTCCGCCGCTGGTACGGGGTTTATTGGGGCACCTATCGTTGCTCCTGACGAGTTGAATAGAAAAAAGGGGGAGATGTCATGGAATGATATTGAAACCATGCTTTCCGGCTTTGCCTATGATATGTATTACAATCAGAATGAGACGTCGAAGAAGAATTACTTCACTGTGTTCGACTATGCCATTGACCAGGGATTTGCATTTGGTAGTGGTATGGGAACGAATCATCATTATGGCTATCAGATTCGTAAGATATATACCACTGCCTGGCTGATACGTGATGCGATTTATAAACATCCTCATCGGGATGCTTATCTGTCTACGTTGCGTTTTTGGGCGGCTTTGCAAGAAACTCGCCAGCCATGCTCTCCCTCACGTGATGAGTTGCTGGATTCATGGCATACGTTATTGATGGCGAAGTTCGTCTCCGCTATGATGTTTCCTGATGCTAGAGAACAGGAGCAGGCTTTGAGCGGTTTGTCCCGTTGGCTGTCTTCTTCCTTGCGTTATACGCCCGGAACGATTGGCGGTATAAAAGTGGACGGCACTACTTTCCATCACGGCGGTTTCTATCCGGGATATACTACCGGAGTACTGGCCACAGTAGGACAATTTATCGCTTTCACTAATGGAACGGGGTTTGAACTGACAGAAGATGCCCGTCAACATATGAAGTCGGCCTTTATTGCTATGCGCAATTATTGCAATCTTTATGAGTGGGGCATCGGTATCAGCGGTCGTCATCCTTTTGGTGGAAAAATGGGAAGTGACGATATAGAAGCGTTTGCCAACATTGCTTTGTCCGGCGACTTGTCCGGTCAGGGAAATACATTCGACCGTGGACTGGCTGCTGATTATTTGCGTCTCGTGCGTAACGAAGATACTCCGAATGCGCGTTTCTTTAAAAAAGAAGGTATCAAGCCTGCGCAGGCTCCGCAAGGATTCTTTGTTTATAATTATGGTTCGGCTGGTATTTTCCGCCGTGCGGATTGGATGGTGACGCTGAAAGGATATACGACCGATGTGTGGGGGGCTGAAATCTATACAAAAGATAACCGTTACGGACGTTATCAAAGCTATGGCTCGGTGCAGATTATGGGTAAGGGAAATCCCGTATCACGTGCCGGAAGCGGTTTTGTGCAGGAAGGATGGGATTGGAACCGTTTACCGGGTACAACGACTATTCATCTGCCTTTCGAGTTGCTGGATAGTCCGCTGAAAGGTACTACCATGGCTCATTCCAAGGAGAACTTCTCCGGTAGCAGTTCCTTGAATGGCACGAATGGCATGTTTGCCATGAAGTTAATGGAGCGTAATTTAGAGAACTTCACTCCTGATTTTGTAGCCCGTAAATCTGTATTTTGTTTTGATAACCGGATGATTTGCTTGGGAACGGGTATAACAAACAGTAATGCGGATTATCCTACGGAAACGACCCTTTTCCAGACAAAATACAATGGAGTGGATTCTAAAGTAGGGGAGGATAACTATTGGTTGCATGATGGTTATGATAATTATTATCATGTCGTGGACGGAACGGTTCGTTCGCAGGTGGCGGAACAGGAGTCACGCCATGAAAAGACCCGTGCGGTGACCAAAGGAAAATTCTCCTCGGCTTGGATAGAACATGGTAAAGCTCCGAAGAATGGAACATATGAGTATATGGTGCTGATACAACCGTCTGCTTCTGATTTGGAAGAAGTGCGTAAAACTCCCGTGTATGAGGTCTTGCAACGCGACCAGGCAGCTCATGTGGTTTATGATAAAAAAACGGGTATTACGGCATACGCTGCTTTTGAAACTTACCAACCCGATGGTGACAAACTGATTGCCGCTATTCCTGCGGAAACGATGGTTATGTATATGAAGGAATCGGATAAAGGTGTCCGTCTGAGTGTCTGTGACCCTAATTTGAATATCAAAGAGAAGGCTTATACGACGAAAGAACCGAGCCGTCCTATCTGTAAGGAAATACGCCTGAAGGGACACTGGACATTGACGGCTCCGATGGAAAATGTTCAGTTGGAGCAACAGGGAGAGAATGCCGTATTAATGGTGACCTGCCAACATGGACAACCTGTTGAAATGCTCCTGAATAAGAAGTGATTAGTGAATATAAAAGAGAAACTATTTTTAAAGGGTATTAGTTTACTGTATGTTTCTATGAAAAAAGAGAAGATCGGTTCGTGATGAGCCGGTCTTCTTTATTTTTTAGTCTGCACTGTAAAGTGCACTATTACTCGTCTTATTTATTCAGTCTCCATTCGAAACCGTCTTTCGTATCTTTAACCTCAAACCCGAGTGCAGTCAATGTATTGCGGATTTCATCGGAAGTAGCCCAGTCTTTATTGGCTTTTGCTTTCATACGCTGTTCCAGCAGCATATCTACCACCTTGCCGTAAGCAGCTTCACGTCCGTCGGAAGACCCTTTTTCCTCTTTCAGCCCCATGATGTCGAAACTGAACAGATGGAACGTTTCTTTCAGTTCTTTCAGGTCTTCGGCAGAAATCGTAGCATTTCCGGCGATGATATTGTTAATGATACGTGCGCCTTCGAAAAGCTGTGCGATGACGATAGGGGTATTCAGGTCATCGTTCATTGCTTCATAACATTTGGTACGCAGCTCTTTTACATTAATACCTTCTGAAGTTGCTGTCGCAGGAGTTATCTTTTCCAATGCGTCAATGGCTTCCATCAGACGTTGCAGCCCCTTTTCCGATGCTTGCAATGCTTCATTGCTGAAGTCAACCGTGCTGCGGTAATGAGCTTGCAGGATGAAGAAACGGATGGTCATCGGCGTGTAGGCTTGTGCCAATAACTTATGAGTACCGTTGAAGAATTCGTCCAGCGTAATGAAGTTGCCGAGTGATTTCCCCATCTTTGTACCGTTGATGGTTATCATGTTGTTGTGCATCCAGTAGTGAACCATATCGTCACCTTGTGAGGCTACCGATTGTGCGATTTCACATTCGTGGTGCGGGAAAATCAAGTCCATTCCTCCACCGTGGATGTCGAAGTGTTCGCCCAGATACTTGCGTCCCATAGCGGTACATTCGGCGTGCCATCCGGGGAAACCGTCGCTCCACGGAGACGGCCAGCGCATGATATGTTCCGGTTGTGCCTTTTTCCAAAGAGCGAAGTCGGCAGGATTACGCTTTTCGCTTTGTCCGTCAAGGTCGCGGGTGGTATTCAGCACATCGTCCAGATTGCGTCCGGACAGTTTACCGTAGTGATGGTCTTTATTATATTTGGCTACATCGAAGTAGACGGAGCCTTCGCTTTCGTAAGCGTATCCGGCATCCAGAATCTTCTGTACCAGTTGGATTTGTTCGATGATATGGCCCGATGCATGCGGCTCGATGCTCGGAGAAAGCACATTGAGCGCTTCCATTGCTTTATGGTAGCGGTTCAGGTAATACTGAACGACTTCCATCGGCTCCAGTTCTTCCAGGCGGGCTTTCTTGGCAATTTTATCTTCTCCTTCGTCAGCATCATGTTCCAAATGGCCAACGTCGGTAATATTGCGTACATAACGTACTTTATATCCTAGATGAGTGAGATAGCGGAAGAGTACGTCAAAGGTTATGGCTGGACGGGCGTGTCCCAAATGTGCATCACCGTAAACAGTCGGCCCGCACACATACATACCTACATGAGGTGTGTGGAGCGGTACGAATAACTCTTTCTTTCTATCTAACGTGTTGTAAATGGTAAGTTGATGTTCCATAACATTTTATATTTGTTCTATTGGAACTGCAAAGTTAGTATAAAATCTGAATATGCGCCCTATTGTTGATAGAGAAACTTGTCAATAGCTTCGGCCACACCGTCTTCCTCATTGCTTGAAGTGATATAATCCGCCGCTTTTTTCACTGGTTCCTGTGCATTGCCCATGGCAATGCCTAGTCCTGCAAACTTTATCATGGACAGGTCGTTGTAACCGTCGCCTATTGCTATGACTTCTTCGCGTTCTATTCCTGTCTCTTTTAATAAAACGCCAAGAGACAGAGCTTTGTCGATTCCCTGCGGGACTAATTCGAGAAAATAAGGCTCTGAACGGAATACATTAATGCGTCCTTGCAGCCGGAGACAAAGTTCGGCTTCCAGGGGAATGAGCTTGTCGGCATCTCCCACAATCAGGCATTTGGCTACCGGAAGCGTGATGTCTGTCAGAAAATCGTTTGTTTCCCTGATTGCCATTTTATTAAGGAAAGCCTCTTTCTGCACATATGGGTCTTGGGAATTCTCGGTAACGATTTCTGCTCCGTCGTAAGTTAGTATGCTGAGATGGTGGGTGCGGGCACATTCATAAAGTACCGGAACGACATCATTCGGCAATACATTTTCGTAAATCATTTCTTGTGTTTCCCAGTTGATGATTTCCCCTCCGTTATAGGACAGGATGAACCCGCCGAACTCATTCATACGCAGTTCATTGGCAAGCGGTACAATGCCATAAGTAGGCCGTCCGGAAGCGAGTACCAGCCGGACACCTTGTTCTTGTACACGTATCAGCGTCTCCTTGTTGCGGGGAGTAATTTCTTTCTTGGAATTGGTGAGTGTGCCGTCAAGGTCGAGCACGATAAGTTTGTATTTCATGTAGTGTCATTTTGTGTGCAAAGATAGGAGAAAAATGTATTGCTGCAAGATGTGTGTAGGTAAAGATGTGACTTTTATGCTTTCTGCCTGATTTTTATTTCAACAAATCCGCCCACTGTTCATTACTTAATGCAGGCAGTGCGTCACTGTCGGTGATGAATGTTTCCGCCAGTCTCCGCTTATCTTCCTGTAGCTGGAGGATTTTTTCCTCAATGCTGTTCTGTGTAATAAAGCGATAAGCAATGACTTGTTTGTCCTGCCCGATGCGGTGTGCCCGGGCGATGGCTTGTGCTTCGGCGGCAGGGTTCCACCACGGGTCGATGATAAATACATAATCGGCTTGTGTCAGGTTAAGACCTACTCCGCCGGCTTTCAAGGAAATAAGAAATGCCTGAACGTCATTTTGTTCGGTGAAATGGGCTATTTCTGAAGGACGGTTGTTGGTAGAGCCGGTCAGTAAGGCGTATTTCCAACCTTTTTGTCGGAATATCTCGGCCAGTATCTCCAGATGCTTGACAAACGATGAGAAAATGAGCACTTTGTGTCCTTCGCTTCGCAGTGTGTCGAAGGTCTCGATGATTTGTTCCGTTTTTCCGGATACTCCGTTAAATTCCGGAAAGATAAGTTGCGGATGGCAAGCCAGTTGGCGGAGACGCAGGATACCGTTCAAGATGCTGAATGTATGGAATCTGTCTCTGCTCTCTGGTTGTTGGAGTAATATATTGCGCAGGCTGTTTTTCTCTTGTTCATACCATCCTTCCTGCTTTTCAGACATATCGCAATAGATTGTTTCTTCGGTGAGCGGAGGAAGTTCCGGGGCCACTTCGCTTTTGCTTCTTCGAAGGATAAACGGAGCGATTAACTGTTGCAGCCTTTTCTCCATGCGGATATTCCCTTGTCGGATCGGAATGATAAACTGTTTGTGGAAAGCACTTTCTTCTCCCAATAAGTCCGGTTGCAGGAAACGGAACTGTGCCCACAAATCTTTGAGTGAGTTCTCGATAGGCGTACCGGTAAGTGCGATCCGGTGTTTGCTTTGCAGTTGGATAACCGAACGGAATGTAAGTGAATCATTATTCTTGATATTCTGGCTCTCATCAAGTACGATGTATTCGAATGTGTAGGAGCGGAGTGTATCTATATTGTTCCTCATCATTCCGTAAGTCGTGAATATCAGATGGAAACGTTTGAAGAACTTTTCCGGATGTTCTTTGGGAAACGCCGTACCGCTATTATATTCGGCTACCGAAAGAGTGGTGAAACGTTTGGCCTCTCTCCGCCAGTTGTGGAGTAGGGAAGTGGGGACAACAATCAGCGTGGCGGGTTTGCGGGAGTTTCTTCCATATTTCTGTCTGCGGTCTTCTTCTCTGGGTATATTTTTCTCCCTGATTTCCCGTGCGTCCGGCAGTAATTCATCTTCCGAAGAGAATGAGAATAAGGAGAATTGTCCCTCGGCGTCTGCTGTCTGCTTTTGGGCAAGATGGTCGTCGGAAGTGGAAAGTGCTGCCGGAACCATTTCCGAATGACCGGCTGCTTCGGGAACGGCAGGCTTGTATATATACTGTAGGAGTGTCAGCGTCTGGAGTGTCTTTCCAAGTCCCATATCGTCTGCCAGGCATCCGCCGAATCCTAGCTTGTTCAACTGTACCATCCATGAGAATCCTTTCTGCTGATAGGGGCGTAGTTGCGCCTTCAGCCCTTGAGGAACGGCAATATTGCGTATCTCTTTTTTGAAAGTCAGGTATTTAGGACTGTTTTCTTCCAAGGCAGATTGTACGGCACCGACAAAAGTCGGTTTCAGGCGAATTCCGGTCTCTGTTTGAGTGCCCAGTTCCAATAGGTTTCCGTATTTGCTGAACCATTCTTCCGGTAAGAGAATCATGCGTCCGTCCGGCAGCAGAAACTCTCTCTTCTCTTCGAGGATATGCTTGCGGAAGCGTGAGAAGGGGATACGCAGATTACCGATGACTACGGTGATATGCAGTTCGAACCAGTCCGGTTCGTTATCACAACTTTGTTCAATATGAATCTCGTCCAGACAGTAAGGAATATTCCCCATATTTCCGGTCAGCAGGAAAGACTGTTGGAGCATTCTCCGGTATTTGCCTATCCATTCGGTGATGGTCTTTTCGGGGGCATCGGGGGATAGCTTGAAGTGGACGTCACTGATTCGTTGCAATCCCGAATCGGTTAACAACCGGAGCTTTTCTTCTTCAGCAATGATATCCCGCCGGAAAAAGAAGATTTCACCGGAGTCTTTCCGGTAAATGATTTTCTTCATTTCGGTCACTGTATCGGGAGTGAATAACTGGTCGCCGTAACGGAAGCCGAGCCGCAACATCTGCTCGTCATAAATGGTAGCTTCAAGTGACAGGAGAGCCTCGCACGTATGTATTTCTTCAACGATGTTCAATCCTTGAGTCGTAATTTCATGATAGCGTGCTATCGGAATGACAATGTTGTCGATATATTTCTCGATCTGGGAGGCGGGGACACTAATCTTCTTTTTCTTGGTAAAAGGCAGGATGCGTGTACTCTCAATATGTGGGAAGAAGTATAGCTCCATTCCCAATAAAAGGATTGCCGGAGAGGAAGTCAGCACGATAACAGGTTTCTGCTCGCTTAAAGAAAGCGGTTGTCCGTCATAATAGCATTGCAATTGGTAACGGAAGTTAATTTCATCAGCAAGAAACGTAAAATGAATTTCCACATCGTGAGGATGGATATGATAGGCATGATGGGCATATAGCAGTTTGCTGCCGGCTTGTTTCTGATAAAGAGGCAGGTTATGGTAACGTATCAATGTCAGCATCTCTTGCAACTTTTTCTCGATGAATGGGCGGATATTGTTCTTGACCCGTTCCGGATCTTCGGATAGCTTGCGTAGAAAGCGGGATACTGCTTTCTCACGCGAATAGATTCCCATCAGATATTTTTCCGTGTAATGGGAAGCGATGTCGATAGCTTGCCGTTCCGCTTCGCTCATACGGCAGATTGCTTCGGGGGAAGCATGGAAGGCTTGCTCTATGAGTTGCCATGTACCGTCGTCAGATTTCTCTGCACTGTAAGGAATCAGCAGTGTACCAAACGTAGGATGTTCGGCTAAAACGATGATAACTTGTCCGGTAGTTGCTTTCTCTTTCATTCTCTCTGCACTTTAACCAACAAAGATACGGGAAAATCCTTAATTTTGCAGCATGATGGAAGAAAACAAACGAGTATTGTTAGGAATGAGTGGTGGCACGGACAGCTCCGTGGCTGCTATGCGGTTGCTGGATGCCGGATATGAGGTGATCGGAGTTACTTTTCGTTTTTATGAACTGAATGACTCGACCGAGTATTTGGAGGACGCCCGCGCTCTGGCGGAGCGTTTGGGAATCCGTCATATTACGTATGATGCCCGTGAGGTATTCCGTGAACAGATTATCGAGTATTTTGTGCGTGAATATATGGTGGGACATACTCCTGTGCCCTGCACGTTGTGCAACAACTGTCTGAAATGGCCGCTTCTTTCGAAAATTGCCGATGAAATGGGCATTTTTTATATTGCAACGGGGCATTATGTTCGGAAAGTAAAGGTGGATGGTACCTACTACATAACTTATGCTGCCGACGCGGATAAAGATCAGACTTTTTTCTTATGGGGACTTAAACAGGATATCCTTCAGAGAATGTTACTTCCGATGGGAGATATAACCAAAGTGGAAGCACGTGCTTTTGCTTCTGAACGGGGATTTCAGAAAGTTGCGGTGAAAAAGGATAGTTTAGGCGTTTGCTTTTGTCCGATGGATTATCGGAGCTTTCTGAAAAACTGGTTGGTCAGGAATGGTCAGACATTAGTCAGGAATGGTCAGACGTTGGTCAGGAATGGTCAGATGTTAGTCGGAAATGGTCAGCCATGGTCAGAAATGGTCAGACGTGGAAGATTCGTCGATGAAAAGGGAGCTTTTATTGCTTGGCACGAAGGTTATCCTTTTTATACTGTCGGACAGCGGCGTGGTTTGGGGATTCATTTGAATCGCCCCGTTTTTGTGAAGGAAATCCGTCCTGAGAAGAATGAAGTGGTGCTCGCGTCCCTGCAGGCTTTAGAGAAAACGAAGATGTTTCTTAAAGATTGGAATATAGTTAGTCGGGAACGTCTGTTGGGGCATACCGATGTTATTGTGAAAATCCGCTATCGGAAACAGGAAAACCATTGTACAGTGACGGTTACATCTGATAATCTTCTGTATGTACAACTTCACGAACCCTTGACGGCTATTGCTCCTGGACAAGCTGCTGCGTTTTATAAAGATGGTTTGTTGTTGGGTGGTGGAATTATTATGGAATAATCATCAACGAAGAATCAGAGCATATAGTTCCGTGATTTGTTCCATGGGGTGAAACTGTTTGTTTCTCGGTGTGAAACTATTTGTTTCTCGGTGTGAAACAGAGTGTTTCAAGCAGTGAAACAAATAGTTTCAAGTATGTGAATAAATTTATTCGGATGGTTTTACTTGTTGTTCAATGCGAGCATTGCTTCAATATATTCGCGTGTATTGCTTAGTCTGGGTACTTTGTGCTGTCCGCCTAATTTGCCTTTCTGTGCCAGCCAGTCATGAAACAATTCCGGGCGCGCCACGATGACTTCCAATGGCTGCAATGCAATGTCTTTCCAGCGTTTCGCTTCATAGTCCGAATTTACTTCTTTCAATGTGGCATCAAGTATTGCGGCGAATTTATCTACGGAATCCGGCATTTTGGCAAATTCTATCAGCCATTGGTGACGGCATTTTGCGTGCTCATCCATGAATACCGGTGCGGCGGAATATTCACTCACCTGTGCTCCGGTCTCAGCGCAAGCTTTTGCCAGGCCTTTTTCAGCGTTATCTACAATCAGTTCTTCGCCGAAAGCATTAATGAAATGTTTCGTCCGTCCTGTGATAACGAACTTATAAGGGTTCTTGCTTGTAAACTTCACTGTATCTCCGATCATATATCTCCATAATCCGCAGGAAGTAGAAATCACCATTGCGTAATTCTTGTCCAACTCTACCTCTTCAAGGCAATATGCCCGCGGATTCTCTTTTCCAACTTCCTCCAACGGAACAAATTCATAGAAGATTCCGTAGTCAATCATCAATAACATAGAAGGGTCGGAAAGGTCATTCTGTGTGCCGAAATATCCTTCGGAAGCATTGTAAGTCTCTACATAGTGCATCTTCGGTGAATGAATCACCTGCTTGTACTGCTCGCGATAAGGTGTGAAGGCTACTCCGCCGTGGAAGAACACTTCCAGATTGGGCCATACTTCCTCTAATGTCCGTTTTCCGGTTTTCTCAAGAACTCGTTTGATAAGCACTAGCATCCAGGACGGTACGCCGGACAAACTGGTTACATTTACCGGAATGGTACTGTTGGCAATTGCTTCTATTTTCGTTTCCCATTCGCTCATCAAAGCAATCTTCTTGCTTGGCACGCGGACGAAATTAATAAGCGGGTTTACATTTTGGATTAGAATAGCTGATAAATCTCCAACCAGGCTATGACTGGAATTAAGGTTCGGACTGTGGCTGCCGCCCAGAATCAATCCCTTGCCGGAAAAAAAGTGGCTGTCCGGATTGATACGGAAATAAAGAGCCGCGGCATCTTTGCCACCTCTGTAATGAATATCCTCCAAGGCTTCCTTGCTGACGGGAAGAAACTTACTTTTATCATTAGTCGTACCGGATGATTTGGCGAACCAGCGTATTTCCGACGGCCAAAGCAGGTTTTGTTCTCCTGCCCGCAAACGTTCCACATAGGGCTTAATTTCTTCATAAGTCTGAATGGGAAGGCGTTTTCTGAAATCTTCATAGCTGCGGATAGAGGAGTAGTCGTACTTTTTCCCCCATTCAGTCCGTGCAGCCTGCTGCACCAAGCGATTCAATACACGATGTTGAATCTCACTTGCCTGAGTAGCATATAGATCTATTTGTTTTAAACGGGAGTCAAAAGTCTTACTAATAATTTTTGTAATATTCATTTCTGCTTTAACATAATAATGTTTAGTCGTGCAAAAGTAACTTATTTATCTTTTTTTTCTATCTTTACGACGGAAATAATCGTTAAAATTGACGAGTTTACTAGAATCCCCGAGTTTTTGACTAAAAAATGCGACAATGAGAATCGGAATCTTAACCTCAGGCGGGGACTGCCCCGGTATTAATGCCACCATTCGTGGCGTGTGTAAGACAGCCATCAATTATTATGGGATGGAAGTGATTGGTATTCACAGCGGCTTTCAGGGGTTGCTGACGAAAGACGTCGAGTCTTTTACGGATAAATCATTGTCTGGTTTGCTGAATCTTGGCGGGACGATGTTGGGCACTTCTCGTGAAAAGCCCTTTAAAAAAGGGGGAGTTATCTCGGATGTTGACAAACCGGCACTGATTCTTCAGAATATTAAGGAGATGGGGCTGGATTGTGTAGTCTGCATCGGGGGAAACGGAACGCAGAAGACTGCTGCCAAGTTTGCCGCGATGGGCGTGAATATAGTATCAGTCCCGAAAACCATTGATAATGACATTTGGGGGACGGATATCTCTTTCGGATTCGATTCGGCTGTAAGCATCGCTACGGATGCCATCGACCGTCTGCATTCTACTGCCAGTTCCCATAAAAGGGTGATGGTGATTGAAGTGATGGGGCATAAAGCCGGGTGGATAGCTTTGTATTCCGGTATGGCGGGTGGGGGAGACGTTATCCTTGTCCCTGAAATCCCTTATAGCATAAAGAATATTGGCAATACAATTCTGGAAAGACTGAAAAAGGGGAAGCCTTATTCTATTGTAGTAGTAGCCGAAGGGATTCAGACAGACGGCCGTAAACGTGCTGCAGAATATATTGCACAGGAGATTGAATATGAAACCGGAATTGAGACTCGTGAAACTGTATTGGGGTATATCCAGCGCGGCGGTTCGCCTACTCCTTTCGACCGGAATCTGTCGACCCGTATGGGCGGTCATGCAACGGAACTGATTGCTAATGGGGAATTTGGACGTATGGTCGCTTTGAACGGAGACAATATTTCGTCTATCCCTCTCGAGGAAGTCGCGGGGAAATTAAAACTAGTTACTGAAGATCACGATCTTGTGATTCAGGGGCGCCGTATGGGGATTTGCTTTGGTTAGATTCCGTAAATGATTATGCCATAGCTGTTTCGCTGTCGGCAGGCAGGCTCTCTTTTGATATGTTTTCAAGTTCCGTCTCGGAGTCTGTATCCGTTTCGGCTTCAGATTCATCTGTCATTGCCGATTGTGATGTTTTTGACTCGTTAATGGTCGTAATGAATACCGGGTCTTTCACTTTCTTGATAGCCATCTGGGCGGCATTCTGCTGAGACTCTTTTTTTGAATATCCGGTACCTGTCCCGGCAGGAAGCCCTTCAATGCGTATTTCTGTCTGGAATACTGGATTGCTGTCTTTATCAAGGAATTGTTCTATTAACTCAAAAGAAACTTCCATCTTACTTTTCTGGCTCCATTCGATTAACTTGGATTTGAAGTTAACCTCCTTACGGGATATTTTATCCAGGTCGATGTAACGGTTGATGATTCGTTGCTCCATAAACTGTTTGCAACGTTCATACCCCTGATCCAGATAAATGGCTCCGATAAATGCTTCAAAAGCATTTCCGTACATATAACTGTTGTGAGAAGAAGAGCGGGTAGAATACTTTATGAGTTTATCCAAACCAATCTCGACAGCCAACTTGTTCAGAGTCTCCCGTTGTACAATCTTGGAACGGGTATTTGTCAGAAAACCTTCCCGTTTTCCTTCAAAACGCTTGTAGACAATATCTCCCACGATGGCGTCAAGGATGGCGTCACCGAGAAATTCCAGTCGCTCATTATTCAAAGGACGTCCTTTTTCCGAGCGGACAGAAGTTGATTTGTGCAGAAGGGCCTGCTCGTAAAGCCGGATATTACGCGGGTAGAACCCGAGTATCCGGTAAAAACAAAGATAAGACTCTCTGTCCTTGCGGAACAGGAGCCTTATCTTATCTATTTGGTTACGTAACACGATATTACTCAGCGTATTTCTTGAAGATAACGCACGCATTGTGACCGCCGAATCCAAATGTGTTGGACAAGGCAACATTAACTTCGCGTTTCTGTGCTTTGTTGAACGTGAAATTAAGGTTATAGTCGATATTCTCGTCGTTGTCACCTTCTTCGTGGTTGATAGTCGGAGGAACAATACCGTTCTTGATGGCAAGGATACTTGCAATAGATTCTACCGCACCGGCAGCACCCAGCAAATGGCCTGTCATTGATTTTGTTGAACTGATATTCAATTCGAACGCATGGTCACCGAATACTTCCTTAATCGCTTTTGCTTCTGAAATATCACCTACCGGAGTAGATGTACCGTGTACATTGATGTAATCTACTTCTTTCGGATCCATTTCTGCATCTTCCAGTGCATTTCTCATCACCAGTTTAGCTCCCAGACCTTCCGGATGAGAAGCAGTCAAGTGATGTGCATCAGCAGACATACCTACACCGGCAACTTCTGCGTAGATTTTTGCACCACGTGCCTTAGCATGTTCCAACTCTTCCAGAATCAGACAGCCGCCGCCTTCACCCATTACGAAACCGTCACGGCTTGCGCTGAACGGACGTGAAGCTTTGGAAGCCTCGTCGTTGCGGGTTGACAGAGCATGCATAGCGTTGAATCCACCCACACCTGCAGGGAAAATAGCTGCTTCCGAACCACCGGATATAATCACATTTGCTTTGCCCAGACGAATCAGGTTGAAAGCATCTGCAATAGCATTGGTAGAAGTAGCACATGCTGAACAAGTCGCATAATTAGGACCGTGGAAACCATACATGATAGAAATCTGTCCGGCAGCGATATCCGAAATCATCTTTGGAATGAAGAACGGATTAAACTTCGGACCCATTTCCTGACGAGTATAGTAGTTGCCCACTTCCTCTTCAAATGTATGTATACCACCAATACCGGCGCCGAAAATAACACCGATTTTGTTCAAGTCTTCTTTCTCTGTGTCAAGACCGGAGTCTGCTACCGCTTCTTTGGCAACAGCGATGGCGTACTGAGTGTACAAATCCATTTTTCTTGCTTCTTTGCGGTCGATGTATTTTGTTGCATCGAAGTTCTTCACTTCGCATGCGAATTGGGTCTTGAAAAGCGACGCATCAAAATGAGTAATAGGTCCTGCTCCACTAACCCCGTTCACAATGTTTTCCCAAAATTCGGGAACGCTGTTGCCAACGGGAGTAATGGCGCCAAGACCTGTTACTACCACTCTTTTTAATTCCATATTGATGAAATCGAATTACTTAGCGTGTTCTTCGATATAAGATACAGCATCACCTACAGTACCAATCTTTTCTGCTTGGTCATCAGGAATAGAGATACCGAATTCTTTTTCGAATTCCATGATAAGTTCTACAGTGTCAAGAGAATCTGCTCCCAGGTCGTTAGTGAAGCTTGCTTCGTTAGTAACTTCTGATTCTTCTACGCCTAATTTATCAACGATAATCGCTTTTACTCTTGATGCAATTTCAGACATAACTTTAAGTTTTTAATTAATAATTAGTTTTATTTCTTTAAATTTGCGGTGCAAAGGAATGAATATTTATCGTTTTGCGCAAATATTTGACTAAATAAATGCAAAGTTTTGCACATTTTTCACTGTTTTGTGCATCGAATTTGAGAGTTATGAAGAAAAACATCGCAATTTTCGCTTCCGGTTCCGGCTCTAATGCCGAGAATATAATCCGGTATTTCCAGAAGAACGATTCCGTTCAGGTTTCGTTGGTACTTTCTAATAAGAGTGATGCCTATGTTTTAGAACGTGCGCATCGCCTGGGAGTGCCCTGCAACGTGTTTCCAAAGGAAGATTGGATAGCCGGAGACGAAATTCTGGCTGTATTGCAAGAGTTCCGCATTGATTTAATCGTGCTGGCAGGCTTTCTGATTCGTGTACCGGATTTGCTTTTGTATGCTTATCCCGATAAAATTATAAATATACATCCGGCTCTTCTGCCTAAATATGGTGGAAAAGGAATGTATGGCGATCGTGTTCATCAGGCAGTGGTAGCCGCCGGTGAAAAAGAAAGCGGCATCACTATACATTATATTAATGAGCATTATGATAAAGGGAACACAATCTTTCAGGCTGTCTGTCCCATACTTCCGACAGATTCTCCTGATGATGTGGCAAAGAAAATACATGCTTTGGAGTATGAGCACTTTCCTTTGGTCATAGAAAAACTGTTGAATGAGAAATAAAGATAAGGTAAGAGGGAATAAGGTGCTGCTTATTCCTTATACTTAATAGTATATGCTTTTTCCTCTCTTCTTAACGGATAATCTCCACGCAAAGTCTCAAACAGCTCCGGTTGGTCTTTCAATCGTTTGCTGTCTTCGACGGGATTATATATTTGAAGGATGGCATCTTCGTGACTTTTTGCGTAGATGACAGGGCTAGCTGGTGTTGGTGCATTGATTTCATAATCTCCATCTATTTGGAAGAATTTGCATATGGCGTCTAGTGACATACGTGTTGCATTTGCTTTCCCGTCAGCGGAGTAGCCGGCAATGTGTGGGGTGCCGATAATGACTTTCTCCAGCAGTTCGCGATTAATTTCCGGTTCGTGTTCCCAGACATCGATAATGGCATCCGAAATAACCTGACTGTGCAGAGCGTTCAGAAGGGACTCTGTCTCAATAACTTCTCCACGGGACGTATTAATGATGAGAGGTTTTCGTTTTAGTGAACGAAAAAAGTTTTCGTCTGCCAAATGGAATGTTTTATATTCCCCTTCCTTATATAAAGGTACGTGAAAGGTGATGATGTCACATTCTTCCACAATCTTATTTAAAGAGGTGAAAGATTCGCTTCCTTCTTTCTCTTCCCGTGGTAAGTCGTTCAGCAAAACGCGCATACCAAAGTCTTGTGCGATTTTTGCCACCTTGCTTCCTACATTGCCTACTCCTATGATTCCTATAGTCAACTCATCTAACTTTTTATTCCTGATAGACTTCCATACAAGAAGCGATGATTGTATATATTGAGCAACAGAAGCCGAATTACATCCCGGTGCATTCGTCCATTTTATGCCTGCCCGCTTGCAATAGTCCGTATCGATATGGTCGAAACCTATGGTTGCTGTGGCTATAAACTTTACCCGGCTATCCTCTAGTAAGTCCCGGTTGCAATGCGTGCGGGTGCGGACAATCAGCGCATCTGCGTTCCGTACTAGTTCCGGTGTGAAATCCTTTCCCGGCGCATAGATTACCTCATCGGCTATTCCCTGAACCGCTTCTTTTATATAAGGAATCTTGTTATCTATAATAATTTTCATATACAATTCATCTTTAATATCCACAAAGGTAACAAATAAAAAAGTAAGAAACGGTTGCTTGTCTGAAAAATATTACATAGATTTGCCCTATTATATATCTATAAGCTAGTTAAGATTATGACATTTAGTAACCTTTGCAACGAGATTTTTTGGAAATCGACTAATGATTACCATGTAACGGATAGTGTGGATGCTCAGATGAACAATCCTTACGAGTTGAAGTCGATAGAGTATTATTTATACCTGAAGAATTGGATCGATGCCGTTCAATGGCATTTCGAAGATATTATCCGTGACCCTCAGATTGATCCTGTGGAAGCACTGGCTTTGAAGAGAAGAATTGATAAGTCCAATCAGGATCGTACAGACTTGGTTGAACTGATAGACAGCTATTTTTTGGATAAATATAAAACCGTCAAACCACTTTCTGATGCAACTATCAATACGGAGAGTCCTGCATGGGCAATCGACCGCCTTTCTATTCTTGCGTTGAAAATTTACCACATGCAGCAGGAAGTGGAACGTATGGATACTACCGAGGAACACCGTACGCAGTGTCGGGCCAAACTGAATATCCTGTTGGAGCAGCAGAAAGACCTGTCTTCCGCTATCGAGCAATTGCTGACCGACATCGAATCCGGAAGAAAGTACATGAAAGTATATAAACAGATGAAAATGTATAACGACCCGGCTTTGAATCCGGTGCTTTATGCAAAAAAATAACAAATGGCGCGTATTCTCATTATCCGATTTTCAGCCCTTGGCGATGTAGCTATGACGATACCTGTGATACATTCGCTTGCTGTGCAATATCCGCAGCATGAAATCACAGTGTTGAGCCGTGCTGTGTGGCAGCCGCTTTTTCAAGGTTTGCCTGAGAATGTGAATTTTATCGGAGCTGATTTGACAGGCAAGCATAAAGGGTTGTGGGGATTGAATAGCCTTTATTCGGAACTGAAAAAGATACGTTTCGATTACGTAGCTGACTTTCATCATGTGCTCCGGTCAAAATATTTGTGTCTGCGGTTCCGCCTTGCCAATATACCGGTAGCTTCCATTTGCAAAGGGAGAGCCGGTAAAAAGAAACTGGTTCGCCGTCGTCATAAAGTGATGGAGAATCAGAAAAGTTCTTTCCGTCGCTATGCTGATGTACTGGAAAAACTCGGTCTCCCGGTTTTGTTGAACTTCTCTTCTATTTATGGAGAGGGGAAAGGAAATTTTGCGGAAATAGAACCCGTTACCGGCCCGAAAGAAAATCAGAAATGGATTGGTATCGCTCCTTTTGCTAAACATATCGGTAAAATTTATCCGTTGGAATTGCAAGAACGGGTCGTTGCCCATTTTGCCGCTAATCCAGGGGTGAAGGTGTTTTTGTTTGGCGGTGGAAAAAAAGAGCAGGAAGTCTTTGATTCTTGGATTGCCAAATATCCTACTGTCGTTTCCATGATAGGTAAGCTGAATATGCGTACGGAATTGAATCTGATGAGTCATTTGGATGTGATGCTTTCGATGGATTCTGCCAATATGCATTTGGCATCTTTGGTCAATATTCCTGTGGTTTCCGTTTGGGGGGCGACTCATCCTTATGCTGGATTTATGGGTTGGAAGCAATTGCCGGTCAATACTGTGCAACTCGATTTGTCATGTCGTCCCTGTTCGGTGTATGGACAGAAACCTTGCTGGCGAGGAGATTATGCTTGCTTGAGGGAGATAAAGCCTGAACAGGTGATTGCGAAGATTGAAGGGATAATTGGTTGACATAATACAAATGAAACGCATAACGAAATGAGAACTGAAGTGTTGGGGCTTAGCTTAGTAGAAGATAAAATCATAACTATTCGTAGTCAAAAAGTGATTTTAGATAGTGACGTTGCATTCCTTTATGGGGTGGAAACAAAACGGATAAATGAGGCAGTGAGAAATAATCCGGATAAATTTCCGACGGGCTATGTTATGCAATTAACCCTTGAAGAAAAAGAAAAGGTGGTCGAAAATTTCGACCGCCTCAGAAAATTGAAATATTCTCCTCAACTGCCAAAAGCTTTTACAGAAAAAGGGCTTTATATGTTGGCTACTATTCTTAAAAGTTCCCGCGCTGTAGAGACAACTTTTGCTATAATTGAGACTTTTGCTAAATTTCGTGAATTAACTCGTGTCATATCTCAATTGCCTGATGCACAAGATGAGCTGAAGCAAAAAACTCTGATGCAGAAAAGTGGAGAGTTGTTTTCTGAGCTTTTGGATAATGCACCGACGGTGACAGATTCTGAGACTACGATTGAACTGAATTTTGCTGTTTTAAAGGTAAAACATACGGTTAAACGAACGAATGATTCGACTCATGATAAATGATTTTGAATGACAGATGAAAAAATATGATTATTTAATAGTTGGAGCGGGGCTGTTTGCAGCTGTATTTGCTCGTCAGGCCATTGATGCGGGGAAGCGCTGTCTTGTTGTGGATAAACGTAGTCATATTGGTGGAAATATCTATTGTGAAAATGTAGATGGTATTCATGTACATCTTTACGGAGCGCATATTTTTCATACGGACAATAGAGAAGTTTGGGATTACGTGAACCGTTTTGTAACATTTAATCGCTATACTAATTCTCCATTAGCTAATTATAAAGGCATATTATATAATCTGCCTTTTAATATGAATACCTTTAATAAGTTATGGGGAGTTAACACTCCCAAAGAGGCTGAGGAAAAGATTGAAGAACAGCGTAGCGAATATGCGCATATTCAAACTCCTGCTAACTTAGAAGAACAGGCTCTGACGCTTTGTGGAAAAGATATTTATCAGAAATTAATTAAAGGATATACAGAAAAGCAGTGGGGGCGTCCTGCGACGGAACTTCCGGCTTTTATTATAAAAAGACTTCCTTTCCGCTTCGTTTACGATAATAATTATTTTAACGACGAGTATCAGGGTATTCCTAAAGGTGGGTATAATAAATTGGTTGAAAGTTTACTCGAAGGGGCTGACGTGCGTTTGGGTACGAACTATTTTTTTGCTCGTGGAGAATTGGATTTACTGGCAGATAAAGTCTTGTTTACCGGATGTATTGATGAGTATTACGATTTTCGTTTCGGACATTTAGAATACCGCAGCCTTCGTTTTGAACATGAACGCTTGGAAATAGATAATTATCAAGGTAATGCAGTCGTCAATTATTGTGAAAGAGAAATCCCTTATACTCGTGTTATTGAGCATAAACATTTCGAATTTGGCAAGCAGTTGCACACAGTGGTTACTCGCGAATACCCTTCAGTGTTCACTCTCGGAGATGAACCTTATTATCCGGTGAATGATGAGAAAAATATGCGGTTGTACGAAAAGTATAGAGAATTGGCTATTCATACTCCCGGCGTCTTGTTTGGCGGGCGTTTAGCTCAATACGCTTATTTTGATATGGACGATACGGTTGATGCAGCATTGACTTTAGCGCAAAATGAACTTTAAAATCCCATCATATGATTTGTTATCTATCAAGAAATTACAGGGGTGTTGATAATGCTGGAAATAAAGCAAAAACAGACATCGAACAAATAATGGAGTCCCATGGTTTTCGTAATGTCGGATTGAAACAAACTCGGTATAGGAATGTCGTTGTGGCCTTTTGCTGCACTTTATTCAGTGTCCTGAAAGGGACTTTCTGTTTGCGAAAAGGCGATGTGCTGGTACTTCAATATCCTTTGAAAAAATATTATGCTTTTGTTTGCAATATGGCTCATTTACGCGGTTGTAAAGTGATAACGTTAATTCACGATTTAGGTAGCTTTCGCCGCAAGAAATTGACTATTCCGCAAGAAATAGCCAGGTTGGATCATTCGGACTGTATTATCGTGCATAGTGAACGTATGAAAAATTGGCTGATTGAACACGGGATTAAAGCTAAATTGCAGGTGTTGGAAATATTTGACTACCTTTCGGATACTCAGCCGGTAGTTAGTAGCGATCCTCCTAAATCACCTATCCGCATTCTGTTTGCCGGTGCTCTATCTTCTTATCATAATGATTTTTTATATAAACTGGCAAATTCTGGGCGATCCTATGATATGGTTCTTTATGGCAGCGGGCTTGAAACCGAAAAACTACAGAGGAAAGTTGATTATAAAGGCTTTGTTTCCTCAGACGAACTGATAGCAACGGCAGAAAGTGAGTACGGACTTGCATGGTATGGCTCTTCTTTAGAGGGGGGGAGTGGCGCTTTGGGAGAATATCTCCAGTATAATGCTCCTCATAAGATGTCTCTGTATATTCGTTGCGGTCTTCCGCTTATTGTCTGGGAGAAAGCTGGGTTAGCTCCGTTTGTAAAGAATAATAATATAGGCATATGTGTATCTTCTTTGACGGAGCTAGAAGATATTCTGCCTGAAATCAGTACAGGGCAATACTTGGAAATGAAAAAGAATGTATTGAAAATAGCAGATAAGATTTCTCATGGGTATTATTGTTTTAAGGCAATAAAACAAAGTTGTGCAGACTTGAGGATAGAAATAAAAGGATGAATGAGTCTGATTTTTTATTGTTTTGTGAGAAAAGAGAAAAATATAGTCGGAATATGACCTAATTTCTTTATCTTTGCGTAATCTTTGTAAGCAGATTTATAGGAGAGTGTAATGAGAGTGATTATAAACCCCAAGTACGCACATTTACAGAAACATATTGAAGGTATTCCTGATTTCTTTGAAAATGAGGAGGATGTGGTGTATGATGGTCGTAATATTTTGAAACGGGTAAACTTGGATAACGTTGATGTTGTTGTGAAGAGCTTCAAAAAGCCTCACATCATTAATCGCGTTGTCTATTCATTCTTTCGTCAGTCAAAGGCTGAACGTTCCTATATTTATTCCATGGAAATTCAGAAGCATGGGTTCGAGACTCCGGAACCTGTTGCTATGATTGAGCAATATCAGAAAGGGCTTCTTTCGCATAGTTATTATATTTGCTGTTATGATAGCGGAGAAACTGTCCGTGGGCTTATGGGCGGAAGAGTCCAAGGGAATGAAGACAGGTTGTTGGCTTTTGCACGTTATACGGCGACTCTTCACCAGGCAGGGATTCTTCACCTTGATTATTCACCGGGAAATATTCTGATTCATCAGAATGAGCCTAATCAGTATAGTTTTTCTTTGGTTGATGTGAACCGTATGCAACTGTTGTCGGATATCGACTGTGATACAGTATGCCGGAATATGTGCCGTTTGTGTACATCTCAAGAAGCATTAGTCTACATAATGACGGAATATGCGTCTATACGCGGATGGGATGTAAAATACACTGTTGATCTTTCGCTCTATTATACCAATCAGTTCTTTAAGAGATATGTGTTCCGCAGGGCAGCACGCAAAGAAATTGCCAAGCATATTGTCTCTCGTATCCTGATATTCCGTTTGTCACGCTCATGCCGTTCTCTTTTCTCTCAGTCTTCGGGAGTCTATCGCTGCCTTTGGAAAAAGGAAAAAGATATTTATGATACATATTTGCAAAAATATGATTACCAGAATATCTTTTTTAAGGACTATCATTAACTTGCCTTTATGAGCTTTTTGTGAATATATTTTTATAAGAATAGTTAGCCCTTTTGAGTATTGTAGCTATGGAATAAGCGGATATATTATAAAAACTTCTATTCTTTTATGTTCGCCTATAGTACCTGCGATTTCCATATTTGAAACATAGGGCCCCAGCCATAATCCTGCATGTGTACTCTATAGTAAGCATATCCTCAAGTTTTGTTAATTTCTATCTTGATAGCTTCTAAACGTTTGTTTTCTCCAACGGTGCCTACAATTTCTCCAGAGGTTTTGAGCGGTAACCATCCATTGGTTTCAACATGTGCTTGCGCTATAAAGCTAGGGGTATTTAACTTCTTGTCTTTGAGTAAGTCCTCCGCAAACTTATGATAGACTTCATAAGGTATTTCCCTACAATTTTTCCATTGATATCTTTTATAAAGTTAGGATATGGAATATTTTTCTTGTTTTCATTAACAAAATTATCATTGTTGCATGATGCAAGGAGAAAAAAGTGGTAGTAACATAAATAATAACTTGTTTTTTATAATGATGTCTTTGGGGGTTAATCTTTCTTTTACAAAGAAAAACGAAAAAGATTAAGAAAAACAAATTTGTTTATAATAAGTTGTTTGTCTTTTTGTGTTAAACTACTGATGAATTTTATGATTTTAATATTCTATTAATGTAAAGAGACATAGCCTTTCTTCTCAATAAATTGAACTCTATTATTCTAGATACTGGGATATTCCTAACTCACACCATGATTTCTTTTTTGTAATAACTTCCTGTGTTATTTCATCATTAATATTGAAGTTCGCGTCTGAACACTTTTTATGATCTAAATGATACGCTATAGCAGAGAACTTCAAGAAGCGTTTTACGGTTCCGGCATTTGATAATCTGCATGCGAATTCACTGTCTTCTCTTCCCCATCCAATCATTGCCTCGTTGTATCCATTAATTCGTATGCAGTCGTTCTTCCAAAAGGCCATGTTGCATCCTCGTGCATACAAATAGTCATTCCGGTGCCAGTGTTGCAAAAGCGGGCTTAGGAGGGGATAACGCAGACCGTTGATAGGGCTTTTTAGTCCTTTATCCCATTTGGGTATATTGATGTTTTTTGTTTTTAGAATTTCTTGGGTTAAGTTTGTCTTTATTTTGACGCGACTACCGCATACAAACATATCTGCTTTTGCGAAACGAATGTGATCCTTAATGAAATGCTTATGCAAAATCAAGTCCCCGTCTATTTGGATAATATAATCTGCAGAGCATTTGGCGATGGCCTTATTTAGTATTATGGTTTTTCGAAAACCAATGTCTTCATGCCATACATGTATAACCGGCGTGGAGCTTTTTTTTGAGAATTCAGTAATTATTAGCTTAGTATCTTCTCTTGAGCCGTCGTCTGCGATAACGATCTCGTTTGGCTGCTGAGATTGTTGTAATACGCTATTTAAACACAAGTTGAGAGCCTCGCACCAATTGTAAGTTGATATGAGTAAAGATGTTTTTATTTGGTGTTTTGAGTTATTCATTTGATGTTGGGGGTTATTTATTTATACTATTATAAATATCTATGATTTGAGCGGCTTGTTTTTCCTCTGAGAACTGTTTTATGAATTCCTTTCCTTTCTCAATCATCAACTTTTTTTTCTCCGGTTTGGATAGAATCTCTTTAAATGCCCGACTGGCTTCATCTATACTATCCGGATTAACATATATCGAATCCGGTCCTCCTGCTTCTTCCAGGCATGAACCTGTAGCTGCGACAACGGGTATTCCGGAGTGCAAGGCTTCTATGATAGGTATTCCAAAGCCTTCGAAGTAAGAGGGATATGCAAATATCTCAGCCAATTGATAAATAGCGGGTAAATCTCCAAAAGGCACATTGTGCATGATATGTACTCTTGAGGTTAGATTATGCTCACTGGCAAAACGCTCTATTTTTTCTGTGTAAGGTGTACGTCTGCCTACAATGACGAGGTGTATGTCTTGTGGCAATTGTGGTAGTGCTTGCACTAGTAATAAAGCATTTTTACGTTCTTCAATGCTGCCTACGTTTAATATATATTTTGGTGGCAATTGGTATTTGGAGCGTACTTCTTCTTTTTTCTCATTGTCGACGGATTGTTCGAATACAGGATCGCAACCTTGATAGACAACCTCTATTTTGTCAGAAGGGATATGGAAAAACTCGATGATATCACGCTTTGTACATTCGCTGATAGCGATGATTTTATCTGCATTTTCACAAGCTTTACGAAATTTATACGTATATATTTTCCTGTCAATGAAATGATAGTATTGCGGGTATCTCAAGAAAATCAAGTCATGGATACTGACAATGCTTTTGATGCGGCTTTTGCGGATATTTAGCGGAAGCTCGTTGCTAAGACCATGGAATATGTCGACTTTTTCATTTTCCAATTGACGGGTGATGCCGGATATGCGCCATAAGGAACTTAACTTTTTCCAGCAAGACGTAGAGGGATAAGCAAGATGTAGTTGCTGGTATTTCTCGACCAACGCATCCAGTCTTTTGTTATCACGCTTCTTAGGTGCATATAGAATGTACTCATTTTCCGGAAAAAAACGACACAGTATGTCCGCAATATAGCGGCTATAGTTGCCTAACCCGGTGAAATTCTGCACAGCACGTTTTCCGTCAAAGCCTATTCTCATTTCTATTATATATGTTTTCTACTTAGACTCTAAAATCCCGATAAGGTTTATCCAAGTCCAAATAATGAAAATTATGTTGCCTTTGCCCGCTTTGCTTGGGGATGGTCATGTAATCCCCATATTTCCGGGTCAGGTAAGTATCGTATTCTTGTACACCCCATACCTCTTCACCTTCAAAGAGTATAGGAGTCGGAGTTCCCAATACTTCTTTTGACATAATCCCTTTCATGCCGTCGTCATAATCGCAGACAAGGGGACAACTGTCAAAATCATATTTAGTCATAACCTTTCTGATTTTCCTCTGTACTTCCGTGAGCGTATATAGTTTTCTGCATAATAACGGTATCCATGAGCTCGGACCTTTTCCGTGTTTGTACGGGTCACGATGAATCAGGTACAGTATCCGCTTGTAGAATTCATATTTGGCGAAATGCATTCTTTGTCTCATCCGTTTTTCTGGTACACCATCCAACGGAAATACATCAATATATACGCCACCCAAATATTTGAGATGCATGCGCTCTATTAAAGTCGTGTCGGCATCCTGTATTTTGGCAAATGGAAGAGGATACTCTTTATCATTTTCAGCACAAACAGCTTCATAAGGTTTGGGCAGCCACTCTTTGGCGTTCGACATTAATAAATCATAGTCAGCGCGCGGCATGCCGATATCCAAATCATCATCCCAAGGAATAAACCCTTTGTGACGGACAGCTCCCAACATCGTTCCTGCCATGATATAATAGCGTAGATTATGCTCTTTGCAAACCTTGTCTATTGCCGACAAGTTCTTCAGGATGCGAAGCTGTAAGGGACGTATATCGTAAGTAGCCATATATCTTTAACTTTGATATTAATAAAGACTGGCTGGAATCAGCTTCTGTGCCTGTTGGAAATCTTCTACGGTGTCCAATTCGGTCGAAAAGAACTCAGTCGTATCTATCACGTAAAAACTATACCCTTGTGGAATCAACCTTTCAAAAGCACGTTCGTAAAAAATATTATCCAACCCTTCCACTGTAATCATTGTCTCTAACTCCTGAAATAATGCCTTAGTGTATGTCGCCGACATCTTCTCGATTCCTATAGACTCGCCGATTGCTTCGGGAATAGAGCAAACCTTGCTGATTTCAACAACTTTCAGTTCTTTGTCTGCGATAACCTTTATCTCTTCGGCTCCCAACTCATGACGGTTGAGTGCCAATGCGTCGGCTTTGTCTGAACCAAGAAGCTTTGCTACAATTTGAGGATCGAACACGATATCGCTGTCTAAAAGCAACACTTCTTCTCCGTCGACATAAGGACGGGTAAGCCATAAGGAATAGATATTGTTGGTCGATTCATATCTGTCATTATAAATAAAAGTGACCTTCCGTTCAGGATAACGTATCTGCAGAAAATCGACTATCTGTTGCTGACGGTATCCTGTGACAATAATAAACTCATCAAAGCCATTTTGTATCAGGGCGTCAAAAGCTCTTTCCAACAAACATCGATCTCCTATCTTCAGGAGACATTTAGGAGTCGTATCGGTCAGCGGGCGTAAGCGCGAAGCTATTCCTGCAGCTAATATTACAGCTTTCATTTAGAGGCTATTTCTTTGATTGTGTCTATAACGATTCGGTTCTGTTCCGGACGTCCCAATGTAATGCGCAGGTGGGTGTTGATATCCGGCTCATTCATGAATTTAATTTTGTAACTCTGTTCGGCAAAAGCTTTCTGAAGGGCTTCTTTCAATTCTATCGGATACTTGATCAGGATAAAGTTGGCAACCGATTCATACACTTTGAATCCGGGCAATGCACCTATTTCCTTCTCGTATCTCACACGGTCTTCGTTCATTGATTTTGCAATATTCCGATAATGTGCATCCGACTTGAGTGCTGCGATAGCAATATCTTCAGAAATCCGGTTGTATCCCAGATACTTGTTGCTGTATCTGCTGAACTTGTCCAACTCCTTGCTCATAAAACCGAAGCCCATCCGAAGTCCCGGTAGTCCGTAGAACTTAGATAAGGTACGTGAGATAATCAGGTTCGGATACTTATTTATCAGATTTCTGATATAGCTGGTATCTGTTGAAACGAAAGAAGCATAAGCCTCGTCTATCAACACTTTGGTGCTGGCCGGCACTTCTGCCAGCAGTTCGTCCAACTCTTCCGGTGTCAGGCCGTTTCCAGTCGGATTATTCGGAGATGCAAGCAGCAGAATCTTCGGATTCTCTTTCTGTATCATTTCTTTTAGGGCTACGAAGTCATATTTGAATGTGTTACCGTCTTCGTAAAGAGGATATTGTAGCGTACGGCCATTCACTTCGTCCGCGATAGATTTATAATACCACCATGAGAATTTAGGAATCAGCATCGTTTTATTGCCGTCTTCTTCCGTCAGGAAGAAATGAACAGCTTGTTTCAGAATGTCTTCTCCGCCGTATCCCAATAAAACTTGCGTCTCGTTGATGTTGTATAATTCAGATAAGAAAACAGATAATATACTCTTTTTCCCTTCATCATAAATGCGGGTGTAAAAGCAAAGCTTGTTTATGTCGAAGTTTTTTAGTGCTTCTACCACCTCTTCAGAAGGTGCGTAATTAAATTCGTTTCGATCCAGAAAATTCAATTTCTTTTGTTCCATATTTGTTATTCAATTTTTTTCTTGGCTAAATACTGGTCAACTCCTTTGGAGCACCAAGTACGTTTTTCGTCAATTGTCCGTTGTAGTATCTCGTTGTTAATATTGAATTGTGCCCGTGAATTGTCCTGATGATACAGATGAAAGACAATTCCTGCATTTTTGATAATACGTTTACGGATTCCTGCATTAATAAGCCGGCAGGCAATTTCGCTATCTTCACGTCCCCAGCCGATCATGCTCTCATCATATCCGTTGACCATTAACAAGTCGCTTCTCCAGAATCCCATATTACAGCCGCGTACATACAGTAGGTCTGTCCGGTGATAGTTTTGTAGAAGCCATGTCAGCAATCCCCAGCGTATTCCGTTGAGTCGGTTATGCACTCCTTTGTTGCGGATTGAAACTTGTATGCTTCGTTCTGCTATTAATTTTTTCGAGAGTTCCGGTTGTATGTTAAGCCTGCTGCCACTCACAAAACTATTTTTGCGTGCAAAACGTTTGTGGTCTTTGACAAAATGACGATTTAGAATAATATCTCCGTCAATCTGAATGATGTAGTCCATACTAGCTTTTGCAATGGCTTTATTTCTGATGACAGTCAGTCTAAAGCCGTTGTCTTCATGCCAGATATGTATAATTGGAACAGGAGATTTCTCTTGAAATTCTTTTATCACTTTAATGGTTTCTTCTCCTGAACCATCATCTGCTATCAATACCTCATCAGGAAGTGTCGACTGCTGAAGTACACTTTTCAGGCAAAGCTCTAGTGCTCTGGGTGAATTGTATGTTGATATAATTAGCGAAACTGTCATAGGTTTAGTTCGTTAGATTTCTTCAAGTCCGTTATTCGTTCTGGTTATTTTTTCTTCTTTTATTTTCTGCATAAACTCCCGGTGGTGAGGTTCCTCTTTTCGGGAAAGCTGTTTGTGATATAAATGATAGGCGATAGCAGAGAATTTAATGATTTTTTTCTGTCTACCTAGATTTACTAACCTCCAGCTTAGTTCTTCGTCTTCATGTCCCCATCCTTGCAAGTCGTTGTCGTATCCGTTAATAGCAACAAGATCTTTTTTCCAGAAAGACATATTGCAACCCTTCACTCTTCTTCCTGATAGTTCTTTGCGAGTTGCAAACTGCGCGATCCTAGGATGAAGCCGTAAGGCATTTGTCGGTTGCTTCATTATTAACCGGAGTTTATTAGTTATTGATAATTTCCCTTTATCAAATATAGATACAGTTGTTTCGGCATTAAGGTTCGCTCGAGTCCCTCTGATAAAACACCCTTCTTCAGCCATACGTATATGATCCTCAATGAAATGAGGAGTAGCTATAATATCTCCGTCGATTTGAATGATGTAAGGAGCGGAAGCCTTTCGTATAACTCTATTCAACACAATCGTTTTACGGAATCCTTTATCTTCGTGCCATTCATGAAATATTGGAAAAGAAACTTTTTGTGCAAAATCATGTATGAGTTTTGCAGTTCTTTCGTCAGAACCATCATCCGCGATGATAATTTCAGAAGGTAATATCGTCTGTTTTAAAATACTATTCAGGCAGAGTCTCAAAGCCTCCGGCCAATTGTATGTAGCAATGATTAGCGATATTGTGACTTCTTTTTTCATATTCTAAATATCTGACGAAGAATAAATGTGCAAATATACATTACTATCCTCAGAATAGCAATTATTTAGGGCTTTATTTCGTTTTCGTTAATAGTTTGTTTCTCTGATATAAGAGCTTTATTTATTGCTTGTCTTCAGTATATTGTGCAATTCCTTTGGTGCACCATGTTGCTTTGGAAGTGATTGTCTGCTGAAGTATTTCATCGTTTTTATTGACGCTTGTACGCGGGCGCATGGGATGGTGGATATGAAACATAATGCCTGCAAATTTTATGATTCTCTTTTCTATTCCTAGATTGATCAGTCTACTGGCCAGCTCGTTATCTTCTCGCCCCCAACCTGTCATTTCTTCATTGTAGCCATTGACCTGTATCAGGTCATTCCGCCAAAAAGCCATATTGCACCCTCTTACGTATAGAATATCATTCTGTCGATACTTTTCTTGCAAAGAACTAAGGCAAGGCAAATGTATTCCATTTAATTTACTATGGGTTCCTTTTGTATATATTGATATGTTGAACGTCCGTGATGACAGAAGCCGTTCTGCAAGTTCTTTTTCAATAATCACCCGGCTACCACTGACGAAACTGCCTTTCCGCGCAAAACGGATATGGTCCTTGATGAAGTCTCTGTGCAATATCACATCTCCATCTATTTGAATTATATAATCTTTACTGCTTTTGGCTATTGCCTTATTACGAATTTGCGCAAGTCTGAATCCATCATCTTCCTGCCAAACGTGTATAATGGGCACAGTGGATTTCTGTTTTATATTGTTTATTAAATCGCAGGTGTCTTGTTTTGAACCATCATCTGCAATGATGATTTCGTCAGGAAGAATTGATTGGGTCAAAACGCTTTGTAAACATAAGTTTAAGGCTTCCGGCCAATTGTAGGTTGGTATAATTACTGATACGCTAATTTCCTTTTTCATGCTTTCGATTTCTGCTGATCTTTTGATTATAAACTAGTATGCGAAATTACATAAAAAAACTTGAATCAATGGGATATATCTTTGTTTTTAGGTAATATATGGTTAATTTTAGGGAAATCATTTGTGACTTGTTTGCGATAATGTGTACTTTTGTAAAATTATCAAATAATCACTTATAGTGGAGAGCAGAGCGTGATGGCGAAAGAAAAAATAGCCTTGGTTACGATTAGATATGGTAAAGACATTAATGGCGGTGCAGAATATCATTGCCGGATGTTGGCCGAGAGACTAGTTAGTGATTACGATGTTGAAGTCTTTACTACTTGCGTTCGTAATTATAATACCGGAGTTAATGAACTTCCCGAGGGTGGGGAGATGATTAATGGTGTGTTGGTTCGTCGCTTTAAGGTTGCGCCAATTAATAAGGAGAGACATAAGTTGTATTCTAAAGAAGAAAAGCCGGCACGAAAATGGCGACGTTTTCTGTTTCGTATGGGTGTTTTAAGGTGTTTGGCCGGTATATATCCTGTTTGGAAATATAAGCATGAGGAAGAATTGAAAGCTTTTCTGAGTTACCCTTTTTATTCTCCTGATATGCGTGAATTTGTACATAATAATAAAGGAAAATATAAAGTGTTTATTCCCGTGAATATGGCTGAACCCACTACATTCTTTACAGCTATGGAGGCTCCGGAAAAGACTATATTGATTCCTACAATGCATAATCAGGGCATTTTTTTTAAAGCTATTCAAACGGAAGTGATGACAAAAGTTGCATATATAGGCTTTAACGTAGAAGCAGAACTGAGACTGGCTGAGAAGGTTTTTGGTAAACATATGTCTCCACACGGGATTGTTAGCGTTGGAATTGAAGAACCGGAATTAGCTTCGTGGACAGAAACTCAAAAGAAATATAAGCTTCCGGAAGAATATTTATTGTATATAGGGCGAGTTGATCCAAACAAGATGGGGAGAATCTTTGATTACTTTGTAAGTTATAAAAAGAAATATTCTCAAAGTTCACTTCAGTTAGTATTAGTTGGTGGTATTAACTTTAACCAGTTGCCTTTTGAGCATCAGGATATAATATACACGGGCTTTGTAAGTGATGAGGAGAAAATGACCATATTGCAACATGCGAAAATTGTGATAAATCCATCAAAGTTTGAAAGTCTTTCATTGATATTGCTAGAAGCAATGAGCCAGGGAAAACCTATGATTGTCAATGGAGAATGTGATGTGTTGAAAGAGCATTGTGTGAAAAGTAATTATGCCGCTCTGTATTATACAGGAAAAAGTAATTTTATTTCCAAGCTTTATTTGTTAGATACTTCTCCTGAAGAATTAAGAACTCAAATGGGTGAGAGAGGTAAGAAGTATGTTGCTGAATTTTATAGTTGGCCGGTTGTCATGAACAGGTTGAAAGCATGTATAGAAAAGTTTAATTGAGATTAGATGGAGGTGTTAAGCATGAAGCGTCGAATACTATTTTTTCATTATGAATTTCCTGGTGGTGGTGGCGAGAGGGTTACTAGAGATATAGCAAGATATTTGCAGCCATTTGGATATGAAACTTATATTGTTACTTCCAATAGAAAAGATGGGCAAACGCCTGAAGTTACTTTAATAGAATTACCAGATCGTCGTCTCGACTCAAAGGATAATGCTGATGCAATAATCCACACCATTCTTTCTTTGTCTATTGATGTTTTTATTGTGCCTGGTTTTTTATTGGATCATTTGGAATATATAAGAAAACAAACAAATTGTAGATTTGTATATATATTACATAATGTCCCGTTCTGGGAAGCTATTGCAAAACTAGAACGTAGAAAAAGGGTACAAGGGTCTCTTGTGAAAAAGATGGAGTGGTATTTGTTGGGATACCCCAAAGCCGTATGGTTAAAACTATATATGAAAAAATGTATCGAGGATTATAAGAAAACTTATGATATAGTTGATGCCTACGTCGTTTTATGCGATGCCTATAAAGAGCAGTTGATAAAAACTTTGGGACTTCCGGCTAAAAATAAACTTTATGTTATACATAATTCAGAAAAAAAAGTCAATAATGTAAACCTGAATAAGAAAAAGCAGGTATTATTTGTTGGCAATATGATTTATGAGAATAAAAGAGTTGATAGATTGCTTGATATATGGGGGATGGTCTATGAAAAGTTGCCTGATTGGGAGCTTGTTCTAGTTGGCGGTGGTAAAGAAATGGATGCTCTGCAAAAACAAGCAACTCAAATGAATCTGAAACGTGTGAATTTTGTAGGTGGAACTCAGGATGTTCAATCGTACTATCGTGATGCTTCCGTTTCTTGTCTGACATCTACATTTGAAGGATGGCCTCTTTGTCTCACAGAAGCTCAGGCTAATGGTGTTGTCCCTATTGCTTTCAATTGTTGTGCTGGAATAGATGAAATTTTGTCTCCCTCTGGAGTTAATGGAATATTGGTTTCTCCCTTTGATAAAGAAAAATTCGCGGATGAACTTTGTGGACTCCTTACTTCTCCTGATAAAATAGAACAAATGAGAAATATGGTGCTTTTGAAATCACAGGATTATTCTATGGATATTATTGGTCCGAAATGGAACGCTCTGTTTGAACAATTATTAGAAGATGGTAGCTCTAAATAAATAGATATATGAGACTTGTTTTTCTTTCTCATGATAGTAATCATAATGGCGGAGCCCAAAAATGTTTGGTTGATTTATTTAAAGGATTGAAGTGTAGGTATTCACATTGTGAGATTTATGTAATATTTCCAAGTGAAGGAGAATTGATTGATACCTGTATGCCCTATATTGATGGGTATAAAATAATTTCGATGCCTTGGTGGCTATTGAATAATGATAGAATGGTATCTCCTCGAAAAAAAATCTCGTTTGTTTTTAAGGTAATAAAAAAAGCAATAAAAATAAGGAGTTATCTTCGACTGATAAAGCCTGATTATGGTATTACTAATACTATAGTATTGCCATATTTGGCTTTGGCATGTAAGATTATGTCAATTAAACATCTTTGGTTTATTCATGAGATACCAGCTACATGGAATGATAGGAGATTTATCTTCTCTATTGAAACTGTATATAAATGGGTTAACAAACTATCTTCAAGAATTATCGTGCCATCAGAGTTTGCGAAAGCTTTTTATGCAAAAGTGGTTACAACTTCCAAAATAGTTGTAGTTAATCAAGCTGTTGATCTGATATGCACTTCCGAGCGGAAAGTGCATGAACGATATACTATATTGCTTGTTGGAACTTTTGATTCAAATAAAGGTCAGCTTGAACTGTTGCATGCTGTAAAAAGAATAATAGATACTGGTAGAGACCTCAATTGTTATTTGGTGGGTTCTGATGCAGGTTATCTCCTAGCTTGTGAAAGGTTTATTTCTTTAAATAAGTTAGAGAGCAATGTGGAAGTGGTTCCTTTTACTGACAGTATTCAGTCGTTTTATTTGTTGTCAGATGTGCTTGTAGTCTGTTCAGGCTTTGAGACATTTGGACGCGTGGCTGTTGAGGCGCAGAAATGTGGTTTGCCAGTGATTCTTTCAAATGTGGGTGCTAATCCGGAGCGGATACAAGATGGTGTGAATGGTTTGTTATATAAAAAAGGAGATATTGATGATTTAGTATATAAAATAGAGATATTAAGGAATGAATGTAAGCGTAATGAGTTTGTTGCGCAAATTAAACAGTCTGAACTAGACCAGTATAGTATTGTTAACTTTGCTTTTCAATTTTACGAATTGTTAGAATAGTAGGTCGTTTCTATTGATTCTTATTGTGATGTTTCATGTATGATTTTACTCTTTGGCCAATAACGTATGAAAGAAATGTGATATTGGCTTGTCGAGAGGCTATCTTGTATAGTTCTTTTCTTCTTTGCTTAGATACTGGGTAGTATTTTATATGACGATAGAAACTGCTTTTATCTATGATCTTTTCAGCCCAACTTAATTGAATGTTTTTATATAAAAAACCTTTGATAATGGAAATTTCAATGATAGCATTTCCGTTTTCATCACCTTTGAGGGTAGTGTTTGTATCATGTTTCCTGAAATAGTTTAATTTTTTTCTAACTTCAATGACATCCCCTTTTCTGCATTGTTCTATCCAGAAAAGCCAGTCTCCTGCATAATGCATTTTTTTGTATTCAGATGTGATTGCAGATAAGCAGCCTTCCTTTTTAAATAGAACCATACTTGCATTATAAATTGAATTATGATGAAGTAAATGTGATTTTATATATTCATGGTTATTGAATACGTACGAGAGCCCGTCTTCTTCCCATTTGTCAAATCCTTCGAGTTTGATTGGACTACCCGCTGCATCAATAATGTGTGAACCTGTATAACATAAACATGCTTTGGGGTGTGCTTCTAATGCGTTGACTGTATATTCTAAGAATAAGGGACTGGCATAATCGTCACTTTCTGCAATCCAGATATATTTGCCTTTTGCAAGTTTGATACCTTTCTCCCATTGAATAAACGGACTACCACTGTTCTCTGTATTTAATATAATATGAGAAATATGGGGATTGTTTTGGAAAGCAAGTAGTGTTTGTCTACTTTCATCTTTAGAACAATCATCTAGCAAGATTATTTCATAGTCAGTGAAGGTTTGCTCTATGATCGATTCGATTCTTTTATGTAAGTATCTTTGGTGATTGTAGTTAGGTACGATTACACTCACTTTTATTTCTGATATTGTTTCCATAATTGCATTGTTGACTTTTGTTGTATCAAACTTTATTTAGACGAAAAAAACGAATTTATTTTGTATAGAAATAGTATAAGTTTTTTTATGCGCTTTTGAAATTTACGTGTTTGATTTAGTTGTGGGAGAATACTCCCGATTTCGGAGTTTCTCAATGAGTTAAATTCTGTTTGTACAGCATCTAGTTTAATTAATACATCAAAAAATGGATATGGGACATTTTTCTTTAACCATTTGTGGCGCTCTGCTAAAACAGCAGGCCAACCTTTGATTACACTAAAACCGCTTTCATCATAATCGACAATCTGTAGGGGGATGTGTTTATAGCTACATTTCTTGAATATGATATTGTCTACTATGTGTCCCCAGTCTGCTACTACTGGGTAATTTGTGTCATATAATTTTTCTTTGAATAAAGAGTTGTGTATAAAACATGCTTGGTGGCAAATTGTTTCTTTTAATAAGATGGATATCGGATCAATAGGATAAGGGAATGTTTTATCCTCTTTATTACTATCAGCTTTTATGATGGTGATATCTCCATAAATATATTTAGTTCCGTCAAAATCAATTTTTTCAAGTATATTGTTTTTTAAGCAATCACCTGAATTTAAGAAATAGAGATATTCTCCATTTGCATGTTTTATACCTTTATTCATTCCATCATAGATTCCTTTGTCTGGTTCTGATACCCAAAAGGTTAGGTGGCTAGTTTTTTTTTGATATTCGAGAATTGTTGCTAAACTGTTATCAGTGGAGCCAGCGTCAATAATTATGTGCTCATAGTCTGAGTAATTTTGCCGTTGTATGCTTGAAAGGGTTTTGATTAGCCCTTCATTGTTATTGAAGTTTACAGTGATAATGCTGAGCTTAGGATTCTTCATTTTTATTAGTTATGATCTCATATAATTGCCAAAAATACAACTTTTTGATAATATACGAATTATATTCTTATATTTTGATATAAATAATTTCATTGAGATGCTTGATAAAAGTGAGCTAATCATTAGAATTATTATTAATAAATTGCCTTAAAATAAAGATGTTTAATATAATGTATTACCTTTGTCATTGAAAAATATAATTAATGTTCTATTAGAATATATATGCAGACAAAAACTATTGAGGTCATTGATTTGCCCAAGATTCTTGATAAACGAGGAAACTTGTCTATTGTTGAGGAGTTTAGAAATGTTCCTTTTAAAATAGAGAGGGTTTACTGGATATATGATGTACCTGGGGGAGAAGTTCGGGGTGGACATGCATATAAAAAAAGTGAGGAATTTATTATAGCTCTTTCTGGTAGTTTTGATGTTATACTTGATGATGCGGTTTATGTCAGAAAATATACTTTAAATCGTTCTTATTATGGAATATATGTCCCTGAAGGTATTTGGAGAAGAATGGAGAATTTTTCTACAAATTCATTAGCTTTAGTGTTGGCGTCTACCCCTTATGAGCCGGATGATTATATTTTTGATTATGAGGAATTTGTGAAAATAAAAAAAGAATCTAATGACGGTATTTGATTGTTCTATTGTTGAGTTACCAAAATTTGAAGATCGGGCGGGTAATTTGACACCTGTATATGGGACTATAAATATCCCTTTTGATGTAAAGAGGGTTTTTTATTCATATGATATACCGGGTGGAGAAGCACGTGGTGCGCATGCTCATAAAGAATGCCATCAGCTTTTGGTTGCTGCAAGTGGTAGCTTTGAAGTGGTTTTAGATGATGGTGTGAATAAAAGAACTCTTTTATTGAATAGACCTTTTTATGGGTTACATATTCCTCCTGGTATCTGGGCTATGGAGCAGGGATTTTCGTCGGGATCTATTTGTTTGGTCTTAGCTTCTCATATTTATGAGGAGGATGATTATATTAGAGACTATGAAGAATTTATTGAATATAAGGCTAAAAAATGATTTAAGTAATGGAAGTAAGAGTTTGGGGATATCTGAAAGAATATGCTGAAAATAAGGAGGAAATATTGAAGGCTGTTGAAGAAGTCTTTGAGTCTGGACAATTAATATTAGGTGATAAAGTGCGGCTTTTTGAAAGAGCTTATGCAGCATATTGCGGTGTGAATTATGGAATTGGAGTTGATAATGGTACAAATGCAATAACTTTAGCTCTTCATAGTTTAGGTATTGGTGAAGGAGATGAGGTTATTACTGTTGCAAATACTGCAATACCGACTGTTTCAGCCATTGTAACAACTGGTGCAACTCCTGTTTTTGTAGATATTGATCCGGAAACATATTTGATGGATGTATCAAAAATTGAAAATGTAATAACTTCAAAAACGAGATGCATTTTACCTGTGCATTTATATGGTCAGTGTGTTGATATGGATCCTCTTATGGAAATAGCATGTCGTTATCATTTGTATATTATAGAAGATTGTGCTCAGGCGCAAGGAGCATTGTATAAAGGAAAAACTGCAGGTAGTCTGTCTAATATATCTACAACCTCATTTTATCCAACAAAAGTATTGGGTGCATATGGAGATGGCGGAATGATATTGACTAATGATGAAAGTGTTGATAAAAAGCTGAGGCGTTTGCGTTTTTATGGTGCAGAAAAGACTTATTATGCGTTAGAACATGGGTACAATTCTCGATTAGATGAAGTTCAGGCTGCCATTTTATTGACAAAGTTACCTCGGATGGAAGATTATGTGAAGAGGAGAAATGAAATAGCTCGAATATATGATGAAATGCTTAAAGATACAGGATTGGTTTTACCTAAGAAGCAGATTTATAATAGACATTCTTATTATCTTTATGTTGTGCGTCATCCTTTGAGAGATGTTATAATTTCTAAACTTAAAGAGAAGCAGATCTTTCTGAATATAAGCTATCCTTGGCCTATTCATACAATGGAGGCTTATTCGTATTTAGGATATAAGGAAGGAGATTTGCCGGAAACGGAGTCGGTTGCGAAAGAAATTTTTTCTTTGCCGATGTATCCTACTTTAACTAATGAGGAGATCGAATATGTATGTGAGCAAATACAAGTAATAATGAAAACTTTAAAATAACTAAGATATGAGTTATGCACCAATTATTCTTTTTACCTATTGTCGCCCTCGACATACAAAACAAGCGGTAGAAGCTCTGTTGGATAATTCCGAAGCTTCAGAAAGTGATTTGATAATTTATTCCGATGGTCCAAAGAATGAAAAAACTGTGGATGGTGTAAATGCCACAAGGGAGTATATTAAAACTATTAGTGGATTTAAAAGTATTCAAATAATAGAACGACCTAAAAATTTCGGATTAGCTAATAGCATTATTGATGGTGTAACCTCTGTCATTAACAGATATGGCAAAGCTGTTATTGTTGAGGATGATTTGATTGTTTCCCACTTTTTTTTGAAGTATATAAATGAGGCGTTGGAATTATATAAAGAAACTCCAGAAGTTATTAGCATTCATGGATATATGTATCCGGTGGAAGACGTTCTACCTGAAAGTTTTTTCATAAAAACAGCAGATTGTTGGGGATGGGCTACATGGAAACGTGGATGGGATCTTTTTAATGCTGATTCTAAAGCGCTACTACAAGAGATAGAAACTAAAAAATTATGTAGAAAATTTGATTTTAATGATTGTTATCCTTATGTAGATATGCTGAAGGCGCAGATTAATGGAAAAGTGGATTCCTGGGCTATACGATGGTATGCTTCTGCTTTGGTAAATAATAAGTTGACTCTTTACCCTGGACGGTCTTTGGTTTTTCAGAATGGTATGGATGGCGAAGGTGGTACGCATTGCGATGAAAATACAAGTTATATTGTCGAAATATCAAAAACTCCTATTCAATTAAAAAAGTTGAAAGCCAAAGAAAACAAAAGGGCGCGCAGAGCTATAGCTAATTATTTTGTGACCTTACTGCCGATAAGAAGAAAAGAGAAGAAAAGAAAACGGTTACGGAATTTTATTTTTATTCGTTAATAGGTAGACTTGTTTATGATGACATTCTGTACTTTATTTGATTCGACTTATATGTCTAGAGGGATGGCTATGTATCGTTCTTTATGTAGGCATTGTGATAGTTTTCATTTGTATGTATTTGCTTTTGATGATTATTGTTGTAGTTTTTTTTTACATAATAATTTTGAGAATATAACAGTTATTTCTTTGAAAGAATTTGAAGACCGAGAACTGTTAATCGCAAAAGGAAATCGTTCTAAAGGAGAATATTGCTGGACATGTACGCCTTCAACTGTACTTTATGTTTTAGAACATTATGAAGTAGATAATTGTACCTATATTGATGCTGATCTTTATTTTTACTCTTCCCCGCAGGTACTTATAGATGAGGTAGGAGATGATTCGGTAATGATAACGGAACATCGATATACGAAAAAGTATGATCAAACAAAGACCTCGGGTAAATATTGTGTTCAGTTTGTGTTCTTTAAAAATGATGAAAGAGCTCGTAAGGTATTGGAGTGGTGGAGGAAAGCTTGTTTGGAATGGTGTTATGATAGACAAGAAGATGGAAAATTTGGAGATCAAAAATATTTGGATGATTGGTGTACGCGTTTTGAAGGAGTTCATGAACTTCAACATTTAGGAGGTGGGGTAGCTCCGTGGAATATGCAACAATATACTTTTGTAAATAGAAAGGGGAAGTTATGTGGTATTGAGAATAGTACTAAGAAGGTATTTGATGTTGTTTTTTATCATTTTCATGCTTTATATTTTCTTTCTCCAGTATTTTTTCTCTTTGCTGCTGATTATGATAAAAAAATAAAAGGTATTTTCCGTTCTTTCTTTATTCCTTATAATATTGAAATATTACGAATACGAAGAAAATATCCTAGTATAAAAAGAAAGGAAAAATATGTAACGAAGCAGGCGTGGTTTCCTTACTCTCGTTTTGAGAAAGACTGCTGTTTGTGGAGCTGTTGTGTGGCAAAAATGCTTTTCTGGAAAACGAAATAAACTAATTGGTATACAAACATGATGGAGATTTTTAAATAATGATAACTTCTTGGAGATATCGCTGTTTTAATATTGGGTTTAAAAAAATGGAAAGTGTTGTTTGTTATTGGGAGGTTGCCCTTTTGGATATAAGGTGTAATTTTATATGGTGAGTCTCTAGGGAAATATTTTACAATAAGCAAATAGTAATTTCGCTGGATGATGACTTTCTTTCATGTGGATAATTATATAAATAAGAATATGCCTTTTGTATTATTTATTATTAAAATATGAATACGAAAATTTTAGTTATTATAGTTTCCTATAATTTTAAGAATTGGATGGATCGTTGTTTAGGAAGTTTGCAGCGTTCCGATGTTAAGGTTGATGTTGTTGTTATAGATAATTATTCAACAGATAATACTGTTCAACTACTTAAGGCGAATTATCCGGAAGTTCGTTTAATTTGTAGTGATAAGAATTTGGGTTTTGGGCGTGCTAATAATATAGGATTGAGAATAGCCCTAGATGAAAACTATGATGCGGCATTTCTTTTGAATCAAGATGCTTGGGTTGAAGAACAGACGATTGGAACTCTTTATCGATTATGTAAGGAGAATCCTCAATATGGTGTTATATCGCCTATACATTTAACAGGGGCGGGGGATAAAATGGATCATGGCTTTTCTATTTATGCAGGGATTAATTCTTTAGAAGCGTTGGATAGAAATAAGCAGTTGGTTGCTGTTCCATTTATCAATGCTGCATTTTGGATGGTTTCAACCGATGTCTTACGGAAGATCGGTGGCTTTTCTCCGTTGTTTTATCATTATGGGGAGGACAAGGATTATGTTAATCGACTGATTTTCCATGGCTATCTTGTTGGGTATTCTCCTTTAGTCTTTGGATGGCATGATAGAGAAAATCGAACGGGAACTCTCAATGAAGGATTCCGTTCTGAATTTGTTTATTTACTTACAGAGTTGGCTAATATTAATTATTCCTTAAAGGAGGGAATGCGGCATAGTATTAAATTAAGTTTAAAAAAGGCTCGTGTATCTTTTAAGAAAGGTAAATGGAATGATTTTAAACAGTGGTTATTCATAACATTTAAATTGGGTAGTCGAATAAAGAAAATTCTTAAATGCAGAAAACTTAATAAACGTATTGCTCCTAACTATATTGTAGATTAAGTATTTATATTTTGTAAATAGCATTGTGTGGGTGTAAAGAATGTATTTGGGGTGTATATGCATATTGTTATGAACGTTTATTTTCTGTAAAAAGTATTATAATGCTGTTGGGGGCTAAATAATTTCTATATTTTTGTAACAAAGAAACCTAAACCTTTATAGTTTTATTTATGTGCAAGCTTGAAAAACAGTCTACTAATAAAGACTGTTATTTTATAAAACAGATATTTACTGTTTTATTTTTATTCTATTTCCCAATACTAATAACTTCATGTACTACAGATGAAGAGGAAACAGTAGAAGTTATTGATCCTTCTTTCAGCGAAGAAGATATTCAGCATGAACAAGATCTGAATACTTACTTATATAATAGCTATCCTTGTTTTATTCATTCAGTTGTTGTAACAGATCGTTTGGTTAAAATAAGTGGTCAGTGTACGGGTGGGGGTAATTTCTATTTGGGTGAGATATCCCCTAACATAGATGTTTTGAAGAGTACGGCGATACCTTATAAACAAAGGCTCGTAGACTCGTCGTTTCAGATAGAACTTGAACGGTTTGTTACAAGGGACGGCTTTTTATATGATCGTATATTGTCAAAATGGGCTGTTTTCAGAGAGGTGGCTGGAGTGAACCAGTTGATGTCTCATGCTCGTTATGTAGATGAGATTCCGGCTATCCGTCATCTTGAACCTGTGAAACTAATCTCCAAGAAAGGGTTGGGAGGAATTATTCCTAATCAATATATTTCAGATCTTACTAAACTCGATATTAGCAGTGCAACAATAAATGTATGCATAACTCATTTTATGCATTTGACTCCGAGAGCTGGAGACGTTGAGCATGTGTATGGTGGGAAAAGTTATTATATGGATGAAAACTATTTGGTTAATTCAATAGATAAAGTACTTTTGCAAGCGACCCAAAAGAATATAGCTGTTGCTGCTATTATTTTGGTAGAACCTGCCGCTAAGTGTACGGACCCTGAAATAGGAAAGATATTGCAGCATCCCGATAATGACGGGGGAACATATACGATGCCCAATATGACCACTTCAGAAGCTGTTAATTGCTATGCTGCTGCATTGGATTTTTTAGCGAAAAGATATTGTACCGTAGATAATCGTAATGGGCGCATTAGCCACTGGATTATTCATAATGAGGTTGACGGTGGTAGAGATTGGGCTAATATGGGGATAAAACCTGTCACAGTGTTTACTGATACTTACATGAAATCAATGAGGATGTGTTATAATATTGTCCGGCAATATGATGTGCATGCGGAAGTTTTTGCCTCCTTTTCACATTCATGGACTGAAACTTCCAATCCGGGTTGGTATACATGTAAGGAAATGTTGGGACTATTAAATGCTTATAGTGAAGTAGAGGGGGATTTCCAGTGGGGGCTGGCCTATCATAGTTATGCCCAGGACTTGACAAATCCGTGTACTTGGAATGATCCGAATGCTACTTATTCCATGAATACCCAATTTGTTACGTTTAAAAATCTCGAGGTTTTGCACAAATGGGCAATGGATGGAGAAAATAAATATAAGGGTACTGTTAAACGTTCGGTCTGGCTTTCGGAAGCGGGGGTAAATTCTCGGGATTATTCAGAAGAAGAACTTCAAAAACAAGCGGCAGGTTTTGCGTATGCTTGGAAGAAGATAAATGCATTGGAAGGTATTGATGGAATACAGTGGCACAACTGGTTTGACAATCAGGTTGAGGGTGCTTGTTTGGGGTTGCGTAAATACTTGGATGAAACATATAAAGGGGAGGCAAAACCAGTCTGGTATGTTTACCAAAAGGCAGGTACAGATGAGGAAGATGAGTATTTTGAACAATTCCTACCTGTAATAGGAATTTCTGATTGGAACATTATTGAACATTTCTGATTATTAAATTATTAACTAAAACTGAAATTATGAGAGAATTAAAGGTTTTCTGTACGGAAAAGCTAAGAAACTATGTGGGTTATTATGTCATGCTGTTTCTGATGACATTTTTAATTGTAAACTTAACTTCGTGTTATGATGATCTTGTAGAAGATGGTGGTACTACCACTCCGCCACCTGCGGAAATTATTCCTGCACCTGTTTATATGTTATTGGATGGGAAGTATAAATTTGATGTTGCATTGACAATACACGAGGACAGCACGCATACTATAGTGACAACGGGTGGTGATCCGTGGGCAACGACAGGTGTGTATAAAGAAGATGTTCCTGCCGAATGTAATGTTCTTGAATTTGAATATCAGACGGAAATGGGGATGAGTAATCTTGAACTCTTTTTTATGGATGTTAAAACGGGAATTGATCCTGCCCGGAGCATGAGTGCGGGGACAGTGCCAGCTTCTAAAGACTGGGCGTTTTTCAGTGTCCGTCTAAAAGATTACCGTGAGAAATTTAACTGGGGGAAAAAGGGGGATAATTTGCGTATGGATTTTGGTACAGCTTCTGATAATACGATACAAATGCGTAACATGCGCCTGCGTGTCATGAATGATGAGGAAAAGCAGGAGGAAGAAGATGAAAAGAATGAAGCTCTTAATAAAGAAAAATATGAGCAGGGGATCAAAGACTATCTGGCTAAACGATATGATTGCCAGATAACCGGGGTAACTGTTGATGAAAACAAAATAACTGTTCGTGGAAATTATAGCGGAGAAGGAGCATTCTTTTTAGGTGAGACTCCGCCCTTTGTAGATATGTTTAAGGTTGGAAAAGTCGAATCAAGGACTTCTTTGTCCACACCTTCTTTTGAGGTTAGCCTGGATCGCTACGTGACTGTAAATGATTATCAATATGACCGTTTATTGTCAAAGTGGGCAATATTCAAAGAAGGGGGTGATAAGGATGAACTTGTTTCTCATGCCCGTTATGCCGATGTGGATGAGATTCGTGTTAAACAGACGGTTGATGCTATCCCGTTGAAATCAAAAAGAGGGCTGGGCGGACTTATTAATCATCCTCTTCTGGAACATGATTTGGATGAGTTGGGAATCGCTAGTGCTACAATAAATGTTCTACTTAATAGCTTTATGCATCTTTCTCAGCAGGCGGGTGATATTCCACATTCGTATGGTGGGCGGACTTATTATTTCAATGAGCCCCAGTTAGCCGGTTCTCTCGATGTGGTATTAAAACAGACTACTCAGCGGGGAATCTCTGTGGCGGGTATCTTGTTGATCTCTCCTGACGGGGAAGTCGGTGAGTTGTTGAAACATCCGGATTTTAACGGAGTAGCTCCTTATACGATGCCTAATATGACTACGATAGAGGCTACGCAATGTTATGCCGCCGCACTTGATTTTCTTGCAAAAAGATACAGTCAGCCGGATATGCGGATAGCCCACTGGATTATACATAATGAAGTGGATGGCGGTATCCATTGGACGAATATGGGTGATAAGCCAGTTGCTACCTTTATGGACACATATCTCCGTTCCATGCGTATGTGCTATAATATTATACATCAATATGACCAGAATTCTGAAGTCTTTATTTCCTTCTCTCATGGATGGAATATAGCAGCAGGCGGTGGTTGGTATAAAGTGAGGGATATGCTTGATCTGATGAACCAGTTCAGCGAGGCTGAAGGTGATTTCTTCTGGTCTTTGGCTTGCCATAGCTATCCGGCTCAATTAGGAAATCCTTGTACTTGGGATGATGCGCAGGCTACCTATTCTATGGATACGGAATATGTGACTCTGAAGAATCTTGAAGTATTGGATAAGTGGGTGAGTATGTCCGGAAATCAGTATAAAGGTAGTATTAAACGTTCTGTATGGCTTTCTGAAGCAGGTACGTGTTCTCCGAGTTATAGCGATAAAGACCTGCAAAATCAGGCAGCCGGATTTGCGTATGGCTGGAAGAAGATTAATACTTTAGAGGGTATTAATGGACTGCAATGGCATAGCTGGTTTGATAATTCCGGTGATGGCGCAATGTTAGGGTTGCGTAAATATGCTGATGAGGTGCATAACGGTGATATCAAGCCTGTATGGACGGCTTATCAGAAAGCCGGTACTGATGAAGAGGAGGAGTATTTTAAACAATATTTGTCGATAATAGGTATTGATGGTTGGGATGGTATAATTCAGGATATCCAATAATTCCAAATAATATTACAGGAGGAGAGGTGCTCAAATAACGGGTATCTCTCTTTTTGTTTCAATACTATCTCGATAGGAACATGATGAAATCTGCACCTATTCCAGATGTTTCTCCTTATATTTGTACAATGTGAATAAAATCCAATGAAATATGAGCAACAAGATTTACCCTATCGGTGTGCAGAGTTTTGGGAGCTTGATTGCTGTTTGTAAACAGCAAATGGTAGTCTTTGTTTTTGAAAGTACTAAGATATAAGAATTTATGGAAACTCTTTTTACTAAACAAGACCGTTTGTTATAGCCGGATAAGATTTATTTGGGTAATCCTAATCTGTTGTATGCTTTGACTTCTCATCCTGTGAAAATAGGAACAGTACGTGAAACTTTTGTGGTGAATCAGCTTTCTTGTGACCATGAAATAGAATATGGAAAGAAGACAGAGGGTTTTAGAGTTAACGGGAAATATACTTTGGAAGTTGGCGGTGAAGGTAAAACGTATGACCAGATAGCGGATGTGCCTGATTCTTGTATTTTAGCTGATGGAATAGAAACTCCTTATAGGCGTAAGTTGTCTATTGGGGTTGTTGGTTTTCTATATTAGCTCAGGCAGCGCGCCCTCTAGCGCGTATTTCGATTTTCATTTCTCATATTCTCATCGTTCGTTATAAGTGACAGATAATTAATATAATAGACAATGAGAAATACTTTTGTAAATAGGTATTTCTCATTGTTTTTGCGCAAAATGACACTGATTTTGCTTATTTCTCATACTCGTCTGACTTATTTCTCATAGTGTCCCGGTCCCGCTACATAAATAGGCTGTGTAGGTTTTCCGATATTTTGCAATTTGCCTTCCGCTTTCAATCTGCGGATTTGTCGGCTGGCCATGCTCTGAGTAAAGCAGCAAAGTGACTGCATATTGCTGCGGGTCAGTACGGGATGCGTTGCAAAATATTCCGTGAGTTTCCGGTCGATTTCTTCTTCAGTGAGCGAGGCGGAGTGCGGTTTGTATTTAGAACGTCGCAGGTGTGTAGTCGTGCATGAACTTTTCAAACCCCTATCAGCTTGGAAACTGATGGACTTCAGTTTTACTTTGTCCGCGCGGGTAGTAAGCGAGTGTATGGGTTCGGTAGCTTGCAGCGTGATTTGAAAATAGCCGATTCCATCCAAGTGTACTCTTTCTCCTTCGCGCAGATGGTTGCTCATGCATCTGCTCAATTCCATTAGCATTGCTTCTACTTCCGCTTTTCCGAAAGTAGTTGCCATGTGGATTTCTCTTGCCAGTCTTTGGGTGGTGACATGTTGGAAATTAACCACTCTGGGGTGGTAATTTGGTTCTTCCCCTTCTTTTTCCGGTTGGGGATTCTTATAAAATTCGAATTGTATTGCCATTGCTGTTCTAATTTAATGGTGGTTTATATGTTATGTTACTGATGTTGGCATTTTATCTTGCCTTCATTATTTTATTTTCTTACCGGCATCTCTATCGTTCCACTCCAATGGATAGGACCTTGCACTCTAGTAGACATAACTTTTTACTGTAGTGGACGGTCTTGTGCACTACAGTGGAACGGTTGGGATGTTCCTTCAAAGATACGACAATATTAGGTGTAAAACAAGTAAATGCTTAATTGTTTTCATATAAATGATAGCTCGGCTTTATATAAGATAAGGTTGGCTGGCGAATGAGAAAAGGATGATGACCGGCTATGAGAAATGCATTGAAATACAATGAGAAATAGGTGGATATTGGGGTGTAGAGTGGAAAAAAGTATGAGAAATGCCATTCTAGAAAAGTATTTCTCATAGTCTATCTATTTGATTGACTATGCTTTATCTGAAATCAATGAGAACATGAGAAATGAAAACAAAAAATCTGGTTCTTCGTCAAATTTGGTGGTACTTCTTTTATTGTGAATAAAGAATCTTGGCTCTCAGTAGTTTACTTCCTGCCCTATTGTACATCTGTCTTTTTACCGCTTTAATTTTATTCACTGTCCCCTCCAGTAATCCGTTACTGAAGGGGATATCAATAGCTGCCTGTACTGCCTCCCAGTCTTTTTCAATACCATATGCAAAGTTCGTCAGTGCCATATTCCGTGTTGCCTTCGCTTTTTCAATCCACTTTCTAATA